>Ga0180433_10000076_pt1 | contig 153174 bp, 131 predicted proteins | sample SS_ome_8_FD_132980 | JGI IMG/M metagenome (GOLD analysis project Ga0180433, IMG submission 132980) | Hypersaline lake sediment archaeal communities from the Salton Sea, California, USA - SS_1_D_1 metaG | ecosystem: Environmental > Aquatic > Non-marine Saline and Alkaline > Hypersaline >... | reverse complement strand
GCTCAGGTGCTCCCCTCCGTAGCCAAAGATAACGGCCCTCGCCTGATCTACCCATGGATTGGTGTACCAGTAGTCGGGCTGCTGGCTGCCTGGATAGGCAAGGACCTCCGTCCTGCGGTCTATAGTCATGGTGACGCCGGGTATCCACGTGCCGGAGCCGACCTGCCGATACTCCAGGACAGCCTGGTTGTTCTGATCGCCGTCGCCCGAGAAGTTGGAGATTACCCCCATGTTCTCGAAGCCGGGGAACAGACCCAGTGTCCCCACGACAGTCGAATCACCCTGAGCACAAGCCGCAAATGGAAAGGCGGCCCCCAGCAGTGACATCATGATCGCGCTCACGAGCACGATACGAGCTAGGTTCGCTTTCCAATACATTGCTTTCCCCCTGTACCCCTGCCAGGCGCTGGGCCAATCATACCGCCGCGCCGAGCAGCCCGTCAATAGCAAAAACCAATATCCCGAAAAAAAACCCAAAGGTCGCGTGGGGACAGTCCGCCTGGCTAATAGCGTGGAAGTACGTGGATGGGCCCCCGTTATTGACTCAAGGCGATCTCTCTTAACAGCACCCACATGCGGTGTGGGGGGCCCTTGAAGTCATACGTGTGCGGCAATAGGGGCGTCCCGTTCGTGGTTTCCCGTAGGGAGGGGATGTCGCCGCTGTTGAAGCGGACTTCCCCCTTGTGGCAAGTCATGGGAGAGAGCTTCTGCGTTCAGGATTCCAGACTATCCGCGCCCGCGGCCCGCCGGCGCCGGCACGGCTGTGCCGGTCTCGGGAATGCGACGGAGTCATTGGCAGGAGGGACTCGAAGGTGGCAATCGCAGGGCTTACCCTGCCATCCGGCGGGCTGCCCCTTTTTTCAAGAGCCAGCCCGTGTAGAACTGTTCCCTAGAGTATTCCTGATGTTCTTGGCGATCTCAGCCCCCACCTTCTCCCATGTATACCTCTCCAGTACGAGGCTTCTACCCTTTTCGCCGAGAGTACGGCAGTGCTCCGGGTTCTGCAACAACCTGATCAGGACTTCAGCGAGATGCTCGATATCGCCGGTTCCGACGAGATACCCGGTCTGCCCGTCCCAAACGAAATCGGGTATGGCTCCGATATCCGTGGCAACGACAGGAAGTGCGTGAGCGAAAGCCTCGAGGAACACGACCCCGAAGGGTTCCAGCCTCGTGGGAAGGCAGAAAACCGAAGCCTTCTCGTAGTAATCGTTGAGACTCTGGAGGGACACTTTGCCGACAACGTCGCAGTTGGGCACATCCACCTTGGGGCTACATCCCACAATCGTAAGTCGAGCGTCGGGATGGACCTCCAACACGCGCCTGAAGGCCTCCACCAACTCGGGGCCTCCCTTCCTCTCCCAGTCGATTCCGACGAAAAGGACGTTCTTGCTACAGTATTTCGCCTCGTCTATCTCAAAATGCGCACCCACATTCGTGCCGGCATACACGCAGACGACTCGGTTCGGAGAACAGCCATAGTCCTCCACGATGGATCTCGACACGTTGCTGCTCCTGGTGAAATTGAGCCTCGCGTTGCGATAGATGTTAGCTTCCAGTTCGATCCATCGAGAGCTGAAGAGGTCCCTCCTATCAAATGCGGGATATGACAGATTCGCCAGATGCGTGTGATCAGTGTAGACGTAGTTCGGCAGGCCGTCCTTGCTGCCATCGAACAGGGATCGATGCTGGAACGAGAAGAGGTATTCCCCTTCTGACAGCCGCTCTGACACAAGCGTCTTCGTCCTGCGGAACAAATAGGTTGTCCTGTAGAAGCAATCTCGAAGCTTCCTTCTCCGCGTGACTATATCACGGCCATACTCTATGAAGACCCAGAACGCGTTTGCCAATAGCAGCAGCTTCCTGCTCCTGATCAGGTCGCTGACACAGATTGCATCAAGTTGGAGCTCGGGGAAGTACTCTGCTAACGCTCGCACGATTGCTGCATTCGAAGGATGAGACCCGGACCCGGGAGCTATGAACGCGAATTTCACAGCCGCAGAAGGGCCGCCTTGCGAACATAGTCCGCCTGCCGCGTGCCGATGCTCGTGGGTCTCAGACATGCCGCTTGTCGATCGTGGGAACTACCTCGGACGACCTGGGATCATTGCCGCCAAGCTATCTTCCTCCCTCGACCACCTCTTGGAAGACCCGACTGTGAACTGCTGCCAGCGCCCTGTAGTCAAACTGCTTTGACATGGCCAATGCTTCTGCCGTCAGGCTGGAAGCGAGTGAGAGATCGTCGTGCACTAGGCGTATCTTCTCGGCCAGGTTGTGGGCATCGCCGCGCCTGAACGTCAATCCCGCGCCTCCTAACTCCGAGGCTACCCCTCCATAATCAGAGACCACCACGGCGGTGCCCAGAGCCATCGCCTCCATTACGGTCAAGCAGAAGACCTCCGGCCAGCGCGCAGGGTGCACGAAGAGTTGCGCGTCAAGGTAGAAGTCGAATACTTCGCTGTGCGGCACCCACCCGTGGAAGACAACCCGGTCCGACAGGTGCAGTTCTTCGGCCAGCCGCTGTAGACTGGCCCTCTCCGGCCCATCTCCAACAATGTGAAGCACAGCCGGGAAGTCCAACAATGACATTGCGCGTACCAGGATATCAACACCCTTCTCCAAGCCCAGACGACCGACATAGAGGATGTTGAACCGGCTCGGACTAACTTCCGGACCGGTACCCCTCTTCCTCAGGCTGCTGAGGTATTCGCAGTCGATAGGCGGGAAGATCGGAGTCATTCTCGCCCTGTCATAGTGCTGTCTCGAGTAGACTTCCGCCATACCCTCGGTAACCGGGACGAAAGCATCGACGTTGCCCATGAGCCATCGTTCCAGCCTACGTTTGAACGCTCGCAGGGGCAGCAACGACACCTTCACCGCCACATTTCCCCGGTGACAGTGAAAGCTCCTCAGCACGCCACACCCCATGCAGCACTCAAGGGTCATGTTGGCTCGATTCGCGCAGAAATGAAAGCTGTTCAGGTTGACCACGACGGGTCTCTTGCCGCCCAACGCCCTATACAGAGCGCCACCGAGAGACAGCCACGTTCTGTTGATATAGAAGACGTCAGTCTGGGACTCATACCTCCGCAGCACTCGCAAGAGACCGACATTGAGGCTAAGACCGAGGAGACTTGAGTTCAGTCTCTCCTCAATGACGCGATAGGGTCGACACGGCAGTTGTTCGCCGGGTGTCGTAGTGAGGACGATTGCCGATACCTCGTGACCCAGCTCAACCAGCCCCCTAGCCTGCAGGTCGAGCTGAGAGGCGAGGCCACCCCCGCTCTCCAGTGCCAGTTTGGAGTCAACAAAAGCGATCTTCATGTTCCAAGTGTTCCACCTTCAGAGATGATAGCAGCAGACCCATCTCACCCAACTCCTCGACCCCTGTCATCAACGATCCGCCCTCACGCGTACTCTCCGCGTTCGAGAAGACGCAAGATGGGACAAGCTCAGTCCTCGGCGGTATCCACGTTTGAGCCGCCTCCACGAGGACCTAAGAGCGAGTACGGGCCGCGGTCCTAGGAGCGACCCTACCAGCCACACGTAGGGACTGGTGCGCCGTGGTCTGACCTTGATCGAGGCAACCAGCTTCTGCCTGCCCAAGGACATATCGCCATTCAGCACGAGGCTCCGCCCGTAGCGCGACAGGGCCCCCGCCAGTCTTCTCTCGACCATCTGTATCTCGTCGTCCGCCAGGGAGAACTCCCTGAGTGCCTTGTTGTATACCGCTATGGAGCTCTCACACATGTACACCCAGTTTCGATGAGTGTTGGTGCTGTGCTGCCGGTTCCTGGCCAGCGGGACATCGATTGCCGCTATGGCGAACCGCTGGCAGAAGCGAACGAAAAGGTCCCAGTCCTCGTGATTCCGTTCAAGGGACTCATCGAAACCCCAGACGGCGATCAAGGACTCGCGGCGCGCCATTGCCACCGTAGGAGCTATGAAGCATCCGCGCCTCAGAAGCGCCTTGAGCGGATCTCGCGTCGCCTCCTCGGGTTCTATCCAGTGGTGGAACGGCCTATCGTGCCACAGCCTCCCGAGGGTTGCCCCGGACTCCTCGTCAAAAACGTAGAGGTCCGAACACACAAGCGCCACGTTCGGCTGGGAATCGAGCACTTGTACCTGCAGCTCTAGCTTCGTTGGAAGCCACACGTCATCATCGTCCAGAAACGCAACGTACTCGCCGCCGGACGCCAGTATGCCGGCATTGCGGGCCGCGGCCTGACCGCGATTCGACTGATAGATATACCTTACCCTGGGATCGGGGAACGTGGTCACTACCTCGCGAGTGTGATCCGTGGAACCGTCATCGACCACAATGAGTTCAAAGTCCTGGAACGTCTGGTCAAGAACGCTCTGTATCGCCTCGCCCACGAAACGCCCGTGGTTATAGGCGGGAATCACCACGCTCACCCTAGGCAAGAGCCGCGACCTCCTTTCACTTCACTCCTGTGTGCGCGGCGTAGCGCCCATCCGCGCCACTCGTCTTGCGTAAGAAGATATCTTCGTCCTTGCAGCATTCGAGTAGGGCCCAACCACACTCAGTGCAAGCCCGATCATCTCATTGAGGGCCTGCACTCTGAGCATCTTGAGAACGGCGAAGTAGGCGACAGCCCCCAACACGACCGAACTTGCGAGCAGCCCAATGTCGGGTATCCCGAGCGCACTCGCGGCACTACGATAAGCGACTAGGAGCAGGGACATCACGAGAGCGCCGAGCACAGCAGGATACAATGAACGCGCGTAATCCCTCATTTTCAGGCCAACAAGTCTGTTGGCATAGGTCTGGCGAACCAGCCACATGATGCCAACCACTGACGAAACGCCGATTGCCACGCCCGCCAGCCCGAATTGCACTGACACCAATAGACACGGAAGCATGATAGCAAGCCTCACCAGGATCAGCTTGAGCTCAATATCAGGTCTTCCCTTGGCTCGGAAAAGCGGCGCAACTGTTACGCTGATCGCGGCTATGGCAGTCATGATGCACAGTATCTGCAGGGGCAGGATGGCCGGGATCCACTGCTGGCCATAGACAAGTCTGACTAGCTCCGGTGCGACGAGGGCCAACCCGGCGAACATCGGGAAAACGATGACTGAAACATACACCACGCTCTTGGTGAAACCGCGCCGCAGCCTCTCGTCCTCATCTTGCACTTTCGAGAAGGTGGGGAATGCGACCCGGCTCACAGACATCAGGAGCCCGCTCGCCGGGTACGATGCGATCTTGTGTGCGAAGTAGTAGAATCCCAAGGTCGTTGTGCTCAACCATATACCAATGATCAACTGGTCCAGCCTCTCGGCCGCGAACTGGACAAGTCTTGTCGCTGTGACCCTTGAGCCGAAGCCCCACAAGTCCCTCAAGCTGTCGACACTGAACGTCAGAGACGGCCACCACCGGCACAGCGCCCACCTGGCGACAATCATGGCAATCTGACTCGCCACACTGGCGAAGACGAGGCTCCAGTAATCCCTTGTCACGAAAGCAACGACCGTCGCCGTGATGACATATGCCAGGCCCTGTGCCATCTCGCCGATTGAGAACTTGAAGAACTCCAGCCTTTTCCTGAGAAGGGAGCCATGGACGCTCCTCAGGGGAGCGAGAAGGAAGCACACCGACATGACCCGGAGCACGGGGCATACCCTCTCGTCACCAAACAAGTCGGCCACGAAGGGGGCAACAAGAACCACCACGATGCAGAAGGCGGCACCCAGCATCAACCCCGTCCAGAAGCTCGTCGAGAGGTGGCTCGTGGTTACCTCTTTGCGTTGAATAATGGCCTCTCCAAACCCCAGACCGATGGCGTCCATCGCCAGTTCAGCAACAATGGCGGCCGCAGCGACAACGCCGAAGTACTCCGGCAATAGCAGCCGAGCCAGCACGATCATGGCGACGAAACGGAGACCCTGGTTCACCACCTGGGCCAGTCCAAACCAGGTTACGCCACGTGCCGCCGCCATAGTCAAACGTCCCCTCATCTAGCTAGCTCCAGTCCCTTCGCATCGGAGTCGGATCTGTTGAACAAGCCTTTCAGCCTCCTTGCGGTAGTCTTGCTCGTAGCAGGTCATGCTCTCAGTCCCTCAACCTAGTGGACTCATCCTGGAATCGCACCTTCACCTCGCGAAGGGCCGACCACACTCTATGCGGTAGAAATGAGGCGCAATACCTGTACAGAATACGCCCCCCTCTCCTGGACAGCATGATTCGAGGATGCGTTCTTAGTGCCAGTGTCATATAGCGGCGGGCCATGGGCATATCGCCACCGGTGTAGGCGTAGGCCGCAATCCTGCAGTATGAGTGCGTATAGGCAAGGTCTCTCCAGCAGCCCAGGTAACCCGCGAGGATCGGATCATCGAAGACTTCGCTCAAGAACAGCTGGAAGGCCTTCTCCGCCATCTTGGGATCCACTCGGCGGTGGATCTGATCGGGGTGAACCCGGTAGCGGACGAGCGGCTCGGCGACATAAGCCACCGAGTGGTTCTTGCAGAGCAGAATGCACAGATGATGATCCTGGAAGTTCCTCAGTTCTGTATGGAATCCTCCAACCTCTTCAAGGCAGGACCGCCTCGCCACGACTGTAGAGAGTGTGATGCGATTGAAGAAGAGTAGTTCTCTAATCTGATCCCTGCCATCCACCACGCAGGAGCCTTCCAGGAAGCTCGACCTCCTCACTCTATAGGTGCGGCCAGTCTGGTCCGTCATGCTGGCTTGGCCGTAGACGAAGCTCACGCCAGGATGTCTGTCCAAGGTCTCGACTGCTCTTGCCAAAGCCTCAGGCAGAAGCGCGTCATCTGAGTCCACGAAAGCTACGTACTCTGACCTGCTTCGCTCGATGCCATGGTTACGCGCGACCGATACCCCCTGATTCTCCTGGTAGAAGTACTTCACCGGGAAGGCGGAGACAACCTCTGCCGTGTTGTCGGTAGACCCGTCGTCGATGACAATGATCTCGAGATCCCGGAAGGTCTGCGCAAGAACACTTCGGATCGTCTCCACGAGGAAGCGGGCCTGATTGTAAGTCGGGATGACTACGCTCACTTTAGGCATCTCGCGGTCGCCCCGTTTTCTCCAGTATGAACATTCTATGAAGGGGAGTCTCATACACTCGATATGTTCTCAGAATCCTGAGTCCGGCCTCTTCAATGTCGCACCTGATTCTGCGCATGGGATACCGATCCTGTCCGATCTCCCAATGATGCAGAGACACTCTGCGGGATTTGCTTCCCGGTTTCCTGAATCTGGGCAGACTCAGCATGGCCTTGATCCTGACGTACCTCGGAAGCTCAAGATGCACCCTGCACACACGACCCACGTCCGGAAGCGAAAGCACGATGTATCTGCGGGTAATGCGCGACATCTCCTCGAGAGCCTTCCCGAAGTCGCTGTAGGCCAAGTGTTCCAGCACCTGTGAACACAACGCGACGTCACATGATTCAGCCGCCAGCGGAAGCTCCAGGACAGAACCCGTCACGTCAGGTCTGAGCCTTCCGTCAATGTCCACCGTGGTGACACGGCCTCCTTTCGCCTTGAGGTACGAGGACACGAAGCCTCCTCCGACGCCGATTTCGACAACATGGCTAGGGTTCAACGAAAGCACCTCGTGAATCTGATGCCAGTAGCTGCAGAAGCGCCGTTTCGAATCGTACTTCACACCATAATGCTCTGGCTCAACCGTGATGTAGTCCCGCCTTCGGCCACCGTTGCTCGCCAGTGTTTTCTGCGCCGCAAGATTCATGTCATAGACTTCCGTCAAGCACGGTCTTTACGCGAGTTTGAGCTCCTCGCCTTTGTCACCTGCACCCTCCGTCCCGCCGTTCAGATCCGCCAACATGGACGGGACGCGTGCGCACTCTACCATTGCTTTGATTGGCCCTCACCCGCACGTCACGGGCCCTGAGCCACTGGCAAAAACGGCGAACCGAGGCCGCGCCAAGCGACAGAGCTGCCCACCACACAATCCCGTACCAGGTACGTCTCCCCTCCAAGCGATCGTCACGTGTAAGAGCAGCCATAGTCTGGCGAGGCCGTTTCATCATCAGGCTGTGCGCCAGTATAAATGTCTCGTTTCTCAACCTTCTCCTCTTCACCGGAGAAACCAGAGTCCGCCTATCCACCAGAAGGTCAAGCAACCACCACCGCAAGAGGCCGGGTCTCATCTCAAGGTACGGAGAACGAGGTACGGGGGCATCCAGGAGTTCCTGTGCACGTCGCAGCGAGTAGTAGACAGCAGTTTCTATCCCCCAGGAGCGGGCCTTCGCTGCAATGTAGTCCCAATCGAGCGATCCTTCGTACTTCTTGAGCAACTCGGCTATATCGCAGAGGAGCTTCAGCAGGCCGGAGTCGTGCTTGGTGAAATGATGCGCGAGAAAGAGCAGGTTATCCTCCGGCGACAGGGTATGGATGGAAATCCCGTTCGACACAAGAAGTTCAGCCCGGTCCCAGATATCACGCTCACAGAAGGCCGTCACTCTCCCATCGTCAAGTGCCCAGTGCAGCTCGAGCACCAGACCACCACCCTTCTTCTTGAAGAAAGGTGCTCCGTGAAACGGGTGGTTCAACAGGCTGTCCTCTGCCACTGTGTTGTAGCCTTCCTCGAGCAGGCAAGCCCTAGCCACGGGCAGGTCATGAGGTCGTACCAGAACATCCATGTCAGCACCGGGGCGCATGCCGACATGATCATAGAGACACTCAGCGAGTACCGTGCCCTTCAGAGGTATGGCCATTACCCCTCGCTGTTCCAGCAGAGACAACACCTTCTCAGTCTCGGAGGACAGTATCACGTTCCTATGCAGCGTTTGGCTGCGGGCACGCTCCAACTCACTCGCGTGAACACGAGGGGTCCGTTCCATGAGACCGCTGTCCGCAAGATTGCGGGCGAGAAGTGGGGCGAGGGCGTGGAAGGCGGCCAACTCCGTCAGGTGTTCCCAGTCAATACCCCTCTCAAGCAGCACAGACATCCGTTCTCTCGCAGCCTTGGCCAATCTCGACGTAGCAGACAGCAACAGCAATTCCTCAGCCGCCTCCCGTTCTGCTGCAGATGCCTGGTGCCTTCCCCCCTTGCTCCTCATGGCATTCTCATACAGGGCCTCGTACCGGCGCACCATGCTCGCCCGGTCGAATTGCGAGTCAATCACGCTCTTTGCGCACCGGCCCATGTCTTGGGCCTTTTGAGGGTCACGGAGCAGGGTCATAACGGCCTCGGCCATTGCCTCAACGTTGCCGGCGGGTACTAGGATTCCGGTCTCGCCGTGCCTCACGACCTCGCGGTTGCCGCCCACATCGGTAGCCACCACCGGCTTCCCCTTCGCCATGGCCTCCAGCAGCGAGTTAGAGCACCCTTCCGTGTCCGACGTCAGCGCAGCTATGTCGAACGCCGCGAGGTAGGAGCCTACTTGCTGTTGCTCACCGAGAAAGGTCACCTTGGACCCGAGGCCCAATTCGCGGCTGAGACTCTCCAGATCGCCTCGCAACGGCCCATCTCCCAACAGAGCATACCTCGTATCAGGCAGTTCCGTGTCGATCAGGGCGGCCGCCCTGAGAAACATGGCGTGGTTTTTCACCGGGAAGAAACGGGCCGCCACGCCCACTACCTTTCCTCCCGGCGGAACGCCGAGCCTATCCCTCACAGCCTCCACATCTTCTTGACGCGACTCGAGACGATCCTGATCGATCCCATTGTAGATCACCGCGATTCGCGACGGTTTGACGCCTCGCCGGATGAGGTACTCCCTCCCCGCCTGACTGTTCGGTACGGCGCGGTCTGCGAAGCGCGAAAGCAGGTCTTCCATCTTGAGATATATTCGATAGCCGCGGCCGGTGCTCTTGTTCCCAGGTCCGGCCCGCTCAGTCACGATCTTGACCTTCGTGCGGCATAAGAGCGCCGGAACGAGACCAATGAAGGTTGCCGGAGTGAGAAAGGGTTGAATCACGTCAACCTTCATGCTCCTGAGAATTCGGGCCACTCTTAGCATGCAGAGGAAATCATACTTGCTTCTCCGCTGGATCGACAAGACCCTTACGCCCGGCAGGCTGCTGAACTCACGTTCCATCGGGCCGCCAGGTTCGAAAGAGAGCACAATGGGCCTGAAGCGGTCCTTGTCCAGACCCCTTACCAGCTCGAACAGTTGACGCTGCGCCCCGTCCCGTGTCAGGTCGGTCACCGGATAGAGCACGGTGGTTCGTTCCGTCATGGCCCGTCTCTTCATCTCACCACTTTGATGTGAATCATACGTTTGCTTGGCCGCAGCGCCCCCGATTCCCCTCCCTGAAATCGGTCGCCGCATCCAGCCGGTGCAGCACCACGGCCCGAAGCTCCGAACGTCGCGCACCGCCTCTCCCTGAACGATCGATTCCGTCCACGGGAGATCACCTGGCCGGCCTTCCTATCACCAGTACCGAACTGGACTTGCCTCTCAAGCGTTTCCACAGCTTCCAGGGGATGACGAGCTTCGGCTTCACAGCATGATAGATCGAATGCAGCCTATGGTGGCCCGAGGACAGTGTCCACTCCGAGAGTCTGCGCCGTGCGATTCGCGGCGTGCCAAACTCGTAGGGGTGTATGAACTGAGCGACAGACTCCACCTCGTATCCCGCTCTCTTCATTGCCTCCTTGAGAGCGTTAGGACTCCACCAGGTCAACGTTCTCGGAGGAAAGCTCGCGGGGGACAGGTCCTGAGGTGATGGGAAGCGGTTCCATACCCCCACCATCAGCGTAGCTTCGGGAAACTTGTCCCGTATGGTCGAGAGAAACCCTACAGGGTCCGTTAGGTGGTGCAGCACGAAGAAAGACGTGACCACCTGAGGCTGTTTCCAGTCATGCGGGATCGAGTCTATCGTCCCGTGCCATACCTCAAAGCCTTCCTCTCTGAGAGCGTCCACAGGCTTCTTCGCCACCTCCATGCCTACGGCCGTGAACCCGTTCCTGCGGAGGCGCGATAGGAAGTACCCCAGGCTACACCCAACGTCAAGCACAACAGACCCGGGGGGAGCGCTCCGCTTCAGCCAAGCCATCGCCTCATGACGTGCGCCGGACGACGTGAGTATCCTTGAGTCAAGGTCGAGGTTGTCTTCCTTTATCCTCTCCACTTCCGACATCCGACGGAGATAGCCTTCCATCCCAGGCTTCTCCCAGAGCCCCTCATAGGCCTTGCCATACAGAGACTCCGGTGACTCGGGGAGCGTCATTGGATGGGCGAAGACCAGTCTGCAGGAATCGCAGCGCCGCATCTCGCCCCAGTCCGGCACCAGGCGATCGCGACTCGACTCTCCGTGGCATATGGGACATCTATGGTTTGAGTTCATAGCGTGCCGCCTCGACATCAGCATATATCTGTGCATTGCCATTGAGAGGGAAGATACCTTGCTGACCTGACCGCCCAGGCCGTATCAGCCCCGGATTAGAAGACATCCCCAACTTTGGCAACTCACCATCGGCTAGAATCGATCGGTGACCAGCAGTTCGACAGACAGTACTCTGGAAAGCAACTCCGGGTCATCGATCCTGTTCACGTTGACGTATTTCGACACCTGTAGGTCATCGAGATCAAATACTCTCTCCAAGTATCCCCTGGTGAGATGGGCAGGAAGGCTGCCCTTCTTGCGCGGATACAGCAGATGCCGCCTTACGTATGGCCTCACAGCTGTGGGTGTACGGACTTTGAAGTAGTGCCTCGCTCTCGCAGAGAATCCGACCCCGCGATAGAAATCGAACCCATACTGAGACCCGTACCTGGCCAGATCGGGATCGATGTGCTTGATCAAGGCAGCCTGGAACACGCCCAACTGCCTGTATCTCAAAGGAATATCGAGAGCCCGCGTGACGAATCGGGTATCTGCATAGGGCGTCAGCATGTACGCGAACTGGTTGTTCAGGGAGTTGTTGTTCCCCATCCAGTACTTCAGGTGCAGACTAGGAAGAAGCATTGCGATTTGCCGCCTGTCTATCCGGTCACTGGTCGTGTCGAGGATCAATCTTATCTTGTTCGCGAAGGTCTTGAAATACGACGTCTTGTCGAAGCTGGGAGAGAATACCGAGTAGTCCATGAAGTCGTACTTGGACTTGAGAAACGACTCAACTCGAAGAGACTTGTCTGGCAGAACCCAGAAGTCACGGAACAATCCACCCCCGCCACCGTTCAACTGCAGTCTCGCCTTCTCGGTACGCTTGAGGCGACCGCACAGATCCATCCCGTTGTCGAAAACCCCATATTCATGGCCAAGACCGTCGAGGAGGTAATACTGCCTCTCAAGCGACCTCTCGAATTCCTCTTCATCGAGCTTCGGAAGGTCGCTTCCATCCTCGCAGTCTATCTCCAGGCCTTCCCCTCTCGCAATCTGCGTGGCTATCCGCACGTCAGACGAATTCTTGTCCCCGTATACATATAGATAGGGGCTGATGCCCACCTTTCTCATCACGGCAAGCAACAGCCTGGTATCAAAACCCCCCGTCAAAGCTGAGCACACGCTGTCTCCGAAATTCGTCTTCAATGTCTCGAAGTACTGGACGAGGTCATTCGAGACCGCCTGGAGCATTTTGTCGAAAGACTTGCCTCCGTCTACACTCAAGAAACCCGGTGTCTTGGGTATGGCGGACAGCTCCGGAGACAACTGCAGAATGCTCCTGCTGTCGATCAGATCAACGTCCTCCACGGGCGTTCTATCCCCATAGTACGCTCCGTTGATCACGTATTCATAGAACTCCTGGGGGGAGATGCGCTTCTTCTCCAGGCTCTTCGCGACCGCCACCAGTGAGCTTGAGAAGATGTTTCGTGACCTGTCGCAGTACACGTAGTAGAGGCCGGTGTAGTCGTTCAGGACATACAGCCTGCCGTTCTTCGCCACGATGAGACAGTAGTTGCCGGACACATCCGAAAGAAACGCCCCGCTCTCGGAGAAATCGTCGTGCAATTCCCGCAGGGCGGAGGCCCCGATTCTTCCCTTGTACATGCATGTTCCGGTCCCGGCCACAAACTGGTCGTTGCCAATATGGACGACGTTGTCCGATTGGAACCGGTACTTGTGGAACACGTATACTACGAACGTGCTGGTGACTATCCTCTGATTGAGCTGGAGCCCTTTCTTGGCGAAGACGCCTATGGACTCACCATGTAGTGACTCCATCTCTTCGACACTAAGTCCAGTTGGTCTCCGCAATAACAGGAATGCACCCATCGTTGCTCTCCGCCTACACTAACCCGGATTGTGCAGGCTGGCGTCTTGTCCCAGCTCGCTGCCTGCTCTCCTTGTCAGGGCGACCTTGGCAATAGCGATAGAGAAGCCGGCTAGTATCCATAATAGCGGCAAGGTTTGCAGGCAGTTGTGATAGAAGGCATTCGCCAGGTAGGCCACAAGGCCTGCAGCCAATCCCAAGGCTAGCGCCTTGATGAAGCTGCTGGGCGACGCCCTATAGCAGTCAAGGAGGTTCCGCAGAATGGCCACGCAGAGCCATAGAAGTGCCACCAGAGCAAGCGTACCATACGATACCCACATCTTCAGGAAATCGTTGTGCACCGCATCGCTCCCCAGGGTCCTGTAGCCCCAGTAGTTCTCGCCTTCCCAGGCCAGTAGACCGCTGTCTATGTCGGAAGCATATTGGGGAGATACCTCCCTGAACCGGTCGCCGCCAATGCCCAGGATAGGGTTGTCCACTGCAATGGCAAATCCCGCTTGCCATAGTATCTTCCGTGCTATGTAGCTTTCGTCCTGTATGTCCTCCGACCTGCCCCCCAGGTAATGGCCTTCCAGGATTCCGGAATAGGACACGAAGACAAGGATCACAAGTAGTCCGCCCAGCAGGATTTCGCCCCTGATTCGCGTCCTGAACAGCAACAGTGCGACTACGCCAAACAGCACAGCAAGCAGCGCCGAGCGCGTGTAAGTGAAGTACAGTGAAGCCGCCATCAAGATACCCGACGCCGCAATCAGCATGCGCATGCCGCCTCTTGTCCCGCCAAGGAAATAGAGCGCCAGGATCACGGGAATGGCCGTCGAGAGCACGTAGGACAACTCAAGCTCGGTTTCCGCAATGCCCGGTACCCTGGAGGAGCCTCCCGCCGAGTCCACGAATCCGGTGAGGAGTGTCTCCTGCCCCAACCCCATGAACTGGTAATGCTGCAGTACCCCAACGACTGCGGAGACAGTGATGCCAACGAACGTTACGCCGCAAAGCAGCTTCAAGTCCCTCGAGTTCTTGACTACGCCTGCCAGCAACACGACGAGCAGCAAGCCAGCACCCAGGTTCTTGAAATCCTTAAAGACCACGCCAAGCTCTGTATTGGCAAAATTGGCCACCACGCTGACTCCAATGAGAAGGACACAGGGAATCACGACTCGTCTCGCTCCCGGTCCCAGCTCTATACGTGTCTTGGAGAACCACAGAACGCCCCCCAGGATCAGAAGCAGCAGAAGACGGAGACTGATCGTGCCGACTGCCGCGTCCACCATGTAGCTGGTGGCCGTCAGCTGACTGACTATAATCGCCGCCATTGCCCAGATCGGTTGCTTGAAACCGACGATCAACAGGATCGCCACTGCGAGCAGGGCGGTAGAAAGGGGGCCTAGGGGATTGAAGCTCCACACCGCGACTATCCCCAGAACGATCAGGGCGATGGTCCGGGGACGACTTAGGGCGCTCGGCCTTCGAATGGCGTCTTCCATACCGGCTTCCTAGCTGCCAAGAGCCTCATGTACCTTCAGGTACTCCTGCTTCATGCTCTGCCACTGAAAGCCCTTGTAGACCTCATGGCCGCTTGCGGCGAGTGAGGCACGCCTCTCCGGGTTGCGATAGAGTTCCAGGACTTGGGCGGCGAGGTCCTTCTCATCGCCTGGCTGGAAGTACTGAACGCAATTGCCATCGAAGGTCTCGAGCAGGCTAGGCAGGGCGCTAGCGATAGCTGGCTTCCTGAGAGCGAAGTACTCGAACAGCTTATTAGGAACGCCCACATCGTCGAGCATGGGGGCTATCGCCAAGTGGGCACGGGAGAGGCACTGGGGAACGTCGTCATAATAGATGTGTCCCATGAAGTTGATGCGCGAGTGTACACCGAGACGCCTTGCCAGCCGCTCCAATTCCGGGCGGTACTCGCCGTCTCCGATAACGTCAACTACGAGTTCGGGTATTTGCTGTTGAAGCAGCGAGACGGACTTGATGACGGTCTGCACGCCGTATCTAGGGACAATCGTGCTGACAATGGCTATGCGAAAGGCCCCGTCATCTTGGGAGGCGGTAATTCGTTGATCGTCGAAGATGGCATTGTCGGGTACGTTCAGCACAACTGTGATCTTGTCGCTGGGAATGCCGCGATCCTCAAGAATTCTCTTGTACGGAATCCCCTCGGAGGTGATGACGTGATGCGCATACCTGGCACTCGCCTTCTCGAGAAACTGCAGGAGTCTCGTCCCGAAGTGATTCGGGCTCTTCTTGTAGGTAGAAACAAACAGAGCGGGCATGTTCTCGAACATGTACAAGATTACTTTGGAGCCCAGCAATCTCGGGAAAAGCGTCACAAAGATCAGGAAGTCCGGCATCGTATGGACCTCGACCACGTCGTATCTCTTCTTCAGCGACAGGCGTGCGAGCTCGAGGGAAGCCTGCACGAAGAACACGCTGTACTCGAACACGCGTCTCGCGACGCTTCCCCTGTGATGCTCCAGGGGAAGGCGATACACGTTTACGCCGTTCATAACCTCGCGTTTCTTCTCGCCCTTCCCCCTTCCGCAGATCACGTCCACTTCATACCCATGGCTCGCCAGAGTCTCCGCGTTTCTTCGCACGTTCCTCTGCCAGGGATAACGAGTCAACCTGACTATGCACACTCTACGCATGATCGCTTCCCAAGCCTCGCTGCCAGAAATAGAGTCTCGCCAGACCCCGGCCCCTCTTCTCTTCGAGCAGGTCCTCCCAGAGGGCTATGATCCTCCTGCTGATATGCCCGATCTCATAGTGACTGATCTTCTCTCTGCCATCGGTCCTCTTCACCCGCTTCAGGGCCAGCTCGAGCTTGTCCGCCACGTCCTGCGGTTCCTGAGAGCAGATGTAGCAGCCATCGGTGCCCCCGATGACCTCCGGTACGTCGCCTGCTGGCACCGAGACCACGGGAAGATTGCACGCCATCGACTCTTTCACTACCTGCGGGGAACCTTCGCCATCGGAAACCAGCACCAACACGTCGCAGGCACTCATGTACTTCGGGACTTCGTGCAGCGGCTTCTTCGACACGAGAACCAGCTCGACATCCGGATCTTTCTCCTGGAGCAGTCCCACAGACTCCTCCACGATGTCAAACCTCTTGATCGACCTGAAATACTCCCCGGCAAAGAGCACCAGCTTCTTGTCCATGGGAAGCCCGAGTTCCTCCCGTGCCTGATCCTGGGGAATCGGTTTGAACAGATCGAAATTGATGCCGCAGGGAATAACCTCAACGTTCTTGAGACGCCCTCTCTCCTGCATCTCCTCGGACACGACTATCGCGCGATCGACAAGAGGTGTGATCCACCGGCACAGGTGCCTCTGGTAGGTCTGGAACACCTGTGAACCATGGTGCGTGAGCACCACGGGGCAGAGAATCTGCGCCCTCGCGATTATCCCGGAGAACACGTAGTGGGCGTGTATCAGGTCATAGCGCCTTGTCAGAAGTCGGGCCCACATCCTCGGGAATCCCCAGAGGTAGTTGAGCTTGCTCTTCACGCCATTGACGAAGAGCACGTCCACCTCAACTCCCTGCTCCCGAAGCGACTCCACCTGTTCCTGGACAAAAGTCCCGAAGGACGGCTTCTCGCTGGGATACATGTTCGTAAGGACGAGAACTCTCATACTATGACCTCCCGTTCTCCAGGTACCACCGCACGAATTCCGGTATGCCCTGTTCCACACTTACCTTCGGCTTATATCCCAAAACGTTCCGGGCCTTCGATATATCAGCGAGCGTAAGGGGGACTTCCCCTGGTTGCAGAGCGAGGCTCCGCATCCTCGCTTTCTTGTTCAGAGCCTTCTCGATGAGACTAAGTAGATACCTCAGGTCCACCGCATTCCCTCGACCAAGGTTGAAGACATCATATGCCTTGTCTCCGTAGGCTAGGGCCATTTCGAAACCGTCGATAATGTCATCGATGTACGTATAGTCCCGCTTCGCCGTTCCATCCCCGAAAAGTATGACCTCATCTCCTTGTTGGACCTTCCTGACAAAGCGATGAACAGCCATTTCTGGCCGCTGGCCTGGGCCGTACACTGTGAACAGCCTGAGCGCGAGGATCGGAAGACTGTACAGATGATTGTAGGCAAGGCAGAAAAGCTCTGCCGCCGCCTTCGAAGCTGCGTAGGGCGAGATTGGATGCCCTGTCTCTGCCTCCCTGAACGGGGCCTTGACGTTGAGTCCGTACACAGAGGACGATGAAGCGAACACGAATTTGCTGACGCCCGAACGGCAACTTGCCTCAAGAAGGTTGACGGTACCCCCTACGTTGACATCCTGATACAGGGATGGCTGTCTCATGGACGGCCTGACACCGGCTCTCGCGGCGAGGTGCATCACAGTGACCACATCGTGCTCCGAGAAGACGCGGGCGAGTAGCGATTCGTCTCTTATGTCTCCTTCGATGCACTCGAACGCGTCGGTCTCTGCGAGTGCACGTACGTTCGCGCGCTTGATCTCTGGTGAGTAGTAGTCATCGAAATTGTCAATCCCCACAACATGGTAGCCAAGGTGGATCAGACGCCCGGCAAGATGCGACCCGATGAAACCTGCTGTGCCAGTAACCAGGACAGTCCCAGTCATTCTTCGTCCTCCCTATGGTCACCCATATCTTCGCCATACTTTTCCTGAGCAGATGCCAGAGTCGAGCGCAGCCGCCCCAGCAGTTTCTTGCGGTTGAGCCAGAGCCACGCTCCTCCGAGGCCGACCACGGCGCCGATCATGAGGGCGTTCCGGGCCCTTATCTTGTCCACCGGCACGACCTCTGCAGGCGTAGGATCGTAGGTCACGAACAGATCACTCACCACCATCTCCGCATCGCGCTTAGTAACTGGCGATGCGACGAGTGCCGATAGCTCATCCAACTGGCGTACGAGCGCGTTTACCTTGGCGTAGGCCAGCCCGTACTGTGTGTTGGACTCTCCCTCCAACACCTCGACTTCGAGGCTGTCCAAGTCATGCCTCACCTTCGCTAGTTGGGCACTGACTCTTTCTATCTGAGACAACGTGGTCGCGTATTCCTCCGACTGAATCAGGTCCCCAGCTATCAGGGCAGCCAGTGTCGCGGACAGTGAGTCGAGTTCGTTCTCCAGAGCCTCGACCATTGCCTGAGCCACAACCCGAGACGATTCCAAAGCTGCGTAATTACTGTCTGTGTCTGAGGCCAGGAGGGAAAGCTCATACCTGGCTTTCGCCAGATCATTCTTCAGGGACTCGATTTCCAGAACTGTCTGGTCATACTCCGCCTGCCTGAGGTTCAGCTCTTCAACGACTAGGAAATCCTCGAACAACCCGGGCATCAGTCTGGCCAAAAACTGCGCCTGTTCCGGACTGAGGCCGATTGTGCGGATCTCAAGCCGTGTGACCGGATCACCATATCTAACTTTCGTATCGACTGTTCTCACCCACGGCAGATCCTCTTCCTCGCGAGCGAGGGCGTTGTGCATCTCGGCAACATCCTGAGTGAAATCAGGGTCAAGCTCGCAGACTTCGTTGATCATGAACTCGTAGAAGGCAGGAGTACTGATCTTATATGCCCAGAATTCCGCGCTTCTCTGCTGGCTCTTCGTGGATTCATAGGTTGCCCCTGGACTTGTAGCCTCTATTATCACAGAGCTCCTGTAGAGTGCAGGAGGATCGTCGGTCAACCCGCTCACGCTCACCGGCGGCCAGCCAAGCTGGGCATGGACGGCAATCGGGCTCACATACCAGTATCCGATGCCGGCCAGCATCCCGACGATGAGCCCCAACGAGAGCGCCACGATGCTGCGGCGACTTAGTAGCGGAACCATGTTTCCCTCAACCTCCTCACACTATCGGTGAGCTCGCTCCCTCTCTTGTACCTCCAAACTCACGGATGCAGCCGCACACGTGGTCAAGCTGCTCGGGGGTGAGCTCAGGGTAGATGGGAAGCGATAGTATTTCTGAAGTCACTTCCTCAGTGACAGGCAATGAGACGGCACTACCATCGCAATAGTCTCGATAGGCCACCTGCATATGAATGGGAACCGGGTAATGTATTCCCGTGGCCACGCCCTGGGACTCCAGGTAGGACCGAAGCCGATCCCGCTCAGCGGTCCTGACGACATAGAGATGATAGACGTGCTTTGCCCAGGGCATCTCTATCGGCCTGGCGACTGAAGATGGCAGTCTCGCCTCATACTCCTCCGCTAAGACTCGTCTCTTATCATTCCAGCCATCCAGGTGCGGTAGTTTCACCCTCAGAACAGCAGCCTGAATCTCGTCGAGGCGCCCGTTGACCCCCATCAGGGGATGGTAGTATCTGATGTCTTGACCATGGTTGCGCAGCATCCTGCACTTTCTGGCTATCTCCTGATCAGATGTGACAATCATGCCCCCCTCACCGTAGGCCCCCAGGTTCTTGCCGCAGTAGAAGCTGAAGCATCCGGCATCCCCGATAGATCCCACACGCCGACCTTTGTACTCCGCGCCATGCGCCTGACATGCGTCTTCGACGACTGAGAGGCCGTGACTCCGAGCTAGCTCCATGATCGGATCCATGTCCGCAGGGTGTCCGTAGAGATGAACTGGTAGGATAGCCTTGGTCTGCCGTGTGATGCACCCCTCTATCTGAGAAGCGTCCATGTTGAATGTAGCAGGATCGATATCGACGAAGACGGGCTTAGCACCAACCAAGGCTATGGCTTCCGTTGTAGCGAAAAACGTATTGGAGACCGTGATAACCTCATCGCCCGGGCCTACTCCGCAACCGAGGAGGGCGAGATGCAAGGCTTCAGTGCCGGAGCCCACACCGACGCCGAATTCGGCTCCGCAGAAGCTTGCGAACTCGTCGTCGAACGCTTGAACGTTTGGCCCGAGGAAAAGCTGCATACTGTCCAAGACCTTGGCTATCTCGACCAGCACTTCCTCTTTGATTGCCTCGTATTGCTTCCTGAGGTCTACGAGGGGCACTTGTGTTGTTTCACCCTTCGGCGAGATAGTCATAGGGTTTTTCCCTCCTGCCTGTCGTGCAAGTCACGTCCTCTATTCTTCCCACCACTCGCGCCGGGCTGCCATAGGCGACGGCCTTGGCTGGGATGTCTCGCGTAACCACGCTACCCGCACCAATCAGTGCGTACTCACCCACCACAACGCGTGGCAGTACGGTTGCGTTGGCACCTATCTGTGCCCCGCGCCGAACGATCGGCCCCTCCATACAATCCAAGGCGTCTGGACATCCGGGATGGATGTCGTTGGCAAGCGTGACACCTGGGCCGATGAACGCATTATCATCAATGGTGGTGAATTGGCTCACATACACGTTGCTATGGATCTTGACATTCTTGCCGATGACGCAGCCATAGTCGATTATCGAGTTGGTCCAAATACGCAGATTGCGCCCGATTTGACTCTGCTCCCTGATGATAACGTTGTGACCGGTTTCGAGACCGCTACCTATGTTGCTGCCGGCATAGATGACGGTGCCACTTCGGATACGTGCCCCAGTCCCGATGACAACCTCTCTGTGCTCGCCACGCGAAGGAGGATACCCGAGGACTACGCCTTCATCCACAGTCGCGCCCCCTCCCAGCCGCACCGCAGGGCCGTGCGAGAGCCTGTCTTCGGATGTTGTAGTCTGAGCTTTCATTACCGCATCTCCTCGGCTACCGGAATCGATCTAGCCTCCGAGATGTTGCTTGCTATTGAAAACTGCTCGCGCTGTCCGCCATTCACGAGCGACCTGTTCGCCGTCTCTAGGATGTTGACTACCTTCAACCCCGCCCATCCGTCGCTCCGCGGTCTTGCATGGTCTTTGATGCAGCGCAGGAAGTGGTCACACTCCCGCTTCAGGGGTTCGGCATTCGCGACGAATGGAATGGTGACGTCGCCATAGCGATAGCGTGGCGGCCAAGTACTGAGCCCTTCATCGCTGGCGGATAAGGCGATTCCCTTGTCATAAATGCGTATCTTCTCAACCTCAGATACATCATCGTAGACTGCCATTCTCTTGCTGCCCACGATTGTGATTTGGCGAACCTTGCAGGGGTCTAGCCAACTTACATGTATGTGGGCCAGCGTCTCGTTTGGGAAGGTCATTTCCATGTAGGCTACGTCATAGACAGATGATTCAATACACCGCGCTCCGCGCGCACTCACGGTGACAGGATCTTGGCCCAACAGTGACAATACGATGCATATATCGTGTGGGGCCAAGTCCCAAAGCACGTTGACATCCGGTCGGAAGAGACCCAAATTGAGGCGATCCGCATCGATATAGTAGATTTCCCCCAGTTCGCCACTGCTCACCAGGTCCCGCAGGTGATCAACAGCGGGGTGGTACTCATAAGTATGCCCTACCATCAGCACCAACCCTTGCTTCTCGGCTAACTCGATCAGATCTTCCGCCTGTCGGCTGCTCGCGGTCAGCGGCTTCTCGACCAAGACATGCTTCCCATGTAGTAGCGCCTCTCTGGCCAACCGATAGTGTGAGTTGACCGGTGTGGCAACCACGACAGCGTCTATGCCGTCCTTGAGCACATCGCCCAGGTTCGGGCTGGCAGACACGTATGAATATTGCCCCAGCACCTGGTCGAGCCGTTCCACGTCGAGATCGCAGACCATGGTTAGATTCGCCTCTGACAATTCGTGGAAGTTTCTGATGTGCTTGGCCCCCCAATACCCGCAGCCGACGATGCCAACGTTTATCATGTCAATCTTCCCTCCAGTTTGCTAGCTGCTGTTCCTTCCGAGAAGAACGCCGAATGTCCGTAGCACGATCTTGGCGTCCAGAAGCAGTGACTGTCGTTGTATATAGTCGATATCCATTCTCACCATATCGTCAAACGAGACGTAGCCTCTACCGTAAACCTGCCACAGTCCGGTGATACCCGGAGTGGCCGTGAGTCGGGCACGATGCCAGTCGCTGTAGAGCTCGTTGGTCGCAAAGGTCATCTCAGGCCTCGGGCCGACAAATGACATATCACCCTTCAACACATTTAGGACCTGTGGGAGTTCATCCAGATTGGTCTTGCGCAATAGGGAACCTAGACGAGTTACCCTCGGGTCATTCGGAATCTTGTAGTACGGTTTCCCATTGGCATCTCGAGCAACAGGTGTGTTACCCGCCACACTGTTCTTGGCCCACTCTTTGAGTATGCTTTCGTCGTTGTTCACGTACATGGTTCGGAACTTGAAGATTACGAAGGGACGACCATCCTTCCCAGCGCGCTCTTGGGCAAAGATCGGATTCCCGGGTGAATCTATCCTGATAATTAAAGCGATCAGCACAAGCAGTGGTGCCGAGACCAACAGGACTGCCAATGCAAGGCTGCGATCGATCATGCTCTTCCACAACCGATAATTGGCAATATGGTGCTCTCCGCTCTGTCCGTACGCCACAGGTACCCACGAACTCAGCCTTCTTCTTGCCCTGGGCGGGACTTCATGTGAGCGTACTCCAACTGGTACATCGTTGGTCTGCTGTTCGTAGTACTCGGGCCAATCCTCGTGGCAGGCATCGGCGCGCCTTACTTCGTTAACAGTCCTACTGCTGTAATCTCGCATTCTCCGTCCTCTTGAATTGGTGCTTTAACGAGTGTGGGCTTGGCCGGAAGGGCGGCTCAGTTTTGGCTCCGCGATCTCCAGCGGTGGGGCGGATCGGGACTTCATAGCAATGCCATCGCGACCTATTCCCTCGTATATGAAGCCAGCATCTATCATTTTCTTAGGATCGTACAAGTTCCTGCCATCCAGAAGTAGAGGGTATCTCATTAGGGACTGTATCTTTCTCATATCCAAGTGTCGGAACTCGTCCCACTCTGTGACCAGCACAATGGCATCGCTACCGTGAGCCACTTCATACGCGTCGGCGCAGTATGTCACCGAGGGCATCAGTCTGGCCGCTGCCTCCATCGACGCGGGATCGTAAGCTTTCACGTTGCACCCGTGTTCCTGCAAAAGCGAGATAACAACCAAGGACGAGGCCTCACGCATATCATCAGAATCCGGTTTGAAGGCCAACCCCAGAATTCCCACTGTCTTGCCGTTTAGCGAGCCCAGGCGATACCGAAGCTTCTCTACGGCAATCTGCGGCTGCCTGCTGTTGATTCGTAGCACTGACCTCAGCAGGGGCGAGCTCAGCCCACGGCTCTGCGACATGTAGATGAGGCCCCTCACGTCTTTCGGAAGGCAACTCCCTCCCCATCCAAGTCCAGCCCCGAGGTAACCATTCCCGCATCGCGGCTCGTAGCCGACAACCCTGGCCACATCCACGACGTTGACACCGTACTTGTCACACAGCTGGGCGATCTCGTTCATGAAGCTGATTCTGGTTGCCAGAAAGGCGTTTGAGGCGTACTTCGACATCTCAGCCGTTCCAGCGTCACACACGATTAAGGGACAATTCATGGGTTCGTAGAGTTGCGCCACGATCTGGGCAGCGTTGGCATCGCTACAGCCGACCACCACTCGCGTTGGATTCATGAAGTCATAGACGGCACATCCCTCTCGCAGAAACTCTGGATTGGAGACTACTGTGAAGCTATAATCCTCCTTCTTATACCTCGACATCGCATCGTAGACGAACTCAGCAGTGCCGACCGGTACGGTGCTCTTGTTGACGACAATAAGATCGCCGCTCATGTTCCTGGCGATGCTCTTCGCAGCGGACCGGACCCATCTCAGGTCAGCCTTGCCGTTGGCGCCTGAGGGCGTGCCAACACAGATAAACACAATCTCGCAACCTCTAAGGCTATCCTGATAGTCGCTGGTAATGCGGAGCCTGCCAGCCCTCCGGTTCCGCTCCCACATCTCGGGCAGATCAGCCTCATGGACGGGCATGATCCCGTGTTTGAGGAGATGCAACTTCTCACCGTCAATCTCAATCAGCGTCACGTGATGGTCGAGATCGGCGAAGCAGGCTGCTGTGACCAATCCGACGTATCCTGCGCCTACTACCGAGATGTTCCGTCTCATTACTGACCTCCAGTCTGTGCCCTATATGGTTGGTTGCTTGTCATTAGTAGTGAACCAACGTGCCCTCTACACGGGCTCGTCTCACGGCATAGCGAAAACACACAAAAGCCAAAGGCAGCAGTATTGCTGCGAACGCGCTCAGCCCTGCCAGCTGGACCCAACAGTCCTGCAGCGACTGTCCTTCCAGCAGCGCACCTCTCATGCCGTCAAGAGTATACCTTAGAGGCAAAAGCCACGAGAGGCGCTCCAGCCAATCCGGCAGGATGTAGATCGGGAAGTATACCCCTGCCAGCAAGGTTGAGACTCCTGTGATTGCCCACGCGATTGGGTCGCCTTTCTTCAGGACTACGATGATGGAAGCTGAGATGATGCCGATAGCCGCGAAGCTGGCTATAGACAGTATGAGTACCACAACCCCGGTTGCGTAGTTGGCGTTGGACAGACTCATTCCAAAGACTGCTACACCCAGCAGGATGAAAACTACGATCTGGATGGATGTGAATACATACGCCCATATCGAGGACGAGAGCAGTATCTTGCTGAGTCTGGTTGGGCTGAGCAACATGATCTCCAGAGTGCCCATCACTTGACCCTCTCGTATGCTACTGGAGAAAGTCGTCATGCTGAGGGTCATGTATCTGGTGAACGCAAGCCCGATGAGGATGAATGCGAAGTAGTCTCCGCCTGGGACATCCAGACTGCCCGCCACTTGCGTTTCCAAGAACTGGGAGAGGAAGTAGAACACAGCTATGGTCAGGACTATGCCCAAGAGCTGCAGGGCAAAGGATGTCCGGTAGCTGAGTGCCATTGAAACGTCTCGCCTGACAAAAGCTAGGACGGTCGACATTCTACGCCTCGACCTCCTGGTGCGCGGAGGTGTGTTCTCGCCCCACAACCACACTCATGAATATGTCTTCGAGGGGCAGTTCGCGCAGGGCACAGCCACGGATCTCACCGCCGAGGAAGACAACATCGCGCAGTATCTCCGGTAGCACAGCCGTGCGACTTGTGAACCTTAGCCGCACAGTGGACACACTATCGTGCTGAGCAGTCCTAGTGCATTCGACTACGCCATCTAGACGCTTGAGAGCGACAAGCATCGTATCGGACAGCCCCCTGATCTCGAGCTCACATTCCTCCTGATTCTGCAGGAGCGAACGCATCTCCCCCACAGAGCCTCGCGCAATCGCCCGTCCTCGATCCATGATCGCGATCCGGTCACATATCTCCTCGGCCTCCAGCATGTTATGGGTGGCAAGGATGGCTGTTCTGCCCGTTCCGACCACCTGCTCTCTCAGAAAAGCACGTATCGCTTGGGCGCTGACCGGGTCTAGGCTCTTCGTAGGTTCGTCGATGAACAGCACCTTCGGCTCGCTGAGGAGGCCTCTGGCGATCGCCAGTTTCTGCTTCATGCCGGCGGAGAAGTTCTGGAACCGGACGTCTTCGACGTCCGAGAGTCCGACTAGTTCGAGCATCTCATCGATTCGCCTTGTCTTCACTGGCTTGGGCAGGTCGTAGAGAGATGCGTAGAACTCCAGATTCTCGCGGGCCGTTAACCGCCAGTAGAAGCTCCTTTCCTCTGCGCTGATAAGTCCTACAGTCTCCTTCACTCGCTGTTCGTCTTGCACCACGTCATAGCCGCAGACCTTGGCCGAGCCGGAGGTTGGCACAACCAAGGTACAGAGCATCTTCATCAGGGTTGTCTTGCCCGCTCCGTTGGGGCCGAGAAGTCCGAAGAGCTCGCCTTCGTAAACGTCAAGGTCCAGGCTCTCGACGGCAGTTATACACTGCCGCTTTCTGATGAATTGGGGCAGGAGATCCTTGTAGCCTGTGGACCTTGGGAACCGCTTGGTTAGTTTTGATGTTTGGATTGCAGTCATTCTGTGAATAATAGAGTGCCTTCAGACTGGCGCAGGCATCCGCGCGGCTGCGGTTGTGGACAGGAGGACATTTGCTGTCGGGGTTTCCACGCAGATCTCATCTCGATCAAGTCAACTCTTGACCTGATGGGCTGTGTACTGCCGGATGCAGATCTCTACTGTGTCATGGCTGAGTCTAACGGCAGTTGGTTAGAATGCGGTTTGAGAGTAGTCGGAACAGCGTTAGACATTATGTCGTGAAGAGGCAAGTCCGCTGCAGTTGCGAAAAGGAGTTGTCGGCGGGTTGGGGTGTAACAGCATCGAGATTGGCTACGTTATATGTTTGGACCGGCCAGGCGGCAAACGGGGGTGCGGCGTGACCGATACGGTTAGAAAAGAGTTAGAAGTGTGGGAGCCAGGTAAGAAATCTGGAGGTTTTGGTAAGAGAGCGATTTGACAACATCCAAAGGCCGTAGCTAGAATGTTTCATACTACTATTCAGAGGCAGGCCGCGTATCCAGCGGGCTGCACGCCCAAGGATAACCCAGATCAGCCTGCGAAGCCGTTCAGTCACCGCCGTCCCGGACCCAGACTGTCTCTCTTGACGACGTAGGTATGTATCGTAGGAGCTACGGCGTGGGACTGAGGAGGTTGGCGCATGAAGGAAAAGATTTTGGTGATCGACGACGATGAGGAACTGTTGAGTCTGACGGAGACTTGGCTGCAAGACGCAGGGTACGAGCCGTTCTTAGCCAGAGATGGGGTTGAAGGTCTGCAAAAGGTCTATGCCACGAGGCCGAATCTGATTCTGCTTGACATAAACATGCCACGTCTGGATGGTTGGGAGGTGTGCCGCCGGATCAGGGAGATGTGCGATATACCGGTCATCATGGTGAGCGTAAACGGCCAGGAAGCGGACATCGTTCGTGCGTTCAGCATGGGCATTGATGACTATATCACCAAGCCTTTTCACTATCCTGAGCTCGTTGCGAGGATACAGGCGGTCATGAGACGGAGCGTGCGAGCCCTCGGTCAAGATGATGAGAACAACACCTTTCATAATGAGGATATCGATATAGACTGGCGCAGCCGCCAGGTATGGGTTCGGGGAGACAAGGTCTCCCTTTCTCCGACGGAGTTCAGATTGCTAACTTGTCTGGTGGAAAATCGTGGTTGGATTGTTACTCACGAGGAACTGCTCAGAAAGGTGTGGGGGCCCAACTACTTTGGGGACAAGAGCTACGTCAAACTATACATCAGGTACCTGCGTCAGAAGATTGAGGCTGATTCTGCCACTCCGCGATGGATACTCACCGAGCGCGGAGTGGGCTACAGATTCTCGGCCTAGGCGGGGAACATAGGGGTCCACTGAATTGGAGAGAAGTATGGGAAAGCGATTGTCGCCCAAACCCGCGGCCGGGCAGTCTGCGACTGTGGCTCTCAAAGGCAGCCATAGTTCCGAGCGGGCGGTTGCTGTGCTGGAGGGTGGGGAATGGGCGGCGCAGACCCGCGCTTTGGAGTTGGCGCAGACGGAGCAACTTTGGAGGTCCATTTTCGATTTTGCTCCCATGCCCATGATGGTTGTCGACGCGGACCACAGGATAGTGGCTTTCAATCGTGCCCTTGAGACCTTGACGGGTTGGTCGGCTGAGCGTGCTATTGGGCGGCCCTGCTGGACGGTATGCGGGTGCAGTGACCCTTGGTGCGCTGGCCCAAGGGAAGGGGCTGACTGTCCGATGGCCGGGCGGCATGGCAAGTCATCGAGGCGCGGACGGGTTGTGGCTGTGTCTGGCAACAAAATCGATATTCTGATCAGACGTTCTCAGTTGCCACATCGAGATGGTGAGCCTGCGTACCAGCTTGTCGTGATTGAGGAAGGCGGCAAGTCGGGTTCCGCTGCTGCTGTTCAACCCGATATTGTGGCCTCGGCATCTCATGAACTGCTCTCGCCGCTCAATCTGATCGGCGGGTATACCACCACGCTGCTGGAATTCGACGGGGTTCTCAGTCCTGAGCAGAGGAGACGGTACCTTAAGGGTATGCAGTCGGCTACGGCTCGCGCCGTCGGACTGGTAAGGAATTTCCTGGATGTGTACCGCTTGGAGAGCAATGGCATAGGGCTCTGTACCGAGCCGACGGACCTGATCCGTTTGCTGGAATCTGTGGTGGCTGAGGTGCAAGCACAAACCGCAAACCACAAGATTAGGCTGGCCAATCCGGACAAACCGCCGAAGGTAGTACTCGATCCGCAGAAGATGGAGCGTGTGGTCAGCAACCTTTTGGTAAACGCGGTGAAGTACTCTCCAGAAGGGGGAGAGATCGAGGTATCGGCGGTGGTGGTGGCCAGCAAGGAGGGCACAGAGCGCCTCTCGAATAGACGAGGTTCAACCGAGTTGCCCTATCTTCTCGTCTCGTTTAGGGACTCAGGCGTGGGCATACCTGAAGGGGACCTGAAGAAGGTCTTCGGCAGATTCTATCGAGTTGAGAGCAAGCTGACCCACGCAACACCCGGAGTCGGCTTGGGGCTCTACATATGCAGAATGATCGTGGAAGCCCACGGTGGTCGCATTTGGGTGGACAGCGTTTTCGGACAGGGTAGCACTTTCAACTTCACATTGCCTCTGCGGAAAGCCTAGCATCGTTCCCCGTGAGGCCCAATGAACTGGCGTTTCGACAAGCAGCCCGGTCTTGTGCAACCTACTTACTGACAGCCAGTTGGTATCTCACGCTCTCGATGGCGCGCCGCACAAGAACACTCTGGTAGAAGTACTTCTCGACGGGCCTGTTGATTACGACATAGCTGGCCAGGGTCCCAAGGGGCCCGTAATTCTTGAGTGCGCGTCGAACAGCATTGCGATGCACCTGTCGCCTCACTGAGCCGAGGTATTTGAACAACTTGACCCTTTCGGCACGCGGGAGTTCCGGCGTTTCGAACACCGGGACCGTGGTTAGACCTGATGTATCATTCAGGTAGATCCGTGGATCGACGAGGAACAGGTCGTTCTCCTTGACCCATTCATAGAGTTCCGTTCCTGGGAAAGGAACCGTGTTGTAGAAGTGGACCTCTTGGATGGGGTACCTCTTGGCCAGCCTCACCTTATCTTCGACATCCTCCCAGGTCTCGTATGGAGTCCCCACGACGAAAAGCAGCTTCACGCCGTAGCCCAGATCGCACGAAGCGGCTATTGCCTGCTCAATGGACTCTATGGTCTCGCCCTTCTTGACGATCTCCAGAATCTTGTTGTTGCCGCCGTCCACCCCATAGGCAATATACCTGAAGCCCACTTCCCACATCCTGGCGAGCATCTCACGATCGACCCTGTCCGCTCTTATCCCGTTGGAGCAGCGCAGGAAGAGCTTCTTGAGGCCGCGCCTCTCGATCTCGTCGCATATCTCGAAGACCCTGTTTCGCACGTGATTGAAGTTGTCGTCGTCGAAGTTGAACTGCCGTCTCCCTCTCGAGTACCAGTGCTCCATCTCGTCGACGACGTGCTTGGGGCTCCTCGGCCGATAGAGCGGTGATATGATCCTGTTGGCGCAGAACGTGCACTTGTGAGGACATCCACGACTCGAGTAGATCGTAGTCTCGCCAACGTACCTGTCCAGTTCGAAACCCTGGTACGTCGGCCATGGTATCTGATCCAGATCGGCAGTGAACTCTCTGTCGCCTGTGTATTTGACGATCCCGTTATCTCTGTACAAAACGCCCTTGATCTCATGCACCGGAATCTGCCCTTGGCTCAGTTCGGTGAGCGTTCGCTCTCCTTCGTAGACCACGCCGTAGTCGATAGCCGGGCATTCCTCTAGTAGCTGCTGACGTAGGATCGTGGCGTGGGGCCCACCTGCCACTATCCCCACGTTCGGTGCGAAGCGCTTGATATCGGTCAGAAGCTGGTAGAATCTCTTGTACTCGAACGCGATCAGACTGATTCCCACCAGGTCAGGCTTGAACCGCTCGATTCGGTGCTCGATCTCCTTCAGGCCATATCCGAGGTTCATGTCGACTACTTCATATTCGATGCCGTTCTCGAGTAGAGTCTGCGCAATGTAAGCCTGGCCGATGTGGGGCATTATCCCTTGCCACTCAGCTCTGGGGTTGGGCGTAATCAGAAGCACTCTCTTGCCAGCCATTTCCTTCCACTCCCCTTCTGGTTCTAGGTTCCGCTTTATGCCGGGAAAGCACACAGCCTCTTGGACTGCCGCCCTGCGAAAACGGTCAAGTGCTCCGGCCTCGTGCCTCCGGCATGTCCTAGCCAGCTACGCTGGGCTGGTCGCCATATCTGGCTATGATCGTTATCCCCGCCTTCACACGCTCCCCTGGTCTTGTAGTGATTCTAAGATTAGTGAGCCGCGGAATGGCGACATCCACTTGGGAGCCGAACTTGATCATCCCTATCCGCTGGCCTATCGATACTGTGTCTCCCTCCTTCAAGAAGGAGACTATTCTCCTTACCAACCTTGACGCGATCTGAATAACGCCGACTTTGAACTCGCCGTTGTCCAGCACTGTGGTTACCCGTTCGTTCACCACATTGGACTCGGGCCGCCGCAAGGATATGAACTTGCCTTCGGTGCGCTTCTGCAGGACTATCTTCCCGGCCACGGGTGCTCTGTTGACATGAATATCGAGAACGTTCATATCGATACCGATCAAGTATGCCAATTCCGGCATCAGGTCTGTCGACATCAACTCGCCTATCTCGAACTTCCTGCCCCTTTTGGTGCAGACAACAGATGACTGCGCCTCGACCTCGTTGACATAGATAACCTCGCCATCCGCCGGGGCCAGAAGCACGTTCTCGGTCTCGGGCGGTACCCTCTCGGGATCCCTGTAGAATCTCAGGTATATTGCGGCAACCGTTAGGAGCCCAACGAAGGCCAGCTCCACGAATGCCCAAGCTATGATATTGAGTTCAACCACCTGCGCGTGAATGACGCCAACAACAGCGCCGGACACCGCCCCGACGAACAGCGCTCCGAACAGAACGATCGCCGTCTGTACACGCCACTTCCAGCCTAGCGGCACTAGAAAGGCAAGAGCGATACCGATACCGATTGCGAACAACCCGACGTGCAATTCCTAGAACCCCCTCTTTCTCCAGAGGTAGGGCGACATGATGATCTCGGCTACGAAGGGCAGCGGATCGTCCAAGGACAGCACCGCAAAATGCCGGTCTCCTCGGAGAGAGTTGAGGTAGTCCGTCAGCTTGAGGTTCCTCTTCAGTATCTCGCCCGCCGCCGTGGGGAGATCGGTCGTCAGCCTAATCCATTTGGTGCTTGACTTGAAGCCGTTGTGATGTGCGGTTTCCCCTGTGAGGTCTTGATACAGTAGGTACGGGAGGTCCACTCCAGCGGCAATTGCCAGTGAATGCCAGCCCCACGGGCGGGCATTGACCTCCAGAAGCTTGTACTCGCCGCTCCTGGGGTCAAGCATGAACTCGACCTCAGAAATACCGTAGAAACCTATGGCGTCGAGAAGCCTCTGGGCGCTGTGCTCCAGTTCAGGCAGGTCCGCTGTCACCGCGTATGTTGTGGCGTGGCCGAAGTCCATCGGATGCTGCCTCGGGCGGAGGGCAACCACTCTCCCCAGGAACTCCCCATTCTTGAACAGCGAACCGACGGAGTACAGCGATGTGGTCCCGCCCGGGAGCAACTCTTGCACCATGATCTCGGAGCCAGCGGCTACTTCGACGGCAATCGCGAAGGCACGTGTTAGTTCCTCTGGATTATCGGCTCGGATAGCCTTCTTCTTAATAGCACTGTAAAATGGCTCCTTCACCGATGGTTTGACAATACATGGGAAGTCGATATCTAGTGCTCGTACTTCCTGCAAGGTCGTGGGATAACAGGTCTTGGGAACGGGGATACCTACTTGTGTGGCGATTTGATAGGTCAGCTTCTTCTCACAGGCGAACTTGGTGGTCTCCCAATCCGGTATCGGTATTGTGTAGTACTGCTCGAGTTCGACCTTGTTCTTGGCAAGGAGGCGAACAGTGTCGTCATCGTTGGGGTAGACTATCCACCCGTGTAGGCCCTCACGTTTGCCCAATCTCATCAGGAAATCGACGAAGCGTTCCTCATCGCGCGGATGTGGACTTCGAAAGAACCTCTTCCGGTATCTGGAGAACCTACTGATGCACAGATCGTGATCGAGTAAGCACACGGGCACGTCGTGCTTCCCGAGGCTTCGGAGGATACCCAAACCCTGGAAGTGCCCTCCTATGATGACCGCTCCTATCTTCTTCACCCGTTCGTCTGCCTCTCATGCCTTGCCGTAGTCTCTCGTCGTAGAGAAGAGGAATTTGCGCTCTGGCACGCGGCCGTAGACCTTGAAACCAGCTCTCTGGCACCCTTTGATCGAAGGCACGTTGTCCTCGCGTATGTAGGTCACTATCCGCCTGAAGCCCTGCTTCCTGGCGATTTCTCCCAGGTCGATGAGAACTGATGACATCACCTTCTTGCCTCTGAACTTCTTGAAGGTATAGGAGTTCTCCATCCAGAGTTCGTCGTCGCGAATCGGGGGCAACCTGTGCCCGAAGCCCGGATCGATCTGATCATACTGGGCCCGTGGGACCACGAACTGCACGAAGCACGGCTCGCCTGTGGCCCTGTCTCTGGCAAGATAGCAGTCGCGAAAGCCGGAGTCGTAGTACCACTTCCGCCCGATCAGTTCCCAAGCTGACTCTCCTCCCTCGCTCTTCCCCGCAGCCCCCACCTCTTCCATGTCTTCGTCGGAAGCGACCGCGAGTTCGTAGTCAACCGCGCAGGGCACGGGCTCGACCTCTTCGTCGAGGAGACGCTCGAGGGCCAGGAATGTGGCGCGGTCGTAGAACTGGCACCTCAGGTGGTGAAGGAACGGTCCGGGACCGCCGTTCCTGATGATTCGAAGTGCGGATTGGGCCTTGTTGATCGCTCGACCTAGCATCTACATGTGGTTCCTGGATGCCAGCCTTTGTCGCCAGACTTCAAACACTCTCATGAAGAAATCGATGAGCGTGATTGAGTCGACGTCGCCGGTGATGGACAGAGCACTTCTGGCTCCGTGCGGCCATCTCCAGAACCTCACCAGACTGGCATCGCTACTCTCTATGGTCTCAGACAGTCTTTTACGGCCGGATTCGTCAAAAGCTGCGAGATGATCGAAATATAGTGAATAGTCCTGGGGCCGAGTGGTTGCCTCTACCAGGTATCCCTCGCTCTCGAGAAAGCTGATGGCTTCCTGGGCTGTGCCTGGGGCTACCCCCACACAAGGACGCCCAAGGCACTCAACGACGAACTCCCTTGCCTCTACGCACCTGTAGTCGTCCGCCCAGTCTACGTAGGGCTGGTCTGTCGTGCAGCGTCTGACGAGCACGGTAGCCCTATCAGTGCAGTGCACCTTGACACTCCAGCTTCCTGCCCTCAGAGGGCTGATGTCGAATGTGAAGGCCTGTTTTTCCTCCCACCATTCTGCGATCTCTCCCAAGGTTGCGATCCAGACCGGAGGATCACAGGACTTCGTCTCCTGCAGGAGTGTCCTCAGAGCGGTCTCGCAGTAAGGGACCCGCTCGTGGTGAAGCTGAACGGTGAATAAATCTCCCCTGGAATGCGTCTGTCTAAAGACTGTCTGCCAGATTCGCGCGATCTCGGCCTTGTCTCTGATGCCAAGCCGACCCACCATGGCCTCATCGTCTGGAATCGAGACCGGTATCACCAGCATGCCATTCCGATATATCGGCAAGACGAGACAACTGTCTGACTTCTGGGCAGAGTAGAAATCGAGAAGGCTAGAATAGTCCTGCCAGGCTTTGCCTTCAAACATGGTTTTGTCGACTACATCCCAGTGTACGACCCAACTGCTGTCGTAAGCGATGCCTAATCTCTTCAGTGCCGCAAGCGTGCTGGTGTTGCTACGTAGGTAAGGCGCGCGGAATCCTGTGAAAGGTATGTCGCACTTTCGGAAGATATCGACAGCCTTCTTGAAATATGCGTGCTGTTCTTCGACCGACAGCGGCTTGTGATCGACGTGAATATAGCCGTGAATGGCGAATTCAGCACCACGTTCGTGCAGTGCTTTGATCAAGTTGGGATGGCGTTTCAAGGTAACTGCGGTAATCGGAAATGTGGGCCCACAGCCGAATTCCCGGGTGATTTCAACATACCTGTTGAGCATGGCCTCCATCTTGTGTGGCGTAACGCCGAAACGCCTGAATATGGAAGCAGTTCTCCTGAACAGGTTTCTGTTTCCTCTCGGGCTGCCTAGTACACTGCCTATCTTCATGTTACTTAGGTTGCTGCTCGAGACTTAGGGCCTTCCTTGGAAGCTTCCAATGAAATCAGAGCCAACTTCGGGTTCTTGCCATTGCCAGAAGTTGCTACTACTTCCTAATTGTCCTCTGAGTTTAGCATACATCAATCCCATTTCTGTACAGGCTGTCGGCAGTACTTTAGTCCCATTTGGTGCACCCTGTGGGAGGGGTATCAGTCAATTGCGCAAGTGTATTAACTAGCGGACGATGATCCCTCGCGGCATGTCTTGACTGGTTCAAGAGGAGTGTTCATCAGGAAGACTTACCCGCAATATCGCTCAGATTCGGGCACGTGGATTGGCACCATGCTGCGAAGTCTGGTTGATTCGCAGCATATCCTAGAATGACGGTATCGACAATGGACATATTCATGGTGCTCCGTTGTTCATAATACTCTCCATGACATGGAACATGAAGTACCTGATTGACTCTCGCATATCATCTGCGGTGACACGAGGGGCCTTGATACATACCACGTTGCGCCCGAACGCATTTGAGTCAATGAGACCTCGGCCGTTCGTTCGATAGAAAGTCTGGTGGGTTCTGCTTCGAATGCCACAGTAACACCCTCGTAGGGTACTGACGGCTGGATCGCTCAACCATGGCGGTGATAATACTGTACAGATACATTCTACCAGTACTTTGGTTACGTTGCGGTGGGTTACCATATCGCTATTCATTAATCGCGGGCCCGATGGTAGGATAAGCGCCAGATAGTCAGGCACGAGTGAGCTCCATGCGGAAGCCTTACCCAAGGGGTCTAGTTGTGTATGCTTGCTTCATTGAGGGACGGGTTCCGGTGCGTCGGAGTCCGTTGCGAGGCGATGGGCCCGTTTGCCTGATGATGGAGCCCCCGGAGTCGATGGAGTCATGAACGTAGATCAAACAGAGGGCCGCGATTCTGGTCTCGACCTCCTGCGCGAGGTGGGCCGGCAAGCCAGCTCGGTTCCTGAGGTATCCCAGCTCGTAGCCCAAATTGTGCGCATGACCGAGCAGGCGCTGAAGGCTTCTGCCTCTTCCGTTCTCCTGTTGGACGAGGAGAAAAAGGAGCTCGTGTTTGAAATCGCTGAGGGTGAAGTCGGTCAGAATCTGGAGAGGGCAAGGATCAGCATCAACACGGGCATCGCGGGTTGGGTAGCGAGGCACGGAAAGCCTGTGATCGTCAACGACGTCTCCAAGGACAAGCGATTCTGCAAGGACGTCGATATGTCTACTGGTTTCGTGACCAGGGCTATCATGTGCGCCCCTCTCGTGATATACGGCAAGCTGATCGGCGTCATCGAGGTGCTCAACAAGCGGGATGGCAGCGACTTCAACGAGCAGGACCTGGAGGCGCTCGAGGCTGTAGCATCGATCGCTGCTATGACGGTCGAGTGCAAACGTGCCGAGGAGGCGTTGCGGATATCCGAGCAGCACTATGCGGCGCTTGTGGGCAGCCTCGCGGACGCCGTGTTCCAGTATAGAGACGGCGTCATCACTTGGTGTAACGATAGCGTTGAGGAGGTATGTGGCTACACACGGGATGAACTCGTGGGCGTTGATGCTCGCTTCCTCTATCCGCTGGACAGCAATACTGATGAGATCAATCGCATTATGCGAAAGGAGATAGCGGAGAAGGGTAGGTTTTTCGATACGGCGCGGATAAGGCGCAAGAATGGACAGGTGGTCGATATAGAATACACGGTCTCGAAGATTCGGGGCAAAGAGCCCCCCGAGTTGGTCGCCGTGGTGCGGGATATCACGGAGCGGAAAAGAGCCGAGGCTGAGAGGTTGAGGATGGAGCAGCAGCTACAGCTCGCGGGTCGATTGGCGGCGGTGGGCGAGTTGGCAGCCGGCGTAGCGCATGAACTCAACAACCCTCTGGCAGCGGTCCAGGGCTTCGCCCAGTTCCTTGCCTCGAGGGAGGACCTCGATGAGACTGTGAGAACCGATGTGGAGACGATCTACAGTGAGGCTCTGCGCGCTTCGAAGATCACCAGCAATCTGCTCTCCTTCGCCCGCAAGCACAACCCGGAGAAGAAACTGATCTCCATAAACGACATTGTGAACCGCAGTCTGGAGCTCCACTCCTATAGATTGAAGGTGAACAATATAGAGGTCGCTACCGATCTCGATCCTCACCTCCCGAAGATCATGGCGGACTTCCACCAGCTGCAGCAGGTGTTCGTGAACATGATAACCAACGCCGAGCAGGCGATGACTGATGCTCGCGGTCACGGGGCGCTGCGCGTAAGGACTCACATGGCGGGGAAGGCCATACGGATTATCTTCGCTGATGACGGGAAGGGTATTCCGGAGGAGAACCTGGGGAGGATCTTCGACCCCTTCTTCACGACGAAGGAGGTGGGAAAGGGCACGGGTCTAGGGCTGAGCATATGCTACGGGCTCGTGGAGGAGCACGGGGGCACCATATCCGTGAGCAGCAAGTTTGGCGAGGGAGCCATCTTCACGATCGAGCTGCCAATAGTCTCCGAGATAAGTCCGCTGTTGAAGGGTGCACCCCTGGCCGGCGATTAGTCAGACCGCGCTGACGGCTACCATTGGGTCACCGTTGAGCACACCATCTCCCACCGGCACCTTTGTGGTAAGACCGAACGCCCTGATCGGGTCGCTGAGGGTTTGCTTGAGGTGGTTGGCCAGTTGGGCCCCTTTGTAGCCATCCATCAACCTGTGGTCGAGCGTCACGCCTATCTTCATCACCGGGCGGGCCACTACCGTACCGTTCTCAACCCACGGTCTGTCGGTGACCTTGGTGACGCAAAGGAATATCGGCGCCCGCGCAAACGTAGGAAGTGGCCCGTAGGCCTCCTCGACGCCGAACATGCCTACTGAAGTCACGATCACCGACCCGAACGGGTCGCGTGGTATGCCGAATCGCGACAGGTCTTTATGCATCGTGTTGATGTAGAAGTCGGCCGCTTTCAGCATGAGACGCGTCAGCCAGGTCGGATACCCCTTGAACAGGCTCATGCCGTCGCCGTAGGTATCGTGCCTCTGGTCCTTCACCTCCGTGGCCCGGCTCCGAAAGTTCTGCGCGATGTCGGCCAGGGACAGCCTGTCACAGTCGCGCAGCATCACGCCTGACAAGTCCTTTCCCCCGGGGACGTGCACCAGGTTGAAGACATCGACGTCTTCCCTTCGGTAGAACTTGCCCCCCTGACACTTCATGTTTATCTCGGGGTGCTTCGCCAGGAACTGGGCTGCCGCAGCGATGACCAGATGTGTGACAGTCACCTTGACGTCGTGTAGCTCGGAGTACCTTTTGATGTAGTCCAGGGCCCTTGACATATCGACGTTGACCTGACCCAGTATGATTGGCTGGGTGGGATGCGACCACAGGTACGCCGCGAACGCCTGGAACGATGTGATGTCCTTTGTTCTCTTGAATCGACCGGCCATTGCGTCACCTCTTGTATGAGATGAAGATAGCGGATTATGTTTGATCAAAGGGAAAGGGAAGTGGTCGGGCGCCGGGTACGCGTGGACGAATATATAGTGGACTCATTGTCACACAAGAATCGCCTTCTGGCAACCCAATTGGCGGTTCTCTCAACGTAGGATGCGCAATTTCTGGAGGTTTTGATAGGATTGGTGAGGATTTCAGCCCGGAGCATGCATGCCCTGTGCTGCGCACCCAGTGTCAACTGGGATCGCGCCGACACGCAGAGTCCAGCATCGGCCTCTAGCGCACCAGTGGAGAGGCCCCGAGGTCGAACGGATTCAACCTGATCGCGAGCGAGAAGAGGTAAGGATAGGTTGCCTTCAAGTATTTGACATAATCCAGCCATTCGCGAACCAACTGCACGTAGGCCCTCTTGATGTCGTTGGCCAAGTGGTCAAGGTCGCTCTGGGGCAGGTTGTCTATGTCCTCCCTGCTCTCCAGTTCCTCGGACAGATGGAAGATGGCCTGGAGAAGGTTGGTGAATCTTTCGTGCTCGAGGAGCGTCGGGTTCTCCAGAATGCGCAGGAGCAGGTCCTTCTTCTCCACCAGGAACGATCGAAGTTGAGCGAGGTCGACCTTGTCAATGCTGATCTTGTACTCGTATTCCTTCAGGCGCTTGGCTACCGTAGCAAAATCCGACTCCGACCAATCGTTGGTCACGACCAGGCTGTTGCGTATGGATTCCAGCTCAGGGTCCAGATCGGAGAAGTAGGTGAGAAGCTTGGTGCCGACGCCGCTGAAGAAGGTGCCGATCACTACCTTCAGCTTCTCCAGGCGCTGCCGCTTCTCGTTCTCCCTCAACAGGCGATGTATAATGAGCGTGACGAGGAGGACCTCGATCGGGACAAAGGCGATGTCGCCGATGAGGAAGATGTAGATGTGATGCGTGTCCTCAAAGATTGCATAGTGAACCAGGTAAAGAAGCACGGACAGAACGATCAGTACCAGGACGAGAAGGAATTGCCATCTTACGCTCTTCATGCTCAACAGCTCCTCAATGCAGTTGGGCCTTTCCTGGACGGGCGCTCTCCCTGCATTAGGTGGACACTCAAAGGCCCGAGCACATATTATATACCTCTCGCGTTGTTCACTATGATAGGAGGACAGTCTCTATGAGTGATGACGACAAGAAGAAGCTCGCGGCTCTACTCGATTACTGGGTGGAGCACAATGCCGAGCACGGTGAGGAGTTCAGGGAGTGGGCCGACAAGGCGCGGGAGCCGGAAGACAGCGCTGTTCGCGAGGAGCTGCTCGACGCAGTCGGGTTCATGACCAAGGCAAACGACTCCCTCGTCCGTGCCAGGCAGAAGCTGGGCGATGTAGCCTGACGGCTTGCTCCGAACGACTGGCGTTCGCCGGAGGTGCCCTGGGTGGGTGCTCTATCTGTCCCACACACTACGTTCAACCAGCGCGTCGTTGAATGTAATGATCTCGGTAGTCTGGGCTTCGCTGAGTGGGCTTTCCATCGAGGCATGCTGTTCGGGGCCGTCGAGACGTGGTGGGGGGATAGAAGGCCCCGACAAAGGCCGCACGAAGGTATCGATCTCTGCCTCTTCGTTGCCGATGGAGGCATGATTATGAGCCTCGGCGAGGGCTCTGTGGTTCCGGCGATCTACAATGGTGAGGTCACCCGGATCGTTGATGACTTCCTGGGACAATCGTTGTTTTTGCGGCATGGGGTGTTCGATGAGAAGGGGGCCGAGCTGTACACGTTCTATGGCCACACGGAGTTGGCGGACAAGGTCTGCAGAGGCGCTGAGGTGATGGAGGGTGAGCCCATTGGCTCAATAGTGCGCCCGCCCAGGCCGGGGATTCCCTCGCACGTCCATATCTCGCTGGGTTGGGTGCAGCCGTCGATTGACCCGGACACGCTGGACTGGGAAGTCATAGGACCGGGAGACTCGGTTACTCTCATCGACCCGCTCGAAGCGATCAACTGCACGTACAGGGTGCTTGACCATTTGTAGGGTGAAGCGACAAGGGAGGAGGGTATCACAGATAGCAACGGGGCAACGTTCTCTGAACAGGTGAGGTAGATATTGGCCAAGCCCGAGATGAGGCGGTGGGGCGAGGGGGAGTTCTCGCTGAGGTACCTGCAGGAGGCGGACATCCGCATCCCGGAGCGGCGCAGGATGCTGGAGATCCTGAAGTCCTTCTTTGGGCACTTTGCAGCCGGCAGAGAGAACGTCTCCGTCCTCGATCTGGGTTGTGGCGATGGCGTGTTGACACATGAGCTGCTGTCCGTCGATAGCACCATGTCGTCCACGCTGGTCGATGGCTCTCCCGAGATGGTGAAGAGGGCGGAGGAGCGGCTGGCGGGACATGCGGGGCTGATGTTCCACATCGCCACACTGCAGGAATTGGCGGGCGGCGGGCTCGACCTTGGCCGGCTCGATTTCGTTGTTTCCTCGCTCGCCATACACCACCTGGCAATAGAAGAGAAGCATTCCCTCTTCGACTACGTCTACTCTCATCTGAACGAGGGCGGCTATTTCGTCAACTTCGACGTCATTCTGGCACCCAAATCGTCCCTGGAGGAATGGTACATCCAACTCTGGAGGGAATGGATGGCGGACAGGGAGCGTGAGTTGGGGTTGGAGAGCACTTGCGAAAGGGTCATTGGCTGCTGTCAGGAGGGGGAACACCGTAGCAGACTCGATACGCTCGATGCCCAGATGGACGCGCTGCAAGGGGTCGGGTTCCAAGACGTCGATTGCTACTACAAGTACGGCATCTTCGCTATGTACGGCGGGAGGAAGTAGCTGCACGCATGCAGGGGATCGACATAAGGATGGTGGCTTCTGACGGCGAAGGTGCCGACTTGGCTCGCCTGCTGTGGCGTGTCCTATGGGAGCCGCTGGGATTGCCCGAGGGCATGGTCCGTTCGTTCGGCCTGGTGACGCCACGGACGGACCTCATAGCCGTACGCTGTGACGCCGTTGTCGGCGGCCTGGTGGCCAACTGGCTCTCGGACGCAGAGGTGGAGATACGGCATCTGGCGGTCTTGCCGGAGTACCAGCGACAGTCCGTGGGCCGCCGCCTCGCCTGCGCGCTGATCCGGCTGGCCGATCATGAAAGGGCGGCCTCCATCGAGACTTATGCTCGAAACACGTCCGCTGATTTTTTCGCCCGGCTGGGCTTTCTGCCCACCGGCGAGCATCTCGAGGATGCGCACTTCGGCAAGTACGGGATACACTTCGAGAGGATGCGACTCGAGCTGGCTGGGTCAATTTAGTGGAGGAGGTTCTGCATCATGTGGAAGTGCACCAACTGCCACCACCTGGAACTGAATGAGACGAAGCCCGACCGTTGCCCCGTGTGCGGGGCCGAGGCGGACAAGCTGGTCCCTCACGAGGTGCCCAGAATCAAGGGAACGAAGACCGTCAGGAACCTGAAGGTCGGCTTCGTCGCGGAGTCGCAGGCCCACCAGCGGAACCTGGCCTTTGCCATCAAGGCCGAGCAGGAGGACTTCCCGCAGGTGGCCAAGCTCTTTCGGGCCGTTGCCGAGGCTGAGGGCGTACACGCCTACAATCACCTGCGTCTGCTCGATGGCATCTCCGATACTCAGGACAACCTCGAGTCGGCATTCGAGAGGGAGAGCCTGGCGGCGGATTCATACCCCCGCTTCATCAAAGAGGCCAGCGAGGAGGGCAATGAGGGGGTAGTCAGGACGTTCACATATTCGAGGGACGTGGAGAGGGAGCACGCCAAGCTGTACAAGAAGGCCCTCGAGCGCATGGCGGGCGAGGTGGACGTCGACTACCACGTCTGTGGAGTTTGCGGGTACGTATCGGACAGCGGGCTGCCCGATGAATGCCCCATATGCGGCGCGCCCAAGGAGCGTTTCAGGAAGGTCGACTGATCTCCAGCGAGGCTGAGGGCCGAGCAGCTACGAGAAGACCTTCCCGCAATCGCAGCACTCGAACCTGTTCGAGTAAGAGCTCTGTACATAGCGACTGCCGCAGGCCGGGCAGCGCATTCTGGGATGGGGCGGGACGCCACTTCGCCTGCGCCGGCTCTGCATCCACCGTGTGATCCTCGACCAGAAAGCCATACCCTCTCGTCCTCAGCGCCGTATCTGCGTTGTGGCACCGGCGTGAATCGGCTCGGCCTCGCTCTCCAGCAAGAAGCGCAGGACTTCCGCGTTGAACTCTTTTCGGTGCTCGATGTTCAGTGCGTGCGAGCCGCCCTCGATCTTGACCAACCTGGCGTTGGGTATATGGCTGGCTATGATCTCCGAGTTCCTGGGCGGGATGATCTTGTCTTCCGTCCCCGTCATCACGAGCGTGGGGCTCGTGATCAGGTGCAGCCTGTCGAGGGTCTTGTAGCCAGCCATGGCCTCCAGCTGGCCCTTGTGCCCTTCGATCCCATGGGTCTTGACGTACCATCGGGACATGGGCCCGAGCACCATCCGGTAGAACCTCTTGTTGAAAGCCATGTTCACAATGACGCTGTTCGCCTTCCCGAGATCGACGCTCGTCACGTCGAAGTCCTCCAGCCCTCGCCCACCGCCGAAGGCGCTCACGATCTCCGGGTGCACCTCGTTCGGGTCATCATCGCCGTACGTGGCACAGACCAGCACCAGCCTGTCGACTCTATCCGGGTGCGAGATCGCGAACTCCTGTGCCACGATGCTGCCAAACGACATGCCGAGTATGTGCGCGCGTTCCATGCCGAGATGGTCCATCAGGCTGGCGATGTCGTCTGCCAGGTCCTTGATAGCATAGGGTTCGGGCGACTTCTTGGACTTGTCTATGCCCCGAGCGTCGAAGGCCATGACCTTGAAGTGCTTCCTGAACGTGCGGACCTGAAAGTGCCAGCCACGGCTCCCTCCGCCGAACCCCTGGATCAGGACCAATAGGTAGCCCTCCCCCTGGACTTCGTAGTACAGGTTGACTCCGTTTACGTTCGCTCTGGGCATGATGCCTCTTTTCCTCTCTGTGTGGCCAGTCTATCGCCGGTTGGGAGCTAGTGTCAAGAGAGGCGTACCCGCCTGCCATCAAGCGTTGATTGTGCCCACCCACCCGCCCACGGGAGCTCTGCTCCCGAGCCTTTGCCAGTAGGGGTAGCCGGGGAGCATCCACTCGTGAGTATTGGCACGTAGGCATAGGGTGGGCGCAGTTGGAGTCCGAGGGTAGGGGCGATTCGCCGAATCGCCCCTGAAGTTGCCCCGTTCGGCCTTCGTTGGTATGATGTGGTCACCCCCAAGGCGGCTACTGATGCCGCATGACGGGGAGGGCCAGCAGTGAAAGACATCACCATCGTAGGTGGAGGGCCGGCGGGTGCCTATCTCGGCTACTGCCTGGCGCAGCGTGGCATCGAGGCCACCATCTACGATGACTCGCACCCGCGCGAGAAGCCCTGCGGCGGTGGCGTAACTCCCTTCGTCCTCGACCGGTTCCCCATAGTGAAGGGCGTGCCCACATCGCAGCGGTACGTTAACAAGATGCTGTTCATCTCCCCGAGCGGCAGGCAGCTCATGGCGAGCGGGCGCACCCTGATGAACGTCTCGCGGCAGCATTTCGATGGCTACCTTCTGGATCAAGCCGTCAAGGCGGGGGCCGGGCTCGTCAGGGACAAGGTGATTGACATGAAGCAGAGTGCAGATGGCTGGCTGGTCAGGACGACGCAAGAGGGGTTCCAGACCAAGCTGCTCGTGGGCGCGGAAGGGGTGAACAGCCTTGTGCGCAGCGCTACGGTTGGCCGCATATCGAATGACAACCTGGGTGTGTGCGCGGGGTGCATGGTGAGGGGGGTGGAGCGGGACTACAGCATGATGCGATTCCTGAGGAACTGCGATGGCTATGTCTGGGTCTTCCCCAGGGATGACCATTCGAGCATCGGCGTGGGTACGCGCATCGGCGGCGGCGGGAAGCTCAGGGGGTATCTTGAGGCCTTCATCGAGGAGCATTGCCCTCGTGTGGAAAGGCTCTCGCGGTGGGGCGCGCTGATACCCACGATACGCGATCTCCGCTTCTACGACATCCCGTGTGCCGGGGAGAACTGGGTTCTCATAGGCGATGCGGCGGGTCATGTAGACCCCATACTGGGCGAGGGCATTCGCTACGCCCTGTGGTCGGCTGAGCTGGCGGCGCAGGCCATAGCCGAGGGCAACCCGGCGAAGTACGACGCGATGTGGAGGGAGGCCTACCTGCCGGACTTGAAGAAGGCGTGCCGTCTCTCGCCGTACTTCTACAAGCCCTGGTTCCTCAACCTCTCACTCGGGATTGCCTCGCGCAGCAGGGCTCTCGAGTGGCAGTTGACTGGCATAGTGTCGAGCGAGACCAGCTACGTGGGTCTGAAGCGCCGCACGGCCGCGAGGCTGCCGCTGATCGCGGCGCAGATGATATCAAGCTACTTTCGTGGGGAGCGCGAGCCCGGAGAATCGTCCTCTCTGTAGACGCGACGCTGCATGCCAATGAGACTCCTCGTCATCATCGCTCTCTTATTCGTGGCAACAACCTTCTGCGCCTGCGGCGATACTGGTGATCCGCTGCCCACCAACACGAACGGCTCCGGCCAGGTCGGGAACATCACGGGAACTGTCTTCAAGGACGAGGACGGCGATGGCCTCTACGACCCGTCGGCGGACACCGCGCTGCAGGGTGTCACGGTCGGCCTGTGGCAAGGTTCCGAACGCGTAGCGGTATGCAACAGCGATGGTACTGGTAGCTATTCGCTTGCCGCTCCGGTGGGTGATGGTTATACGCTGGAGCTGACCATGCCTTCGGAGGTCGAGTGCTACGATCCCCAGGCTGACATCTGGGGACACTGCAACACGGTCAACGGGCGCAACGTTGGCGTCGCATGTCCGGGCGATGGTCAAGATGTCGCTGCCGGCTATCGCATGCTCAACTATGGTCCAAAGGGCTTCTTGTGGGAGCTCTGGCACGCGGGTCCTGTCTTCGACAGGCCTGACGTCGTGCTGGTGCACGGGTACAGATTCGTCTCGCTGGGCTCGGATGGCAGGTGCGACAAGCAGTTCGGCAGGCTGGACGATCTGTTGCAGACGAAGGAAGACACGTACAACGCCTGGCTGTTCGAGTTCGAGCACGGCTCCTGGGGTACTCTGGATCGCCTGGAGGTCTATGCCGACAGGCTCGACGAGGCCCTGGAGGTGATCGGCCAACTGACGGGCAACCGCACCTGCTCCGTAATCGCTCACTCGCTTGGGGGCTTCGTTGTGAGGGAGAGTATGGTCAGGAGCGAGACATCCCACGTCGACAAGCTCCTGACCCTGGCCACGCCGCACCTGGGCATTCAGCAAGTGGGTCCGGTCGATCTGCGGTGGCTGCTCGACTGGTCATACAGGGTCGGTCCCAAGGCGCGGCCCGAGGTGATTCCCGGCAGCAGGTTCCTGTGGGACCTGAACTCCGACCTGGCAAAATCCCTCCCACAGGACTTCGCCTCTGTGACTGGATACTCTGAGGGGCACACCGACGGCCTCGTCGAGGTATCCTCGGCAAGCCTGGTGCAGTCGAATGCGGACGGTTCGGTCGCACAACAGCTGTACTTCGCCGGCGTGGACCGCTCTCACCCCGACATCAACAACATCCGGGATACGAGCGATGAGGTCTTCCAACTGATTCGGCGCTTCCTGTCCGGCGGGGTAGCAAGCCTGAGCGAATACAGGCCCTCCGAGAAGCCCTCTGACTACGCTGGCCATCCGTATGTCGTTTTCGCCCTCGAAGAGGAGCCGCCGGCGGGCTTCCCCGAAGTCATTGTTGTTGAGACGGGGCGCACGTATGGCTCATCGGACGTCTTCACTCAGAACGATGAGACGGAGGAGGGATACAAGCTGTACGCAGTACAGCTGCGGCCGGATGACGCGGGCGAGGCGAGGGTGTACTATGCACCCGGACGGTTCTCGACGATCCAAGTGACCCAGGGGCAGTCCACCATGGTTACCCGGCCGATCGGTGAGTAAGAAGTAGCTTCCGCAGGAACCAGCATGCTTGTCTCAGCTTCCGGGAAGATGCCTGACGCGCTTCGACGCCTGTTCTCGGTGAAGGCTGGCCCCTTCTTCCGATACGTCAAATACGATCTCTTCGAGTACCATTTGGAGGAGATCGACGGTCTGAACGAGGCTGACTTCCTACCCGATTTGGACGGCTTCAGGTTCGAGATTGTGCGGAGCAACCACGAGGCTGACCGGTTGGAGAGGGAGGGCTTCGAGTTCCGGTCGCAGCATCCCAGGTACAGGGAGAGGCTTGACAAGGGCGCTGTGGCAGCCTGTGTCTTCGTGGCGGGCGACCTCGCGTATGTGGGCTGGGTCGCCCTGTCCGATCGGGCAAAGGAGAGTATGGGAGAACCCCCATACAGGTTCAAGGTCAACTTTTCCAACGGCGAGGCGTGTGCCGGAAGCATCTGGACGAATCCGCAGTACAGGAAGGCACGTCTGGCTACGTATGGCTATTTCAAGCGGCTGCAGTACCTCAGGGGCGAGGGCAGGACGGTCGCTCGATCCGCCACCGATGCCTCGAATCCGGCGACTCACCGGTTGCTGGAGAGAGTAGGTGCCCGTTTGTATGGTGGAGGCAGGCTGCTCAGGATACTGTGCTGGGAATCATGGAAGGAAGACCGTCTCTCGATGGCATCAGGCTGAGCCACCAGTAGTCACCGGAGGGTACCGAGACTTTCAGCCAACTCCTCTAGGTAGTTTGGGTGATTGACGCGCCAAGGGCCCGTACCTAGACTCAGGGTGGGGGCAACTCATCCTGGCGCAGGACACGCTATGGCTACGGAAAAGGTGAGGGTACTCATAGTCGACGATGAGAAGTCGGTCAGGAAACTGATCAGTCGCGTGCTGGGTTCGAAGGGTTACGACTGCTCCACGGCTGCTGATGGCACAGAAGCCCTGCAGAGGCTTGCTATGAAGAGCTTCGATGTTGTGCTGCTCGACATCCGCATGCCGGACATCTCAGGTATGGAGGCGCTCCCGCGTATCAGCGCCGGGTATCCCGATGTCTGCGTTATCATGCTGACGGCTGTGGTGGACATGAACACGGCAGTTGAGGCGCTGGACCGAGGCGCCTGCGACTACGTAACGAAGCCCTTCGACACCGAGGATCTGGTGATGAGGGTCGAGAGGGCTCTCAATGTGAAGAGACTTGTCCGGGAGAAAGCCTATTCCAATCCCTCCGATTGAGCTCCACGCTGTTACCTTTCTTCTCCCCGTCCTTGACGCCCGCATCTCGAATTGGCAGAATCTTTGCAACCGGACAGCTCCATAATGGACTTGGGTGCCGGGGTTTGACAGCAGACTGGAGTTGGAAGGACTTGTTCCGAGGAGGCCCCGCATTGGATAGAACTCTCATCGCTCTGCTCTTCGTGGCCCCGTTGGTACTAATGGCTATGGCCTGTTCGGGCGAATCCAGCCCTACCCCCACATCGTCTCCGACGCACGGTGTCGCAGTCACGGTTGACTTTCCTGCTGAGGTCCCGCAGGGCAGCGAGTTTGCCGCTGGGCTCTCCATCGTGGGCGTCGAAGGCCTTGCTTCGTTCCAGGTGGATGTGTCGTACGATCCGCTTGTGCTGGAGGTGGTCGGCGGGGAGGGTAGCGACGAGGGTGTGGCTGGAGGGGTGGTCGGATCGACATCCTTCTCGACCAATTGGGCATTCGTTCCTTTGGGCGTGCAGGGCAAGCTGCGAATCATCGGCAGGTCGCCCGGGGTCGAAGCTGCGACCGGCGATGGCATGCTGGCTGAAGTGACCTTCCGCGCCATCGGGACACCCGGCGAGGGCAGCGATGTCGTGCTGTCCGAAGGGATGCTGGTCGACTCTTCGGGTCACGAAATCGCGGACGTTGTGTGGCAGATTGCGTCGGTGGAGCTGACGGAGTAGGCTCTTGAGAGAATGCAAGGCCCTCTTGTGGAACAGGATTGACTGATCTGCGATACCTCTACTGGTAGCGGGCGTTGTGCTGATGGTGCGCACCGTTGCGCTGGACATTGTCGGCAATAGGGGCGACTTGCTCGGAGGGGCTGGCGTCCGGTCCGGCGGCTATGGAAAACGCGAGGTTCTGGATCAGCGCTATCAAGGACCTGACGACCATTCTGGCCGAAAGGTTCCTGATCGGGTTTGTCTACTACGTGCTGGATATGGTGAGTAGAACGTACCCCGTGGCGGATGGCTGATTCAGGGCTGGCGGAGTAGTCGAACACAGACGACTCGATGAAGGACATATACCGCTACGGCAAAGACCTCAACAGCCATGATCTGGTCAAGATCGTCGCCATCACCACGATGGTAATCGACCACATCGGGCTCTACTTCCTGGGGAACAACGTATGGTTCAGGATCGTGGGTCGCCTCGCCGCACCTCAGTTCTTCTACCTGGTCGGGTACTCCGGCTCGTACCGCTTCAAGAGGGAGATCCTCGCTTACGGTCTGGCGCTGGTCGCCGTTGAGTACTTCGCGGGAACCGGAGAGGGAGTTGTCGAGAGGCTTCTGCCCATCAACATCCTGGTCGCGTTCGTGCTCATCAAAGCCTTCCTCAGCAGGTTCGACCTGTCGAAGTTCCCCACGGCTGCGCTCATCGGCGCACTGCTCATCATGCTCTTCATGAGCTATCCCACCTGGATCGCCTTAGAGTACGGCACCATTGGTCTGTGCTATGCGATAGGGGCGCGGTTGCAGAGCAAGAACCACAGCTTCGCCCTGCCTTGGCTGTTTGCCACCATGCTCCTGCACTACGTGTTCTCGGTCTTCACGTTGCCGGGCCTGGAGTTCGAGACGTCTTCGAAGAGGGTGGTCGTGGAGTTGGCGCTCTTGGCCCTGCTCTTCATCGGCAATCTGATCCTGTTCACGAACTACAGGTTCCGTGTCTTCGAGGTAAGGCGGCAGTGGTTGAGGACCATAGGCATCTACGTTTCCCGCTACTCCCTGGAGATATACTTCTTCCACCTCTCCGTGTTCATGATCATCCACAAGCTGTGGATCGCCTAAGAACAGTCCGGGTGTCTGCAGTTGTCTGGCCCGTCCATGAGCGATATACTCGAAGTGTAGGGAAGAGATGGGGGTGCTTGCGCGTTCTAGGTCGCTGTGAGGGAGGCGAGAGATGAAAGACGATGAAGCCAGGAAGGCCGTGCGTGAGGGATACGGGAAGGTCGCCAGGCAGGGCGGTTCGTGTTGCGGCCCCGCGACCCCGTGCTGCAGTGGGGCTGACATGGCGAAGGATATCAGTCGGGGCGTGGGGTACTCGGACGAGGAGCTACAGGCCGTACCGGATGGCGCAAACATGGGCCTGGGGTGCGGCAACCCGGTCGCGCTGGCCAGCCTGCAGGAGGGCGACGTCGTCCTCGACCTGGGGGCGGGTGGTGGCTTCGACTGCTTCCTGGCGGCCAACAGGGTCGGCAAGGCCGGGCGCGTCATCGGCGTGGACATGACCCCCGAGATGATCGAGAAGGCAAGGGAAAACGCCCGACGGGGCGGCTACGACAACGTGGAGTTCAGGCTGGGCGAGATCGAGAACCTGCCCGCAGCCGACAGCTCCGTCGACGTCGTCATATCCAACTGCGTCATCAACCTCGTCCCCGACAAGCGCAGGGCTTTCCGGGAGGCTTTCCGCGTTCTGAGGCCGGGAGGCAGGCTCATGGTCTCTGACATTGTGCTGCTCGGAGAGCTCCCGGACTCCGTGAGGTCCTCCGTCCAGGCGTACGTGGGCTGCCTGGCGGGGGCAGAGCTCAAGGATGACTACCTGCAGGCAGTAGAGGAGGCCGGATTCGGGGACGTAACGATCGTCGATGACGGCACTTTCCCCATCAAGTACATAGCCAGCGACCCTGCCGGTGAAGCCCTCCGCGAGAGCGTGGGGATGTCGAAGGAAGAGATAGACCGGATCGCCGGTTCGATACTCAGCATCAAGGTGAGCGCGATCAAGCCCGCCGGGTGCTCAGCCCATCACTGTGGGTGCTGTTCCCACTAGCGTGGGTACAGCGAAGCGGAACCCACCGGGAGCGGGTTGAGTGAGGTGACGCCGAGTTTCACGCTCCCTATTCTTCTTTGACCAGCACTTCGCTGTCAGCTGGAACGAACCGCCTGCCCCTGATATGCAGGAGCGGTTTGGCACCGGCGACGTCGTACTGATCACCCTTAACGAATTCGTCCTTGCACTCGGCATGCACCACGCTGCCCACAACCATGATGTGGTCGCCTGCCTCCTTCTCCCACTCGTACCTGCATTCGACCCAGGCCACACACTCCTCTATGGACGGGGCTTTCACTACTCTCGATTTCCTCTCGGTTAAGCCCGCCTCGGCGATCTCGCTCACGCCTGCCGGGAAGGACTTGGAGCATATCCACAGCTTGTCCAGCAGCTCCTCTGGGACCATGTTCAGCACGAACTCGCCGGTCTCTCTGGCGTTAGCCAGGGTGTCCCGCTTCGATTTAGCGGCGAACATGACTAGCGGCGGGTCGAACGAGACAGGGCTGACAAGGCTGAACGGCGCGGCATTGGCCCTCCCTTCCTTGTCGAGCGTAGTGATCAGGGCTGTGGTGCGGGGAGCCAGCACCTGATGGAAGCCCGAGAGTTCGATCTCCATGTCCGCTCCTTCTCGCGACTGCTAAAGGTTGTCGAGGTGCTTCAGGGCCTCGTGCAGGTCGGCGGCCTCGTAGTCGGGAGGCGCTGATGGGTCGGGTAGTGGAATCCGTTTCCTGTTCACCCAAATGGCGGCGATACCAGCCTCCCTCGCTGCCCGTACGTCCTGGTCGGGACAGTCGCCGATGACTATAGCGTCGTCCGCCTGTGCCTTCACCGTCTCGAGCGCTTTCCTGAAGAAGTCACCACTGCCCTTGATGCCGAGGTGTGTGTGGTCGAAGGCGAAGCTGAAGTAGGTCTTGCCTCCCATCTTTTCCAGGGCGTCGGCCTTCTCCCGCGCGAAGTCACCAGTGGTCAGGCAAAGTGTATAGCTCTCACGGACCCCGTCGAGGAACGCGAGCGTGTCCGGGAAGAACCAGGGTGCTGTCCAGCGCTCGTTGTTGGCCAGCTCTATCATCTTTGCGACTTGCCGGGCCTCCTCTTCGTCGTATGACCTGCCCAAGTGCTCGCAGATCAGCCTCTGATGGAAGAAGAAGTCGTCGTGCATGTCCGGGTACCTCACGTGTACGATCTCGCGATGGACCTGCACGTAGGCCTCGGCGTACTGCTGCATTGTCAGGCCGTAGACGCCGTCGAGGCGGGCCTGGAACTGCGCCTCGGTGTCGTGCAGTGTGTTGTCGTAGTCTATCAAGAGTACCTTGCTCATGTCACAGGGCCAGGCGGTGCAGCCGCCTCAGCGCCTCCATCTCCTCTCTGTGGCCGAGCTTTGCTTTGCGCACGGCCCTGGCGAGAACGTCGATGCTGGTATCGTACGTCTTGCGGTTGACGGGGTAGGGGATCCCATCCTTGCCACCATGCGCGAAGCTGTAGCGCGCCGGATCGTCGAAGCTGGGGGCAACGCCGTAGACCAGTTCCGAGATGAGCGTCAGGGCGCGGATGGTCTTGGGCCCCACGCCCTCCATGCCCAGAAGGTTCTCGAAGGACTCGGGCTTTCGCTCGTAGGTCCGCAGGAAGATCTTCTCCAGCCTCTCCGGGTGCAGGTCTCGCGCCGTTATTGCATGGCGGGCGGGCAGGTCGAGTGTCTTGAGCTTGTTCAACTCGGTCACCAGGGTCTCCGGGCCATAATCGGACGCCAGCTCTGCGACAACCCCTCTTGCCCGCTCGCTGTCGTCGGCCACCATGTTCAGCGCGGTGCCGAACTGCTGCGAGCAGATGGCCGAGTGAGGCTCACGAACGAAGTCCTGCACACTATCGCCCAGCCAATGGTATCTGCGCGCGTAGCGGCTTCCCTCGTTCATACCCTGCTGGATCACGGTCCAGCTTCCTTTCTCGGTGAACACGAACGTGTGATGGTAGAGCTGGTAGCCGTCCTGAACGGCGCAGGAGTCCACCTTCGCGGACATCTTGCTCGCGTAGACCAGCGGCAACGGGTTCGTTGAGATGGAGTCACAATGCTGCACAATTTGGGAAGGCGTCTGTCTTGAAGTCTTGCCCTTGCCGCCGGCGACGTAGAACCCGAGTTCGTGCTCCAGGCCTCTGGTGCCCTCCTTCAGCGCTCCGCAGACGGTGGTGGTGACGCCGCTGGAGTGCCAGTCGAATCCGATGATGCAGCCCAGCGCCTGGAACCAGAAGGGATCGGAGAGCCTGCGCAGCATCCCCTCGGCCCCGAACTCCGTGACGATTGCGACTGAAATCTCACGCGCCAGCTTGGTCATCCGGTCGAAGAGCCAGCGTGGGGCTTTCCCGCCGTGAAGGGGGAGGTTGGCAACTCCGGTTCTTGCGGGCTGAGTCATGTTTGTCCCCGTGCGTCTATTTAACTTCATACGCCGGGATTGCGCAAGGCGGCAACCTGCCCCCGAGCCCTCGCTCCCAGGGGCTTGGTCGTGCGGCGGTGGTAGGGCGTTTGCCCTCGGACGCCGACGTAGGTGATAGTAGTAGGGTGTGTGCAGCGAAGCGAAACACACCGCTGTGCTTGCCATCGAGCGTTGCTTCTACCCGCCCGCCCGCCGACCTGGGCCGTGTCCTGGCTGTCACGTAGTGCCCAAAAGGTATTGACAACAGGGCGTGTTTGTGGCAGAGTAATGAATGAATGTTCATTCATTATCGAACAACATGCGGGGGTGGAGAACATGACCACGCGAGAGGAGAGAAGGGAACAGATAGCGGAGGCGAGGAGGGCGCAGATTCTGGAGGCAGCCCTGTCGGTCTTCACGCGCAAGGGCTACAGCGAGGCGACGGTGCCCGACGTAGCTCGGGAGGCTGGGGTCGCCGTGGGTACAATCTACAACTACTACGAGAGCAAGCGCGATCTGCTCGGGTCGATCATAACGACCTACGTGATCAGTCAGCCTTTCCTTGACCTCCTAGAGAAATCGATCGGATCGGATGACAGGGAGTTCGTCGTCGGTGTTATGGAGAACCGCCTCATGTTCGGGTTCGAGAACATCGACAGGTTCTGGTTCGTGATGACCGAGGCCATCAGGGACGCGGAATGGAGGGAGTACCTGGCCACTAGGATTCTGGGTCCGGTATTCGAGTACCCTCGCAAGTTCCTGCAAGCCAAGGTCGAGAGTGGCGAGTTCAGGGAAGTGGATGTGAAGCTGGCCGTTCGCGCGATGATTGGCATGGTCATGGGGTTCCTGTTCCTGTACAGGATCGAGGGTGAGCGTAGTCCGGCTGGGGGAGCGTCTGCCCGGCATGTGGCCGAGGAACTGGCCGACCTGGTACTGAACGGGTTCCGTACGAGGACGGGCAATGGAAGGAGGCCGCAATGATTGCCGGCAACGGACAGATAGCCGTGGAGACCCGGCAGCTGGTGAAGAGGTTCGGGCGCTTCACGGCGGTCGACCGACTCGACCTGAGTATTCAGCGGGGAGAGACCTACGGGATGCTGGGCCCCAACGGGTCAGGCAAGACAACGGCGATCAAGATGCTGTGCGGCCTGCTCAAGCCCACGAGCGGCGAGGCCCTGGTTCTCGGTGAGAAGGCCGGTCACCGATCGGTGAGACCGAGGGTCGGCTACATGCCACAGGATATAGCCCTGTACGTTGACCTGACTGTGCACGACAACATAAGGCTGTACGGCGAGATATACGGCATGAGCAGGGGGGACATCGAGCGCGAGGAGCATGAGCTGTTGAGCTTCGTTGACCTTGAGGAGTGGCGCAACGCTTCGATTTCCACCCTGAGCGGCGGCATGCAGCATCGCGTGTCGCTGGCGTGCAGCCTCCTTCACAGGCCTGAGGTGCTGTTCCTGGATGAACCAACGGTCGGTGTCGACCCTGAGCTGAGAGCCTCCTTCTGGGAGTACTTCGAGGCACTGAGGGAGCGCGGTGTGACTGTGATCATCACCACTCACTACATGGATGAGGCCAACAACTGCAGCAGGATAGGCCTGCTCAGGAACGGCCAGTTGATAGCCGAGGGGTCGCCTCGGGAGGTCGTGGAGTCCGCAGGGGCGGCCAATCTGGAGGAGGCATTCCTCAGGCTGGCCCAGAGGAGGCAGTCATGAACCCGAGAAGAGCCTTCGCGGTCACCAGGCGCATACTCACGGGACTCCATCATGACCGCAGGACAATTGCGCTTATTGTCATCGCACCCATTCTGTCTATGTTCATCTTCGGTATTGCGTTCAGCGGCAGTGTGAGCAACGTAGCGGTGGGAGTGGTGAACCAGGATGACGGACTGGTATCCCTCGGAATCATCTCCAATCTCGACGACGACACCCTCGACATACACTACGTCGACGACGTGGAAGCGGCTGTGGTGGAGGTGGAGGACGGCGACTCGTGGGCCGCCATAGTCTTTCCTCCGGGCTTCACGGCCAGCGTGATGGCTAAGGTCAACGGCGATTCGAACGCGGGCAGTACAGCTATAACTGTCAGGGCCGACAAGAGCAACGTGAACGTGGCAATCGAGGTCATCAGGGCGGTTACGGATGCGGCAATGCAGACGATGACGCAGCAGGGCAGGGAGCTGCCCATATCCGTCGAGGATGAGCCTGTATACGGCGAAGGAGCCGACTTCATGGACTTCTTCGTGCCCGGCATCATGGCGTTCGCGGTGTTCCTTCTGACGACCCTTCTCACGCTGCTGTCGTTCGTAGGTGAGCGCACCAGCGGTACACTGGAGCGACTGAGGGCATCACCGATCAGGGAGAGCGAGATAGTCGTGGGCTATGCCATCGCGTTCGGAGTGATCGGGATGCTGCAGGCTTCTCTCCTGCTCGTTATCGCAACGCTTGTGTTTGACATAACGATAGTGGGCAACCCGTTCCTGGCCTACCTGATCATTGCGCTGCTTGCAGTAGTCAGTGTCAGTCTTGGCATTCTCCTCTCGAGTGCAGCCAAGCGTGAGGCTCAGGCCGTTCAGTTCATTCCCCTCATCATCCTGCCTACATTCCTGCTGGCCGGCATCTTCTGGCCGATTGAGGCCATTCCGTCATGGCTCAGGCCGCTGTCATATGTGATACCGCCGAGCTATGCCGTCGAGGGAATGCGTTCGGTAATGCTGCGGGGCTGGGGGTTTGGTGGCATCTGGATAGAGGTGGTGGCGCTGCTGGGCTTCGCCCTAGTCTTCTTGTTCCTCAGTGTCAAGTCGCTGCAGAGGACCAGCGCCTGACTCGTCGTATGGGGTTGGGCTCCCGGACGTTTCTGATGTCTCGTCTGCCTCGGTCTGCTCGATGTAGTCTATAGCAGCGTCGATCAGATTGCGGGCGACGACGAGGGTCTGCTTGACAGCTCCTCTGAACTGCGTCTTGAAGGACATATTCGGCACCCAGCGCGATTATAGAACAGCCATGTCGCCTTGTACACGACGGGCCGTTGCCCCCGTTCGAGCGTGATGCTATAATGCCACTGAACTGCGAGAGTGAGCGCGGGCTCTGGAGGTATCCCCTTGAAGTTCGGAATAGAGGAAGTGCAGCACATTGCACTCTTGGCGAGGCTCGGGGTCTCCGAAGCCGATTTGGAGATGTTCAGTGGACAGCTCTCCGATATACTCGAGAACTTCGAGCTATTGCAGAAGGTGGATACCACTGGAGTTCCCCCTACATCGCATCCGGTTGCGTTGAGCAATGTCATACGCGAGGACGAAGTCACTCCGTCATTACCTTCCGAGGAGATACTGGCCAATGCCCCACGGGAGGAGGATGGGTGCTTCCGGGTGCGGGCAGTGTTGGAGTAAGCGATCCGATCTCCGCTTGGCTGCTCCGACACGGGTCGCGGTAACATAGCGCCCTGAGCGATCGTAGGGCAGGGGGAACCATTCAGCAACATGACTGATACATGCTATCTCACTATCCATGAGGCGCACGAGCTTCTGCAGAAAGGCGAGCTTTCGTCTGAAGAACTGACGAAGGCTGCCCTGGAGCGGGTCAGGGAGGTCGAAGACAGGGTCAGCTCCTTCGTTACCGTGACCGATGAGCTGGCGCTGCAGCAGGCGAGGCGTGCCGATAAGCGGATCAAGGCCGGTGAAGCGAGTCCGCTGACCGGTATCCCGGCCGTAATCAAGGACAACATGTGTACCAGGGGCACGAAGACGACGTGCTCCTCGAAGATGCTGGAGAGCTTTGTGCCGCCGTACAACGCCACGGTGGTCGAGAAGCTCGATGCGTTGGGGTTCGTGATGATCGGCAAGGCGAACATGGATGAGTTCGCTATGGGCTCCTCCAATGAGAACTCGGCCTTCTATCCGACCAGCAATCCGTGGGACCGCGAGCGCGTTCCCGGTGGGAGCAGTGGCGGGTCCGCGGTGGCGGTGGCGTGTGGGGAGGCGGTCTATGCACTGGGTTCCGATACGGGCGGCAGTATCCGCCAGCCTGCGGGTTTCTGCAGCGTGGTCGGGCTGAAGCCCACCTACGGACGCGTGTCCCGGTACGGCCTGGTTGCTTTCGCCAGCTCCCTGGACCAGATCGGGCCCCTGACCAGGGACGTAACGGACGCGGCACTCGTGCTCAATGCGATCGCCGGACATGACCCCAGGGACTCGACATCGGTGGATGTGCCGGTGCCGGACTATACGCAGTGTCTGGTCCCGGATCTCAAGGGAATGCGGGTAGGCGTGCCGAAAGAGTACTTCGTCGAGGGGATGGAGAGTGGGGTGGAGGAGGTTGTGCGAAGGGCCATCGACGGGCTGGCGGAGCTCGGGGCTGAGATAGACTGGGGTGTTTCGCTTCCCAGCACGGCGAGTGCATTGGCATGCTACTATATAATTGCGCCGTCCGAGGCTATGGCGAATCTGGCCCGCTACGACGGTGTAAAGTACGGGTTCTCTGCCCGCGAGGCGGATAGCATGTGGGATGCGATGGAGAAGACGCGCCAGCATGGTTTCGGTCCCGAGGTCAAGCGGCGGATTATGCTGGGGACATACGCTTTGTCTGCGGGATACTACGATGCGTACTACCTGAAGGCGCAGAAGGTCCGCACGCTGATCACGAGGGAGTTCGCCGAGGCCTTCGGCGAGTGCGATGCGCTCGTTACGCCGACATCGCCGACTGTGCCGTTCCGCATTGGCGAGCGCGTCGATGACCCGCTCCAGATGTACCTTGCGGATGTGTGTACACTGCCGATAAACATCGCTGGAATCCCGGGAGTGTCGGTGCCGGCGGGGTTCGTCGATGGGCTTCCCGTCGGAATGCAGATATTGGGCAGACCCTTCGGCGAGGAGACGTTGCTCCGTGTGGCATATGCCTTCGAACAGGCGACGGAGTGGAGCCGGATGCGTCCGGCGATGTAGTCATGGTTGAGCGGACTGAAATCGTCGAATGCTACTCGGGCCGCATCTATGCGGACCGACCTCAGTCATTCCGGCATGGAGGGATCGAGCATCGGGTGGCTGAGGTTCTCTCGGAGTGGCTCGAGCCTGGCGAAAGACACTTCCTGGTCCGCACTTGTGATGGCGGGCAATATGAGTTGTGCTATAGCGAGGGACGGGATATCTGGTCAGTCGTCCCGAGGTCGCTCTAGCTCAGAGGGGAGGCGAGATGAATACAGAGGTCCTTGAGATACTGGAGAGCGACGCCAAGGCGACCCACAAGCAGATTGCGACGATGACCGGCCTTTCCGTCGGCCAGGTGCGCAGAACCATCGAGAACGCAGAGAAGTCACGTGCGATCGTCAAGTACAAGGCGGTGATCAATTGGGAGAGACTCGGCGAGGAGCGAGTGAGAGCGCTTGTCGAGGTGAAGGTACAGCCACAGAAAGATGTAGGTTTCGATGCTATAGCTGAGCGCATCTATCGTTTTCCTGAGGTAAGCTCCGTCTACCTCGTATCCGGTGGTTACGATCTGGCCGTTCTCGTTGTGGCCAGGACGGAGCACGATGTAGCGACATTCGTCTCTCAGAAGCTCGCGTCGCTGGATTCCGTCCAGGGGACCGTCACCCACTTCTTCCTCAAGCCTTACAAAGAGGACGGCGTGATCCTCGAGGGTGAGGAACGGGTGCGGCGGCAGCCCCTGACGCTTTAGAGAGGAGGGTTCTCGATGTCGGACCAGCCCGAGGGCGGTTCGATGAAAGACCGGCTCTTGCTGTCACGGCGGGTGCAGAGCGTCTCGCCGTCGGGCATCAGGAGGTTCTTCGACCTGCTGTCTTCGATGGAGGATGTGGTCTCGCTCGGCGTCGGCGAGCCCGACTACGCCACGCCCTGGCACATCAGCGAGGCAGCGATCACGGGCATCGGCAAGGGCTATACCATGTACACCTCCAACAGCGGAATGACCGAGCTGAGGGAGGAGGTGGCCCGGCACCTGAGCACGCGCTATGGCGTGAGCTACGACCCGGATACCGAGCTGCTGATCACTGTCGGGGTCAGTGAAGGTCTGGACCTGGCCACACGGGCCATACTGAATCCGGGCGACGAGGTGATCACGCCCCAGCCCTCGTATGTAGCCTACAGCTCGTGTGTGATTCTGGCAGGTGGGGAGTTTGTTCCGGTGCCCACGTTCGCGGAGAACGAGTTCAAGGTCAAGGCGTCGGACATAGAGGCCGGAATCACGAGCAATACTAAGGCCATCATTCTCGGTTACCCGAACAACCCGACCGGTGCCGTCATGGACAGGGCGGACCTGATGGAGATAATGGAGTTGGCCCGAGGACGTGGCTTGATAGTCATATCGGATGAGATATACGACCAGCTTGTTTATGGAGTCAAGCACACGTGTGTCGCAAGCCTTCCGGACATGCACGATTGCACCATACTTCTCGGTGGTTTCTCCAAGGCATACGCCATGACAGGATGGAGGATCGGCTATGCTGCGGCACCCGCCGAGATCATCGAGGCGATGACCAAGATACACCAGTACACAATGATGTGTGCTCCGATAATGGCCCAGGTGGCTGCCATCGAGGCGCTGAAGTCCGGCGACAGAGCGGTAAGGGAGATGGTCGTCGATTATGACAGGCGGCGCAGGGTGATGGTCAGGGGCCTGAATAACATAGGGCTGACGTGTTTCGAGCCCAAAGGGGCTTTTTATGCCTTCCCATCGGTGAAGTCCACGGGTATGTCATCGGAGGAGTTCGCGGAGAAGCTGCTGAACGAGGAGAGGGTGGCTGTGGTACCGGGTTGCGCCTTTGGGGATTGCGGTGAGGGGTACGTACGCTGCTGCTATGCGACCGCGCTCGAGGACATCAGGGAGGCCTTGCGACGGATGGGGAGGTTCGTTAAGAAATACAGTTCATAGAGGCTCTTTTGGCCCTGACAGCCTTGTGCCGGGTTGACGTTTCTAAGAATACTCTGGTCTGCTGGTGAGCTTGCTCCTCCTTGCCCCTTGTACTGCCATCGGGCTTTGGGTGGAGCCCACCACCTGCATTTCGGTAAGGGATACAGCGCGCCCCACTTGTGTCCCGGCTGGCCATGCGATATATTACCGCTGACTAGATTGGTTCGCGTGGGGTTACCCTACCGGCGTATTGACAGGGCTAGCATGCTGGTTACCATTTGTGGAGTTGCTCTGCACGAGCATAACCGGATGACCGCATATCGCCTCACCTCGGGGATCGTGAATGGGCAGTGAGGAGCTATCCCCACTGCGCCAACTGGCGCGCCTGCACGGCGTGCAGACCAGCTACTTCAACTACGAAGGCAGGTGGCAGAACGCGTCTCTGGAGCACCTTCTCGGAATACTGAAGCTGATGGGCGCACCAGTCGTGCGCGTGAAGGACGCGGCGTCTGCCGTGAGAGAACGGCGCCAGGAGCGGTGGAGAGAGGTTGTGGAACCGGTCGTTGTCCTGTGGGAGGGGCGACATCGCGAGGTCAGGCTGCGGTTGCCCTCAGATTGTGGAGACGGGCGGATCGGTGTCCGTCTTGACCTGGAGACGGGCGAGCGTCGAGAGTGGTCGACGGACCTGTCGGCATGTCGCTTGTCGCGCCGCACGGCTGTTGAGGGAGTGAGCTACCTTGTCAAGCGCCTGCCTCTACCCGACGATCTGCCGATCGGCTACCATAGTCTGGCTCTGAAGCTCCCGCATGCCGAGGCCCAAGCCCTTGTCATTGCAGCTCCTCGCAGGGCCTTCGGAATGACAGGAGAACAGGATATCTCGGCTTGGGGTGTCTTCATCCCTCTCTACGCGCTCCGGTCGTGCTCGAGCGGAGGTGGCAGCAGCTACACGGACCTTGGCCGGCTGATAGACTGGGTGTCTGACATGGGCGGCCAGGTCGTGGCCACATTGCCGTTGTTGCCGACCTTTGCACGGGAGCCTTTCGAGATGAGCCCCTATCTGCCGTTGACCCGGCTCCTCTGGAACGAGTTCTACGTCGACGTCGCCGGTTCACCAGAGCTCGCGTCGTGTCCTGCGGCAGCGGCCATCCTCGGGTCGACCCACTCCACGCGAGAGGCTGAGAGTCTGGATGCCTTGCCCCTGGTCGACTACCAGCGACAGATGGCGCTGAAGCGCGAGGTCGTCGAAGAGCTGTCGCGGTGCTGCGGCGATGGCACTGTGGCGGGGGAGCAGCTGCAGGATTTCATGCGGCGAAACCCGGTTGTGGAGGACTATGCGCGGTTCCGTGCTCTCTGTGAGGAGCATAGCTCCACCTGGCAGGACTGGCCTGAGCGACTGAGAGATGGGAGAGTAGCGGACGGCGACTACGACGATGCCGTCGTTCGGTATTACGCCTACGCTCAGTGGCTGGCCCACAGGCAGGTGTCCGCGCTGTCGGACGAGGCCTCGTCGAACGGCTTGGGCCTGTACCTGGACCTGCCATTGGGGATTCATCCGGGCGGATACGACATGTGGCGGAACCAGGACCTGTACGTGATCGATGCCTCCGTTGGGGCGCCTCCTGATGCGGCCTTCACCTCGGGACAGTACTGGGCGTTCCCGCCGATGCACCCGGATCGGCTGCGACAAGAAGGCTACCGACATTGGATCGCGGTGCTGCGACACCATATGGAGCACGCTGGTGTCCTCAGAATCGATCACGTCATGGGGCTTCACAGGCTGTTCTGGGTACCCGGCGGTGGGCAGCCGAAGGACGGTGCATATGTCAGGTATCCGGCGGACGAGCTGTATGCCATACTGAGCCTGGAGTCCACCAGGACTCATACGCTGCTGGTAGGTGAGGACCTCGGCACGGTGCCGCCTGAAGTCAGGCCCGCGATGCGGGAGCATGGGGTGTTGAGAATGTATGTGGTGCAGTACGCGTTGCTGGACGATGCCGACGTACCGCTCAGCAATGCGCCGGAGGATTCGGTGGCATCGCTCAACACGCACGATATGTTTCCTTTCGCTGCGTTTCTGAAAGGGACAGACATCGTGGAACGCGAGCGTTCTGGGGTGTTGGACAGTGAACGGGCTGACAGGGAGCGGAAGGAGCGTGTAGCTGCCGTGCGGGTCCTGGCGCACAGCCTCGGTGAATGCGACGTGCCGGATGGAATTGAGCCGCGAGCCTTGCTCGCTGCGGCGTTGAGATTCCTCGGGGCCGGTCCGGCGCAGGTCGTTCTGGTCAACCTCGAGGACCTTTGGCTCGAGATGGAAGCCCAGAACTTGCCGGGTACCCGTCTCGAGTATCCGAACTGGCGGCGGAAGGCCCGGTTCAGGTTCGAGGAGTTCCGGAATCTGCCTGATGTTGTGAACATCCTGGCCGAGATGAATGGCGTCAGGCATACCAGCAAGAAACATGCTAAGCTCCGCTAGATGATAGCGAGGTGGTCAAACAGTATGGAGAGATACGTTTGCTTCCATGGGCACTTCTACCAGCCGCCGCGTGAGAACCCTTGGCTTGAAGCCATAGAGCTCCAAGACTCGGCGTACCCTCACCACGACTGGAATGAACGCGTCACTGAGGAATGCTACGCGCCGAACTCTGCCTCTCGCATTCTGAGTGACGAAGGACGCATTCTGGGTATCACCAACAACTATGCCAACATCAGCTTCAACTTCGGGCCAACGCTACTCTCTTGGATGGAGACGCATGCCCCTGTGGTGTACCAGGCTGTTCTGGACGCTGATCGCGAGAGCCAGAAGAGGTTCTCGGGGCATGGGTCAGCGATGGCCCAGACCTACAATCATTTGATCATGCCTCTGGCGAACAGACGCGACAAGTACACGCAGGCTGTCTGGGGCATCCATGACTTCGAGCGTCGCTTCGGTCGCAAGCCTGAGGGGATGTGGCTTCCCGAGACGGCGGTCGATCTTGAGTCCCTCGAAGTGCTGGCCGAGTTGGGCATTCGCTTCACGATTCTGGCCCCGCACCAGGCTGACAGATTCAGGCCGATCGGATCGGACGAGTGGTGGGATGCGGGCGATGGGCGCATCGATCCAACGATGGCATATCGGCTGGACCTGGGGCGCGGGCATTCCATAGCGGTATTCTTCTATGATGGCCCGATCTCCCGAGCTGTGGCTTTCGAGAGGCTGCTGGCCAGTGGGGAGGACTTCGCCCACCGCCTGTTGACCGGGTTCTCCGAGGAGAGGGCGTGGGCACAGCTAGTGCACATCGCTACCGATGGGGAGACGTACGGACATCACCATAGATTCGGGGACATGGCGCTGGCATACGCGCTGCACTATATGGAGTCCAATGAGCTGGCCCGATTGACCAACTATGGTGAGTATCTCGAGTTGCATCCTCCCACACACGAGGCTGGGATCTTGGAGAACACCTCGTGGAGCTGTGCGCATGGTGTGGAAAGATGGCGCAGTGACTGCGGGTGCAACTCCGGCGGGCATCCGGGCTGGAATCAGGCTTGGAGAGCGCCCTTGAGGGAGGCTCTGGACTGGCTCCGCGACACACTGGGGCCGAGATTCGACGAGGAGGCGGGACAGATATTCAAGGACCCCTGGGGGGCCCGCGACAACTACATATCGGTGATATTGGACCGGTCGCCGGAGAACGTGGACTGGTTCCTGAACGAGCACGCTGCCGGCGAGTTGTCCGCTGCACGCAAGGTCAAAGCCCTGAAGCTGATGGAACTCCAGCGGCATCTGATGTTGATGTATACGAGTTGTGGGTGGTTCTTCGATGATGTTTCCGGGATCGAAACGGTGCAGAACATCCAATACGCGGGACGGGCCGTGCAACTGGCCGATGACGTTTTCGGCGATTCAGTTGAAGAAGAGTTCCTGGAACGGCTGGAGAAGGCGGAGAGCAACATCAGACAGCAGGGCAACGGAAAACGTGTGTACGAGGGGGCAGTGAAACCAGGGATGGTCGATCTGAAGTGGCTGGCGGCGCACTTCGCGATCAACTCGCTCTTCGAGGAGTCCGCTGAGGCAGGGAAGATATACTGCTATCGCGTGGAGGTGGATGACTACCAGAGGTACGAGGCGGGCAGAACGAGCATGGCTGTGGGCATGTTGCGCGTGTCATCCGAGATCACCCACGAATCTGACACACTGAGCTTCGGAGTGCTTCATTTCGGTGACCATAACGTGAGTGCCGGTGTGCGACAGTGGCAGGGTGAGAAGGTGTACCACAACATGATCTATGAGCTGTCCGAGGTGTTCTCGTCGGCGGATTTCCCCGAGGTCATCCGGCTGCTCGACAAGCACTTCCTGGAGTCGACATACTCGCTCCGCTCACTCTTCCGTGATGAGCAAAGGCGGGCCCTGGGTTCGATTCTGGAATCCACCCTTGCCGAGGTCGAGGCGTCGTTTCGCAGGATATACGAGGTACACTACCCGCTCATGCGTTTCCTGACCGACCTGGGCAATCCTCTGCCTCGGGCGCTCCACGCCGCAGCCGAGTTCATACTGAACACCGACCTCTCCAGGGCCGTCGGCAACGAGTCTTTGAACATGGAGCGCGTTCTGGAACTGATCCAGGAAGCAAAGGGCTGGGAGATAGACCTCGATCACGAGGGGCTCGCGTTTCTCTTCAAGCAGACGTTGGAGAGACTCATGCAGCGGTTCGTGTTCACCCCCGAGGACGACTCTCTACTCAATGACATTTTGGTGACGGTCGAGTCCATACCGAACCTGCCATTCGAGGTCAGTGTGTGGAAGGTAGAGAACATGTTCTACGAAGTCCTCTCGAACAACTACCCTGCGCTGCAGCAGAGGGCCGACGATGGTGACGAGAAGATGGGGGAGTGGATCAGCAGGTTCAGGACTCTGGGCGACAGGTTGATGATACAGCTGCCCTAGCTGGCCATACCGAGCTACCACAACAAGTGGGCGTGAAAAGGGCTCCGGCGTCGCCGGAGCCCTTTCGTTCTCGGGTGTGGCTGGGGGGACGACGCTAGGCCTTCAGGATCTGCATAGCCTCGTCGCGGTATGCCTCCATCAGGTAGGGTATGCCAGTCACCTTAGCACACTCCTCGGTCAGACTCATGAGTTCCCTCCGGGTGATCGACGGCACGCTGAAGCACCTCGCGCCGGCCATCAGCTGCTGCAGCCCGACCTTGATCTTCTCTGAGTAGCTGTAGATGCCCACCGCCCCGAGCGGGATGTTCTTCATCTCGTCCTTGCCAACGATGTTGAGTACATCCTCGTAGTTGACGAAGATCTCCTGTGGTGTGGAGCCGAACTGGCCGACGGTGTTCGGCAGCTTGCCGTCCTTCAGCCATTGCTCGATGTTCTTGCCGACCATTCCCGGGATCATGAGGGCGCGTCCCATGCAGACCGCCCTGCAGAACGGTGCCCCCATGGCGAGGGCCTTGAATACGCCGTCCTCGCTGCTGAAGCCGCCGGCGAATGCGATGTCGGGCGGGCGCTCTCCCTTGTCAGCCAGCATCTTGCAGAACTCGTAGGCGGCGGCGTGGAGGTAGAGGCTGGGCATGCCCCACTCCTCCATCATGCGCCATGGGCTCATGCCAGTGCCGCCGGGCGCGCCGTCGATGGTGAGCAGGTCGATCTTAGCCTTCGAGCTCCACTTGACGGCCATGGCCAACTCGCGGAGTCCGTACGCGCCCGTCTTGAGCGTGATGCGCTTGAAGCCCAGGTCGCGCAGGCGCTGGCATTCCTTGTAGAAGCCCTCCTCGTCAACGAAGCCCAGGCGACTGTGTCGTTCGAACTCCTTGATAGCGCCGTCTTTGAACGCGGCCTGGTTGATCGGGTTGGACGGGTCCGGCGTCACGATGTAACCGCGCTTCTGCAGCTCGAGAGCGCGCTCGAGGCTGTTCACCTTGATCTCGCCGCCGATACACTTGGCACCCTGTCCCCACTTCAGCTCGATTGTCTCGAGTCCGTGTTTCTTGCTGACGTATTCGGCGACGCCCAGCCTGGTGTCCTCGACGTTCATCTGCACGAGTATCTCGCCAAGGCCCTGGTGATAGCGCCGGTAGGTCTCGATCCGCCTGTCCATGTCGGGGGCCTTGGTGACCTTGCCGTTGGAGTCGCGCTCCAGCTGAGGATCGATGCCGCACACATTCTCGCCGCAGACCATCGTGATGCCGCTTATGGCCGCACCTATTGCGAAGTGGTCCCAGTTCTTGCGAGCGATCTCGGTGGAGCCCAGGGCACCCGTGAAGATGGGCACCTTGATCTTCGTCTTGATGTCCCATCCATACTCTGTCTCGGTGTTGACGGCGGGGAAGATAGCTGTGTCGGGATCGCCGGTTACACCCTCCGGTAGGCCAACGGCCCCCAGTGCGTATCCCTGGATATTCAAGTGGGAGTAGTCGACTGGATAGTCCTTGTCACCGCCGGCCGTGATGTCTCCGAACGGGCCGGGGTAGATCAACTCTCGGCCTCTGAAGCTGGCTTTGAATACCTCGCAGTTGCCTGTACAGCCGTCGATGCATCTGGTACACAGGCCGCTCATGGGCGCGACGCTTCTGGAGCGGTTGGTTGTTCTAGTCGCCTCGTTCGCGTTAGGCCTCTGAAGGTTCATTATCCGGTTCTCCTTCTGGTTGGTTTATTCCACGGGCAACGCGGTAGGGGCGTTGCCGCATTGTGGACGTCTGATAGGCCATGTCGACACCACGTGTCTGGTTTCGGCTTGGCCCGTTCGCTTGGCTATGCAGCCTCCTTGATCATGTCGGCGACCAGTCTGGCTATCGCCGGGGCAGATGTAAGGCCCGGCGACTCAATGCCGATCAGGTTGACCATTCCGGGCAGCCCCCGGTCCTCCTCGTGCTCGATCACGAAGTCGCGGAAACCATCTCCCGGGCCCCGCAGCTTTGGCCTGATCCCCGCGATGTCGGGCTCCAGGTCTTCGGCCTCGATGAAGGGCAGGAACGGCTTGACGGAGTCCAGATGAGTCTGCCTCTGACTTTCGTCGACGCGGTAGTCGATCTCGTCCACGTACCGCGCGTTAGGCCCCAGAAGCATTCGACCTTCAACGTCGAAGACGTTATGGATTCCCATTCCACCAGATGTGGGATCGGGCACCGGATACACCAGCCTGCTGACCAGTCTGTTCTTGCCGTTGCCTACGCTGAAGTACTCTCCTTTGCAGTAGTGAACTCTGTACTGTGCCTTGTCGATGTCGATTCCGGCGGCCTGGGCGATCTCATGTGCGTGCAGCCCCGCGCAATTAACCAGCGCTGCAGTCTTGAACTCGAATGAGCCGGAGCCGTCCTCCACCCCAACGACGTACCCGTCTACCTCTTTCGAGACCGCGACGACTCTGGTGGAATAGGCCGTTGTGGCCCCACCCTCGGCTGCCCTGGCCAGGAAGTACCTCATGAGGGAAAACGAGTCGACGACACCGCTCGTGGGCGAGAAAACAGCTCCGGCGGCCTCGACGTTTGGCTCCACTTCCTTAACCTGGCGTCGTGTCAGCATGTGCAGGTCACGGGCACCGTTTGCCTTGCCCAGTTGGAGCAGAGTATCGAGCTCTGCGAGTTCCGCTTCGTTCGTTGCCACAATGAGCTTCCCTGTGCGCTGGACCGGGAGGTTGTGCCGTTGACATAGCTCGTACAGCAGGGCATTCCCGTCGACGCACGTCGTTGCCTTGAGCGAACCCTGCGGATAGTAGATGCCCGCATGGATGGTCTCGCTGCCGCGACTGCTCGTCTCTCTGCCGAAGCTATCGTTCTTCTCCAGTATGTAGAGTGGGCTGTGCTTATCGGCCAGCCGTGCTGCGACGGCTAACCCTATGATCCCGGCCCCGACCACGGTTACGGCGGCCTTGTCCAGCGTTCGCGCACACATTGGACTTCAATCGGATGTAGTTGCCTGCTTCACCGATGGCGGATCACCGGATAGCGACCGGTATACCTTTCTCTTTCAGGTACCGCTTCGCCTGTGGTATTGATATCTCGCCGAAGTGGAAGACCGATGCCGCCAATACGGCGGAAGCCTTTCCGACGGTGACGGCCTCTACGAGGTGATCGAGTGTGCCCGCTCCGCCGGACGCGGTGACCGGAATCGAGACAGCCTCGGCCACCGCCTTCGTCATCTCCAGATCGTAGCCCTGCTTCGTGCCGTCGGCATCCTTGCTTGTCAGGAGAATCTCGCCGGCACCCAGCTTCTCGACCTTCCTGGCCCAGTCCACGATATCGAGGCCTGTTCCCTCTGATCCGCTCTTGACCACGACCTCCAGCCTGGGAAGGTCGCCGCCGGAGGCGTTCTTCCTGCCGTCTATGGCTACCACAAGCTTGTTGCTCCCGAACCGTCCAGCGGCCTCCGAGATCAGCTCCGGGTTCCGAACGGCAGCGGTATTGATCGATACCTTGTCCACCCCGATATCAAAGAGCTCTTGCATGTCTTCGGTGGTGCTGATACCGCCCCCAACCGCGAAGGGGATGGTGACCACGTTGCAGACCTTCTTCACCCACTCCAATCTCGTCTTCCTGTTCTCGACAGTTGCGAAGATGTCCAGGAACACGAGTTCGTCAGCCCCCTCGCGGCAATAGGCCTGGGCTGCCTCCACCGGATCGCGCGCGTCCCTCAGGTCGACGAAGTTGACACCCTTGACCACGCGCCCCTCCTTCACATCCAGGCAGGGAATGATTCGCACGTTACTCATGCTACAACTCCGAGAAGTGGATTAGCTCGTGGTAGTCTATCACCGTACTCATGGCATGTGTCTCGGTCTCGATCCCGGTCTCTTCGGCGGCGGCAACAGGGTTCAAGCCTCCAATCAGAATCATGCCTATTCTGTTCAGTTCCACCGGTATCTCGCAGACGGCCTCGCTGGTGTTGCCCATGACGTAGAGACCACCCACCCCGGCTGCCTTGAGCTTCGCGACAACCTCATCGGCGGTGCTGCGGCAGACGGCGGGTATCTCCCGGAAGTTGGCAAGGATCCTGCCGTTGCCTTGACGGGCTACCTCCCTTACGGAGGTCATCCTGGCCCTGATGAACACCTCCGATGGGTCAAGCGATGATCCTGCGTAGTGGATCAACTCGACGAACCGGAACGGCCGGCCGTTCCGGACCTGCAGTATGCCCCCGAACCTGGAGTCCATGGGGACACCCGCTTTGAGCAAAGCGCCGTTAATGGTGATGCTGCATACGGTGGCGAAGCCGACCTGGCCGTCCGGCACGGCGAATTCCCCCAACCTCTCCCCGGCGCGACCTACCGCGACTAGTTCGCTCACACAGAGCCCCATATCGAATGCAGGCTTCATTGCTTTCACGGCCCTGCCGAACTTGTCCTCGGGGAACAGGGAGATGTTCACCGGGATCGAGCCCGATCTGTCGATGAGATCGAAATCGGTTCTGAACGCCAGAAGCTCGATCCGGGATATCGCGAATCCTACTTTGTCCTGGACCAGAGCGTTCCTGAGTTCCTCCATCCCCTGGCTGGTTATGAGCCGGCCGTCCCGCCCAACAAGTTGTGTCAGCCCGCGCTCATCCGTCAACTTGAGGTGGTAGCGGACGGCCCGCTCCGTCAGGTCGATACCGTGAGCCTCCAACTGACGAGCGATCACCCTCGCGCCGAGAGGCTGAGTCATGTCGCTGAGCACTCTCAGAATCGTGAGTACCTTACGCTCTACATCCTGGTTCTCGGCTCTGTTCACGCGAACACCCCACAGAGGAGCGGCGGCTGGCATGTGGCTGGTGGCGGCATCCCGATATAGAGGTGAGCAGGTCACCCCTGTCGATTCTCCGGCAGCCACTTGCCGGGCGAACGGCAACCGGTTACCGTTGATCGACCCGCCAAACCGCGTAGATGTTACCATTGCGGGCTGCCGGTGTCAACAGCGATTACTCTGAGAAAAGGAAGAGTTGAATTGAGGTCCACCGGACCGGCTGTGGACGCTTGCCCCGCGACTCCGGCGAACCATAGCGGCACAAATGCCGTTGTTCTGTGGGGGATCGTCCGTAGCGTTGTGGTTCGGTTCGACGACGGGCGGCAATTGACAAGTCTTGTTTGCCGGAATAGAATCCATGACCGTGACTGACAGAAAAAAGAACAAACAGCTGGCGATACTCAGTGTTCTCCGGGCCAGTGACCGACCGCTCACCAGCTCGAACATCAGCCAGGACCTGGCCTCCTCCCTCGGCCATCTGATGAGTGAGCGTACAGTCCGTCTCTATTTGAAAGAGATGGATGAAGACGGGCTCACCGACAGGCTGGGGCGGAAGGGTAGACGGATCACGGAGCGCGGGCTCTCCGAGCTCGACTCGTCGCGTATCATTGAGCGCGTCGGATTCCTATCGGCACGGATCGACCGGATGACCTACAGAATGAACTTCGACATCACGAGCGGGCGGGGCACCGTCGTAGTGAACCTGACCATCGTTGAACCGCGTTACCTGATCCAATGCGCCGATATGATCTGCAGGGTATTCGAGGAGGGGTACGCCATGGGGCAGCTCATCGCCCTCCTTGCGCCCGGCGAGTGCATTGGCCATGTCAGCGTTCCAGAGGAGATGATTGGCATCGGTACTGTGTGCTCGATTACACTGAACGGCGTCCTCTTGAAGTACGGCATACCGACGAACTCCAGGTTCGCTGGCCTGCTGGAGATACGCGACCGGAAGCCACTCAGGTTCGTCGAGATGATTACGTACGAGGGTACGAGCATCGACCCTCTCGAGGTCTTCATCCGTAGTGGAATGACCGACTACGTTGGAGCGATAAGGACAGGCAGTGGTCGAATCGGGGCGAGCTTCCGCGAGTTCCCCGCGGAGAGTCGTGACCTGGTGGAGCACCTGGCGCACAGGCTGGAAACAGTGGGCCTTGGCGGATTCATGAGAATCGGCCTTCCCAGCCAGAGCCTGTTTGAGATCCCGGTGAGTGAGGGAAGGGTGGGCGCAGTTGTCATAGGTGGTCTCAATCCCGTATCCATCCTCGAAGAGACGGGGGTTCGAGCCTACTCGAGGGCACTTGCCGGGCTGGTCGACTATTCAAGGCTATTCAAATATGATGAACTGCCCGACAGGGTAAGGGGTTTCCTCTAGACGGAGCCTGTCCTGGCAAGTGGGCACGCCGATTACCTGTTGTGGACTGACAGATCTGTAGCCGGTGTTGGTGTTCTGGTCTTGGCACGATGAAGGGCGGAGGAACCAGCTTCGACTCCTCCGCCCTGTGAGGACTGTGAACCTGTCGGTAGCTCTAGCTCACACTCTGTCTTGACCTGCGTACTCTCAGCCCCAGCCACGCGGCTGCCAGCACAAGAACGCCCAGACACAACACTGCTGTTACTACCTTGAGGGCGAATGCTCCCTCCACCGCGAATACGCTCACGCCGACCGAGGGCAGCAGCGCCGCGCGTACAGCCGACTTGTACCCCGGATGGTCTTCGATGAGCTCCGCCACAGCCGGACTCAGCTTGTAGTATGTGGCCACGAATGCCTTTCCAGCTGGGTCTGAGGCGAGGAAGCCATCGCGGAATGTTCTGAGAGTCTCAACTCTGGGCTCCATATAGGAGTTGAATGCGGCACTGGCTACGAAGCAGCCACCTCCGGTCGGGGCGACCGCCCCGGCCACGTTGGAGTATTCGGAGAACGTTTCCTGCGGCCCTAGCGGCCCCTGCGTGTAGTTCCACGCTTTCACCATATACCAGCACCCCTTACCTGCCACCACATCGGTGTCAGAGTACGTGGTGACATTGGCGCCAACTGCGGCAATCTCGTAGAAGAAACCCAGTGACCTGTTCTTACGCCAGACCCTGAATCCGAGCTCATTGTCGGAGTTGTCCTGCCAGCTCAGATCGATCCGCGGGTCGCTGAAGCCTGTGGCTACGAGGTTGGTAGGTGGTTCCGGCGGATAGTCGGAAATCGGCGCTTCGCCGATGGTGACAATCTTGACGCTTGACCACCCCGAGACGACGTCTGTGTGCAGTTCGCACCTCGCGCGGGCCCTTACGTAGTACGTATCCTCGGTCGACCAGGAGTTCTGTTGACAGGTTGAGGACGACCAGGATGAGTAGGTGTCGTCGCCCCAATCGAACTGGTACTCTACAGGGTGTCCCAAGCTCGAAACGGACCCGCCGGTGCAGTATGTGAGCATCTCATCTGGATCGCCTGAAGATAGGCCGGTGGGTGTATCAGGTATGCTCACCGTCTCGTCCCCAGGCTCGGTGGTGATGGTTACGGTAGCGGCAGCCGACCATGGTGACATGATATCGGTATGCGTGGCACACCGCGCCTGTGCCCTGATCTCATAAGTGTCCTCCGACGACCAGTCGTTGCTGGCACTTGTCGAGGAGGACCAGGTCGAGAATGCTCCATCGCCCCAGTCGAAGCGGTACTCAAGGGGATGACCGAGGTTTGATGTCGCTCCTCCGGTGGAGTACGTCAGGGACTCCCCGACGTAACCGCTGGCTGGGCCGGATGGGGTGTCGGGGGTGCTCACCGTCTCAGGCTCGGTGGTGATGGTTACGGTAGCGGCAGCCGACCACGCCGACATGATGCCGGGATGCGTGGCGCACCGTGCCTGTGCCTTGATCTCATAGACGTCCTCCGACGGCCAGTCGTTACTGGCACTTGTCGAGGAGGACCAGGTCGAGAATGCTCCATCGCCCCAGTCGAAGCGGTACTCCAAAGGATGACCGAGGTTTGATGTTGCCCCTCCGGTGGAGTACGTCAGGGACTGCCCGACGTAACCGCTGGCCGGGCCGGACGGGGTGTCAGGGGTCGTGACGCTCTCGGGTTGGGATGACAGTCCGAAGATATTGCCCTGGAGGTCACCGCTGAGATCGTACAGTACTGTGATGTCGCCCGTGTCCACGTCCACGGTGTAGAGGTTCTTGTCATGCCATGATCCGGCCGTCGTAACGGAGGTCCCGTTCAGGAGGAAGGCAAACCCGGCGGCGTATGTGATATCGCATGCTGAAACGTTGACCGAACTGCTGGGGTCGGCGATGTTCAGTTCGTAGATGTCGCTCTCACTGTCTCCTTCGAAGGTCCCGTACCATTTGCCTGTGAACGGGTCTAGGTCCAGGTCTCCGCATGATGGCCCGATACCGCTCGTTAGCTGGCCCAAGTCGTCTATACTCGCCAAGTCACCCGAGCCGTCCAGGTTGATCCTCAGCAGGTGCGGATCCGCCGCACCACCACCTTCGATTGCGAGAAGGCTGCTATCGCTCTCGGCGGCGAGGGCGTTCACCTGACGGAATCCGTTATCAGGGAAAACATGCCAAACCGACGAGCCCATCTGCTCCCCAGTCACCGGATCCAGGCGATAGAAGTCGTAGAAGTTCCCGTCGCTCCCTGTGTCGCCATCCCAGTCCATCCCGACTGCATAAACATTGCCATTTGGTGTCAAGGCGATATCTGAGTAGGTGGAGCCATTGCCAACTGCGGCAACGATATTGACCTCCCCGGTCGCGACGTCTACGGTGAACACCTCGCTGTAGTCGCCGCTCAGCCCGAAGTTGACGCCCGTGACACCCCAGATCATATCCTGCGCGCCAGCCGATGCGGTGCCAACTAGGGGGCCGGCCGTGAGCGCACAGGCCATCACCATCAGTACAACCAGAATCATATATAGTGGTTTCGTCTTCATTGTTCGCTCCCTATTGCTCGGTGTGCTCCAACGCCGAGCGTGGCATTATCTGGTCGACTGACATAACCGGATCTGCTTGATCGCGGACACACCTAAGCTTCGGTACGGTTGGCGCAACGTGGCTCTGGGATTCCAAAGGCTTCGGGCGCGAGCGCAACAAGACTTGCTTGCCTGCCTGCCTGCGGAGGGCGGATACACGAACCCCTGTGAGGATCAGTTGTTGGGTTCGACGCCAATATAATCCAAGAGCAGGGGATTGTCAAGGATTAGCAATCCCCATTTTCATGACTCGGAGTTTACTTTTCCTCCTGTTCTGAACGAGCGGGAGGCGCATCGCAGTGCAGAAATTATTGTTCGGGTGATTCGTATAGGAAGTCTAGACACGGGGTAGCCGGACTTGGCGCTGGTGGGGGCAGACCTGTCGTTTGGTGTGGTTCTCAGAAACGAAGCGGCTGGGGTGATTGCAGCGGCAGGGGAAGGGTGGTGCCTATTGTCTATCGACCCTGCGCCAGAGCAGCTCGTTGAGCAGGTCCAGGTAGTTGATGATGAGGCGGGTTATCAGGAAGTTGTCCCTGACGATCTCCTTCCCTCTCGTACCCATTTCCTCGGCCATGTCCGGGTTCTTGAGAAGCGTGACTATTCTGTGGGCGAACGCTTCCCGATCGCGTGGGTCTACGAGGAACCCATTCTCGGCCTCTTTGAGCTGGTGTGGAATACCGCCAACTTTAGTGGCTACAACAGGCTTGCCCTTCCACAGCGCCTCGGTCACGCAGAGGCAGAAACCCTCCTTGATCGAGTTCTGGACGAGCACGGCCGAGGAACGCTGCAGCGCATTGACCAGTACCTGGCTGTTCCCTACGACGAACAGAACGTCATTGCTTTCCACCAGCTTCTTCGCCTTCTTGTAGGTGCGCTGGAAGACGCCGTTGCCTTCGGGATCGTCGGACGCCAGATCGTAGCAGTAGACGAGCCTGCAATCGACCTCCTCCCGGACGAGCTTGAATATCTCCAGCAGGCCCTCGGGGTCCTTCCATACGTCCATTCTCGATACCTGGGTGACCAGAGGCTTGTCGGTTGGTATGCCGGCCTTTCTTATGCATCTGGATATGTCTTTGGGCGACAGCTCCATGTTTTTCAGGGACATCGGGTCTATCGCTGGGAAGATGACCTTCTGGTCGACGGGGAGGTCGCTCTTCTTGTAGGCCTCGCTTGATACGATGGCGAGATCATATCTGAGAATGAAGGACTTCAGGAAGTCCCACAGCGTCGAGTTGGGGTGCGACAGGTCGACGTGACATCTCCACACCCATGGGACTATCTTCTTATAGAACTTGATCAGTGGCAGTGGCTGCGGGTCGTGGACAATGACACAGTCGGCGTCGATGTGGCAGTACGCGGAATACGCCTCGTTTGTCTGAACATACAGCTGCCTTTTCATCTCGCTGAGGTTTATCGGTGCACCCTGAAGACCGTTGTGGAACTTCTTTGTGATGGTGAAGAAGTCCGAGGACCCGTGCAGGACCCGCCAGTCTGCCTCGATGCCCAGGTCGTTCATCAGCGGGACGATTGAGGTGAGCATCTCGGCGACCCCACCCCCCTGGTGCGTCGAGTTGACGTGTACGACTCGTCTTCCCCGGAGCCGTCGGGCCCGCCTGTAGATATCGGCGACGGTCTCGGCACCTACGGCTGGGATGTAATCATCGAGGCTCTTCCGCATGTCCTGTACCTTTCCCGTCCCCGTCTCATTCAGGCCGAGCGCGCTGGGTCTGCTGCGACAGGGCTTCTGGTGTAGCTGGATTATCCAAACAGTAACACAGCGGAAGTTAGTTGAACTATAGTCCATTCTGGCGAGTGAAGGAGGTAAAATAGTACCAATCGTAGACGAAGTTGTGCGGAGTCCGGCGGGGACGGGTGTGTGTGGCGCGGTTATTCTACGTACTCATCGGGCTTGAGGTACTGAGGGGGCGTTAGATACGGCTTCAACTGTTCTGCAACGTGTTCGTTCGCTATGTAGCCGCTCACGTGCATCAGGGTGTCATTAAGCCGGTCGTCGATCCACTCGGTGTTCATGGAACACAGGCAGGGGTAGTGGTGCAGTATCAGGCCGGCTTTGACTTTGGCCTCGTCGGCCGACATGCTCAGCAGTCCTTTCGCAACGTGGTAGGCTGAGCCGCACGCCGAGTTCCGCTCCACCTCCACTTTATCGATCGTCTTTGTTTCAGGGTCGACGTGTATCCTGAATCTCGGCGAGCCGAAGTGACTGGCGAAATCACGAATGGTCACATCGTGGTATTCCTGCGCACTACGACCGTAGCCGGTGGTGTTCCCGGTCAGGCTACAAAACGGCTTCGGGAACACCGAGGCGGTGCCCATCTCCTCTAGCTCCCGCTTGATCTGATTCGCCAGCCCCTGGGGCATCCAGGCGCTGTTGTCGATGGGCGCGATCACGGCCTTCGCGTGTGCCCTTTGGGCGATATCCGTGACGAGCTGTGCTGCACCCGGCGACTCGCCCATTGCCAGCAAGAGGTCAGCCTCGGGGATCTCAGGCGGGAGGAAGTCATCGGGCTCCTCGATGAAGGATGGGAGAGACTTAGGCAAACGAAGCTCCTGTATCGTCCAGCCCGAAGGCATGTAATCCTTTATATTCCCGACTATCCTCTCGCCGTATGGTCCCTGCGTGGAAGCCAGTATCCTCATAGCACAGCGATCATGTGTCGTGATCCGTAGCCTGACTGATGATCGGGTGGACGTTCTCCGTCACTTGACGAAGGACTTGATGGTGTGGAGTATCAATCCGGTAAATATGCTCAAGACACCCACGATGCACAGCATCACTGCTATGAGGGCAGGGCCCAGGTAGAATTCGCCTTGAGACTGGTACAGACTCACTGTGCGCCAACCCTCCCATAGTCCCACGACCAGGGCTGCGATGCCTGGAATGCCGAAGAATAGCAGTGGTATTCTCCGGCTGATCAGGCCGATGATGCTGTTCAGCACGCTCATTCCGTGCGCAACCGGGCTTCTCTTCGCCCTGTCGTGGTAGGCGACATCTATGGGTACCTCGGCCAACCTCAGGTTGGCCTCCTTGGCCTTGAACTGCATCTCCGATTCGACGGACAGTCCCTCCTCCCCGAACGTCAGCGCTCCTATCGCTCTCGCGGAGAAGGCCCTGAACCCCGACTGAGAGTCGCTCAGTGCTGCCCGCGACCCTACATTTGTGAGAAGAGTCAAGACTCGCTGGCCCCAAACGCGATAGCCAGGTACGTTGCTCTTTACTTCCATGAAGCGCGAACCTACGACCATGTCAGCACTGCCGTCGACCACGGGCCTGAGCAGTCGCGGTATATCTACAGGATTGTGCTGCCCGTCGCCGTCCAGCAGCACCATGGCCGAGCAACCCGACTTCTTCGCGTAGTCGAATGCCGTGTTCACCGCGACGCCCTTCCCCTCATTCGTTTCGTGCGCCAGCACCCTGGCTCCGGCCAACTCCGCCACCCTCGCCGTTTCGTCGGTCGAGCCATCATCCACCACTACGACTTCGTCCACGTGCTCTCTTGTCATCAACACAACACTGCCGATGAACCGCTCCTCGTTGAGGCAGGGAATAGCGGCGATGATAGGGCCCGGCCGGACCTCACTCCCGCTTGATCCCTTCCGATCAACGGATACTTGACTCTGCCTGGTACTGTATGCTTCGCTCATAGGCTCCCGTTCATGCAACTGGTGGGTTGGGCGCGAGTGATGATAGCACAACGCCACATCTGGGGCAACTTGCCGTAACTGGCCCCGGGCGAGCGCGATGCTATCTTATTTCACTGCTGCCGGTTTGGGCAACGGGTAGATAGTACTGGCCAAGTGGTTCTTTCGTCAGGTTGACACCCATCCTGCACGGCAATGATAATGTGGGCACGAACGAAAGGAAGCAGTACGATATGGGTGCAGGCGAGTTGTGCCTGAGTTCCCGATCGTGCTCTTGGCGCTGTATATGTATACGGATGGCTGTCACGAAGCTTCGATCGACGTTCCCTCACTCAAGGTATCGGTGGTCATCTGCTGCCACACCATGGAGCGTATAGACGACCTCCGGCTGTCGATCAAGGCGGCGATAGGGCAGACCTTTGCTTCATGCGAAGTCGTTGTCGCCGTCGACCACAACCAGGAGCTGTTGGATGCTTTGCAGGCCGGGTTGCCCTCGTCCATGAAGGTCGTACCTAATACTGGCGTGAAGGGGCTCTCAGACACGAGGAACGCTGGCATAGCTGCATCGAGCGGCAACGTGATTGTCTTCTTCGATGATGACGCTGTAGCAGAGCCTGACTGTGTGAACATGCTGGTGCAGCAGTATCGGGTCCGATCTGTGGCCGGGGTAGGCGGCAGAAGCGTTCCTGCATGGGAGTCAGGAAGGCCGAGCTGGTTCCCGGAGGAATTGGACTGGATAGTGGGCTCCACCTATAAGGGCGCACCCGAAGTCGTGTCGCAGGTCAACAGGCTAATAGGCTGCAATATGTCCTTCCGCAGGGAGGTATTCGATACGGTTGGAATGTTTAGCACGGAGCTTGGTCGAGTAGGCACGGCTGGGGAGGGCGAGGACTCCGAGATATGCATGCGCGTAAGGCACCAGATGCCCGGCACGGTTCTTCTCTACGAGCCGCGAGCGGTTGTCCATCACAAGGTGCCCCATCATCGTTCGACATTCAGGTACTTGCTCTCTCGTTCGTACAGCGGGGGAGTGTCGGTCGCCTCCATAAGCAGGATGTATGCCGACTCGGAGGCGAGTCCAGAATCAACGGCTACTGAGCGAGGCTACCTGTCGTATATCCTGACAGCGGCTGTGCCGTCGAGATTCAAGCGGCTGTACAGGCCCGCCAGCATTGCGCAGTTGGTCGCCATCGGCGCGAGTGTTCTGGCTACCGGCCTGGGGTTCTTGGTCGGGATGGTGCGTGGCAGTGCCGGATCACCGGATGCGAACCCTGAGTGTTGACTACATGGATGATGCCTACACCGGGTTCCTCCAAGTCGTGAAGACATGAGAATCGTGCACGTGGCTGTCGGCAGCGTACGAATCCCCCCCGCCGAGGGTTGGGCACCTATGCAGGTCATGGTGAACATCTGCAAGCAGTTGGCCGGGATGGGCCATGATGTCACAATCCTGGACAGAAAGTACTCGAAGAACGATCCTGATACAGAGAAGTGGGAAGGTGTCTCGATAGTCAGGTTCGGCGTCCCGCAGATTCGCCCTTCTAGAGTGCCGCGGTTCGTCAACTTCCTGCTAGCCGAACTCGACGCCGTGACGTTCACGCTCAGGGTCAGCGCATATCTCCGGAGCAACGCAGCAAGCATCGACATCGTCCATCTGCACTATACATCCATCGGCCTGATTCTGGCCTACCTGAACAGGGGACTGCGCCGCAAGATGGTGTACACCTGCCATCTCGGTCAATGGTCGTTCCCGCCCGAACGTCTGCGCTTGCTTGACAGACTTCACCTCTTCCTCGACGCGTTCTTCATGAGACGGATTGCGAGGGTGGTGGCCCTCAGCGAATCGATGAAAGGAAAAATGGTAGCTAGAGGAGGGGTCGACACGAGCAGGGTTGGCGTGCTGCCAAACGGAGTGGACACGAGTTTCTTCAATCCAGGTCTTTCCGTAGAAGGAGTGCGGCACCGCTTTGGCCTGGAAGGCCGGCTGACCGTCCTGTTCGTTGGCCGGCTGACGAGGATGAAGGGGGTGGATGTTATTCTGAGGGCAGCCGACATACTCGTGAACGAGTTGGGCTACCGGCATACGCTCTTCCTTCTGGTCGGCCCCGCAGCCTATGATGCGACGGAGCAGTCCATGAGCGTTGCCGACATCAAGGGTTTCGTGGAGTCACACGGCCTTGCGGAGCACATCTTCGTCGTGGGCTCGCTTCCGTTGGATGAGGTGAGAAAGCTGTACGCCGCATCCGACGTGCTCTTGCTGCCGTCCCAGTTTGAAGGTGACCCTCTGGTAACGCTTGAGGCAATGGCATGCGGCACCCCTGTGATCGCGAGCAGGGTGGGAGGCCTGCCCAGGCAGATCCGGGACGGATGGAACGGCTACCTGGTGGACGCCGGTGACGAGCGGCAGGTCGCCGGTGCAATCAGGCGAATGATTGACAACCCGGATGAGCGGCTGGAGGTGGGCCACAGGGCACGCGAGTACGCAGTCGAGGAGGCCGACTGGCGCAAAGTCACTGAAAGGCTCCTAGAGACGTACGTGGACATTGGCGAAGCTGCCCAGACGTGAAGTTGGCCTGGCAATCCCGGATATGTCTACCACCTGTGCCTCAAGTAGTCCAACAGTCCTCCCGCGAAACGCTTGAGAGTCCGCCACCGCCGATCGTAGTAGAGGAACAGGCCAAAGAGTAGCGGCAAGAGTGCGACGAACCAGACTGTCGCAGTGGCAAACTGGACTCTGCTCCAGTGCTTCTCCAGGAGGATAAAGTGGTTCCTGGCATGGTAGTAGGCGACTGTGGGACTTGGGCTCCTCCCGGCCATATCCGTCGACCTGCTCACCTTGTGCCAGATTCGTGATCGTGGGGCGTACACCAACCTGAAGCCGCTCCTGGCAGCGCGGATCGAGATGTCATAGTCCTCTGTGCCGAAGAAGAAGGTGTCATCGAGGAGGCCGACAGTCTGGAGCAGTTTCCGGGACAGGAGCATGCAGCATCCGCTTATGAAGTCAACGTCTCTTATCTCGTCGAAATCGGTCGAGTCTCCCTTGCCGATTCCTCTGTGCCAGAATCTGCCGAGCCAGTAGTTGATGTTACCACCTGCGAACCATACCTTCTGCGGCTCATCGAAGTAGAGTATCTTCGGCCCGACTATTCCGATACTCTCGTCAGTCAGGGCCAGCTGGATCATTTTGTCGAGAAAGGCCGGGTCCACGACGGTATCGTTGTTCAGAAGCAGAACATAGTCGGGGGCTAGATTCGCCAGTGAATACTCGATCCCTATGTTGCAGCCGCCTGAGAACCCGTAGTTCCTGTCGTTCTCGATGAGATGAATGGCCTCACCGAACCGTTCTCTCAGGATTCTGATATCGTCACCTTCGGAGCCGTTGTCAACGACGACGATGTCGTAGCTGGGGTAGGCAATAGCTTTCAGAGACTCTATACAGTCGCTGGTATCAGCGATGCCGTTCCAGTTCAGGGTCACGATGGAGACTCTTGGATGGCTCATGTTCTTCGCTTGAGATATATTCCACCGGCGTCTATGGAGTAAGAACGTAGATGGGCCTACCGTCCTGTGTCTCGCCAATGTGCTTGGCTTCGCGCAGATTCGAATTGTCTATGATGAAGTCTACGAATTCCTCGCAACTGAAGTTGCGATACGCCCCCCGCATCTGCGGACTGTCCGGCAACTCAGGCTGAAAGAACATACATCCCATATTGACCCTGTGCAGCATGTCGACGAGCGCCTGATAGGTCTCCTCGGCCTTAATGAAGTGGTGGAAGATGTTCAACGCGAGGACCACGTCGAAATCGGTCTTCTCGCGATAGTCGAAGATCGACCCGTATATGACCGTGAACCTCTTGTTCTCCGTGACGCTCAGCCTCTGAAGGAAGTGGAACGTGGGCGCATCGCTCTCGACGGCATAGCACGTGAACCCCATATCCTCGAACCTGTGGCAGAAGTACCCCCAGTGCGCGCCGATGTCGAGCAGGTCCCCCTTCTCTACCGGCAGATTTGACCTTATTAATTCGAATCTCTCGTCCCCGTACATCGATGGTATGTCCTGCAGATCGGGGTGAGTGAGGGGATGGTAGACCTTTCCACCATGCTCGATCGCATAGTCCAGTACTTCTTTTCTGAACTGATACCATTCAGAATGCCTTGCGGTGATCTTGATGGGGACGCTGTCTATGTTCAGCAGCTTGGCCATCGCCAGCCGATGCTGTCCGTCTTCGAAAAGCAGCGCCCCGTCGCGGCCTATTCTGACGGTTATCTCGTCTTCAGCTTTGTAGGGGTCGTTCTCGCTACGCCCGATCTCCTGCTGAGTACGGTAACCGTTCTCCTTCATGTCCTGGTAGAGCGCATCGAGATATCTGCATCGCTCGTCCAGGTTTGCCTTGTTTCTGCATCCCCAGAGCACTGTGCCGGCCGAGATCGTTTCGAGGACTTTCCTGTAGAAGTCTGTCTCCTCCCATTCCATGTGCCGCACGAACCTATCTTCGAGGCCTCTGAACACTCCGATCCCAAGCTCTTCGAACCTGACTAGGTTTCGATCCCAGCTGCCGCCAATGATCTTTCCCCTTTCACTCCATTTGTCGTATGCTCCTAGTCTATCGAACACCAGGGCGTATTCGATCCTCTTGGGGTCGACCCAGTACGTTCTGTTGACATCCAGATGCTCGGACCCCTTCCTCGTTCTCAGCCTGAGCCTCAGGTACCAGAACCCGTATTGAACCCACCGAGCGATTCCCATGATCTTCTTATGTCGGCGCAAGAACGGTACAAGCACCGCCAGAGCGCGATCCTTCATCGCTCGACCTCTTCCGTGATTCTCCTGACGGCGAGAAGCTGAAAGGCCCGTTCGGCCCAGTACCAGGTTGCTTTCTGAGATATGTCGGAGACCCTCGCCCAAAAGAACGCGGGCCTGAACTTGATCGAACCCTTGTATCCCCTCAGTCCCCTCCAACCGGCCATGCCTCGAACTGTGAACCCGAACTGCCTCAACTCTCTCGGGCTCCAGCCGGACCTGTGTTCCTGTAGCGGGTTGTTGTCGTACGTCCCCTGCCATATATATCCGTTCGGGGTCGTGACAACCACCTTCTTCCTCGCCCACTCCGCCATCTTGCCCAGAAGCTCGACACCCTCCTCCCTGGTGAGGTGCTCCAGGACCTCCACGGCGATCACGGCGTCAAATGACTTCGGTTTGAACTCCACCGCCCTGATGTCGGCCTTCATGTACTCGGTGTGGATACGCTTTCTCCGGCTTTCCTGAAGTGACGGCTCGAACAGCTCGACGCCGACCGAGTATGGGACGCTGCAGACCTGCAGAGGCGAGTGCTGACCGCAGCCAAGGTCGAGAACGGAACTGCAATCCGAAAGCTCCCTTTTCATGAGTCCGAACATATGGGGGAAGAGCCTCTCGTAGATGGGCCCAACTCGGCACATCAGGGCACGCAGCTTCAGCCGCGACCATGAAACATCACCCATCCACGTGTAGATTCTCTTGTGCTCATCCCGGTGCTTGCTATACAGCATGTTCTGATACTTGAGCAGACCCGCGAACTCCCATATTTGGTGGCTGGCTCTCAAACAGCAATGGCTGGCTGGAAGGGGCAGGACATATGCCTTCAGGCCCAGCTTCGTTACTGAGAGGCAAAAGTCCGCCCCGTAGCAGTCCCATCCGTCGAAAGTCGTCTCATCGAAGCGAAGCCTTTCAAACACGCCCTTGGTCACTATCAGGAGGCATTCGTCGAGGGTCTGAACCTCCTCCGGCTTGTCGACCACCCCGAGTCCCTCCCATGCGGCCTCGTCGAAAACGCCTATGGAGAACTTGACCCTCTCCTCCCAGTTTCTGCCATGTCCGGACATGCCGGCTATGCCTGCCACTCCCATATCCGGCATGTCGCCAAGCAACTTCTCGGCGTCGGCAAGCCACGATTCGGAAGCCAGCCAGACGTCCTGGTGCACGAACATGATGTAGTCGCCCTTGGCCTTCAGACCTCCGTGGTTGAGGGCCTCCGCGGCCGATCCGAACCTGCCGCTCCGATTGTCGAGCGCTATCAGGTCGAAGTCGGCTGTCTGCCGCTTGAGGCTCTTCAGCAGGACGTTCTTGAGCGTTTCCTCGTTGTTGTAAACACAGACGACCGATATCATCGCACTTCCTTTGCAGTCACCGCACCGATTCTGCTCCAGATGCGGGAGCGTTGGAGCCAGGACCCTGCATGCGGTTCCTGGCCTGCCCAATCGTCCGACACAGCCACCTGAGCCCTGGCACCGGTACCAGTACCAAGGTACCTTCACGCCATGCCGAAGACTCGATTCTGCGGTGCAGTGACTTGACCGACAAAAGATCCCTGACCTTCATCTGCTCGACTACATTGACTCTCGACTCCTTGGGCCAGTCTCCTACCAGGTACAAACCCCTCAGCGCTTGTGCATCGCGCTTGGGGGGAGAGGTGATCCACTGCAGCACGTCGGCTCTTATGTGCTCCAGTAACTCCTCACAGCCGTAGGTGTGCAGGATGCGGTACCTGCCATAGTCTCTCGCGTAGGCCAACATCCCCTGCAAAGCCTGACTGGTCGCCGGATACTGGCTTTCCTGCGGCGTGCGTCTGAAGACGGGGATCGTTCTCCCGTTAATACGCTTGTATCCGACGGTGACACCATGGTTGGGATGCGCAAACAGCTCGATGAGGAGCCCAAAGCGGACAAAGGCCCTGTGCTTCGCGCCTGCGTCCGTGCGCCAGTCGCTGACTACTCCTTCGAGTCGGCTCGCGTCGGGGCGGGGCCCTGCGTGCGCATTGACGTCAACAAGGTTGATGTAGTATCCGCGCACGTCGGGATACTGCTTGTCATTTGCGAAAGCCCGCTGCAGCATCGACTGGGTCTTGCCCTCGGAATTGGAATCCACAAGGGCTACGCTGGGTTTTCCCATGAATCCTGTCCAGGCAAGATAGTCTGCCAGCAGATTCTTTGCTTCGGTGCTCTTCCTCCTCGTGAGTTGCTGGAAGTCATCGCTCTCCAGCAGGATCCGGAGTGCCCGCTCAGAACCCGGGCTCTCGACACGCTCGCCGATGTCTATCCCGAGGCCCGTGGCGACCTCGGCGAAGCAGACAGGCTCCAGGCCGTAGCTGCTCAGGATGTCAGCGAGCGAAGTATCTTTCTGGCCGAACCGTACCATGTATCTGTACACTTCCAGAACATCTTCATATTTGAGAGTATCGAGCGAGGCCAACCTGGCGGGTATCCTGCTCAGGCACAGGTACTTCCCGTCAGGGTAACCACCGTCCAGGTCGCCGCGCAGAATGTCATATATCTTCTTCATCGCGTATCCGTCTCTCGCGGTGAAGAACAGCGTGTCGATGCCGTTCTCTCTCGCCCTCTCGGCTACGCAATGGATGAAAACGGCCAGGGCAGGCCCAAGGACCTCGGAGCCTATTCGATAGAGATCTCCTGACTCGCTGTCGGCGGTGCCGACGAGAGCGTTCACGTAGGCCATCCTGTTCCGGGCCCTGGCGAGCGCAGCTAGGCGTCTTCTGCGTCGGCGCTCACTCCCGCTGTTGAGCCAGAGGGTCTGGATGCCGAGTCCTGACGGCACAACTCTGTCGAGGTTGAAGTCGTCGCCGATGTGGACAATCTTGCCCTTCTCGTGCTCGAGGATGTACCTGTAGAGCGCACCGGTGCCTTTGCTTCTGCCCAGGGTCGATGATACGTATAGTATCTCGATATACTTCAAGAGACCTTGGTGTTCAAGCAGGTCTACCATCTGTTCGTCCGACAGATAAGTATCCGATGTGCCCACTATGCGCACGCCTCGTGATCGAAGGCGCTCTAGAAGCTCAACCGAGCCGGGCATGGGTTCGGTCGCCGTCTTCTCCACCTGTAACTCATAGTCGACGATGTCTCTCCAAACCAGCAGGTCGTCGGCCTTCACCCCCGCCAGCGTTGCCTCGACAACGTCGCGAAGGAAGCAGACACCATCCTTGCCGTTCGACACAGCTTCGCGCTGGAGGGCGCGCTCAGCCCTGTCTCTCTCTCGGAGCAGTTCATCAGCACTGATGGATCTCCCGTGGTCCAACAGCAGTCTGGAGATATAGTGCGCCACGATTGCCTTGGTCGTCTCGGGAGGGTCGACCCTCCGGCGGAGCAGCGTATCGAACACGTCGAACGAGCAGACATCATAGTCGTTGTGAGTGTTGAGCCAATCTCCTATCTCCTCGATGGTGTCGAAGCCACCTGCGAGCAGGCTGTGCAGCCCCGGCAGCCATCTTTGCAGCAGGCCGTGAAAGCGGGCCCCTCCGCTTGACTTCACTTCGAGGCCTCCACATTGAGAGACATATTCATATCACCGATCTTGACCAGGGAGATGTCGAAGGGCGGAGCGAACGCAAGCCTCGTCCGGTCGAATCTGTCCACGTTGGTAAACCCCACCGACTCTAGCAACTGCTGGAGCGTGACGAAGGAGTATCCGTTGTAGTGGAAGTCGTATTTGTTCGTCTGGCCGCCGTAGGCGAGGTAGCATGCTCTGTCAACGAGGTACCTCCCCTCCTCCGTACCATAGAAGGGAAGGTTGTCCAGATACACCCTCGAAAGGACCTCGAGATCTGGAACGCACAGGTACAGCTTGCCGCCCGGTTTGAGCACCCTGTGCCAGTCGGCCAGGACCTTCTTCGCCCGCTCTCTCGGAATGTGCTCCAGGACGTGGGAGCTGTAGATCGTGTTCACCGAGTTGGCCCGCAGCTTGATGGGCTCGATTGTCGCGACTATGTCACACAGCGCAAGCGGATTCGCATCGATGTTGCAGAAGCCGTTGATCCTTGTGGTCCCCGACCCCAGGTGCAGTCCTTCGAATTGCCTGTTGCCCAGTTTGAGGAGGTATGTGTGATAGGCTAGGCTTCGGACAGCCCTGAGGAGCAAGTCAGGCGACCTTGTCACGATTCTGCGCAGCACCATATCGTCGTTCCTTCTTCTCCCCGTGCCAGGTTCTGTGCAATAACCTGTGTAGCCTGTCGGCCATCGCGCCGATTGACCTCAAGCTCGCTTCCTCGCGGTGAGTTGCCTGACCCTGCCTAGCTCATCCTGTCTCAGCATCCTGTTGAGCTTGTCGACGAAGACCGATGTCACACCCTTGTCTGTTATTGGGTGTTGCTCATGAGGGTCCTTCTCGAGATCGAATACCCATTCGACGCCGTCGTCCTTTGAGTAGATCAGCTTGTACCTGCCGACGACGAGAGCCTTCTTCTCGTAACCGAAAGCCGGCGCTTCGCTGAGCACCGGCCTATCCCCGGCGCTGTCAAGCAAGCTGCGACCATCGAACCTGATGCAGTGTTTGACTCCCATCAGGTCGAGCACTGTCGGAGCGATGTCCACCGAGCTTACATGGCGGAAGGACTCCGAATGGGGAAGCGGCGCGGACATCAGAATCGGCACTTCGATGACCTCGTTGAAGACGCTGTGGCCGTGACAGGTTCCATGCCGTCCGCGCTTGTCATAGAAGCTGGCCGCGGAGAGCTCTGCGTGTTCCCAGAACTCGTCGCCGTGGTCTGCGGTCACAACCAGTATGGTTGAATCCGCTAGTCCCATGGTCTCCAGCCGGGTCCAGAAACACTCGATGGCACTATCCACATATCTCAGTGCGTTGTCATAGAGCAGTCTTCGGGTCTCGCGAAACCTCGCAAGTCCTTCTGGGTCGCTCTTCTGCGTTGTGGGTGTGGCGTAGGCGTAGTTCCCGTATTCGTGTGGGTTGTCGACTGTGCCGAAGTAGTGCAGGAAACCCTCGGGTGGATTGACTGGGACGTGGAGATCCCCCAGATGAATGTACGCGAAGAAACTAGAGTCCTTCGCTTCGCATATCCAGTCAGCGGCGTCATCGAGCAGGCGGCCCGCCCTCGCAATAAGTAACTCATCGGCTCTCAACGTGGGGTTATACACCTGGGGCACGACTCTCCCCCGCAGGGGGTAGTAGGCTACGCATACCGCGGTGCTGAAGTACACATTGTACCCAAGAAAATGCATCATCTCCGGCAAGGTCAGGATATCTTCTCTCAGCTTGCGCAGACTTCCTGACACCGCAGAGTCCTTCAACCTCCCGGCCACGATTGCGTTGTGATTGTGAGGGTACATACCTGTCAGGATCGAGGCTACGGCGGGGTACGTCCAGGAAGACGCCGAGATCGCCGCAAGCCGTGTTGGAAGAGAATCAAGAAACGGCGTGGTCTTCCTCGGATAGCCCTCGCAGGACATATGAGAACGCCGCAGGGAGTCTATCGCCAGGATGATCACATTCTGAGTGGGCTTCCTGGCCATGTCCAGGTATTGACTGGGGTCCACCTTGCTGATCCTGTCGTTGAACTCCTTCGTGAGCCGCAGGTTCTCGAAGTGTCGGTGCAATGAAATTACCATATTCTCGAGCCTTGGGTGGACCCTGGCTAGGCGACTCACCCAGTAGAACGCGGCCATTCTGATCCTGGTGAAGCTCATCTTAGACTCCCTCGTCAGCCATGATGTGCGATCTCCGCCTGTGTTGTTCTGAACATCTGCCACCAATACGCTATCGCCCTGAGGCCCTTCACGGTCGGTATCTCCCTGCTCCTTGTCTGAATCTGCTGCGTTTCATCTATGCTATCCTTTTCCGCAGCTCTCTAGACTTAGAGTTGGCATGGTATACGGCCGTCGAGAGCTCCATGCCCCTGCGGACGGCAAGGCCCATGTCCGCCAGTGTGGGAGTGCGGAACCGGCGCAGGATGGGCTGCCTCATTGCGGTACCGATGAATCTGGTTTTCGCTGAGACAGCGACGAGTTCCGCGAGCTTCTGAAGGTAAGCCTCGTGAAGCTGCGATGACCTTGATTCGTATATGATGGGATCTTCGTCGTCATCGGTCTTGAAACCGATTCCCATGACCCAGATCGGGCTCCTGGGTCGACCTAGGGCGCAGATGATCCTATGGCGGAAGCTCTGCATAAGCATGTTAAAGCACTCTGGCGTGAACCTCCAGTAGTCGCTGGGATAGGCATGAATTGGAAAGCAGAAGACCGATGTCATGATCAGAACACCCGAAGGACGTAGAGCCCTGCACATCTCATCGACGGCGACGATAGGCTTCGCGACGTGTTCGAGAGTTGCTGCAGTGACTATTGTTCCTGCCTTCATGTCTCCCAGCGGCAGGCAGTGTACGTTTCCTACTAGGTCAACCCCCGGGCCTACCGCGGCATCGAGACCGATATACGGCTTCGGGTAGTGGGGCCGCAGGTCGCCGAACACGCCCTGTTCAATCTGAAATGACCCTATTTCAACAACGGGGGCTGGCGTATCGAAGACCTCCGTCACCGTCCTGAGGAAGCTCATCGTCTCGGCGTCCATGCATCTCCTTTGGGGCCATCCACGTATCGGTTCATGATTCCCTGAAGGCCAACTGCTGAGTCACCCGCGATCTCGACCGACCTCACCTCGCGTCCAATAGCTTCGATACGTTGCTGCTGTATATTATGTCCATGTTCCTGCGGATCTTGTCGGCGGGCCAGTCCCACCACCTTATCTCCATCAGTATCCGTATTGTCTCATCATCGAACCTCTTCCTGACCGGCCGGGCGGGGTTTCCCGCAACGATGGTGTATGGTTCTACATCCTTCGTGACGACAGCCCCGGCGCCAACAACCGCTCCGTCCCCGATCTTGACACCGGGCAGGATCAAGGCCCTCCGGCCTATCCAGACGTCATTGCCAATCACCACACCGCCCTTCGATATGCGGGTGCCACCTGCAGGCGCTCTTACTTCGGGCCAGGCATCGGCGAAAGCAGCAAAGGGGTATGTCGTTATAAAATCAATTCTGTGGTCTCCGCCAAGCATTATCATGGTCTCAGCCGCAATTGAGCAGAACTTGCCAATTCGGCGCGAAGCTCCGAATTGGCCGACTATCCTGGGGCGCCCGTAGGTGTATTCACCTACTTCTATGTGGTCGCCCTGGATGATGTCTCTCGTGTATCTGGTGTTCCTCCATGTGGGAGGCCTCCGCCGCCTTCTAAGCGTCTTCACTCTCCACCATAGGTAATCCAGATACCTGTTCATGTTCGAGTACTCCCTAGGCACCAACCCTCGGGTCACACCCGCGAGCACGGATGGCCGCTGTCCGCGATTGTAATCGCCGCTCTCTTCGATAAGTTGTCATGGTTAGTTTCAGAAAGCATCGATCTCGGGCAGGACTGCCCGCCCCTTCACGATCCCGTTGAGTATGTGGAGGTCCGTGCTGTCGAACGCTCTCATCAGCAGCACGAGCACTCCGTACACTGCAACGGCTATTACCACAATGGCAGCCAGATTCAGATCGCGTAGATACCACACGAGAACACCCATAACCGCGCTGGATATCAGCACTTTGCCCACGATGGTCGCGCCGAATGTGCCGCTGAACCTGTACTCGGTCCTGAAGAAGATCCAGAAAGCAAGCGATGTTGTCAGCGCTTGGCAGGCTATCGTAGTGGCAGCCGCGCCGACGTAGCCGAACGCGGGAATCAACGCTAGGTTGAGCAGCACGTTGGCAACCGCGCCGACCATAATCAGCTTGGTCGCGGTCAGTTGGCGGTCGATTGCCTGCAACAGCTGCGGAACGAAGTTCGCGTACATGAGTACCACCGACCACACCAGTAGTTGCAGCGCTATCGCCGATTCGGAGTACTCGTTGCCGTAGATCACGAAGATGAATCTCGACGCAAGCACGGCGATGCCCACACCCATCGGAACAGCCAGCATCACGGAATACTTGAAGTATCTCTCGCAGATCAGTTTGAGGGACTCTTTCGACGTTATGAACGATTGCGACATGACAGGAAAGATCGCGAGGCCGAGCATCATCCGCACGGATAGAAGCATCATGACTATCCTGTAGGCGGCGTTGTACCATCCTACAGCCTTATCTGAGTCGGACACCAGACCTGCAATCATGACTGTGTCAATATGATAGTAGAGAGAGACGAACAGCATGGTCAGGACGAATGGCAGCGCCAGCCTGAGAGTGGGCTTCCAGAAACCCCGGTCGATTTGCGCCTTGAGGTTGGACCAGAGGCCATGTCGAGAGAACCTCCATCTCAGAACAATCACGCTGTACACCAGAGTGGCTGCGCTCGCAAACAGGTACAGCGAGGCGAACCCGGTAACGCCGAAGCCGTATTTGATGACAGCGATGACACCACCAAGCATCAGAGCAGCGTTCAGCACCTCGCCCAATCCCCTGTATTCCATCCTTTCGTGTGCCTGGAACATCGAATAGGCGATCTGGTTGAACCCTGCGACTACTATTGAGCCGCCGATCAGATAGACGACAGTGATTGTCTGCTCCGGATAGTCCATGACAGCCTGCCCGATGTTTATGACCAGGGCGATCAATCCGAACGCGAAGGCCGCCAGGATCACTTTGATAAGTCCGACGTTGGCAAGGTATCTGGGAGCGAGAGACTTGTCTCTGGCCACCTGTCTTACGGTCAGGACGGACAGCCCCAGGTCAGGCAGGAAGGCGAAGAGGGCAGTGAATCCTATGGCGAATGACAGGATGCCGAAACCTGCCGGGCCGAGGTAACGGGCAGTGTAGACTCCGCTGAAGAAGAACAGCACATAGGACGCAAGCTGCGCGATCATCAGTACTGCCGAGTTCCTGGCTATGTTGCGTGCGACACTCATTTGCCTGAAACGGGCTCCCAGAGTTACTCACAATAGTTGTGGATTCACGCCTTTAGGTGCATTATAACCCGCAGCTACCGTTCGTAGCCAATTCGCTTGTCGAAGGGTATACGGATAGCCGTTATCACAGGTCACGTACGAGACGATAACATAGGCTTTCCTCTACAAACCATAGATATTTCAGGGGGCAAACGTATAGTAAGATAGTACGCCAAACGCCTGTTGTCGCATCGAGGTTGTTGATGGGCAGAGGCGCCCTCGTTGGTGATCCCCCGACACTGAACTCCTTGATTGGTGCATCCTATTGCGCGTATCTGGTATAATGTTCTGGTGACTGTCGGCAGCTTCCACTCCGATACCCCCCTCCCCCATCCCCAGGGCCCCGCGCCGGAGAATGTGTGTCAAACCTGGACGCCGGAAGCCTTCTCCTTGCTGCCGTCATCCCATTAGCTGAGGTTCAAAAATGAAGGTCTGCCTGCTTACCTACAGGGGCAATATGTACTGCGGTGGGCAAGGCATCTATGTCTACTATCTGGCGAAGGCGCTGCACGAGCTGGGCCACGAAGTCCACATAATGACGGGGCCTCCGTATGCCGATGCGCCCGAGGGTGTGAAGGTGCACAGGATCGAAGGTCTCAATCTCTACGAAACGTACGGCCTGGCCTCGCTCCAACATCCGCTGCGCCTGTTCCATCCAATCAACTTCTATGAAGTGATTGCCACCTCGCTGGGCATGTTCCCCGAGATCAACACCTTCAGCATCAAGGCCTACCTGCGGCTGCGCGAGATAATGGCCAGGGAGAAGTTTGACATAATACATGACAACCAGACACTCGGCTATGGGCTGCTGCTGGCTAAGGGCCTGGGTGTTCCGGTGATCGCTACGATTCATCACCCCATCTACATCGACATGAAGGCTGATCTGGCACAGGCAAGGCACTTCGTAAATAAGCTCAGGCGCATGATGTTCTACTCGTTCCTCGTCATGCAACACTTCGTCGCCAAGCACATGGACAGGGTAATAACCGTGTCCGATATCTCAGCTACCGACACAGCCCGGGTCCTCAAGATCAGTAGGGACCGGGTGAGGGTCGTGCCGAACGGCATAGACACGGCTGTGTTCAACAAGGCCGAAGGTGTCGAGAAAGACCCCAACAGCGTGCTCATGGTTGGGAATACCGAGGACAGGAAGAAGGGTGTGGTGTACCTGTTGAAGGCCATACAGCTGCTGCGCGACGAGATCGACCTCAGGCTTGTGATAGTTGACAGGCAGGGTGACCACACGAGGTATGCGCCGAGGCTGGTGCACGAGCATGGTCTCGAGGACCTGGTCACGTTCACCGGCCGCCTGGATACCCCCGACCTCGTGAGGCGGTACTCCGCCTCGGAGGTTGCGGTAACGGCGTCGGTCTACGAGGGCTTTGGCCTCCCTTGCGCAGAGGCCATGTCGTGCGGCACTCCGGTCATTGCGACCAGGGCTGGTGCTCTACCGGAGGTGGTTGGCAGCGATGGGGCAGGTGTGCTCGTGCCTCCCGCCGATCCGTATGCGCTGGCGGCGGAGATCAAGCGTTTGCTGCTCGATGGCGGGTTGAGGCAGAGAATGGGTGCGACTGCACGCAAGCGGATCGAGGAGTGTTTCAGCTGGCATGTCGCCGCGAAGAAGACCGTCGAGGTCTACGAGGAGGTTCTCTAGTTGCTCACTGTTGATTTCGAACTCCTGCCGATTCACAAGGGCGAGACGGTGCTGGACCTCGGGTGCGGTCCGGGTCGACATACGTGGCACGTATGTAAGATGGACGGCTGCAAGGTATACGCGATGGACTATGACTCGATCGAGCTCCAGAAGAATCGCTACATGCTGGGCCTGATGCACGCCAAGGATGAGGTGAGGAGCAGGTGGGCGATGGTCCAGGGAAACGCCATGGGGCTGCCCTTTAGAGATGGTTCGTTCGATAAGATCATATGCTCAGAGGTGATGGAGCACGTTCTCGACGACCGTATGGCGGCCAGCGAGCTGTTCCGCGTGCTCAAGGGTGGCGGGCTCCTCGCCGTCAGCGTGCCCGCGTGGATGATGGAATCGGTGTACTGGAAGCTGTCGGAGGCCTACCACACGAACCCCGGCGGCCACATACGCATCTACCGTGAGAGCGAGCTGGTACGGCTTCTACAGGGCCAGGACCTGGGCGTATACGCCGTCAGATACAAGCACGCCCTCCACTCGGTGTACTGGCTGCTGCGCTGCTTGTCCGGTGTCAGGAATGAGAACGCTCTGATACCGCGAATCTACCACAGGTTCCTGGCGTGGGAGCTGGACAGCAAGTCCTGGTTCTTCAGAAGAGTGGAGTCAGTTTTCAACCACGCATTCCCCAAGAGCGTCGTTGTCTACGTGAAGAAGGAGCTTCAGCCCGCTCCGGCAGAGGTGCGTGGGGAGGAGGAGCTCGTCACCGCCAGTGCCAAAGTAGCCGCCCGTCTGTGACCTCGTGGGCCAGCAGGCCTTGCTCTGCCCAACTGCTCAGGTTCTCATTGATCTGGTCTCTGGGATACGGTATCAGTTGGGCGATCTTATCCACGAGACCGGACACCGGTTCGCTCGTTCGATCGATCGACCCCAGACTCTCAATCACGTCGCCGCTAAGCAGGGTCCAGGCCAATGGTCTGATCTTCTGTGAACTTCCGGCTGCAGGCTCTTCGACACCTGCCTCCGCCAGTTCCTCCGGCGTCAGCCGCAGGCCCCTGTAATACTTGTAGAGGGCGTCTGTGATGTCCTTGGGGCTGGCACCGGGAGTCCGGCTCACCGGCCTGTTGGCGTCGTACTTGACCCAGTCATTGGTCAGTATCTCCAACTCGTACTCGGCGGCCTTCTCCCTGACATCTGTCCCCGGGAACGGTGCCAATACGTGGAACCCGTAGTAGGTGTCCAGCTCCTGGGCGAAGTCCATCGTCTCCTTCAGGGTTTCCTTGGTCTCGCCGGGCAGACCGAGGATGAAGGAGGCCAGCACGTTGACACCGGCGTCCTTCGCCATCTTCACGCTCTCTCTCACGCGCTCTATCGTGATCTTCTTCTTCACGAGGTCCAGTATCTCCTGGTTCCCGCTCTCGACTCCGTAGCATAGCCACGTGCATCCGGCCCGCTGCAGCTTCGTGAGGACCTCGGGGTTGACGGTATCGACCCGCGCGAAAACGCTCCAGTTGAACTTGAGCCCTCTCTCGATGATATCATCGCAGATTGTGTGGAGGTGCCTGTGGTTCAACGTGAAGAGGTCGTCCTCCAGATTCACTTCGGTGAAGCCCAGCGCCAATCCCTGCTCTATCTCGTCGACCACGAGCTTGGGGTTCCTGAACCGCGCTCTCCTTCCCCCCATCTTGGAGCCCACACAGAAAATGCAGTTGAAGGGGCAACCCCTGCCGGTGAGGATGCTGCAGTGTGAGGCGAGGGCGTGGTAACGGGAGAGGGGGAACAGATGCCGGGCCGGCTGCGGCAGGGCGTCCAGGTCTTCGATGAGACCGCGCTCGGCTGTCACCTTCACGCCCCCATCGGACCTGTACGCTATACCCGGTATCTGGTCCAGGGGCTTCTTCTCGACTAGATCGAGCATTGTGGACTCGCCTTCGCCTCGTATCACGATGTCTATCCAGGGAGCCTCGTTCAATGTCTCGACGGCGTTGAACGTGACATGGGGGCCGCCTATGAGGGTGATCAGGTCCTTGTCGATATCCTTGCAGTACCTGAGGATGTCCGACGCCCTGTGGTAGTTCATAGTGACGCAGGTTACACCCACGATGTCCGGCTGGAACTCGTCGAGCTTGCGCTTGACCTTGTCCCTCGAGCATTTCGAGACCAGCATGTCGAGGACGTCTACCTCATATCCCTTCTCTTCCAGGACGGCGGCCAGGTAGAGTAGCCCCATCGGGATAATCGGGAACTCCTGAAAAGGATACGGCGGGTTGATAAGGAGAGTTTTCATTATTACCTCTGGATCAGGAGGGCTTCTGGCGACACCTGACGAGCACGACGTCACTGAGGCTTGGTATGCGCCTGGCGACCACATCGAGCGCACCCATCACCGCGAAAGCCCCCTTCCTCGGAAGCACCGAGAGGAACTTGTCCCACAACGGGGCTCCCCACAGGAAGGAGATGCCGATGGTCTCTTCGATATCCAGGTGGGAGCTGGCTACTTCCTTCACGAGTGCGTAGTCGAACCGGTACGTGTGGTCGGGTGGGGTCTCCCATGCCTGTCTCTTGGAACGGTCGCGCCAGGGCAGGAACTGCGTTGCCTTGTGGGTATTCTTGCCGAGCTTGTGCCCCAGGCTCTCGAAATTAGCGATTGAGATCACCGCTCTCCCGTCCGGCTTCAGGACCCGGGAGACCTCCTTCATTGTCTCATAAGGGTCAGGGAAATGGTCCAGAGCACCCTTGCACATCACCCAATCGAACGAGTTATCCTTGAACGGCAGCTTCTCGCCTATGCCCCTGACGAGGCCGACATCAGCGCCATTCTCCGAGACGCACCTGGTACAGTGGCGAAGCATCTTCGGTGAGGGTTCGAGACCCACCGGCCTTCCGCCTCGCCGGGCGATCTTGATGGCGTCAACCGCTCTCCCGCAGCCGACGTCAAGCACACTCGCGCCCTTCGAGGGATCGACCTGGTCGATCGTGGCGTCGATCATCCGGTCGAAGAGGAATATGAGGTCCGGCGTTACCTTCTCGGGGACTACGTCGTCGTCGTCCCAGTCCAGATCGACATTCAGTTCGGCTTCCCTGACCAAACTAGCTACTCCGCCCCGGCCTTGGTCTCATACTTTGCCTTGCCCTCCTGATACAAATCCCCGCCCTGGCAGTCGTTGATCACGACCACGGGGAAGTCTTTGACCTCCAGTTTAAGAACGGCCTCCGGCCCCAGTTCCTCGTAGGCCACGATCTCGGACTTGACGATGGTCTTCGCGATAAGGGCTGCGGCACCACCGGTGGAGGCCATGTAGACGGCCTTGTGCTCCTTGATCGCCTCCTTCACCGCCTCGGACCTCAAGCCCTTCCCTATCATCGCCTTCAGCCCCGCTGCCAGCAGCCTGGGCGTGTAGGCATCCATTCGGCCACTGGTCGTTGGACCGGCCGATCCGATCACATGCCCCGGTTTAGTGGGCGACGGCCCCATATAATAGATGGTTTGGCCGCGAATATCAAACGGTAATGGGTCGCCCCTGTCCAGGGCATCGACCATGCGCTTGTGGGCCGCATCCCTGCCCACGTACACTATGCCGTTTATGAGCACCTGGTCTCCCGCACGCAGGCTCTCGACGATCTCGGGGCTGATGGGCGAGTCTATCCTCTGCATTGTATCCTCCCGTTGGGCGACAGTGTGGTTGTGCGCTATTTGCCCTTGACAGTGAACTCGGGGACCTCGATCTTGGGCTTGACCTGGTCCTTGATTGGCTGAGCCGCCGGGGCTGGTGGCTTCTTCCCGCGCAGGCCCAGACTTGCGGACACCATGCCCCTCTTTAGGAGCTGCAAGGCGAAGGCGGGATCAACGCCCTTGGGGCATGCCTCCGAACATGCTCCGGCGAGGTGGCATAGCCACAGGCCGTGGGTTGTATCGGCCAGCTTGAACCGCTCCTTGTCCAGTTGGTCGCGCCTGTCGGTACAGTATCGATAGACTTGGGCCAGGGGCTGTGGCCCCAGGAACAGGCTGTCGGTGGCCACGGTCGGACAGGCCGCCATACACAGGCCGCACTTCACACAGTACGCGAACTGTACCAGGGACTCCAGCTCCTCCCTGGTCTGGAGACAACCAACCTCGGGCCGCTCAATCTGCTCATCGGCGACACCGGCCACGTACGGCCGTATGTACTTATGCTTCTCGAACAGCGGATCGAGGCTCGCTACGACGTCCCTGACTATGGGGAAATTGGGAAGAGACTTGACCTCTATCCTGTTGGACTTCAACTCCTCGATTGGCGTGTGGCATGCGAGCATGGGGAATTTGTTTACCAGTACCCCGCACGACCCGCAGATGCCCATGCGACAAGAGCTTCTGAAGCTCAACGTGTTGTCGATGTGCTCCTTTATGTATATCAGGCCCTCCAGCACGGTCATCCCCGTCTTGGACGGGATCACGAACTCCTGCATGTAGGGCTTCGTGTCTTTGTCCGGGTTGAACCTCTGGATGATGAATGTCAGCTGTTCCATTGGCGGCTCCTTCGCTACTCTGCTGCAATCGGCTCCTAGTATGCGCTGATGGGTATGTAGGCCGCGTAGCCGAGGATTGCCACCCCGACCAGCACCAGTGCCCAATCGAGGACTTTGGCAGCCCTCGCAGGTACCGAGAACTCGAGAATGACTGTTCTGAGACCGTGAAGGCCGTGGTAGAGGCCAAACACGAGCAGCAGGATGTAGAATGCCAGCCAACCGCCGCTTGCTGCCCTCTCGGAGACCGACTGCCATTCGGCGATCTCCTCCCCGGTAAGGTGGGAGAACCATAGGTGCCAGCCTGCAACCACGAACAGGCCGATCCCGGTGATGTACTGCAGTATCTTCAGGCGGGTCTCTTTCATAGCATTCTCCTACGTAACGAACTGGACCAGGGCGTAGATGAGCAGGGCCGCTATGAGCAGCAGAACGACCCACATTAGCGACCGCCTGCGTCGCATGGCGTCCACGTAGGGGTATATGGGCGGTTTGGGCTTGCCCAGGGTGAATCCCAGATGCTGGAGTATCAGTCGCCCGCCGTTCAATGCGTGAATGGCGAAGGCGGCGACAACCAGGTACTCGCCGAACTTGAAGCCGGGACTGCCCATGGAGCCCATGATGCCGGCCCAGCTGTCTTCTCCGCCCAGCCGGAATCCGTTGAGCACGAGATGAATACTGATATAGAGCAGCAGGCCAAGCCCGGTGATCCTGTGAAGGGTGTACAGATACCGCTCAATGGTGTACCGGCCCGCCCAGGCCCAGCCCTTCACTCCAAGGCGATTCGGTAGCGAGCGTTTCTTGCCCTGCAGGAACTTCGCCTCCATCAGTACTTCCTCTCTACCGGCAGCCACATGCTGATGTCCACCGGCGCGTACTCAAACCTCGGCTCCTTGCCGTCGGCGTAGTGAATCAGTGTGTGCTTGCACCAGTTCTCGTCGTCTCTGGTCGTGAAGTCGGTGCGGGAATGCGCACCGCGCGACTCGGTACGGGCAAGGCCGCCCATCACGACAGTCTCAGCCAGGTCGATCAGGTTCAGTGTCTCCAGCACTGACACGAGGTTGGTATTGTAGACGCGACACGTGTCCGTTACCTTGACGTGTCTCATTCGTTCGCGCAGCTCTCTGACCTTGCCCAGGGCTTCCTCCATGTCGGGTCCGTTTCGGAACACGCCGACCTTCTTGTCCAGGGTCCTCTGGAGTTCGTCGCGGATGGCGAAGACGTCTTCGCTGCCGTCACCACCGCCCACCACCTCGAACACGCGTTTCTCCTCATCTTTGACTCTCTGCTCGGGCACTGCCGGCAGGCTTGCCTGCTTCTGTGCGTGCTGTGCGGCTCTCTCTCCGGTTACCTTCCCCCACACCAGGCACTCCGCCGTCGAGTTGGAGCCCAGACGGTTCGCGCCGTGTAGGGAAGAGCATCCGGTCTCTCCTGCGGCCCAGATGCCCTCTACAGGCGTAGTCCCGTGGATGTCCGTGTGGATGCCACCCATGCAGTAGTGGGCTGCCGGCCGGATCGGTATCGGCTGCTCGATCGGATCGATGAACGCGAATTTGATGGCAACCTCACGGATGAGCGGCAACCTCTCGTTGATCTTATCCGCCCCGAGATGGCGGAGGTCGATGTGTACGTAGTCGAGGCCGTCCTCCCTTGTGAACCCGCGCCCCTCTTGTATCTCGGTCATCTCGGCGCGCGAGACGATGTCCCGGGGTGCGGTCTCCATCTTGGAGGGCGCGTAGCGCTCCATGAACCGCTCGTCCTTGCTGTTCTTGAGGTGCCCGCCTTCGCCACGCGCTCCCTCGGTGATGAGGATACCGGGAGGGACAAGGCCGGTCGGGTGGAACTGGATGAACTCCATATCCTTCAGGGGAATGCCGGCCCTGTAGGCCATCGCCATCCCGTCACCGGTGGCGGTAAGCGAGTAAGTAGTGAATGCGAACATCCGGCAGGCCCCGCCAGTGGCCAGCACGAGAGCCTTAGCGCGTATGACGAAGAACTCTCCACTTGCCAGGTCCCAGACGGTGATTCCCTGGAACACGCCGTTCTCGATCAGGATCGACGTGGCGTAGCACTCGTCGTATCGTGTCACGCGCGAGTACTTCTGCAGCGCGTCGTACAGCGTGTGCATCTCGAAGAAGCCCGTCTTGTCCTCGGCGAAGGTGGCGCGGTCGTAGCTGTGACCGCCGAAAGGGCGTTGGTTGATTGTGCCGTCGGCGCGGCGTGACCAGGGTATCCCCCAATGGTCGAGTTGGATCAGCTCCTTCGGTGACTCCTGAACGAAGAACCACACAACGTTTTGGTCGGCCAGGAAGTCACTTCCCTTCGTCGTGTCCCAGGCGTGCAGCTCGAGGCTGTCTCCCTCCTCCGGGTGCAGTACGGCGGCTGTTCCTCCCTCGGCGCAGACGGAGTGCGAGCGCATCAACTGGACTCTGGATACAATAGCGACATCGAGCTCGTCCCTGCTGACGCGAGCGGCCTCCACGGCCGCCCTCAGACCCGCTATGCCTGACCCCAGGATCAGTACGTCATGTGCGACATCCATCTCGGACTCTCTCCAATCCTTACGTATCTGCTTGTGTTCGAGTTATCAGAGAACCGCTTCCTTGTGGCGCGCACTGTGGCACTGCAGGTTCACGGCTACAGGCAAGCTGGCGATGTGCGCCGGATAGGTCTCAATGTGAACCGCGAGCGATGTGACCCTTCCTCCAACACCGCCGGGGCCAACCCCCGACCGGTTGATCCGCTCGAGTATGTCCTTCTCGAGCTCCGCCACTTCCGTGTCGGGTGACGGTTCGCCGACGTTTCGCAGCAGGGCTCTCTTGGCCAGAATCATTGCCTTCTCAGCGGTGCCGCCGATGCCAACTCCCACGATCGTTGGCGGGCACGGGTTGCTCCCGGCCTCGACCACCGCATTGACGACGAACTCGACGACGCCGGCTCGACCTTGGGCCGGCTTGAGTACAGTGAACCGGCTCATGTTCTCGCTGCCGCCGCCCTTCGGGGCCACGGTGATCTTCAGACGGTCGCCAGACACAACCTCGGTGTGAATGATTGCCGGGGTGTTGTCCTTGGTGTTCACTCTTGCGGAGAAAGGCTGGCGGACAGCTGACTTCCGCAGGTAGCCTTCAGCGTAGCCCTGACGTACACCCTCGTTGATGGCCTCGTTGAGGTCGCCGTCGACCACTTTGACTTCCTGGCCTACCTCGACGAACACGACGGCCAGGCCGCAATCCTGGCACAGCGGCATCTCTTCCTTCGCGGCGATTCCGGCGTTTTCGATTATCTGGTCCAGAATCTGCTGGCCGACCGGCGATTCTTCCTTCCCTCTCGCATTCTTGAGGGCGGCCAACACGTCATCGCCCAGGAAGTAGTTGGCCTCCTTGCACAGACGGGAGACGGTGCTCGTTATGTCCTTTGCCTTGACCTCTCTCATAGCGTACCCACTATATCTTCATGATCGCGTTCAGTTCCTTGACCGCCGCCGCCGACTTCTTGAGCGCCTCTTGCTCCTCGGGGGTGAGCTTGATCTCGATAACCTGCTCGACACCGTTCTTGCCCAGCTTGGCAGGAACACCGACGAAGATCCCGTCGATGCCGTACTCGCCCTGGAGACAGACGGCGCAGGGCAGTATCCTCTTCTTGTCCAGCACAATGGAGTCGATCATCTGCACGACGCCCGCCGATGGTGCATAGTATGCGCTGCCGGTCTTCAGCAAGCCGACGATCTCAGCACCGCCCTTGACGGTCCTCTCCACGATCTGGTCGATCTTGTCCTTGGGGAGCATCTCGCTGATGGGAATGCCGCCAACGGTGGCCATCCTGATGAGCGGGATCATCGTATCACCATGCCCTCCGAGGACATAGGCCGCGACGTCTTCAACCGAGACGTCCAGTTCGGTTGCGAGGAATGTCCGGAATCTGCCGGTGTCGAGTATGCCCGACATACCCATGACCCGGTGGCGCGGGAATCCGCTCACCTTCAGCGCCAGCTGTGCCATGGCGTCGAGCGGGTTCGCCACCACAATGATGATACAGTCCGGCGAATGCTTGACGAGTTGCTCTGTCACGCCCTGCACGATCTTCATGTTGGTAAGCACGAGGTCGTCGCGGCTCATGCCCGGCTTCCTGGGCACTCCGGACGTGATAACGGCGATGTCCGAGCCGGCGGAGTCCTCATATCCGTTCGTGCCTGTCAGCTTCGAATCGAAGCCGATGATAGGCCCGCTTTGGAGCATGTCGAGGGCCTTGCCCTGTGGCATGCCTTCGATGATGTCGACAAGCACGACATCCGCGTAGCCGCGCTCGGCCAGTCTCTGGGCGCAAGTGGCTCCGACGTTACCTGCGCCGACCACCGTGATCTTGCTGCGCATAGCTTCATACCTCCTTTGGCTTATTGATGACAGCTTCAATCGAGGGAGGGGTCGCGGGTGTGAAGGGCTTCCATCCGATCAGGTGGCAGGCTCTGCGAGGCTGAAAGAGGGTCTGCGGAAAGGATGCGACGTGCTCGCCAGAGGCTATAGCAGATCGATGAAGCTTGCAGGCAGAGGGCCTGCTCCCGGCAGTAGGCGCGAACGTCATCCTACTGATCTGCCATCACCTTTCCACTGCTTCGCTGAGCAGCCACTACTGAAGAACGTCGTGGCACCACCGAGGCCTTACACTCCCGGAGCCGGTGTCCGGGAGACGGCAGGCCATTTGCCACAGACGATCAGGACTTGCCTATCACGGCCAGCACCTCGCCCTTCTTCACCGAAGCGCCCGGCCCGAAGTTCACTGACTTGATCACGCCGTCGGCCGGAGACGGTATGGCGTTCTCCATCTTCATGGCCTCGAGCATGACCACGATGTCGCCTGCCTTCACCTTATCGCCGACGTTGACCTGGTACTTGATCACTGTGCCGGGCATCGGCACCGTCACGGCGACATCACCCGCTCCAACTGCTGCCGGAGCGGGAACGCTTGCCTGGGCCGGGGCCGGTTGTGGCGCTGCAGCCGGGGCTGCAGCCGGGGTGGCGGCTGGCGCGACCACCGGTCCGGTGACCGACGTGACGCCGGTCGGTTCGACCTCGACCTTGTAGTACTCGTCTTCGATGAAGACGTTGTAGGTCCTGATTCCGGGCCCCTTCGGCGGCGCTGCCTTCTCTTCCTTCTCCACGAGTTTGCCCGCCAAGGCCTTCTTGATCAGGTCGTCCTCTCTCTTGACGTCCTCGATCGATCTCGGCTTTGCTGAGTCCGGGACGGGCTCGAGGCCGTACTTCCACCGCAGGAACCGCATTCCTGTCTGCGGGTAGAGAGCGTAGGCCAGGACATCGCCGATGTCCTTCGCGATGTCCTTCGTGGCCTCCTTGGCCTTCTCCATCTCAGGTTCGAGCGTGTCGGCGGCCCGCACGGTTATGGGTTTCTCGCCCTTCTCGTAGCCCTTGAGTATGATCTTCTGGACCTCGGGGTCGATTGGGGCGGGGGGCCGGCCGTAAAGTCCGTATACATAGTCTTTGACCTGCCCGGAGACCATCTTATACCTGCCGAACAGCACGTTCTGAACGGCCTGTGTGCCGACGATCTGGCTTGTCGGCGTGACCAGCGGCGGGTAGCCGAGCTCCTTCCGGGTGCGCGGGAGCTCTTCGTGTACCTCGTGCAGCCTGTCCAGAGCATCGGCCTCCCTTAGCTGGGCGACCAGATTCGTGGTCATGCCGCCTGGTATCTGGTGACTGAGCACGCCGGTATCTATGATCGAGAACTTGCTCGAGTCGAGGTAGCTCCGGTACTTCGGCGCTATGGACTCGAAGTACTCGCCCAACTTCAGGAGCTGCTGCAGATCGAGCCCTGTATCCCTCGGCGAGCCTTCCAGAGCGGCGACGATCGGCTCGATTGCAGGCTGTGATGAGCGAAGGGCAAACGGTGCGAGACATGTGTCAATGATGTCGACGCCTGCCTCTGTAGCCTTGAGGCATGTCATCGAAGCCATGCCGCTGGTGTAATGGTTGTGGAGTTCGACCGGTATCTTGAGGGCGGCCTTGAGGGCCTTGATAAGCTCGACCGCATCATAGGGTGAAAGGAGGCCTGCCATGTCCTTGATGCATATGCTGTCCGCGCCCATGTCCTGGAAGGTTAGCGCCTTCTTGACGTAGTAATCGATCGTGTACACGGGGCCGCCGAGCTTCCTCTCCGTGAGTGAGAAGCTGAGACAGGCCTGGATATGCTTGCCGCATTCCTTGATCTCGGCGAAGGAGGCCTTGACATTGCGCTCGTCGTTCAGGGCATCGAAGACCCTGAACACGTCGATGCCGACTTCCGAGGCGTGGTGTACGAATGCCTTCACGACGTCATCGGCGTAGTTCCGGTATCCCACGAGGTTCTGGCCCCGAAGCAGCATCTGTAGAGGCGTGTTTGGCATCAGGCGCTTCAATATGCGCACCCGCTCCCACGGGTCCTCGTTTAGGAACCGGGTGCAGACATCGAAGGTCGCGCCGCCCCAGACCTCCATTGCGTGGAAGCCCATCTTGTCCATATCCGCCGCAATCGGCTCGAGGTCCTCGATGCGCATCCTGGTTGCGATTGAGGACTGGTGGGCATCTCTGAAGGTCGTATCGCATATCTTGAGGGGGTTCTTCCCCTTGGGGTTGGACGCCTTTTTCGTCTTGGGGCCGGGGTCATCCTTGGTCGCAGACATTGTGTTGAGCCTCCTTTACGTTGACATAAAACCGCCGAGCAGAGTCCCCGCGCTCATGCCATCCTTCGCTGCCACATCGTCCTCATGCGCATCACCTCTTCCCTTCCCATCAGCGGCCAAAGGCTGGTCACCTGAACAGGCCTGCGCCGCAACCTGGCCTTCTGCGCTGATTCCTCTTCCTGCATAAGGGCGGCGACTGCGGCCAGAATGGCGGCCACGGTCTTCTGCCTCTCGCTCTCGGTCTTGACGGTGCTGGTCATGTCGTTTCCTCGTCCGGGCCAACTAGACGGGTATGTTGCCGTGCTTCTTGGCTGGCCTGGTCTCTCTCTTCGTCGCCAGCATCTCCAGGGCGGCGATGATCTTGGGACGCGATTCGCTGGGGACGATCACCTCGTCAACCAGACCTCGGGCGGCGGCGATATAAGGGTTGTAGAAGAGATCGCGGTACTCGGTGATCTTCTCATTCAGCTTCGCCTTCTTGTCTTCGGCTTCGGATATCTCCTTCCGATGGATGATCTTCGTAGCTCCCTCGGCCCCCATTACCGCTATCTCGGCAGTGGGCCAGGCGAAGACCATGTCGGCCCCCAGCTCCTTCGCGCACATGGCGAGATAGGAGCCACCGTAAGCCTTTCTAGTTATCATGGTCACTTTGGGCACGGTGGCCTCGGAGTAGCACCATAGCAGCTTGGCTCCATGCCTGATGATTCCGGTCCACTCCTGATCGGTGCCCGGCAGGTAGCCAGGGACATCCACCAAGGTGAGCAATGGGATGTTGAACGCGTCGCAGAACCTGATGAAACGTGTGGCTTTGTCAGAGGCATCCACATCCAGACTTCCGGCCAGGAACAGAGGCTGGTTGGCGATGATGCCAATCACCCTCCCGTTCATCCGTGCGAAGCATATGACCATGTTCTCGGCGTAGTACTGGTGCGGTTCCATGAAGACGCCGTCGTCGACGATGGAAGCAATGACGTCCTTCATGTCGTAGCTCTGGCGCTCGCTGTCAGGCACGATGCTGTCGAGCTTCGGGTCGGTACGGTTTGGGTCGTCCGTCGAGTCGGCGAGAGGGGGGTCCTCCATGTTGTTCAATGGAAGGTAGCTCAGCAGCTCCTTGATCCGCTCTATAGCGTGCTGGTCGTTCTGGCAGGCGAAGTGAGCCACCCCGCTCTTGGTGTTATGTACCATCGCTCCGCCGAGGCTCTCGAAGTCGATCTCCTCGCCGCTGACCGTCTTGATCACCTCGGGGCCCGTAATGAACATGTAGCTCGTCTTCTCCACCATGAAGATCCAGTCCGTCATGGCGGGCGAGTATACCGCTCCACCGGCGGTTGGCCCCATGATCGCGGATATCTGCGGGATAACGCCGGAGGCACAGGCGTTGCGGAAGAATATCCCACCATATCCTGAGAGGGCATCGACGCCTTCCTGAATACGTGCCCCGCCCGAGTCGTTGAAGCCGACAAGCGGCACACCGAGCCTCATCGCGAGGTCCATAGCCTTCCATATCTTCTTGGCGTGCATCTCGCCAAGGGAGCCGCCCCGGGACGTGAAGTCCTGTGAATACGCGCAGACCGGGCGCCCGTTCACGGTCCCATAGCCGGTCACTACGCCCTCACACGCTATAAACGTGTCCCTCATCCCGAAATCCGTGCAGCGATGGCGTACGAACATGTCCAGCTCGCAGAAGCTGCCGGGATCGAAAAGGAGACTGAGCCTTTCGCGCGCCGTCAGCTTGCCCGATTCGTGTTGTTTCTCGATCTGCTTGGTACCACCCAGCGCGCGCTCTTTGTCCATCTTCTCGCGCAGTTCCTTGATTCGATCGTAAACGGTTGCCATCAGGCTTCTCCTTTCATGGCCCGGTCTGTGACTGATTCCAGGTCGGCTCGCCGGTAACTGTTGGCGAGATCAGGACGGTGGCGGGTTGCCCGGTTGGCTTGAGAACCTCAGGCACCTGTGCGCGAGCGCCGCTGCTGGGCCGGGTCCTGAGGCCCGACACGAGGGCGCAGATGTTCCTGTCATTGAGGCGATAGCGCTGTTGGTGGGGAGCAGGGTCTTCCGTGTCGGATGTGGGGTCATCCTTTGATCGGAGATGCAACGAGTCTTCTCGTGCAGGACTTTCGTTGGTAGCGCGGTCGAGAAGAAGCGCTTGCAGCGGTCTCAATGTTCCTCTTACCGTGAGCAATCTCCCGCAAACGACAGATTACCTCTGTTCAGTATGCCAGTTGGGGCAATTCTTGTCAAGTTGATGGCCGCTGTGCACTGACTCTGGAAGACCTGGCTGATGACGGGTTCGCATGAGGCCGCTGGTGGAACGTTGCATCTCGTGTGCGATGTATCGAGGCAGGAAAAGCCTTATTGACTGTGATAGAATGTTCTGCGTAGCACGCGGTGTGCTTCCCCGCATTCGTAGGACAGGTCAGTGAAGCAGTCGATCAGGTTGATGACCATGGAGGACATCCCGCAGGCGGCGGAGATAGAGCGGGAGGCCTTTCCGCCCCCTTGGCCGGCGACGAACTTCAGGCGAGAGCTGACGTCCCACACGTTGACACGCTATATGGTGGCATACGCCGACAGAGGTAACCCGGCCAACGAAGATGCAGTGAGCTTGGGCGAAGGGCCTCGGCGGTCGAGAGGACTGGTGGCATCGCTCCTTGGCTTGGGAAGGTTTCTCGGCGGGCGAGATGCCCCGCCCGCTGGCGGCAATTTCATAGTGGGCTTCGCCGGTATGTGGTTCATGGTGGACGAAGCACACCTGTCCAACATCGCTGTTCGAACGGCGTACAGACGCCAGGGAGTCGGCGAGAGCCTGCTCATCGCCGTGATCGAGCGGGCTGTGGCGGAGAACGCCCGGTTCGTCACACTCGAGGTCAGGGCGTCTAACGTTGAGGCGACCTCGCTGTACAGGAAGTACGGGTTCGCTGAGGTGGGCGTGCGCCGTGGCTACTATACCGACAATGGCGAGGATGCGATTCTGCTGACCGTTGACGCGATCGGGTCACCGGAGTATCAGGACTTCCTCTCGAAGCTCAAGCAGCAGCACGCTCGACGCCTGAATCCCTAGCTGCGGGCGTGTGGATTGAGACCACCCTATCCAGATCGCTGAGGTCTGTTGTCAGGGTGATCGTCGAGGCAGGGAAGTATGTTCTCGCCAGCTCCCGCGCCGCATCTCCCTGATCGCATCCGATCTCGAACAGAATCGATCCCCCTGGAAGAAGCCTTCGGCCTGCGCCCGCCAGCATCTTCTCTATCCCGGCGAGCCCGTCGACCCCGCCGTCGAGCGCCCGCCGTGGTTCGTACTCGTATATGTCCCGGGGGAGTCGTTCGAGGTCGGCCTGCGCTACATAGGGCAGGTTGGCCACTATCATGTTTACCGGTTCGGGGACGGGCTCGAGCAGGTTGCCTCGCAGCAGCGTGACCCTGTCCGACACCTCGTGCCGCTCGCAGTTGGCCCTCGCCACCTCGAGCGCGTCCTCTGACACATCCGTGGCATAGACCTTCGCGCGGGGAAGGTTGACCGCAAGGGTGACCGCAATGGCCCCGCATCCCGTCCCCAGGTCGGCGATCGTGAGGGATAGCGTCTGGAACTGTTTCGCCGTCTCTATCGCCTTCTCGACGAGAGTCTCCGTCTCCGGGCGCGGGATCAGGACGGCCGGAGTCACCTGGAGGTCGAGAAGAAAGAACTCACGATGGCCCGTGATGTAGGCAATCGGTTCGTGGTTGAGACGCCTCTCGATCAACCTGGAGTAGTCCTCGAAGTCAGCGGGGTCGAGTGACCTGTCTCGATCGAGATACAGGGCGGTGCGGTCCAGCCCGAGCAGGTATCTCAGCAGCACCTCGGCATCGAGGGAGGCGTTGTCGATGCCGCCCGCAGCCAGGTCTGACGCCGCCTTGCGCAGCGCTTCGCCCAGGGTTACCCCACCCGCTCCTCCAGTTGCCTGGCCTGGTCGGCTGTGCTCACGGCGTCGATCAGCTCGTCCAGAGCGCCCTCGAGTATGCCTTCGAGGTTGTGGACCGTGAGTCCGATCCGGTGGTCTGACACGCGCCCCTGAGGGTAATTGTAGGTGCGTATCTTCTCCGAGCGGTCTCCTGTGCCCACCTGTAGACGCCGCGTGTCGGTCAACTCCTGGGACTGGCGCTGCCGCTCCTCGTCCAGAAGCCTGGCCCGCAGGACGGCCATTGCCTTCACCCTGTTCTTGATCTGCGACCGGTCGTCCTGGCACGTGGCCACGATACCGGTTGGCAGATGCGTGATGCGGACTGCGGAGTCGGTCTTGTTCACATGCTGGCCGCCTGCGCCGCTGGAGCGAAAGGTGTCTATCCTCAGCTCGCTCGGGTCGATAGTAACGTCTACCTCTTCGGCCTCGGGCAGCACGGCCACCGTAGCCGTCGAGGTGTGAATGCGTCCTGAGGACTCGGTGACTGGTACGCGCTGTACCCGGTGCACGCCGCTCTCGTACTTGAGCTTACCGAAGACGTCTTTGCCCCGAACGTGGAACACGATCTCCTTGAAGCCGCCGACCCCCGTCTCATTGCTGCTTATGACTTCTATGTCCCACCCCTTCGCCTGAGCGAAGCGCGTGTACATGCGGAAGAGATCGGCGGCGAAGAGCCCGGCCTCGTCTCCGCCGGCACCGGCTCGTATCTCCATGATGGCGTCCTTGGCGTCGGCAGGGTCACGTGGCAGAAGGCCGACCTTGATCTCGCGCAGGAGACGCTCCTTCTTCTGCTCCAGGCTTTCGACCTCCTCGGTGACCAACTGCGCCATCTCGTCGTCCAGTCCCTGCCGGAGCATCTCCTGAGTATCCTCAAGGGTCTTGAGCGTGCCCTTGTACTCCCGGTAGTTGATCACCAGGTCCTCGATCGAGGCGCGCTCCCTTGCCAGCTCCTGCAACTGGTCATAGTCCGATGCCACGTCCGGCTTCGACATGAGCTCGGTCAGCTCGTCGTATCTGCGCTCTATTGAATCCAGTCTGTTAAACATGGTAATAGTCTCGGATGTTCGAGTGGTGGGCTCAGCTCGATTATACCATGGGGCGCAGTGTGGCTATGGTGGGTTCTGTGCGGACACGAGGTGCCGGGCCAAATGGGATACGGCGTCATCTCGAGGTATGCTCTCCTGCTCGCCGACCTCCATGTTCCTCACCACCACCTGTCCTGCCTGCACCTCGTCATCACCGATGATGACGGCGTACCGGGCCCCGCTGGAGTCCGCGTGCTTCAGCTGGGACTTGAGACCTCTGTCGCCGGAGCTACTGATGGCAACCAGGCCGGCCCTTCGCAGCTCGCCCGCCAGGCTCAAGGCCTCCAGCTTGGCCCTGTTGCCCAGATATGCAATGTAGATGTCTGGAGGGCCCGGTGCGGGCACCTGGATTCCCTGTTTCTTCAGATTGAGCACCAGGCGCTCGATCCCCGTGCCGAACCCTACTGCCGGGGTCGGCCTGCCGCCCAGTTCCTCGGTCAGGCCGTCGTACCTGCCGCCGCCGCCGATGGCGGTCTGCGACCCTGTCTCTCCCTCCGGCGTGATCTCGAACACAGTCCTGTTGTAATAGTCCAGACCTCGCACCAGCCGGTGGTCCAGAACGTATGGAAGCCCTAGAGCCTCGAGGTACGACTTGAGCCGCTCGAAGTGATCGACGCACTCTTGACACAGGCAGTCTGCGTTGCGCGGTGCCCCTTCGGCGATGGGCACGCATTGCTCGTTCTTGCAGTCGAGGAGGCGGAGCGTGTTTGTGGCCAGCCGCCGCTTGCAGTCGGAGCAGAGAGCGTCCTGCTGCCGGGAGTAGTAGCCCCTGAGGCTGTCCAGGTAGTCCGGCCTGCACTGCTTGCAGCCGATGCTGTTCAGGTGCAGCGTTAGGCCGTGTAGCCCGAGTCCGGCGTAGAGCTGCCAGGCCATGTCGATGATCTCAGCGTCCAGCGCCGGGTCGCCGTCTCCGATCGCCTCCGCGCCAAACTGGTGGTGTTCCCTGTAGCGGCCCGCCTGGGGCCGCTCGTACCTGAAGATGGACGCGAGGTAGTAGAGCCTCACAGGCTGGGGCAGCGAGTGCATGCCGTGCTGCACGTACGCCCGGCAGACGGGCGCCGTCCCCTCGGGCCGGAGGGTTAACTGGTCCCCGCTCCGGTCGTCGAAGGTGTACATCTCCTTTTCGACGATGTCTGTCCCCTCGCCGATGCTCCGCACGAAGAGGCTGGAGTCCTCGAAGGTGGGCGTGTCTATGCGCTCGTAGCCATACAGAGAGCAGGTCTCTATCGCCTTGTCCCGAATGAGGTCCCAGTACGGCTGTTCCTCGGGCAGTATGTCCTGTGTGCCGCGCGGCGCTTGATACAACGGTCTTCTCTCCGATCCGGCTATTGGGTGTGGGCGCGGTTAGCAGGATACAGTATCGGCTACGGATTGTAAACCGGGCTGTGCCCGCGAGGGGGGATGTAGAGGGGCATGGCCAACAGGCGCAGGATGGCAGGGAACTCCAGTGGGCAGGATCAGTGTGCGCTGGTCTTTCTGCGAGCCGCCCGAGAAGCCCGATCGGCTCTGGTCGAAGTCGACTTCAGCGTCTTGTCGAATGCAAGCATGCTGCGCCGAATCGCTGGACCAAAGTCGATGGTACCTTCCAGTGCCCGTGTCACGTACCTGTTGACGCTCAGTGATTCGGATTGCGCTGCTATCGCGATCTTGCGATGGAGTTCGGGTGAGATCCGGACGGTGAAGTTTCCAGAGAAAGGTTTCCCAGGTTCTATGCCGTCCTCCTCGCACATCTCCAGGTAGTCATCGACCGCGCCACGGAAGTCCTGCTCCAGTTCGTCGATCGACTTTCCGGCAAATGAGACGACGCTACCGATGCCCAGTACGCGCCCGTGGAATGTCCGGTCCTGCGTGTCCAACACCACGCTCCCGATATACCCCTTATACTCCAATGCATTCCTCATGGCTCTATCACCACCGACTTCAGGATGTCCCTCAGGTCCTCGACCACCCATTTCTTCATTTCCTTGCGCGGATGCGGGAAATGGAGAACATGCGGGCGACCGTTGATTCTGATCCGGACGCGTGATCCCTTACCCTCTTGCAAGTCCGCGCCGAGTGCCACAAGCAGCGATCTTGCTTCCTTCCATTCGATATCCGAGCGTGTCGGCATCTCGAATACCCGCTGGAGCGTCCTTCGCTGCCTGCTGTTCACCTGTGGATGATACCACAATATGGTACCATATGTCAACCACGGCATCTGTCTTGGGCCATTGTCGGCTATTCTCTGCTCTTCTTCTCGGGAGCAAGTGAATCCCACCGCGCATCCCGTACCCCGTACAATATGATCATTGCGTCCTGTTGACCCGTTGAATATACTCTAGGTGTAGCCTCTGTGGAGCGTGGGTCCAATGGAGACGAAGGCCCTCGACGTCAAACCGCTTTTTGACCGCATAGCCGAGTACCTGCCTCCCGACAAGCTTCCCCTTGTCGAGAGGGCGTTCGAGTATGCCCAGGAGAAGCACGCCGGGCAATTCCGCAAGTCCGGCGACCCATTCATCACGCACCCCGTTGAGACCGCCGTAATCGTCGCCGAGCTGCAGATGGACGAGGTGTCGCTGGCGGCCGCGTTTCTGCACGACGTCCCTGAGGACTGCGGCGTATCCTTCGAGGAGATCGAGCAGAGGTTCGGCTCGGAGGTCAGGCGTCTCGTTGAAGGCATGACGCGATTGGACAAGATATCCGTTCAGGTCCAAGAGGGTGAGCTCGACAGGCTGGTTGGCAGTGAGGCCCAGATCGAGAGCCTGCGCAAGATGTTCGTGGCTGCCGCCGAGGACATCCGCGTCGTCATCGTGAAGCTGGCGGACAGGCTGCACAACATGCGCACCCTGAGAGCGCTGTCGCCGGAGAAGCAGCGGAAGATAGCCCAGGAGACCATGGAGATCTACGCGCCTCTGGCCCACCGCCTCGGCATCTGGCAGATAAAGTGGCAGCTGGAGGACCTCTCGTTCCGTCATCTCCAGCCCGACACCTATCATGACATCGCGAAGCTGATAGCCCAGCGCAGGGTGGCCCGCGAACGCTACATTGCCCGCGTGAACAGGATACTCAGGGAGGAGCTGGAGAAGGCGGGGATCAAGGGTGAAGTGACCGGCAGGCCAAAGAGCATACGCAGTGTCTACAACAAGATGGAGAAGTACTCGGAACAGGGCAAGGAGTTCCGCGACATACATGACCTCCTCGCGCTGAGAGTACTCGTGAATACGGTGCCCGACTGCTACAGCGCGTTGGGGATCGTACACAGCCTCTGGCATCCCATACCCGGGCAGTTCGATGATTTCATCGCCAATCCCAAGGAGAACATGTACCAGGGGCTTCACTCTACCGTGATGTGTCTCGAGGGCCGGCCTCTGGAGGTCCAGATACGGACCTACCGAATGCACCGGATCGCCGAATACGGTGTGGCCGCTCACTGGAAGTACAAAGAAGGCGGCAAGAAGGACGTCGGCTTCGAGGAGAAGATCAACTGGCTGAGACAGCTGATGGAGTGGCAGCGCGAGCTCAGCGGCAGCGCCTTCATAGAGTCCATCAAGACGGACATCTTCCAGGACCAGGTCTTTGTCTACACCCCCAGGGGTGAGATCAAGGAGATGCCTCGCGGTGCCACACCTCTCGATTTCGCCTATCGAATACATACCGACCTGGGGCATAGGTGTGTCGGAGGGAAGGTCAACGGGAGGATGGTACCGCTCGACTATGCACTGCAAAACGGCGACACGGTGGAGGTTCTGGCGACCAAGTCGGATCGCGGGCCCAGCCTCGACTGGCTGAATCCGAACTTGGGCTATGTAAAGACACATCACGCGCGAGAGAAGATCAGACAGTGGTTCCGCAAGCAGGAGAGGGCGGAGAACCTGGAGCGTGGCAGAGTCATCCTGGAGAAGGAGCTGCGGCGGATGGGCACGCCCTTCGCCGACCGGGAGCGAATCGCGAGGATCTTCAAGTATGACACGGTCGACGATTTCATGGCCGCGATCGGATGTGGCGATGTAAGCGCTCACCTCATAGCGATGAAACTGGCTGCCCCCGAGGAGCGGATGCAGCCGCTGCCACAGCCGACGGCTCCCAGGGGGCCGACCAAGGCCACGGGGGTCGAGGTGCTGGGGGCGGGGGACCTCCTGACGCACATTGCCCCCTGCTGCCAGCCCGTCCCTGGTGACCAGATCATTGGCTTCGTGACGCGGACCAGGGGCGTGACGATTCATCGCAAGGACTGCATCAATGTGTTGAACGAGGACGAGAAGGAGAGGCTTGTCAAGGTGTCATGGGGCAAGTCGAGCGTGTCCTTCCCGGTGACAATCCGGGTAGACGCCTGGGACAGGGTCGGGCTTCTCCGCGATATCACTTCGCTCGTCTCCGACGAGAAGCTCAACATCACTTCTGCCTCCTTCGATGAGCAGGGCGACGACTCTCTAGCGATATACCTCACCATCGATGTCACCAACATAGGCCAGCTAGGGCGACTCTTCGCCAAGCTGGAGGGCGTCCGTGGTGTCATCAATGCCGGTCGAATCTCTGACGTTAAGCGCGAAGGCTAGGTAGAGCGTCTTGGCGGAACGAGAAGGCTTCGCCGAGCAGCTCAAGGCACTCCCTGCGAAGCCGGGTGTATACCTCTTCAAGGACTCCTCGGGCAAGGTCCTCTACGTGGGCAAGGCGGTCATGCTGCGCAACCGTGTCCGATCATACTTCGGCCCGCGTCACAAGCTGGTCCCCAAGCTGCGGCGGATGATGGCTGCCATGTCCGATCTGGACTTCGTTGTCACCGATTCCGAGATGGAGGCCGTCATCCTGGAGTCGAATCTCATCAAGAAGCATCGTCCCCACTTCAACGTGCGGCTGAAGGACGACAAGAGCTATCCCTACATCAAGGTCAGTCTGAACGAGGACTGGCCCCGTGTCTTCCTCACCCGGCGGTTCGAGGACGACGGCGGGCGGTACTTCGGTCCATTCCCGAGTGCGGGATCGGTGAGGAGCACGCTGGACTTGCTCAAGGGCCTGTTTCCCTACTGTGCCCCGAGGTCGCCCATCACGGGGAACAGGCCTCGTCCCTGCTTCGACTATTACATCGGGCGGTGCGCCGGTGCATGCAGCGGCGAGATATCCAAAGAAGAGTATCGAGCCATCATCGGACAGGTAGTCCTGTTCCTGGAGGGCAAGCACGAGGCCGTGCTGAGGGACCTGCGACGCAGGATGAGCGAGGCCTCGGCCAACCTCGCCTTTGAAAGGGCGGCAACCCTCCGTGACCGGATCAGCGCGGTGGAGCACGTGACCGAGAGCCAGAAGATGGTGTCCGTGCGACGGGAGGACAAGGACCTGGTGGCCATTGCCAAAGGGCGAAACGAGGCCTGTGCCCAGGTGTTCTTCGTGCGCGGGGGGAGGCTCGTCGGCAAGGAACACTTTGTCATGGAGGGGGTCCAGGACGAAGAGCCCGGAAAGGTGATGGCCAGCTTCGTCTCACTGTTCTATGGGGCGGCTGCCTATTTGCCGCCTGAGATACTGGTCCAGGAGGAACCCGAGGATGCCCCCACGCTGCGGGCATGGCTGAGTCGAGCGAGAGGGAAGCGTGTACGACTAGCCGTCCCGCGCCGGGGCCAGAACAGGAAGCTCCTGGAGATGGTGGCGGAGAACGCCGCCCAGGTGCTCGAGCAGAGGCATGCGAAGTGGCTGGCCGACAGCGGCAAAATCGCTGGAGCGCTCACCGAGCTGCAGCAGCGGCTCGGCCTGCCCCGGCTTCCGCACAGGATCGAGTGCTACGATATCTCGAACATCAAGGGGACGTCCGCCGTGGGGAGCATGGTGGTCTTCGAGGGCGGGAGGTCCAGGCCGCCGCATTACCGTCGCTTCCAGATCAAGGGCGTCGAGGGCATCGACGACTACGCGATGATGCAGGAGGTCCTGAGAAGGCGGTTCAAGCACGTTGCGGCGGCAGATGGCGGCCCCTGGGTACTGGTGCCCGACCTGGTCCTGATCGATGGTGGCAAGGGACACCTGAGCTCCGCATTGGAGGCGATCGCCTCGGTCGGAACTGACTCCATACCCGTTGCAGCGATTGCCAAGGAACACGAGGAGGTCTTCTTGCCCGGCAGGCCGGGGCCGCTTCTACTGCCCAGGGACTCACAGGCGCTGTATCTGCTCCAGAGGGTTCGCGACGAGGCGCATCGCTTCGCCCTGTCCTATCACCAGAGGGTAAGGCGGAAGGCGACAGTCAGTTCCGCCCTCGATATCCCGGGCATCGGCCCCAAGAGGAAACGGGCCCTGCTGAGGCAGTTCGGCTCAGTCCGCCACATTCGGGAGGCTTCGACGGACGAGATCGCTGCTGTTCCGGGGATGACGAAGGCTCTGGCGAACAAGGTCAAGGAGTACCTCTGAGCAGCGCGTTCTCTGTCCGGCCTCGCGCTGTCACGAGTGCCTGTGTGAGGTTCCTCAGCTTTCGCTGCTGTCCTTGACAACACCTCCAGACCTGATGCAAGCTGTAGCGGTCGACCTACCCTCGAGATCGAGTCATAGCGGTGCATACACACGCAGACGGAACAGAACGCATTGTTCGAGTGACCATACTCGGTATGGCCATCAACCTGCTCCTGGTGGCCTTGAAGCTGGGGGTCGGCCTCGTCGTCGGCTCGGTGGCGCTGATCGCGGATGCGATCCACTCGATTTCGGACCTCTCCACCGATATCGTTGTCGTCCTCGGGGCCAAAATGTCGTCCAAGCCCGCTGACGAGTGCCATCCATACGGCCACGGCAAGTACGAGACGATATCCGCCCTCTTCATCGGCTTCGCCCTCGTTGCGGCGGGCTTCCTGGTGGCATGGCAGGCGGGGCTGTCGCTGTACCGGCAGGAGCAGAGCTTCCCAGGGGCTGCTGTGATCGTGGTAGCGGTATTCTCGATAGTGGCGAAGGAGGTCGCCTACCGGATCACGCAGCGCACGGCGCGGAGACTCAAGAGCGTCGCGCTCCACGTCAACGCGTGGCATCACCGGTCCGATGCGCTTTCGTCGGTGGCCGTCCTCTTCGGTGCCATCGCTGCACAGGTGGGGTGGGGTTACGGGGATCAGGCGGCGGCCATAGTCGTCGGCGTGATGGTGAGTGGAGTCGGGCTGAAGGCCCTTTGGGACGTCTTCCTGGAACTCACCGAAGGGTCGGTCTCTTCCGAGGAGCAGACGGCCATCGTGAGGGCGATCGAGAGCGTGCCCGGAGTCAAGAACTGGCACAGGTTGCGGACACGCCTCGTGGGGAGAGAGGTCTTCATGGACGTCCACGTGCGGGTCGACGCCGGTCTGACGGTGGCGGACGGGCACAGCATATGCACTGCGGTCGAGGAGAAGATAGCCGAGTTGACGGACCGCCCCATAAACGTAGTGGTACATTGCGAACCCTACAGGAGCACGGAATCTGATAGCCAAGAGGGACAGTACAATGCGGGACTTTAGGATATTGTGCTGGAACGTCAACGGCATCCGCGCCGCACAGGGGAAGGGGTTCCTGGAGTGGCTGCAGCGGGATTCTCCGGACATCCTGTGTGTCCAGGAGACCAAGGCATGGCCCGATCAGCTTGACGATCAGTTGCGCAATCCGGAGGGCTACCACTCCTACTGGGACTACACCACCGAGGCCAAAGGCTATTCCGGTGTGGCCACGTTCACCAAGGAGGAGCCCATCGATGTGCGAAGGGGATTCGGCGTCGGGCAGTTCGACGCGGAGGCACGTGCTGTTGTGACGGAGTACCCGGCCTTCACCCTGTTCAACGTCTACTTCCCCAACGGCAAGAAGAACGCCGAGCGGCTGCGGTACAAGCTCGACTTCTACGACGCCTTCCTGGAGCATATCGACAACCTGAGGGCTCAGGGCAGGAAGCTCATAGTTTGCGGCGACTACAATACGGCGCACAAAGATATCGACATCGCCAGGCCCAAGGAGAACGAGAAGGTCTCGGGCTTCCTTCCCATAGAGCGCGAGTGGATGGACAAGCTGGTGTCGCACGGCTTCGTCGACACCTTCCGCCATTTCCATGATGAGCCGGACCAGTACACCTGGTGGGACATGAAGACGAGGGCGCGTGAGCGGAACGTCGGCTGGCGGATCGACTATTTCTTCGTCTCGGACAACCTGCTGCCAGCGGTCAAGGATGCCTTCATCATGCCCGATGTCATGGGCTCGGACCACTGCCCGATCGGGGTTGTGGTCGAGGTGGGGTAAGCCTGCTGTAGGGGTGGATTCCACATGTATAGCAGCAGTGGCGATTTCTGGTGGCTTCATGATGGACAATCGAGGGCTTGCTTGCTCGTTGGCCTTGGCCGCCAAAAAGGATTGCCAGCGGAAGACGACGTCCCTCCGATAATTCGTTGTCGGTCATCTTTAGGCCAAGGCTCCACTTGTGGCTTCCTGCACCCTCTGGGGGCCGTCGACGCGTGGCGGGCAGCGTGCGAGAATACGAATACCTACAGGACTCTTAGCCTTTACGATTCGAAGACCAGGAAAGCGTCAACCCTCGGCCCGTTCGTTGTGGACATCGACAACCAAAGCGGCGACCTGGACAACGAAAACAGCGATCTAGAGGACGCTAAGCGGGTCGCGTTGCAGGTGGTTGATTTGCTTGTTAATGAGTGGAAGCTGACCGCTGGCGATATTGTGGTGCTCTTCACTGGACATAAGGGATTCAATGTCGAGGTTTCGCCTGCAGCTCTGAGGATAGCCGGATCATCGGAGGAACAAGTGCAACAATCCCGCGAAAAGCAGGACTCCATCATTGACAGCCTCCAGCGAGTCAATAGTGTCCGATCTGGTACGTCCAATGAAGTGAGCAGCAAGGGAACTGTGATAGACCGGATTTACGGCAGCCGTCATGATGGACGGCAACTGAGGTATCCATGGGTGCGCCTGCATAGCTCCATCAATGCCTGGATTGACCGAGACGGCAAATGTATGGCACGTGCCAAGATAAGACTCGAAATTGATGAACTGCAACAGATGTCGGCAGATGATATCGCTGCAACAGCGGAGCGAATTGCGCAGAGTCCATGTGCTGGCCAGTGACCTGTAGATTAACTGGGTGTGCTTTAGGCACGAAGGTCCCCCTCCGCCTCCTCCACCCTCCCCAGCGCAACCAGCGCCAATCCACGGTTCAGGCGTGCCTTTGTGTAATCGGGGTTGAGCAAGAGCGCCTTCGAGTAGCTGATAACGGCTTCTTGTAGTTGGGCCCTCTCGTGAAGCTCCTGACCGGCGCTGTGGTAGACGTCGGCGACCAGCTCGGCGTCTCCCCACACGACTCGCTCCATATTCTCCAGGTGTCCCCTGTAGTCGAAGCCGTCCGGGAAGACGTGCTCTACGTCGCACGTGCGGTTCCCTACCCGAAGCAGGGACAACACGTGAGGCCCGCGCCCGAACGCCTCTTCGAGATATATGGCCTCCATGCTCAGCCCGAGACGCTGTGCCAGGGTGTTGTACAGCAGCGTCAGGCCGAGGCAGTTGCCTACCCTCTCCGTATCGGGGCTCAGCTGGGCGTCAATGACCTCGGTCAGGCGAAAGCTCCCTCCGGGTTCATACCTGTGCGGCTTGGCTTCCTGAAGCCATTGGAACAGCTCCCTGGCCCGCGTCGATTCGTCTGCCTGGGGGTGAGCGCTCGCGAACGCATCGCGTAGCCTGTCGAGCTTCGTCAAGTAGTCGTTGAGCGCACTGGTGCTTTCGGCCCCGGAGGCGACCAGGGCACCGGACGCCAGGTCGACGGGGTCATGTAGCAGGATGTCCTTCTCCAATTCATTGAGAGATGCATCCATTCTTGTCCGAGTTTATCATTCTGCGTCCAGTGTTGGAATTGCGCCGATTTACATGCTACGTATGTGCTGATATCATATAGCGACGCGGAGGCCATCCTCTGTGAACATTGCCGAGAGCATCAAGGCGCAGCTAACGGCAGATCTTCTCGAACTCGTGGCGCTGGGAGGCCGCCTCGCGGCCGAGCGCGGGCAGAACCTCTATCTCGTTGGTGGCGTTGTTCGTGATGCCCTCCTGGGCAAACCCAATCTCGACGTCGATTTGGTGCTCGAGGGCAATGCACCGGCGCTGGCCCGCCAGCTGGGAAAACGCGGTAACTGGCGCGTAACCATACATCGCCGCTTCGGAACGGCCACACTGAGGCGCGATAACCTCAATGTTGACATCGTCTCGGCCAGATCGGAGACGTATGCTCATCCCGGAGCCCTCCCTACAGTAGCGACCGGCAATATCGAGGACGACCTCTTCAGACGGGACTTCTCGATCAATGCCATGGCGGTCCGGCTCGACCCGGAGCGTTTCGGGGAGCTCGTGGACCCTCATGGCGGACGGAGGGATGTGGACCGCGGCATAGTGCGCGTGCTCCATGATGAGAGCTTCAGAGATGATGCAACCAGGATATGGCGGGCACTGAGGTATGAACAGCGGCTTGGCTTCAGGCTCCATCCAGATACGGAAGTGCTCCTGCTGCGTGATGTGGGCATGATGGCTACCATAAGTGGTGACAGACTCCGCAACGAGCTGGAGCGCACGCTGGAGGAGCGCAAACCCGAGAGGACCCTGTACCGGCTGGGTCAGGTGGGTGCTCTCGAACAGCTGGCTCCCGGTCTGGACGGCAACGGGTGGCTGGCGGAGCGGTTCGAGCTGGCCCGTCAGGCGAGCCCGGACAGGAGACCGGACGACGTGGTCTACTACGCTCTGATGGTGTGGCGGCTCAAGCTGGATGCCGTCGCCCGCTTGATCCACCGGCTCAACTTCGGGGCTGCCATCGCTCGTGTGCTCCGGGACATACCGGGAGTGCGAGAGGCAGTCCAATCGCTCGAGGAGCGAAAGCGCTTGCCCAGTGAGATCAGCAGGCTGCTCGAGAATCACCAGTTGACGTCAGTCTTCGTGGCATCCCTGTCCACCGATTCCATGACGGCCTGGCAGCAGATCGACCTCTACCTCAGCACGCTACGCTTCGTGGTTCCTTCCCTCAACGGAGACGACCTGAAACAGATGGGTGTCCCTCCGGGGAGGAGACTCGGCACGATGCTCCGCGCTCTGAGGGCGGCCAGGCTCGACGGAACGGTCTCGAAACGGGAAGACGAGGTGGACCTGGTGCGCCGGTGGCTTGGCGAGGACGTGGTATAGCGTGGGAGCCGGGGAGCTGGTCTGTCACATATGCGGTGGTTTCATTGATGAGAGATATGCCGCAGACTGCGTCTTGTGCGGCAGGGCATTCCACATTCAGACTACCGAGAGCCCGCGTCCCAACTGCGGCTCGATCTGGACGAGGCCCGATGCGTGTGGGCTGGCTTTCGTTTGTAATGCCTGCCTCGAACGTGGTTCTCCGTACTAGCCGCAGGCGCACCTTTGCCGATACACCTTCGCCATGAAGACCTGTCGTTTCACACACAGGAAGTCGGGGGTTCGAATCCCTCATCGCCCACCATTTGCCCCCTCCCGGACCCCACGCGTTCGAATCTGACTGCAGGCCAGTACTCTTGAGAATGGCACGTGTCCTGATAGGGGCCCGGACTCCTTGGCTCGTTCCACCACGCCTCATTCGCTGAATCTGATGAGCACATCTCCGGTCTCCACAGTCTGTCCCTGCCCCACAACCACCTCCGAGACGATGCGGTCACCGGGTGACGGGATGCAACTTTCCATCTTCATGGACTCGACGACAACCAGATCCTGGCCGTGATGGACGCGATCCCCGACAGCTACCCTTATCTCCATGACAAGACCAGGCATTGGGCTTGTCAGCGCATTTTCCACCCTGCGGGATACCGGTGGGCGAACCTTGGATGCAAGTGCCCACTCTTTCAGTGTGTATATCTCAAAGACCTCTTGTATGCCGCAGAACCTGCCTTCTATGAAGGAGCCTCGGTAGTCAAGAATGAACCGATGGGTTTCTCCATCGATCTCCAGTTTCAGACGTCGCCGATAGAACTCAAAGGGCGGTGCCACTATCGTGTATTCGCGACCCCCCAGGCGGGCAACCCACGTTCTCTCAAGCCTCTGATCCGTCAACTGGACGGTGAAGACATCATAGGGGCACTTTGCTACATACGCATAAGGCCCACGAGGTTGGGGATTGGCTCCAATCGTGGATATCATCGGCTTGAGTGACTCGCGCACAAGCTCATTTCGATTGTGGTAGATCAAAGTAGCCGCCAAGGCAACAAGACGCAAGTGATCCTGAGATGGGGCCTCCCTGGCTTCGCCTTCGGCGAACTCCTGTTCGATGAAATCCGTAGAGATGTCTCCGCTACGGAAGGCGGAAAGATTGAGAACCTGGTTGAGGAAACTGATATTGGTGACTACCCCTTCAATGTGATAGCCATTGAGTGCGCTGACAAGCCGCTTGCGGGCTTGTTCACGATTCTCCCCCCAAGCGACGACCTTGGCCAGCAGCGAGTCGAAGTACACGCCGACGATACTACCTGCCTCGACCCCCGAATCGATCCGCAGATGTTCTCCTCGTGGTTGGTGGTAGCGTGTAATGAGCCCGGTAGCCGGGAAGAACCTCTTGGAGGGATCCTCCGCACACACTCTTGCCTCCATTGCCCACCCAGACAAACGAATGTCTTCCTGTCGAAACGGGAGTTCCTGTCCATCAGCGACACGAAGTTGAAACTCAACCAAATCTATGGATGAAGTCATCTCGGTGATGGGATGCTCTACCTGAATGCGGGGGTTCATCTCCAGAAAGTAGTATCGTCCTTGGTTATCCAGAAGGAACTCGACGGTGCCCGCGTTGACATAGCCCGCCTTCCGCGCCAGTTCACAGGCCACTGCTCCCATCTCGTCTCGCAGAGAGGTGCTTATGGCTACTGACGGCGATTCCTCGATCACCTTCTGATAGCGTCGCTGAATGGAGCATTCCCGTTCTCCCAAATGGACTACGTTCCCGAAGACGTCCGCCAGAATCTGGAACTCAATGTGCCTCGGACGGGGTATGTAGTGCTCAACAAACACTCTATCATCTGCGAACGCTTTGTGTGCCTCTTTGCGGCAGACCGACAAGGCACCAGCCATATCATCGGCGGCTTGGACGATTCTCATCCCCTTGCCCCCTCCGCCAGCCGCCGGCTTGAGCAGAAGAGGATAGCCGATCTGCTCGCCCACCTCGAGTGCTTCCGCAAGGTCCCCGACCGGGTCCAAGTGACCCTCAATGACCGGCACCCCCGCGTCTCGTGCCAGTTCCTTGGCGGTAAGCTTGTCTCCCAGAAGAGCCATAGCTGAAGGCGGCGGTCCAATGAACACGATGCCCGCGTCATCCACCAGCCGGGCAAAGCTCGAGCTCTCGGACAGGAAGCCATAACCGGGGTGGATCGCCTCACAATTTGTGCGGACTGCAGCGTCAACCACCTTCTCCATTGCCAGATAGGACTCCATGGCGGTGATACCATCCAGTGCCACTGATTCAGCTGCATTTCTCGTATGAAGACTGCGTGCGTCGGTCTCCGAGTAAACTGCAACCGGCACGATTCCCATCCGGGAGCAGGTGCGCATGATCCTCACCGCAATCTCGCCACGGTTGGCAACCAGTATCTTCTTGAACATCGTTGCTCTCACAATGGAATATTGCCGTGTTTTCGCCTGGGCTCTTCAGCCTTCTTTCCTTCGAGCAACTGGAGAGCCCTGATCAGCCGATGCCGGGTCTGGTGAGGAAAGATCACATCGTCAATGTACCCTCGCTGGGCTGCGACAAACGGGTTCTGATATGTGGCGCGGTACTGAGCGGCCCTTTCGGCAAGTGTCTTCTCCGGATCGGGAGAAGCACCTATTTCCTTGCGGTAGAGGATCTCGGCGGCTCCCCGAGGGCCCATTACGGCGATCTCAGCAGAGGGCCACGCGTAGTTGATGTCTCCCAGAATGTGTCTGGAGTTCATCACCAGATAGGCCCCACCGTAAGCCTTGCGGATAATAACCGTAATGCGGGGCACGGTAGCTTCAATGAAAGCATACAGCAGCTTGGCCCCATGCCGGATGATGCCACCGCTTTCCTGCTCGGGCCCGGGCATGAATCCCGGCACGTCCACGACAACGATCAAAGGAATATTGAACGCATCGCAGAAGCGAATGAACCGAGCGGCTTTGACCGAAGCGTCGTTGTCCAGGACACCCGCCAGTACCGCCGGTTGATTGGCCACAAGGCCGATGGTCTGGCCACCCAGGCGTCCGAATCCGCATATGATGTTTCGTGCAAAGTGGGACTGTATCTCCAGGAACTCGGCGCCATCCAGGATGCTGTATATCAGCACGCTCATGTCGTAACCCTTCACCGGGTCAATCGGGACCAAATAGTCCAGCGTGGGATCGATTCTGTCAATAGGGTCGCTGAGGTCGAGCAGAGGTGCCGTCTGACTGTTGTTGGACGGGAGATAGTTGATCAGTCTCCGGACATCCCGCAGGCAAAGGATGTCATTGGCAGCTATGAAATGGGCCACACCGCTCCGCTCGGCATGTACCCAAGCGCCTCCCAACTCCTCGGAGGAGATGTCCTGATGGATGACGGTCTTGACTACGTTGGGACCAGTAACGAACATGTAGGAAGTCCCTTCCACCATGAATACAAAATCGGTCATGGAAGGGCTGTAGACCGCACCGCCTGCACACGGACCCATCATGCAGGATATCTGCGGTACCACACCGCTGGCCTTGACATTTCGCACGAAGATCTCGCCATACGCCGCCAGCGAATCCACTCCATCCTGAATCCTTGCGCCACCCGAATCGTTTATCCCGATGACGGGACAGCCAACCTTGACCGCCAGATCCATTACCTTGCAGATCTTCTGGGAGTGACCCTCGCCCAGAGAACCGCCCATGACTGTGAAATCCTGACTGAACACCATCACTTCTCTGCCAGATATCTCGCCATAGCCGGTGATCACTCCGTCCCCCAGATACCTGGCTTCAGCGGCAGTTGCACCGCCGCGCCCAGTCTTGATGACATCGAATTCCTCAAACGTGTCCTCATCCAACAGTAGATCGATTCGTTCTCGGGCCGTGAGTTTGCCCTTGCCATGCTGCTCTGCTATCCGGTCTGCACCCCCACCCTGCAAAGCCCGCCCACGGAGCTCTTTCAGCGTGGCAAGCGCGTCCTCCTGACGTGTTTCCATGCGGTCTCCTCCTTCCCAGTACTGCTGGGTTGACTCTCAGAGCTTCTAGTCCCGCATTGCAGCGTTCGACACGAGTGGTCTCGGGGGTTGTCTCTTATACCAGCCACCGAACCTAAGTTCAGGCCGAAGCAGAAATCAAACCGAGCTTCCAGCTAGTCTTCTATACCAGGCCATCTCTGCCAACAGCCGCTCCGGCCAGTGAAGGTGATGAAGCTCATCTGTTTCTCAATTATCAATATCCGCCGGAGAGAAATCAACTTCAAGACCGCAGGTCGTGAAGTCGAATCTGAAACAGTATCACAGAGCGCAGAGGGCTGTCCTGACCGAGGTCAGGGGACCGTCTGGAGCTGGATGCGGAGTCGACTCAGAAGGTCACACTTGTGACGACTCAGAAGGCCTGTTTTGAAGCTGCTAGCCTCGACAGGCCGAAGGGGCTAGCTTCAGCAAGAAGACCTGTTGCCTTACACACAGAAGGTCGACGAGATGCCCGAAAGCGTCTTGTTTCGGTAGCCCTTGGCCAGCTTCACGTTCAATTCCAGTAGTGCGATTACATTCCGCACGCCCAGTAGTAATCCTACTCGGTCCAGGAGCCCATCCGTTCGAGGACGGCCGCTATCTGCTTGGCACCCAGAACGAAGTCGCCCAGGCGGATGTGCTCGTTTGGGGCGTGCGGCCTGGAATCCGGGTACATGACGCCTATAAGGACTGTGGGCAGGCCGAGTGTGTCGGTGAACGAGTACATGGGCCCGCTGCCCGCCATCGAAGGGACAAGGACCGGATCAACGCCGTACACGTCTCTGGTCGCCTCGCACACCAGTCTCACGAATGGTGAGTCAAGCGGCGTGCGCGCGGGGTTCTCCCCCTCGATTCCCGCCGCTATCGAGATATCGTCGAAGCCGTTTGCGTCGAGGTGTTTTCTCAGCTTGGCCAGGATGTCTTCCGGCCTCTGGTTCGGCACCAGCCGGAAGTCGAGCTTGGCCCGTGCCACGGCTGGTAGGACCGTCTTCGAGCCCGGGCCGGTGTAACCTGAGTCGAGTCCGCAGATTGTGCAGCTTGGCTCGAGTATGTGCCTTCTCTTGTACTCGAAACCACTCACACCTTTGACGAACTGCTTCAGTCCCAGGCTCTGCCTGGTATGCTCGTCGTCCAGCGGCATGGCCCTGATCGCGTCTATCACGGGCTCGGCCGGCGGCACGACGTCATCGTAGAAGCCTTGGACGGTTATGCTCTCGTCCATGTCCTTGATGGAGGAGAGTGCCCAGACCAGGCGCCAGGCCGGATTGGGGATCACCGCTCCCAACGAAGAGTGCAGGTCGACGGAGGCCCCCCGCGCCTCGAGCTGTACGTACAGGATTCCTTTGACGCCCAGGCTGATCATTGGCTCGTTCCGCCAGTTGACCCCCCCGCACTCCCATATGCAGGCGTCGGCCTCCAGGAGGTCGCGGTTCTGCTCGACGAAGCGTGCTATGTTGGGGCTGCCGATCTCCTCCTCCCCTTCGATGAGGAACTTGATTGTGACCGGAAGCTCTCCCTTCGTCTTCTGGAAGGACTCTATCGCGAGCAACCGCGCAATGATGTCACCCTTGTCGTCAGACACCCCTCGCGCCCTGAGAGTTCCCTCGACAATCGTCGGTTCAAACGGGGGCGTTTCCCACTCGTCCAGGGGCTCGGGTGGTTGTACATCGTAGTGGTTGTAGAAGAGGAGTGTTCTCTCAGACCGGCCCTTCAGTTCACCGTAGACCATCGGATAGCCGCCCTCGACCGGGATTGCTCGCGTCTCGATGCCCCTCTTCTTCAGCAACTCAACGACCAGCGGGACGGTCTCGGACATGCCTACGCCCTGGGCGCTGATGCTGGGCTGCCGACAGAATACCTTCAGGTCCTCGATCGTCTCCGCCCAATGATCGTCGATGCAGTCGTAGACCGTTTTCATGCGGATTCTCCTTACGTATGTGCCCGCGATGACCAGTCGGGCGCTACATGCTGAGCCAGCCTTTGATCGCCGCCGGCAACTCCCTGGAGGAGCCACGCCTGACCGTACACGTGGGAATGGACTCCAGGAAAGCGGACCCGTATCGCTTGCTCTGTACCCTCCTGTCCATGACGACAACGATTCCCCTGTCCCTGTGGCTCCGGATGAGCCTCCCGAACCCCTGCTTGAACCTGATGGTGGCCTGGGGTACCGCATACTGGTTGAAGGGGTCGTCCAGCAGCTCGGACCGTGCCTCGAATGTGGGCTCGGTTGGCACATTGAATGGCAGCCTGGTGATCACGAGCACGGCAAGGGCATCACCGACGACGTCGATGCCCTCCCAGAAGCTGGCCGTGCCGAGAAGCACGGTGTTCGGGTTGCCTTTGAAGGCTGCGAGAATCTGCCTGGGTGACCCATCGATACCCTGGCCCAGGACCAGGACTCCTTCCTCTTCGAGCGGGTTGTGTATGGCTGCCTGTGTTTGCCTCAAGGACGCGTGAGATGTGAACAGGACCAGAGTGCGCCCTCTCGTCTCCCGACATATGTCGATCAGGGCTGATTCGACGGCCTGCTGGTAAGCCGGATGCTGGGGGTCTGGTATGTCGTTTGGCAGGTACACCAGTGTAGAGCTGAGGTAGTCGAAGGGTGAGTCGATCACGACTGTGCGAGACCCCTCAGCGCCGAGCCTGTCCTTGATGTAATGGAAGCTGCCCTCGCTGGTCAGTGTTGCGCCGGTCAAGATCACGGAACCGTTCGCTGAGAACAGCGCGTTCTCCAGGAATCCCCTCACTTCCAGCGGCGCACTGTGCACCCCGACGGCGCCGGTATGCCGGTTGGCTGTGATCCAGTAGACACTGCCGGAATCCGGCTGGGTGACGGCGTTGTCCAATTGCCGGATCAACTCGTCTGTGCGACCCAACAGCGAAGGTATCTCGACCGCCAGGGCCTCACGCAACTGGGGCTTGATTCCCTCGATGTCCTGCAGTGTGATTAGCAGGTCGTCCAGTGCGTCGGCGGTGCCGCTCAGCCTCGTTCTGAGAGAGTTCCAAGCCGTCTCTACACGTGACCATCCCGGCTGCTTGCGTGTCTCCCATGTGATACGCAGGGAACGCTCGTAGTCCGTCCGGTCGGTCGAACTCGACTCGACGAAGAGTCTCAGTTGCTCAAACAGCTCATCCGCGCCCTCTCCGATCGCTTCGACTTCGCCTCTGAGAGAGTCCACGGTCTGCCGGATCTGGCGCTTTCGGGAGGAGCCCAGCCCCGGAGAGCGAAGGGCCTCCCCTATCGCGGCAAGGAGACCGGCCGATCGCCTTCCAGACGTCTGTCGCCTGAATCGCCCCAGGTGCTCCCATATGTCCCACTGGTTCACGCGGAAGCCGAGCTGGCTGGTGGCCTCGTCCTCCAAATGATGCGCTTCGTCGATGATGACGTGATCGTATGGCGGCAGGACGTCAGCGCCTGCCGCCAGGTCAGACAGAAGAAGCGCGTGATTGACTACTATAAGGTGAGCGTTCTCCGCAGCCCGCCGGGCACTGTGAAGGAAACAGCTTTCCTTGGACCTGTGGGGGCACTGTCCCTCGATGGACTCATCGTATGTTGCACAGATCCTGTTCCAGACCGGCAAGTCCGCGAATGTGAGATTCAACTCCGCCCTGTCCCCGGTATTCGTGGACTCGAGCCAGATTGCCACACGAGCCAGCAACCTGGCCTCCTCGACCGTGAGGCTCTCGCTGTCATGGAGTGCCCGGAACCGCCTCCGGCAGAGGTAGTTGGAGCGGCCCTTCAGCTGAACCACCCTCAGGCTGTCGGCAGCCTGGCTGTCAACCGTCTTCAGCGAGTCCAGAGTGTGGGGGATGTCCTTGCTAATCAGCTGTCCCTGCAGGTTGATGGTGTTCGTCGAGATCACCACAGGCGAGCCATTCCTCAATGCGAACACGATGGACGGGAGCAGGTATGCGATCGACTTGCCGGTGCCGGTGCCTGCCTCGACGATCAGGTTCCCCCCTTCGTCCAGGACTTGTCCCACCTCCCGGGCCATGGCAATCTGGCCCGGCCTGTGCTCATAGCCGGGCAGTGTGGTCGCCAGCGGGCCGTCGGGTTCCAGGAGGGCAGAGGGCTCCGGCACATCCAGAGTGATGGCTTCGGGGCGCCCCGTGCCAGCAAGTGCGGTCGTGTCGCCCAGCGCGGATGTGGTTCTCCGTCCGGGGCGGGGCGCTTTCCGCTTTGGTTCCCCGAATGTCCCTGCCGCCTTGCCGCGCAACACGTCCACCAGAAGACCCTCGATGTCCCAGCCGCTCTTCCGTGCCAGGAGGATGACGTCTTCCAGCGTCGACACCGGTAGTTCGGAGGCAGCCTCCAGCAGGGCCAGGAAGAGCTCTTTGGCCGCAACAGCGTCCGCCAGTGCGCGGTGCTTCGGCTTTGGCAGCTCGAGGGAATCGGCGAGCGAGGCAAGGCTGTAGTCGGGCTGGTTATGGAGCATGAGCGTAGCCAGTTCGTATGTGTCATAGCTGGGGTTGGGCAGCTTGCCGTACTTGCGTTCCAGGAAGCCGATGTCGAACTGCACATTGTGCCCTACAAGGGGGCTGTCGCCGATGAAATCGAGAAGTGATTGGGCAAGTCCATCGAAGACAGGGGCCTCGTCGACCTCTTCCTGCCGGATTCCGCAGAGTCGTTGCACGCGATAGGGGATCGGGCGGTCCGGCTTGATCAGGGACTGGAACTCGTCCGTAGTCTGGCCATTGCCGAACCTGACGGCACCGACCTCTATGATGTCGTCGGATTCGGGGTCCAGTCCGGTCGTCTCGAGGTCCAGAGAAACGTAGACTTGGCTCATCGGGCGCTCGTTGCGGGCTCAAATGCCCTTGCCGGGTGTAGGGTTATGGGCGTATTGTAGCTGGGTGGTTGGAGGGGGGTCAACAAGCCGCACATGAGGCTAGCGCCAGTCCCCGAGAAACGGGAGCAGCCAGCCGAAGATGCCGACGAAGGCCAGGCCCAAGACGAGGCCGAGCCTCGCCAGGCTTCGCCTCGTGACCAGCAGGACGATCAGCGAGGGCGCGGTGACGCAGATTACGGCGACTGTGACAACGAAGTTGCTGCTGCCCAGACCGGGGTCCGGTGCGGCGGCATCAATGGCGTGGTATATGAGCCCCGCGATGATTCCCAACATGATCCCGAAGGGAGGAATGCCGAACACGATCAGGAGGAGGGCCAGCGTTGCGGAGAAACCGGATGGCAACACGTTGGTCAGCCGTTCGTAGGCGTCCTTGTTCTTGATGAGAACGTAGACCAGGACGCCGAGGAATACGGTGCTCATGATCAGCCCGCATAGCACCCCGCCCAGGATGTCCATCAACATTGGCTGCCCTCCTCGGGTGGGCCGGGAGCGGGCTGGCACGTACGCACCAGCCATGCCCTTGCCCCCTGCCGTTCAATCAGGTCTCTGAGCGCCTGGCCTTCGGCCTCGTTGGCTGCGAGGGCGAACAGCGTCGGGCCTGCTCCCGCCAGATGAACTCGCCCGGCACCCGCCTCAGCGAAGCGCTCTCGACAATCCTTGAGGCCGGGGAAGGCGTCGAAGGCGACGTGCTCGAAGACGTTGAATAGAATCGCCTCGTCAATGGCTTCCCGATGCTCCAGCCGGGTGATCAGCTCCTGCGACTTTCGGCCGTCAGTGAAGTGAGATGGGTTCAAGCGTGAGTAGAGCCGGGCTGTCTTGCGGTCTATTGGGGACACGTCCGGCTCCACGAGTACGATCCACAGCTCCGTCACCGGCGGCAGAGGGGATACGATCTCCCCCCGCCCCCGCGCCACCGCCGTCCCGCCTCGCAGGAAGAAGGCCACATCCGAGCCGAGATCGGCCGCCAGTCCTTCCAGGGCCTCCGGTGTCAGCCCTAGGCCCCAGAGCCGGTTGAGTGCCAGAAGAGCCGCCGCTCCGTCAGAGGAACCGGACCCCAGGCCACCGGCGATTGGGACCGCCTTTTCGAGGTGGATGCGTGCACCCTTGTCGCAGCCCGTGTGTTCCTTGAGCGAGTGGGCAGCCCTCAGGATGAGGTTGTCATCGTTCACCAGCTCCGGCCTGCTCGAAGTGAGAACCAGCGACATAGACTGCTCGAAGGTGATGGTGTCGGCGATACTGATCGTCTGCAGCACGGTGACGACCTCGTGGTAGCCGTCGTCGCGCCTGGACAGGACCTCGAGGGTGAGATTGATCTTGGCATATGCGTCGACAGTGAGACTCATTCCTTCACAACCAGGACGTCACGGGTCTCGTGCAGCCGGGCCCACTCCTCGAGCGATAGCGTCTGGGGACGGCGGGTCGGGTCTATGTCCGCGCGCTTGAGGAGTGAGGCGCTCTCGTCCGTCGTGGCATCTAACCCCACCGCGAGCGAGTTCCGAATCTGCTTTCGGCGCGAACTGAATCCGGCCTTGACGATCTGGAAGAAGCCTTCGATGTCTCTGAGCCTGAGTGCGGGCTCGGGGTACACATCGATGCGTATAATCGCCGACTCGACCTTGGGCGGGGGATAGAAGCACTTCGCGGGTACGTAGTCAATGATGCTGGGCTTGCCGTACAGCTGTACGGCGATGCCCGCCAAGCTCATCCTGCCCGGCCCGGCCACGACAGCCTCCGCTACTTCTTTCTGCAGCATGACGACCATCAACTCGGGCTTGAGCGTGGCTTCGAGGAGGTGTCGCAGGATCGCAGAGGCCACGTAGTAGGGCAGGTTTCCCAGGACCTTGTAGTGGCCTCCGAGCTTCAGCCCGGAGGGGTCAACATCCAGCACGTCCGCATTGACGATGGCAACGTTGTCCCGGCCCGAGTATCTCCGCGCCAGGCCTGCAGCCAGCACGGAATCGACCTCCACGGCAACGACCTTGCTGGCCCGCTCGACGAGATCGTCCGTCAGCATGCCCAGGCCAGGGCCGACCTCCAGGACTGTGTCTTCTTTATCCAGATCGGCGGCCTCGACGATCTTTCTGAGGACTGCGCGGTCGACCAGGAAGTGCTGGCCGAGCCCTTTTGCGGCCCTGATTCCGAGTCGGCGGAGCCTCTCCTTGACCTCGCCGATCTCGGGGTGCTCGCGTGTTGCACGCATGACGTTACCCACTCTACTGTACAACGGTGCACTATGGCAAGAGGCCGGAAAGGAAACAGCCGACCCGGTGCGCCAGGTCGGCTGTTATCGATCACCTCGTCAAGCCAGCGCTAGAAACCGAAGACCCTGATCGCGTTCTCGCGCATGATCATGCGCTTGGCCTCATCACTGAGCGGCAGGGCGAGAAACTGCTCCTTGAACGCCTTCAAGCCCATGTTGTTGGTGCCGAACAGCGTCTTCTCCTGGCCGGCCCAGAACTGCATGAATGTGAAGATCTGGGGATGGAGCTTGGGCAGGAGCTTGGGCATCCACGCCGAGCAATCGCAATACACGTTGGGGTGCTTCCACGCCATACACACGAGCTCGTTGCCCCAGGGCCAGCCGGTGTGAGAGCCGATTATGGTCAGGCCCGGGAAGTCCAGGGCGACCTCGTCCAGGTACATCGGGTAGCCGGGCCAGCTCGGGAACAGCTCGGCTGCGTGCCCGGTCTGCATTCCCACCGGGATGCCGAGCTCGCTGCACTTGGCATAGCAGGGATAGAGCCTCTTGTCGTTGAGGGGCACGCCAAACGTGAGCGAATGAAAGTAGCAGTACTTCGCCCCGAACTCCTTGACACCTCTGTCGATCTCCTCCAGGCTCTCCTCGATTCTATAGGGGTTGTAGCCTACCGCCAGGACCAGCCGATCGGGGAAGTCCTTGATGTGCTCGTAGACCTCCTCCGGCTTGTAGTCCCAGATCAGCTTCTTGTCCCAGTTGGACCACATCTTGATGGCCGGGATGAATATCTTGTCGTAGCCGTGCTCGTCCATCTGCGCTACGAACTCCGGGGTGGTTGGGATGGGAACGGGGAGGGGTGGGGCGGGATTCCTCATCGTTTCCAGCAGGATGTTCTGCTGAATCTCACTGCCGGGCTGTGTGTGCGATCTCATCATGGTGGCGGCGAGGATCTGGAACTCGCGGCCGGTCCAGGCCGTCGGGTTCCAGAACGGGTAGTTCATGATGTCAATAGGTCTGATATCTTCCAATCTACCTACCTCTCCTTATTGCAGGTTTCCCCACTGAGGGCTTGGCCTTCTCTAGCACGTGCTGAAGCCGCCGCTCACGCTGAGGGTCTGCCCGGTGATGTAGTTCGCGCCCTCGGAGGCGAAGAACAGCGCCGCGTATGCCACATCCTGCGGCGTGCCCATTCTCTGCAGCGGATACTGGCTGAGTATCTTCTCCTTTGTCTCAGGCGGTATCATCTCCACAGTGATGTCCCCGGCCCACATACTGTGCTTGCCAGCGGTCCCCGGCTGCTGTGGTATGTTGGCGCCCGGGCAGATGGCGTTGACGGTGATCCAGTATCTGCCCATCTCCTTGGCGATCGCTTTGCCGAAGGCTATGACCGCGCCTTTGGTGCCGGAGTAGACTGCCTCTCTCGGCTCGCCCACGCGGCCTGAGTCGGAGGCGATGTTGACGATTCTTCCTGACTTCTTCTCCACCATGGTGTCCAATACGGCCCGTGTGCACTGGACAACGCCGAGGTAGTTGATTCTGACTTCCTTCTCGTATTCCTCGACGGGCTTCTTGAGGAACAGCTTGTTGGAGACGAAGCCGGCGTTGTTGACCAGGACGTCAATGCCCCCGAAGGTGTCCAGCACCTTCTTCACCATGGCCTCTATGGACGCCATGTCGGTGACGTCGGTCTTGACCGGGAGTATCTTGCCGCTCCCGAGCCCCTCGAACTCCTTGGCCACCTTCTGTGCCTGCTCTTCGTCGATGTCGGCGATGACCACGTTGGCGTTCTCCTTGACGAAGGCCTCAGTGATCCCGCGCCCGATATTGGCAGCGCCTCCGGTGATGATGACGGTCTTGCCTGCCAGACCTAGATCCATTGATTCTGACCTCCTGTCTTGTGTTCAAATTCATAGTCTTCGCGATGGAGTGGGCTATCGGGCGAAGACGAACCGACGGAAAGAAGGCATTAAGATAGGCCGTGCACCCGCTGTCGACCCCCGCCAACCGGCTTGTTGCTGCCACTGGCTCCCACCAGGTGAACCTGCGGCACCCGGAGACTGCTACTTACCGCTGCTTCCTCCCGGACCTGACGGGGTTCATAGTGCTCCGCCGCGCAGGACCCGGTGTTCAGCACCAATGACATCTAACAGTCCCGGGAGGCGAAAGACCTCGAGCGGGAATTCGATCCCGCTATAGCGGATTGCGGGTTCAGGGCACCGCTAGCTCCCCATCTAGCACGACCTAGGAAATGGTACTATAGGGGGTCGAAGGTGTCAAGCGGAACACTCGTGTTGTGCGCAATGCACATTCGCCTCATGGCAGGTGCTCCGGTGCGAGCAACCGGCCGATTCTCCTGAGGCTTGCCATCCGGCGTTGGGTGGTGCCCACCCGCCCACCCTCGGGAGCTGCGCTCCCGATCCCTCGCTCTTCGAGAGGGTAGGGCGTTCGCCCTCGAATGCCGAGAATCGTAGGGGTCAGGTTACCTGACCCCTACAGCACAGAGACGTAGCAACTGTATTAACTACCTCATCATAAAGATACAAGGTGGGTGAAGCGAAGCGTAACCCATCACTCCATCGTTTGGTCGGGTAGCCAGGGAGCATCCGCTCCCTGGGCCTGCTCCTCAATGCCGTGATGAGGCGGTCTCATCGACAAACGGGGGTTTCGGGGGCGAACCCCCGAGAGGTATGTGGGAGGGAGGGTGGGGAAGAACCACGTTTGCCTTTGGCTCCCGGGGAAGGGTGGGGGCTCAGGCGACTCTGGCGGCTATCAGGTCGCCTATCCGGTGGGTGCCGACCTTCTTCATCCCGTCGCTCATGATGTCGTACGTGCGGTAGCCGTCCCGCAGCACGGCATCGATGGCCTTCTCGACGGCCTCCGCTTCCGGTGCGAGCCCGAGCGAGTAGCGCAGCATCATGGCCGCACTGAGGATGGTTGCGATGGGGTTGGCCATGTCCTGTCCGGCACGGCGGGGCGAGCTTCCGTGGATCGGCTCGTAGAGCCCGAAGATACGATCGCCTGCGCGCGGTATGCCCGCGATGCTGGCGGATGGCAGCATACCCAGTGACCCCGCGAGCATCGATGCCTCATCGGTCAGGATGTCGCCGAAGGTGTTCTCCGTCACGATAACGTCGAAGTCCGCCGGGCGCTGGATCAGGCGCATGGCGCAGGCATCGACTAGCTGGTGCTCCAACTCGATATCCGGGTAGTCCTCCGAAACCTCGGTGGCGACCTGACGCCACAGCCTGGATGTCTCCAGGACGTTGGCCTTGTCCACCGACGCCAGCTTCCTGCGCCGGGTGCGGGCAAGCTCGAACCCCGCGCGGACTATCCTCTCGATCTCAACGTCCGAGTAGGCCATAGTGTCGACGGCGCGCCTGCCTCTTGTGGTGCTCCACTGCCGCTTCGGCCTGCCGAAGTACAGTCCTCCGGTCAGCTCGCGTACCACGAGCATGTCCACGCCGCGCAGCACTTCAGGCTTGAGCGTGGTCGAGTCCTCGAGGATGGGCAGGACCTTCACCGGGCGCAGGTTGGCGAACAGGCGCAGCGACTTGCGCAGCTCCAGGAGGCCGTCCTCGGGGCGCACCTTGCCCAGCGGGTCGTCCCACTTCGGCCCCCCGACCGCCCCCAGCAGCACGGCGCTGCTCCTTTTGCACATCTGGAGGCAGTCACGCGTCAGGGGCACGCCGTGCCTATCGATGGACGCCCCGCCGACGTCGCCATAGTCCAACCTGATCGCGTGACCCGACTTGGCGGCGACAGCCTGCAGGACCTTGACGGCCTCCGCCGTGACCTCCGGGCCGACGCCGTCGCCGGGGAGGACTGCGATGCTGAACTTCATATGCTCTTGCCTCCCGCCGCGAGCCTGCGCTTCGTGTATTCGATCAGACCCCCCGCCTCGATCAGGTCGAGCATGAACCGGGGGAAGGGCTCCGCCGAGAACGAGGTGCCCTTCGTCTTGTTCGCGATCTTTCCGGTGGAAAGCTCGACCTCCAGTTCGTCTCCGGCGTCGGTGCCATCAACCGCCTCGGGGCATTCGAGTATGGGCAGGCCGATGTTGAGTGAGTTGCGGTAGAAGATGCGGGCGAAGCTCTTTGCGATTACGCAGCCGACGCCCGCGGCCTTCAAGGCGAGCGGCGCGTGTTCCCTTGACGAGCCGCAGCCGAAGTTCGTCTCGGCGACGACGATGTCGCCGGGCCTGACCCTGCTCAGGAACTCAGGGTCGATATCCTCCATGCAGTGCTTGGCCAGCTCGTCGGCCTCCCAGACGTTGAGATATCGCGCCGGTATGATGACGTCGGTGTTGACATCGGCTCCGTACTTGTGGACTCTGCCTTTGATGGTCAAACCTGCTGCCTCCATGAGTTCACGACTCGACCACCTCCCCCGGCCCCGCGATCCGCCCCGCGATGGCGCTGGCCGCAGCCACGGCGGGCCCCGCGAGGTAGACCTCCGATTCCGTGCTGCCCATCCTGCCTACGAAGTTGCGATTGGTGGTGGAGACGCATCGCTCTCCCGCCGCGAGTATGCCCATGTGCCCGCCCAGGCACGGGCCGCACGTCGGCGTGCTCACCACCGCGCCCGCCTCGATGAAGGTCTCGATCAGGCCGCCGCGCAGGGACTCCATGTAGACGTGCTGCGTGCCGGGGATGACGATACAGCGCACGCGCTTGCTCACCTTGTGGTTGTGCAATATCTCCGCCGCCGTGATCATGTCCTCGATACGCCCGTTGGTGCAGCTCCCGATGACCACCTGGTCGATCTCGATGTTGCCCACCTGGCTGATGGGCCGGGTGTTGGAGGGCTGGTGGGGGAATGCCACCTGCGGCTCGATCGCCGATGCGTCGTACTCGATGACCTGAGTGTACTCGGCATCGGCGTCCGGCTCGCAGACGGTGTACTCGCGGCTGGCCCTTTGCTTGACATAAGATAAGGTTCTGTCATCAACGTGAAAGATACCTGCCTTGCCTCCTGCCTCGATGGCCATGTTGGACATGGTGAAGCGGCTGTCCATCGACAGGGAGGAGACCGCCTCGCCGGTGAACTCCATTGCCGAGTAGAGAGCGCCGTCGACGCCGATATTGCCTATGGTGTACAGGATGAGGTCCTTTCCGCAGACCCACTTCTGCGTCTTGCCGTGGTAAACGAATTTGATAGTGGGCGGCACCTTCATCCAGATGTCGCCGGTAGCCATGGCGGCGGCGACGTCGGTCGAGCCCATGCCGGTGGCGAAGGCCCCGACGGCCCCGTAGGTGCAGGTGTGCGAGTCGGCCCCTATGACCACGTCGCCGGGCAGCACCAGGCCCTTCTCGGGGAGGAGGACGTGCTCGATTCCCATCTCGCCGACCTCGTAGTAGATCAGGCCCTGCCCGAGCGCGAACTCGCGCATCATCTTGGCCTGCTCGGCGGACGGGATGTCCTTGTTGGGGACGAAGTGATCGGGCACCATCACGATCTTGGACGGATCGAAGACCTTGCTCACGCCGAGGCGCTCGAACTCCTTGATCGCGATGGGCGCTGTGATATCGTTGGCCAGGACGAGGTCAACCCTGACGTTCACCAGCTCGCCGGGGCTGACCCGTGGCCTATCACAGTGCGCAGCCAGAATCTTCTCGACCAGTGTCATGAGCCGAACCTCAAACGGACATATTATCGCACATTTGCATACGGAGGGGCTAGCTCCGGCGCGGCTCTAGCGACCCCCCATTGGCGGACGCGGATCGGTTAGGTGCCGCAAGCAGTCGGTCTACTTGCTTAACATTCCTGCACTATGGTAGACTACGATAGTCAGTGATGCACGTGCTTGGACAAGAAGGCGAAGGCCGGGGAATCACGAGGATTAGGAGGGGGAATGACTCGGCTAGAGGATGGTGATTGGCCATGATTGATCGTCAGTTGGCGGTGCTGCTGGCTTGGGTTCTGCTGGCTACACTCCTGGTTGGGGGGGTAGCCTGCGATTCAAGTGTGGGAGGAGGAGACAAACGGGCGCCAGCGATTGAAGTCGTGGAGATAACTGAGGAGGCAGTTGCGGGTGGGTCGTTCGTTGTCAAAGTTAGAACCATTCCGTACGCGTATTGCCATTTGGACATATATCAGTACGGCCCACCGGCTGAGGGGGGTGGCGTCGAATGGAAGAGGAGCTTCAGCTGTGGCCAGGAGGAAACGTGGTCTGATAGCGCTGGACTTGCTGTATGGAGTCTGCAATTGCAGGAAGGGATCGAAGCCGGTTCGTACACAGCACACATCACTGCAGGTCACGATGACTTTGATGAACGCGGTGCACTAGATGTGTCGTTCCTTGTAATGCCTGACTGAGTTGTCCACACATGCCCCCGGCACGAGTCGGAGCCGACCTGTGTGTCAACACGGCCCAAGTGACAGGATAAGTCAACTTAGGTGTAGTTGACTGGACTGTCTTTCAGTGTTAGTATTCGTCTACTACTTCTGTGTCCTCATGTCGCCCCCGAATCCAGGCCTCTCCGGCTATCCAGGGGCGGTGGGGGGCACGAAAGGGTATTCTACGTAATCGAGAATCTGCCGTGGTGTGATCTCGGGCAGGGTTTGGGCCGGCTCATCGAGGGCTTGCTCAGCCCGCCGCCGTGTCCATAGCGGCCAACCTATCATCACCCGGAGTTGCCTTGGAGCTTCGGGGCGACCGGCAGGAGTATTGGGGGGCAATCGCCCCCCCACTCCCTTTTCCGGGCCTCCTTTTCTCTCGGACGTGCTCTCCCCCCTTGCCCTTTGTTCGTACGCTGTGGTAGACTGCGCGACAAGGAGAATCAGTCTGGAGGTGGGATCGTGATTCGAGCGTCAGTGATGTATGTAAACGAGCCGGGCAAGAAGTTCGATCTGGACTACTACGTCAATAAGCATATTGCTTTGATCAAGGAAAGGCTGGGCCCCATCGGGCTGGTAAGATGCGAGGTGGACAAGCCTGCCGACCCTTCGTCGCCCTTCATAGCTATCGGCCACCTGTACTTTAATTCGCTCGAGGAATGTCAGAGCGGCTTGCTCGGGCCTGATAACAGCGCCGCGTTCATAGCGGACGTGCCCAATTTTACTGACGCAACCATGCAGTTACAGATCAGCGAGATCGTCGGGTAGCTGCTCTTCTGCCCGCGCTTTCGTCTGGGCCATCCCATACCAGCGAGAGGCCTCCGGCAGCACGCGGGCGGACTTCGTGCGCCGGAGCGCATCTCACCTGCAACAGTCACCGCAGTCGGGGCGCAACAAGCTCAATTGGGGAAACCACAGTTCTATCGTGACTGTGGCGCCTTCTCACCGTCGAAGCCGGAGACAGGCGCTAGTAGTCTGAAGGCACCTGGGGATGGGGCTCGTCGGAGTGACCTCGGATTGCGGTCCTGGCTCAGCGCCTGGAGTCTTCCCTCATACGTGCGTAACAGTCGTTGCAGTACACCGGCCTGTCACCGCGCGGCTCGAAGGGCACTTGTGCCTCGGCTCCACACGATGCGCAGGTGACGTTGTAGTACTGCCTCTCAGCCCGCATTCCTCCTGAGCGCCTTCTCGCAGCGCGGCACTCGGGGCAGCGGCTGGGGTCGTTCTCCAGTCCCTTGGACCTGAAGAACTCCTGCTCGCCCGCCGTGAAGACGAATTCGGCTCCGCAGTCACGGCAGACAAGCGTCCTGTCGGTTAGCTCCATTGTCAGCCTCCTGGTTCCTCGACGCTCACCAGTACTCGGTGCTTCTCATGACCGGCAGGCCCGTGCCGGGTCTGCCTTACCTGATACCGCATCGAGCCCAGGTTCGAGCATTTTCGATAGTATACATCGGGAGTCAAGAGGGTGCAATAGTTGTTTTTCCCCACCATTACCTCTCAAGCGTGATGATTCATCCAGGGGGATAAGTTGGAGCGATGCGCGGGTGCGATGCGCGGCGCGGGCAAAAAAAGATGAGCTAGGGGACAGTTGCCAGCAAAGAGCGGGCGAAGGCGAGATAAAGCCTGGCGGCTTCGACGACCTGATCGAAGGATACCGATTCCTCCGGTGTATGGGCCTCCTCGAGATGGCCGGGCCCCAGTATTACGGGGTTGACGCCGGCCGTCCACAGGACGCTGCCGTCCGAGTGACTCCTGAAATCCTGCGGCTCCCACGTCATACCCATGGCCTCGTAGATTTCTCGCAGGGCCTTGACCTGAGGACTTCTCTTGGACACGCGGTATCCCGAGTAGGTGTCCTCGAATCTGATCTGGGCGTCGAGCCCGGGGGTACTCCGATTCGCGCTGTCGACGAGCCTCTCCAGATCGACTCTGAGTACGTCTATCCTGGACTCGGGATGCAGGTGCAGGTCCAGCCAGCTTTCGCAGGCGTCGGGCACGACGAAACCGGCCGGGTAGCTGGTGAGCTGCCTCACGTTGCAGAACAGCTTCGGCGACAATCCGGCATACTCGATGACGAGAAGAAGCAGCCTTAGCATGCTCTCGATGGCGTTATGGCCGAGCTCCGGAATGGATGAGTGGACCCGCTTGCCTTTGGTACGAAGCTGGACCTCCATGTATCCGTAGTGTCCCAGGCACGGCTTCAGGTTGGTGGGCTCCCCGATTATGGCCCAAGGGAAGCTGTACTCGCGTACAAGCGCCTTGGCCCCGTCACTCTCCTCCTCTTCGCCCACCACCAGGGCAAGGCCGATGGGCGGGAATGGCTCCCCGCCTTCGGCAAGTACGGCGAACGCCTCCATCATGGCGGCGCAGCCAGCCTTCATGTCGGTGCTGCCCAGGCCGTACAGCGTGTCGTCTTCCTCGTGGAAGCCGTAGTCCTCGAGGTCGTAGGCGGCAATAGTGTCGAGGTGCCCGACGAGACACACCTCGATGTCGTGCTCGTTTTCCGGCCAGACAATCACATTGAAGCGATTACCGTCGACCTCCTGCCTGGTGACCTCGAGACCGTGATGCTTGAGATACCTCTCGGTGAACCTGACGATCTGCTCCTCCTTGCCGGAGGGGCTATAGATGTCAATGAGATCTCCGAGGAGCTTCCTCAGCCTCGTGGGCTGGATGTCGGGTGTTGGATGCTTCGCTTTCGACATGTTACGGGCTTCCTACTCGGCGGCGAGCGCCGGATAGACTGCTAGGCGCTCTTGGCCGGGTTCTTCTCGCGACGCAGGGTCTTGGCCAGCCACAGGTGTTCGCTTCGCACCGAGAAACCGAGTTCCTCGAAGAAGGAGATCGCAGGATCGTTCCCACCTTCCGTATCCGCGATAATCATGCGTACCCCGTCTTCCTTGAGCCTGTCCTCGAGTCGCCTGTAGAGGCGACGGCCCAGGTTTGTCCTCTGGAAACGTTCGTCGACACCTATCCAGCTAATGTAGCCGTAACGCTTCCATGCCGTTCCGCCCTTCTCTATCGTGGTGGCGAGCACGAATCCCACGATCGCATCTCCGGCCTCTGCGACGAGGCAGTACTCGGGGTCGGAGCTGAAGTAGTCGGTAACCTCGTAGGGGTCCCAGGTGCGGTAGAGGATGGGCAGCTCGTCGCTGGTGAAAAGGTCCTCTCCCAGGTGGTATACGGCGGCAAGGTCGTCTATCTCCATCTCCCTCACCACGACCTCCACCTTCTTCTGACGGTTGTTGGCTGGCATTTGCGGCTGCTCCTTTGAGCGCGTTCTATCTCTCGAAAGCCAATAGTAGTACTGTGCGCTGGTGTTTGCAATAGTGCCTTCGGCCATGTCGAATAGGAGAAAAGGGGGATTATGCCGGAGCATGTTGCACGCTATAGTCTGATTCCAGCAGGGTATTCGAGAGCAGACTTGATCATGCTGCCAGAGTCGCATTTCGGCGGGGCGTTGCATTGGATGAGGGGCAGGGTGCGCAAGGCGGTTGCGAGAGACCGCCGTGTCGAGAGTCACGTGCTCCGCCTTTCGAGACTGCTGTGGCCGTGGCCCGAGGCCAGGCTGGTCGGGGTCGTACTGCTGCTGGTCCTGCTCGACTACCTCACGACCGTGATTGCGCTGCAGACGCGGGGAGAAGAGACGGTCTACGAGCGAGGGATCATGGCCGGGTGGGCGCTCGAAGTGGGTGGCCTGGGGTGGCTCTTCCTCATCGACGCGGCGGCAGTCGCTACCCTCTGCCTGCTCGCGGTGGGCGTGCGGCATGTGTTCCATAAACTTGGCTTCGGGGGTTTCGCACGTGCCGGCTTCGTCGTGCTGCTGTGGCCGTATGGGGTCGTCGCTCTCGCTGCGGTGGTCAATAACCTGGTTCTGGCGGTCGCCGCCTAGGCGTCTAGGTCTTCTCAGTAGCCGCGATGAGGCGGTTAAGGGCGTTCAGGTAGGCCTTGGCGCTGGCCACCATGATGTCGGTGGAGGCACCACGGCCGGTATAGGTCCTGTTACCGCTCTGGATGCGGATGGTGACCTCGCCGATGGCGTCGATCCCCTCCGTCACCGACTTCACACTGAATTCCGTTAGCTCGTTGGGCACGCCGACCAGGCGGTTTATCGCCTTGTAGATAGCGTCAACGGGCCCGGTGCCCAGAGCGGCATCCGCCATGCTGGTGCCGTCCGGCCCGGTCAGTCTCACGGTGGCCGTCGCGACGCTGTGGTCCCCGCAGGAGACCTGTACGTGCTCGAGGTGGTAGGTCTCGGAGACGAGTCGCAGCTCCTCCGCAACCAGGGCCTCGAGGTCCCGGTCGGTGATCTCCCTCTTCTTGTCGGCGAGCTCCTTGAATGCCATGAAGGCCCGCTTCAGCTCCTCGTCGCTCAGCGAGTAGCCCAGCTCCTCGAGGCGGGCCTTGAACGCATGCCTTCCGCTTAGCTTGCCCAGGGTCAGCGTGCTGCCCATCAGGCCGACGTCTTTGGGGTCCATGATCTCATAGGTGGACCTCTCCTTCAGTATCCCGTCCTGATGGATTCCCGACTCATGACGAAAGGCGTTAGCTCCCACGATGGCCTTATTGGCCTGAACGTACATTCCTGTGATGTCGCTGACCAGGCGGCTGGCCTTGTGTATCTGCGTGGTGTCGATCATGGTCGAGAAGCCCAGCATGTCCTTGCGCACCCGCAGAGCCATGACGATCTCCTCGAGCGAAGCATTGCCGGCCCGCTCGCCAATTCCGTTGACGGTGCACTCTACCTGGCGAGCCCCGTGCTCTATCGCTGCCAGGCTGTTGGCCACGGCCAGGCCGAGGTCGTTGTGACAGTGCACGCTGATGACGGCCTTGTCGATGTTCGGCACGTTGTTGAATATGCCGTCAATCAACTGGCCGAACTCTCTCGGTATCGTGTAGCCGACCGTGTCCGGGATGTTGACCGTAGTAGCGCCTGCCTTGATAGCGGTCTCAACGATCTGGTAGAGGAAGTCGGGGTCGGTCCTGGTGGCGTCCATGGGCGAGAACTCGACGTCGCTGACGTAGCCCTTGGCGCGCGCCACCATGTCCTTGCACAGCTTGACCACCTGGTTCCTGCTCTTTCTGAGCTGGTGTGACATGTGCACTTCGGAGCTGGAGAGGAAGACATGTATTCTGGGGCTCCTGGCGTGCTTCACGGCCTCCCAGGCGGCATCCACGGCCTTGGGCGTAGCGTGGGCCAGCCCGCATACCGTGCAATCATGCACCTCTTCCGCTATACGACGCACCGCCTCCAGATCGCCCGGCGAGGCGACGGGGAAGCCGGCCTCTATCACGTCGACGCCCAATCGCTCCAACTGCTGGGCGATCTCTATCTTCTCGTCGAGGTTGAGCGCCGCACCGGCGGACTGCTCGCCGTCGCGCAACGTCGTATCGAAGATGATTACTCTTTCCACCAGTGCTCCCATGCGGCGTAGGGCTACTTCGGATCGAGCCACGGCATCATGGCTCTGAGCTTCTTGCCGACTTGCTCGATCTCGTGTTCCGCCTCCAGCTTCCTCAGACGGTTGAAGGAAGGGCATCCCGCCTGGTTCTCCAGAATCCATTTGGTGGCGAAGCTTCCGTCCTGTATCTCAACCAGGATCTGTCTCATGACGTCCTTCGCGCAATCGTCGATGACGCGAGGGCCGGAGACATAGCCGCCGTACTCGGCGGTGTCGCTCACGGAGTAGTTCATGTAGCCGAGACCGCCCTGGTAGAACAGATCGACGATCAGCTTGAGCTCATGCATGCACTCGAAGTAGGCGACCTCCGGCTGGTATCCTGCATCGACCAATGTCTCGAAGGCGGCCTTGACCAGGCAGGACACGCCGCCGCAGAGTACGGCCTGCTCCCCGAAGAGGTCTGTCTCGGTCTCCTCTTGGAAGGTTGTGTCCATCACGCCTGCCCTCGTGCAGCCGATGCCCTTGGCATACGCTAGGGCCAGCTTTTTGGCCTTGCCGCTGGCATCCTGGTGCACGGCGACTAGGGCCGGTGGGCCGGAACCCTCCGTGTAGGTCCTGCGCAGCATGTGGCCCGGGCACTTGGGCGCTATCATCGTCACATCGACATAGGGCGGTGGAACAACCTGGTTATAGTGGATGTTGAAGCCATGGGCGAACATCAGCATCTTGCCCTTCTTCAACCCCTTCTCGATCTGGCGGTAGACCACCGGGTGGAGGTTGTCCGGGACCAGCATGGTCATGATGTCGGCTTCCTTGGCCATCTCCTCCGATGTCATGACCTTGAACTTCGCCTTCTCGGCCTCTTTCCAGTTAGGGGTCCCTTTGGCCTCGGCCACTATGACGTTGCAGCCGCTGTCCCTCAGATTCTGAGCGTGTGCGTGCCCCTGGCTCCCGTACCCTATGATGCCAATGACCTTGTTCTTCAGAAGACCCAAATCGGCGTCCTTGTCGTAGTACATACTGCCCCCTAAACTTAATGTCGTAGTCTTGCGAGTCGGCGCCTGCCGCAGCGGACATCTGTCCGCCTGCTACTCTACGCCGCTGCCCTCACGCTGCAGGGCGATCCTGCCAGTGCGGGCGAGCTCCTTGATGCCGAACTTCCTCAGCAGGCTGTAGAGGGAGTCTATCTTCGCGTCGTCTCCTGTTGCCTCTACTATCAGCGAATCGATACCGACATCGACGATCTTGGCCTTGAAGATGTCCACTATCTGAATGATTTCGCTTCTGGTGGAAGACGTCGCGTGCACCTTGATCAGTGCCAGCTCGCGCGCTACGATACCCTCTCCGGTTATGTCGGTCAGCTTGACGACCTCGATCAGCTTCTCAAGCTGCTTGCGAACCTGCTCCACCGCCGTAGTTGCGCCGTCGACGACGATGGTCATCCTTGACAGGCCGGGTAGCTCCGAGTGCCCGACGGCGATGCTCTCTATGTTGAAGTTGCGCCGCCGTATCAGGCTCGCCACGCGGTTCAACACGCCGGGTTTGTCTTCAACCAGTGCCACTAGTGTGTGCTTGGTCATCTCTCATCAACCTTGGTTGGTTTGGCCCTTGTCGCGGGCTTCTACAGGTTGCTGGTCTCCTTCGGCTTGGCTTTCGGGACCACCTTCTTATTCGGGTCTTCGATAATCTGGGCCAGTGTCGAACCGGGGGCAACCATAGGATAGACGTTTTCCTCCGGTTCGACGCGGAAATCGATCAGATATGGCCCATCGTGTTTCATTGCCTTCTTGATCGCCGGTGTTACCTGTGCCTTAGTCGTAACTCTGGCCGCCGGGATGCCGTAGGCCCCTGCAACCTTCACGAAGTCGGGAGAGGTCAGCGGTGTAGCCACGTAACGCCGTTCGTAGAACAGCTCCTGCCACTGCCTCACCATACCCAGGAAGCCGTTGTTCAATATCGCGATCTTCACCGCGATGTTATCCTGGACGAGCGTTGCCAGCTCCTGAATCGTCATCTGTATTCCGCCGTCCCCGGCAATCGCCCACACGGTTTCATCGGGTCTGCCTACCTTCGCTCCCATCGCGGCGGGCAGCTCGAATCCCATCGTGCCCAGTCCGCCGGAGGAGACCAGGCTGTTGGGCTTGCGATAGCAGAAGTGCAGTGCCGCCCACATCTGGTTCTGGCCGACGCCGGTGCAGACGATGGCATCGCCTCCTGTGACTTCACATATCTGGCTGACCACATACTGCGGGATGAGCTTGCTCGTCTGGCGTATGACGTCCGATGCGTGTTCCTTGCGCCACTTCCTTACCTGGGCAAGCCAATCGCGCCGCTCCTGGCTCTCCACCGCCTTGTTCAGCACCCTCAGGACGTTCTTGACCTCACCCACGATGGGCACGTTCACGTGAACGTTCTTGCCTATCTCGGCGGGGTCGACGTCTATGTGGATGATCTGCGCATTTGGCGCGAAGCCAGAGACTTTGCCGGTGGCCCTGTCGTCGAAGCGCATCCCTATCGCTATGAGCAGATCGGAGGCATCCACAGCGAGGTTGGCGTACGCCATACCGTGCATCCCCAGCATACCCAGGCTCAAGTCATGGTCCTCGGGGAAGGAGCTAATGCCGAGCAGCGTGGTAATGACCGGGATATGTGCCTTCTCCGCGAGCTCGAGCAATTCCTTGTGTGCGTCGCTTATGAGGACTCCTCGCCCGGCAAGGATGACCGGCTTCTTGGACTCATTGATGGTCTTGGCTGCCTTCTTGATCTGCGCAGGGTGGCCCTTGATCGTAGGCCTGTAGCCCGGCAGCTCTACCTTCTCCGGATAGGTGAAGTTTGCCTCCTCGATGAATACGTCGCGAGGAATGTCCAGCAGAACCGGTCCCGGTCGCCCGGTGCTGGCTATGTGGAAGGCCTCTCTCACCACCGTAGCCATCTCGTCCGCCTTGAGCACGAGGTAGCTGTGCTTCGTGATCGGCACGGTGATGCCGGTGATGTCCACTTCCTGGAAGGCGTCCTTCCCGATGAACGGTCTCGCCACCTGTCCGGTTATCGCCACTACCGGGGATGAGTCCAGGTGCGCGTTGGCGATGCCGGTAACCAGATTGCATGCTCCGGGCCCGGAGGTCGCTATGCACACGCCCACCTTGCCCGTCACGCGGGCGTAGGCGTCGGCGGCGTGCGCCGCGCCCTGCTCGTGGCGGACCAGTATGTGTCTCAGCTGCGGGTACTGGGGCAGCACATCGTATAGGCCGAGCACCGACCCTCCGGGGAAGCCGAATATGACCTCCACGCCTTCCCGCACCAGGCACTCACACAGTATCTGCGCACCATTGAGCTTCATCCCAGTCTCCTACCTGAAAACGGCACCATTTGCCGCTGAACTCACCCTTTCGACGTATCGCTCGAGGTATCCGGTCTTGATCTTGGGCTCGAACGCCGGGAGCTCCCTAAGTCGCTTGTCCATCTCCTCTGCCGACAGCTCCACATCCACCCTGTTGTTGGGTATGTCGATGCTGATCAGGTCGCCGTTCCGGAGGGCGGCTATAGGCCCCATGTCGGCAGCTTCCGGCGCAACATGTCCTATCGCCGCGCCGCGCGTTGCCCCCGAGAAACGCCCGTCAGTGATCAGGGCTACCTCCTGGTCGAGTCCCATACCGGAGATGATCGAGGTCGGCGTCAGCATCTCGGGCATGCCCGGCCCGCCCTTTGGCCCCTCGTAGCGGATCACCACTACGTCACCTGCTTGTACTGCTCCCTCCATGATCTGCTGCGTGGCCTCGTCCTCGGAGTCGAAGACGCGCGCCGGGCCCTTGTGCCCCATCATCTTGGGGATCACCGCCCCGCTCTTTACGACGGCTCCGTCGGGAGCCAGGTTCCCGAACAGGATGCTCAGGCCGCCGCGATTGGAATGCGGGCTCGACGCCGGGCGTATGACATCGCTGTCCTTGACCTTGGCTGTGGCGATGTTCTCGCTAACGGTCTTGCCCGTTACAGTCTTCGCGTCCAGGCTGAGGTGCTCGCGAATCTCACTCATCACAGCCGGTATGCCCCCGGCGACATCCAGGTCCTCGATATGATAGTCCCCGGACGGTCTGAGCTTCGACAGGTGCGGCGTTCGCCGACTTATCTCGTCGATGGTCTGCAGTGAGTACTCGATGCCCGCTTCCGTAGCCAGGGCCATGAGATGAAGCACCGAGTTCGTGCTGCCGCCCAACGCCATGTCCACCGCGAAAGAGTTGGATATGGATTCCTTCGTTATGATGTCCTTCGGCAGCGTGTTTGACGACAGTATGGCGACAGCCCTTCTGCCCGCCTCTTTCGCCAGTCTGATCCGGCGGGCGTCTACCGCCGGAATCGTCCCGTTGCCCGGCAGCGCGATACCGAGCGCCTCCATCAGGCAGTTCATCGTATTGGCGGTGAACATGCCGGAGCAGCTGCCGCAGCCAGGGCAGGCGATGTCCTCGAGTTCCTCGAGTTCATCCGGGCTCATCTGGCCCTTGGCTGCCTTGCCAACCGCCTCGAAAACGTGGCTCAGGTCCACGTACCGGTTGTCCGGGAAACGACCGGCGAGCATGGGCCCGCCGCTCACGAAAACGGACGGGATGTTGAGCCTGACCGCTGCCATAAGCATGCCTGGGATGATCTTGTCGCAGTTGGTGACGAACACCAGAGCGTCGAAGGCATGGGCGTGCGCCATGACCTCCACGGAGTCCGCTATCAGCTCCCTGCTGGGCAGGCTGTATCGCATACCGAGGTGGCCCATCGCGATTCCGTCACACACTCCGATGGTATTGAACTCCAGAGGCGTGGCCCCGGCACTGTACACCCCGGCCTTCACCGCCTCTGCGATGTTACGCAGATGGATGTGACCGGGTATCACTTCATTGAAGCTGTTGACGACGCCGACCAGCGGCTGCTCGATCTCCCACTTGGTCAGCCCCAGCGCGTGCATCAACGACCTGTGCGGGGCACGCTCCATTCCCTTTTTGGCTGCGTCGCTTCTCATGGCAGTCTCTCCGGCGGCTTGGTGTAGACGAGGTATGAAGGCGGAATGAGACGACGTTCGCGCTTTGCTTGATTAAACCATACGGGTATGTCAAGTGTCAAGGGAATCTGCTCGCACCACCTTTCGTCCCGTTATTCTGCCATCAAATGTTGGGTTTACCCACCCACCCGCCCACGGGAGCTGCGCTCCCGAGCCCTAGGCCAAGGGGGGGCTCACGGTCATTCCACGCTGTGCCGGAGCACGGGCTTGAGTCGTCTTGCGCCGTCACAGGGGCCATGCTACACTGTGAGCGACCCGCGCCCGGACGCTGTGCGGCCTCCGAATATTCGACTACGCTTGGGAGGTGTCCGACATGGCTCTGTTCTCCCCACCCGACATAGGCAAGCTCAAGGCGAAGCGCGACATAGATGGCTTGATCAAGGCCCTCGCATACAAGGACAGGCGCGTCGTGCTGGACGCGGTGAAGGCCCTCGGAGCAGTCCCCGACATCAAGGCCACCGGTCCGCTCATCAATGCGCTCAGGAATGACTACTGGGCGATACGTGTGTCTGCCGCCGAGTCGTTGGGCAAGGTTCGCAGCGAGAGGGCGGTTGAGCCTCTAATCACCATGCTCAGGGATGAGCATTGGCGTGTCAGACAGGCCGCCGCTCAGGCTCTGGAGGAGCTCAAGTGGGAGCCACGGACCTCTCAGGAGGAAGCACTGTACTGCGCCGCTCGACATGACTGGGACAAGTGCGTGGAGATCGGCGAGCTGTCGGTGGAGCCTCTGGTCATGGTGCTTCGCGACCAGAACGTGGACAGGTATGCCATGATTCGTGAGGCCGCGGCTGAGGCTCTGGGCAAGATCGGCGATCAGCGCGCGCTGGAGCCGCTGTGCCAAGCCCTGCAGGATGAGTACGAATACGTTCGTATGTCGGCGGTGAAGGGGCTGGGCGGCATACGGTCTCCGGAGGCGACACAGGCTCTCATCTCCTGCCTCAAGGACCCGCACAAGCTGGTGCGCGAGGCTGCGATTGAGGCTTTGGGCCAGTTGGGCGAGGACGCCGTCCAGCCGCTGGTTGCGGCTCTGGGCGATGATGATTGGCAACTGCAGCAAGGAGCGGCCGAGGCGCTGGGCTGTATCGGAGACTCCTGGCCTCTAGAGCCGCTGCTCGAAGCCTTATCCGAGGGCTCTACCCTCACCAGAGAGGCTGCCGCCCGAGCCCTCGGCATGATCGGCGACCCGTCGACGATCGAGCCACTGATACAGGCAACAGCCGACAGCAGCGTACTGGTACGCCTGTCGGCTGTGGAAGCGCTGCGGGAGATAGCCCGCAACGATCAGCTCGATCCGCTGCAGCGCAAGAGAATACTCAATCATACCCCCTTCAGCGTCCCTCGCGCTGCTCACTAGCTCTCGGTCACAGTGACCGCGGTGCTCAGCGTCTCGCCCTTCAGGTCGGGGTCGTAGTAGGAGTAGGCCTGCGAGACAACCGGCTTGGCCTTGACCGGGTACAGTGCCTTCGCATCGAAGCTGAACCTCACCTCGTCTCCGGGGTCCATGTCCTCGATGTAGAAGATCACCTTTCTTCCGGCCACGTCGTACCGCTTGATGTTGTCCCGCGCGTCAACGACGTCCTCGATTGACTCGGTGACCGGCGCGAAGCCCGTAGGTACGGATACATCCAGCACTACCATCTCGGCGGTGCCTTCGATCGGCGGGTTGAACTCTATGCTCACCGAGACCTCAATGAGGTCGTTTACCGCGACCTGCGTTGTATCATAATCGACCTCGATGTCGAAGATGTTCTCGCTCTCCTCGACCTCGGGCAGATTGAACCTCTCCACGACCTGGGCAATGGCCTCGCCCTTGCCGCTGACGTCGATCTCCACATCGGCGTCGATGGGGATCTCGACGATCTGCAGAACGTCGTAGTTCTCCTGTGTGATGCGCAGTTCCGTCTCCTGGCCGTCAGCCTCGATCGTCACAGTCAGGTCGACGTCGGCCCTGGCGTCCGTCGCATATTGGATCAGGGCCTGCAGGCCGACCACGGTGTCCTGCGTGGAGCCGAAACCACCGTATGCGTTGCGCTGCGACACCAGCCACTTCGCCGCCCTCGAGGCGTTGAACTTATCGTTGTGCTCGATCAGGGCCAGTGTGGCGTACCCGGTGGCCTCGATGGCCACGCTCCTGTTCGGCTGGTGGAAGCCGCGCCTCATGATGCCGCCCTCTTCCGGATCGAGCGGTATGGGCTCGATGTCGCCCCAGTGCAGGCCGTCCTCGTCAGCGGTGGCCATGTCCATGAGCTTGTCATGGGCCTCACCGGCCTTGTTGCTGCCGCCGAGCTCCAGGGCATAGGTGACGATGGCGATGGTGTAGGCGTCGTCGATGTCGTCGAGCTCGCCTTCGAGGTAGTCGAGCGCCTTCTGAGAGGCGACATTCTCACCGGCCTCTAGGAGCGCGATGGTGGCGTAAGCCGTGAGTGCGGTCTTGCCCTGCACGCCGCCAAGTATCTCCTCGTGGCATATGAAGCCGACCTGGTCGAAGGAGCCGTCGTCGTTCTGGTGGCTGATGATCCACGTCTCCGCCTCGTCCAGAATCGTCTGGTCTATGTATATCAGGCTCTTGGCCTGCGCGAAGCACTTCAGCACGAAGGCAGTCAGGAATAGGCTGCCCGTATCGTCGCTCTCGCCGAAGGCGGAGAAGCTGCCGTCCCTGTGCCTGTAGGTAAGCTGCCGCTGGTAACCGGTGATCATGAGCTTCTCAGCCTTGGCCATGATCTCGGGCTTAAGCTGGTCGCTCTCCTGTAGGTACTTGGTGATGAACACGTCGGGCGCGAACACGATCATGTTCTGCTCGCCGCAGCCGAACGGCATCTGCAGCAGCCCCTCCAGACCGTCGATCGTCTGTGTAAGGTAGCTGGAGGTTACCGCGACGTACGCCCGGCCTGAGCCATCGACGATGATGACGGGGACGTCGGTGCTCACCGACTTCGAACTGCCGGCTGAAAGCGCCAGATTCTCCACTATCTCTCTGGATACACCCTCCGGCTCGACGATGAGCGTCTTGATCACGGCGTCGGCTGCCTCGGTGCTACGGGCTGTCACCTTCAGCTCGTTGGTGCCCAGCTCGGTGGGCCTGATCTTGAACTCCACCCCGCCCACCTCGTTCGCTGCCACGACAACGCTCTTGTTGGCATTGTCCAGGAGGTCGAACCAGTCGGCGTCCTCGAACTCCACGAAGACCTCCTGTGGCTCATCGAGGTAGTTGTAGATGGCGATGCTGACGGGAAACTCCTCGCCCCTGATCGCCGAGTAGGGCAGATCAACCTTGACGAAGAAGGGCTGGAACGCCCTGAGTTGCGCCTCGCCGATGCCCAGGCCCTTGTCCTTGGACAGGGCCACGGCCCGCAGCATCCACGTCGTGATGCTGTCCGGCACCTCGACAGGCAGCGAGCCTGCGCCATCGGCATCGGTAGTGATCTCCTCCCATATCCAGGTCTCGGGGAAGAACTGGCGAATGCGCTCTACCTCGGCCAGGCCGTGCTCGCTGCTGGCCTTCGAATTTGCCGTAGGCGCGGGAATTACCCCCGGCGCTCCGTCAGCTTCCTCCTCCATGCCCCCACCGGCGAATAGAATGCCCCGGCCGTCTTGCCAGACGTCCCAGCCGCCGATCTCCTTGCCCTCGGGGACATCGTTGTTGCTCAGAACAACAACCCCCGCATCCTCGAATATCTCCTTAGCGCCCCTGATGTTGACGCCCTCCCAGATGGTGAACTCGTGAAGCTCGACCTGCGGCTCCATGTACAGCGCTTCCAGGGCGTCGAACACCTGCTGCAGGTTGAGCCGGTTCTCGGCCAGGATGAACACCGACTTGTCAACGGCCACCAGACCGACCCTGGACTGGCCCTCGGCCTGGACGTCTATCCTCACCGCGTCGCCGGGCCTGGCCTCCTCGGTGCTGAACTCGACGTCAACGTTCTGCGGGTATTGCGCGCTTACCTCGAACGGCAGGTAGTCCGCCGCGACCTCGCTGTTGGGCAGTATCTGGTAGACCAGCAGCTTGGCCGACGGCGTCATCTGCGGCGTGGTGACGAACGATATCTCGTGGCTCTGCGTGAAGTCGGTGAAGACGACCTTGTCGCGCGCCACTATCTCGTAGTAGAAGTTGACCGCCTCGTCGGTGGAGTAGACCTTGAACTCGATCTTCTCCCCGACCTCGGGGATTCCCTCGCTTGTCTGCTCCACATGGATGAAGTTGCCCGACGGAGAGTAACCGGCCTCCACCGTCTTGAACGTGCTGGCGCGGCCGGACGAAGCCTCGATCTCCATCGCCACAGCCTTCGCCGGCGGGGTGACCTCGATCAGAGCCTTGCCGTTTGCGGTGTTGTACTCCTCGTCTACACGCTTCAGCTGGTCCAGGTCGTCATCATAATAGGTAATAGTGACGTCAACTTCAGCGTCCTCCGGCTGGTTGTCCGGCGTCTCCGTGATCATCAGTATCTGGTAGGGCAGCCCCGGCTTGAACACGGGGCTCTCCGGTATGAGCTGAATGTTGAGCGATGACTGGGCCACGGTCAGCATCACGCTGGTGGACTCCTCGTAGCCCGTCGCGGTCTCCCGGACGGTGATGTCCAGGATCACGTTGCCCTGCCCCCCGGCCCCCGGCACCCCGGCCACATAGCCCGCAGCCGGTATCGTGAAGTCGGTATCGCTGTCGATCTGCTCGTTGACCGTGGCGTACTCCTCCCACTCACCGACATATCTCTTGGCCGAGATGACGAGCTGCCCCTTCACCGGCTTGCCGAAGCTGTACTCCGAGCTGACGGTGCCGGTGATCTGCTCGTCTACCAGGAACCAGTCCCTAGGCAGGTCGGCTTTGACCTCGTACTTGGGCAATACGTACTCCTCGACACGGACGTCGACCTGCGTATCGGCCCTGTCCGTCGAGGCGTTGATCTTCCACACGCCCAGGTTGGGCTCGGTGGAAAGCGGCAGGTCGAGCGTGACCATGCCGTAGTCGTCGGTCGTGACCTCGTCACGGAATATCTTGATCCCCTTCGCGTCAAGGACCTCGACTGTTACGGGCTGGGTCTCCGGCCTCAGGTCGCGGTCGAGGGTTATGGCCCTCATGTGGATGGTCTGGCCGGGCTTGTAGATGGGCTTGTCCGTCTCGAGGAAGATTAGGGAGCTTCTCTCGATCCTGATCTGGGCCGAGTCCTCGAACCCATCCCCCTTGATCTGGATGGTGTACTGGCCCTCCTCGACGTCGGGGATGTCGAGCTCTATAGTGCCCTTGCCGCTGATGTTCTGTGTCGACTTGGCGATCTCGCCGCCGTCGCTGACCAGGGCTACCTCGACCTTGCCCGATGTCAGGCCCCCTGTTGCGCCGAACAGGGCCACGGAGATGGACTCCGCGACGCCCGACTGCAGCGCCTTGGGCACCACGGCCAGGTAGCTGGTCACTGGCCCGCCCGCTACGGGCTCGGAGTCGCACCCGGGCACTGTCGACACCAGCAGTGCCAGCAGAGCTATGATTGCGAATGCAAGGTGCTTCCTTGACTTCATGGCTAAATCCCTCCCGAGATTCATCTGCGTCACTATACAGATAGACGGAAGGCCGCGCAATAAGGTTCCCTGCACGATTGACTCACAGGCGGTTGTCGTGTAGGATGCTAGCGCGTAGCAGGTAGGGTGGATGGAGCGAAGCGCAATCCACCAGTCAGACAAGAGCCAGAAGCATGCCGGAATACCGAAGAGCGAAGGTGCCCGGCGGGACGTTCTTCTTCACCGTGGTGACATACGGGCGACTTCACGTATTCCGCGATGAAGTCGCAGTCAGCCTTCTGCGTGATTGCATGCGAAAGGTTAGGGCCAGGTACCCTTTCTCGATAGACGCGATAGTGGTGTTGCCTGACCATCTCCACTGCATTTGGACCATGCCGGAAGGTGATTCGGACTACTCGGGAAGATGGCGTTGGGTCAAGGCCAGGTTCAGCCGCGCCTACGGGCGGACGCCGGGGGACGGGTCTGCGTCGATGCGGCGAAGGGATGAGTTCGGCGTCTGGCAGAGGCGATTCTGGGAGCATTGGATTAGGGACGAAGATGATTTCAAGCGGCATTGTGACTATATACACTACAATCCGGTGAAGCACGATCTCGTGGACTCACCGGCAGAGTGGCCGTACAGCAGCTTCGAGCGGTACGTTCGGATGGGCGTGTATGCTCCGGATTGGGGGAGTTCTGTGGGTGCGGAAGTGCTGGGGATGGACCTGGAGTGAAGTGGTGGGTTTCGCGTTGCTTCACCCACCCTACACTTGGCTCGCAGACGAACTCGTAGGGTGGATGGAGCGAAGCGCAATCCACCAACACGGCAATAAGGTTCCCCCCCTTGACGTATTGCGTCAATAGAAACTGTTACCGAACGGGTGTTGTTGCCTCAAAAGCGCGGGTTACCGAAGCATCCTCCTTTGGGGTAGCGGAGCCTCCTGCACGATTAGCAAGCTTCCATAGGTGGT
>Ga0180433_10000075_pt1 | contig 153245 bp, 147 predicted proteins | sample SS_ome_8_FD_132980 | JGI IMG/M metagenome (GOLD analysis project Ga0180433, IMG submission 132980) | Hypersaline lake sediment archaeal communities from the Salton Sea, California, USA - SS_1_D_1 metaG | ecosystem: Environmental > Aquatic > Non-marine Saline and Alkaline > Hypersaline >... | reverse complement strand
GCAAAAAGGGGTATTGGTCTTCAACAAATGATCCAGGTGGCTCAAAAGCTTGATCAACAAAGGAAAGAGTCAGCCAATGATCCGACAGAAGAGACGGAAGAAGAATCGAAGCGTCGTGCTCGACGTGAATCGCTGAAGGATATCAGAGAAGAGATTTCTCTTTACCAAGAAATTCAAAAGAAAATGGAAGAAGAGGCAGAAAAACAAGAAAGTGGTTCTGATTCAGAAGTGTGACGGCTTTTTCTGTTTGAGTCGCATGCTCTTGAGATACAGCGGAAAGAGCTGTTTTGTTAATCCTTCTTTTTGTTCCCATTTTTTCCAAGCCATTGTACCAATCTGTTTGATTGAGCAGGCCTGAGCATTTTCTACGATGATTGCACGCTCTTTAAAAATAGTTTTGATCTCTTGTGCGTACATTGTTGCGCCTTGTCCGATAAACCGTATAGTTTGACCTGAAAATTCTGTGTTGAGTTGTGCAAAAAAGGCTGCGTTATTTTCGTAGCCTTTTTTTATTTTTTTTTCTGCACTGTTTTCGATGCCAAAATAAAGATCGCCGCTGTAGGCATTGAGTAATGCAACGGTGACAGAAAAGTTTGTATCTTTGTGTTCTTGAAGCAGTGCGTCAATTCCGTCGATTCCGATAAGTTGTTTTTGTGTTGCAAATCCAAACCCATTGATTGTGGAAATAACAACACGAAGTGTAGTAAACGGGCCAGGACCTTGGTTGGCTGCAAAAAATGCAACATCTTTGAATGACAGGCCGTTTTTTTGAAGAAGTTGTTGTGCGAGCAAAACAATGTTTTGACTTGCTCTTTTTTTTTCGTCAGTTGCTACTTGAACGATTGTTGATTTCTCAAACAGGCCAAGTTCAATCCCATGAGGAGTATGTTGAATTGCTAAAAAATGATTCATGTAGGTTGCTTATACTTTCTTAGCTGCGATTTTTACACTTTTGTTGTTGGTAGAAGATGCTAAAAGCATCAAACTCTATCGTCTTTTCTTTCTTGACGATGATTTTACCACAGTTGAGGCATTTCCACCCGTCGAAGTTTAAAAAGTGGTCAAAAAATGACTGAAGGACCATGAGTCCATTGCATTTCTTGCATTTCATAGATCTCTCCCTCTCTTTTTTTTTAGGAATGCTTCACTTTTCCTAAATATGCCTTTGTTGACCATCAACGCCGTGTATGTTTTGATTTTTTGTAAGAGAATTGAGCGCCGGGCCAACCGACAATAATTTCAACCTACCATTTGGTGCTTCACTACCCTTAATGGACCGCGGTTCGGTTCCACTTCTTGCAGTCTATTTTTTTGATTATACGCTTGTCAATAATTTAACAAAAAATGGGATAACTTATTATTTCACACTTTTATTTTTTTGCAAATAAATAAGGTAAGAATCAAGGATAAACGCTGCTGCTATTGAGTGTGATTTGAGCTTATCTTCTTTTGTTTTTTTCTTTTTAGTTTTGGCCGCCATTTTGCTTGTGAGTCGTTCATCCCATAAAATCCATTCAACATGGGGGAACTGTTTTTCAAGTTCGGTTTTTAAGTTTTCAGTTTTGGTTGTTTGTTCGCTTTTTTTGCCACCTAAAGTTCTTGGATGCCCCACCACAATCTGTTGAAGTTGTTCTTGTTGTATGGTATCGACAATAAATTGCTTAATATCTTTTGTTTTTATTGTCTGGTGGGGACGTGCAAAGGTACCGGTAGGGTCGGAAATCGCGGTTCCCGTCCACCGATCACCGACATCAAGAGCCAATATTTTCATAATATTCTCAATGGTTTGGAAAAATGATATTTCTTGAAAAATGATTTATACTAAAAATCGTTGTTTCTACTAAAAAAACCTTTCTGTTGCAGGATATGACAAAGGCAGAGCAACTGCAAGAAGCTTGTGTTGTTATCCGTGCACACTGATCTGCGAAGGGAAAACGTATGGCTGTTCTTGAGTATCTTTTGAACTTTTTTCTAGGTTGGCCTCTCATTATTTATGTTGCAATTGTTGCTGTCATTTGCACGTTTGCATGCGGATTTGTGCAATTCCGTTATTTTTTCAAGATGTGGAGCTTTACGCTGTTTTCTGAAAAATCCACTGAAAAAAAGGTCAAAGGAAAAGTAGACATGACGCCGTTTCAGGCGTTTGTAAATGCACTCAACAGCAGCTTAGGTAATGGTACGGTTGCCGGTGTGGCAACTGCAATTTATATGGGGGGTCCGGGTTCGGCGCTCTGGTTGGTTATCACGAGTGCATTTGTTTTAGCCATACGTTATTGTGAAGTATTTTTGAGCGCCTACTTTGGTGCTCGCACAACAAGCAAGGCAACCATCGGTGGGCCAATGCTTTACCTCAAGCAGGTTGTTGGTGGTAAAACGTTGGCGTATTTCTATGCACTGTTTACGTTTACTTTTGGACTTATTGCTGGAAACGCAATTCAAACAAATTCTGTTGGTCTAAGTGTTATTACAACCTTGAAACCATGGTTACACATTTCTTATCCCACAAAACCGTGGTTGAATGTTCCGTATATTGTAATTGCATTTATTATTCTTCTTTTTATGCTTTACATTTTACTTGGTGGTGCTGCACGTATTGTAAAATTTTCCGACAGAATTGTGCCGGTGAAAGTTGGTGTATTTTTTGTATCTGCGCTTGCAATTCTGATTTATCATTACCAAAATCTTTTCCCTGCATTAAAAATTATTTTCTCAAGTGCCTTTAGTTCTCAGGCTATTGCTGGTGGGATGGTAGGTTTTGCTGTGCAACAAGCGGTTCGACGTGGTATGTCTCGTAGTATTTTTGCAACAGAGTCAGGTTTGGGGACTACCGCTATTTTGTTTGGATCGACCGGATCAAACCGTCCGGTTCGTTCTGGAATCATGTCTATGCTTGCAGCATTCATTAGCACTTGCGCCTGTTTTTTAATGAGTTTGTGCATTGTTGCAAGTGGAGTGTGGAGTAGTGGTCTCGATAGCACTGCATTAACAATTGCGTCTTACAACACTGTTTTTGGTTATCTTGGCGGATGGATTGTTTCGTTCCTTTCCATTTCCTTCGGTATTGGTGTGTTGGTAACGTTTGCATACATCACCCGCGAGGCATGGCTCTACCTGACTGGAGGAAGGTTGCAGTGGATGTTTGCAGTTTTGTACTCCGGTTTTGCGTTTTGGGGAACAATTGCCAAAGTTCAGGTGGTGTGGCATATTGCCGATCTGGTAATGGCAGGAATGTTGATCATCAACCTGTTTGGTATTTTGTATCTTCTTCCGTTGATACGCAAAGAGTTGCGTGCTTTTTCTAAATCTTAGTAGCTGTTCTGTTTTGCAAAAAAGTAAGGAGACCCGTTGTGAGTAAAGCAGACAAACTGCTGACGATGCCGAAATTTTTTCCTGTATCTTGTCATACAAAAACCGTTGGTCTCGGATCAACTTTTGTCGCAATCAAAGGGGATAAAGAGGACGGAGTTGCTTACATTTCTGCTGCGCTCAAGCAGGGAGCAAAAAAAATTATTGTGCATCAAGATGCAAAACTATCTAAAGAAATTATTTCTGAAGTTAAATCTGTTGGTGCCACGATAGAAAAAGTACAAAACACAAGAAAAGCGCTTGCGCAGTTGAGCGCTCAAGCCAATGATAATCCTTCAAAAAAATTAAAAATAGTTGGAGTGACGGGTACTAAAGGAAAAACTTCAACGGTGTTTATGCTTGAACACCTCCTTCGTAGTGCAGGGTATAAGACTGCGTTGTTGAGTACGGTACACAACAAAATTTTTGATACTGTTTTTGAAACAGAACTAACTACCGCACATCCAGATTATTTGCACGCTTTTTTTGCGCTGTGTGTAAAGCAGGGTGTTGAATATGTGGTGATGGAAGTTGCAGCACAGGCGTTATCACTTCATCGGATTGAAGGCATAACATTTGATGGTGCAATCTTTACGAACTTTGGGCAGGAACATGCAGAATTTTATGAAACACAAGAAAACTATTTTGCAGCAAAGTGTAAAATTTTTGATCATTTAAAAACAGGTGCTCCCGTTTTTGTTAACGCGGATGATGAGCGGGGTAAAGAGATTTTAAATTTATATCCAGAATTTTTTTCGTTCAGTCTTACACAAGAAAACGTTACGTTGAGTGCTCGTCCGATTGAACTGATAGAAAATCTTTCCTGTAGCATCTGTTTTGAAAAAAAATGTATTTTATTTTCTTGTCCACATTTGTTTGGCGCGTTCAATGCCTACAATATGCTTGGCGCTGTTTCTCTTGCTCATGTTTTGGGAGTGCCACTAGAAATGTCTGCCCATGCAATGAACAGTTTTTCAAAAATTCCTGGACGGTTAGAACGATATGTTCTGCCCAACGGTTCATTCTGTTTTATTGACCATGCGCATAACCCGTCATCATTTGAAGCAGTACTTTCCACGTTGCGTAAAATGACCGATCAACTGATTGTGGTGTTTGGTGCAGGAGGTGAACGGGATGGCACAAAAAGACCCCAAATGGGTAAAATTTCCGCACATTATGCAGATCATATTATTTTGACTTCAGATAATCCTCGTTCAGAAAATCCAGTGGATATAGCTGCAGATATTTGCGTTGGAGTTGAGACAGAACATCGAGGAAAAATTTTATGTGAGCTTGATCGTGAAAAAGCAATTCAAGCTGCATACAGGCTTGCCAAAAAAAATGGAATCATTGCGTTGCTTGGCAAGGGGCGTGATGAGTATCAAATTTTTGGAACTAAGAAAAGATTTTTTAGCGAACGAGAAATACTGAAAAATTTTTAGTTCGTGCTCATCAAAGTAAAAGGTCTCGTTCTTTTAACAAGGCAGGAACAAGAAATAAAACGGGAGCAAACCTTAAAGTTCCTACGACTGCGGTTCCTAAACCGTAAACAACAACCTTTGATCCATGTCCTACGGTTGCAGAAAAATTAAGCAACACGTTTTTTAAATTTTCAAAATTTTCTTCCACCGTTTTTTTTGTTTCGATTTGAAAGGTACAGTTTTTCAATGATTTATATGATTCCTTTGTTTTCTCCGCCGATTTCTTTGTTTGTTTCCCAAGCAGATGTGTTGCTACCGAACTTAGGCCAACCCCCAAAGCGCCTGCTCGTATTGTGAGAAAAGATTTGAGGTCCATAGGGGTTGAAGTCGATGAAAGGAATAAAAGTAAAAAGGATAGTATCGCTGTGCATGAGCGGATTTGTTTCATTTTTGTAGTTCCTCCCACTGTGTAGTGAGTTCTTCAATTTTATTTTTTAAATCTTCTATTGCGGTCTGATTTTTTTCAAATTCTGGAGTTCCGTATCTAAAATCAACAAACTTCAGTTCGAGTTGGGTGATTTCCTCTTCTAGCTTTTCTATTTTATTTTCTAATTTTTTACTTTGTTTACGCAGTTCGTGTTGTTGTTTATTTTGTTCTTTTTTTATGTTCTGGGTTTTTGTTTGTGTTTTTACAGGAGATGCCGGTTGTGCATGTTGTTTTTGATATAGGTACGATTCGTAATTGCCATGATATTTTGTGGTACCGTTTGGTTCCAGTTCGATAATATCAGTGGCAAGCTTATTGACAAAGTCACGGTCGTGAGAAACGAACAGTATGGTGCCTTGGTATGCAAGGAGTGCTTTTAATAAAACTTCTTTCGATTGAATATCCAAGTGGTTTGTTGGTTCATCAAGCAATAAAAAGTTTGCGTCTTGCAAGAGCACGCACACCATGCTGACTCTATTTTTTTCTCCCCCACTTAGTACTTTTACTTTTTTTTCAACATCTTCTCCGCTGAATAAAAAAGAGCCCAAGAATGAACGGATTGTACTTTCTGATTTGTTTGCGCAACAACTTTGTACATTTTCCAAGATGGTTGCATTCAGATCGAGTGATTTATTTTGATCTTGTTCAAACAGTGCATGTTCGGTGCTGTATCCAAATGTTATCTCTCCTGTTTGGAGCGGAAATTTTCTGCAAATAAGATTGAACAGTGTTGATTTTCCTGCTCCATTTGGAGCAATGAGTGCAATCTTTTGTCCCCGCTCTACAGCAAAGTTTGCGTTAGAAAAAATCTTGTTTTCACCAAATGTATGCGCAACATTTTTTACATTTAATACAATTCTTCCGGCGCGTTGTACGGGTGGGAAAGAAAAACTAACCTGTTTTGCAGAAGGTGGCAACGTGATCCGTTCTACTTTGTCTAGTTCTTTCTGCATGCTTTTTGCCATTTTTGATTTAGTCGCTTTGGCTCTGAACCGTTCTATGGTTGCAGTTTTTCTTTTGATTTCACGTTGTTGCTGTTCGTATGCCGTTGCAAGTGCAACCAGATCAAGTTCTCGTTGTTCTTCGTAGAATGAGTAGTTGCCTCGGTATCGTTTTGCATTTCCAGTTTCAAGTGCAATAATTTCTTCGCATAGTTGATCAAGAAAGTAACGATCGTGACAGACGAGGATAAAACCAAAAGAGGCATTTTTTAAAAAATCAAGAAACCATTCTTTTGCAACAATGTCTAAGTGGTTGGTAGGTTCGTCAAACAGATAAAAGTCTGCATCTTTCAAAAGTAGTTTTGCAAGCACAAGTCGCATTTTCCAGCCAACACTCAATTCAGAAACAGATTGATTTTGTTGGTGCTCAGAAAATCCAAGTCCTGTGAGTACTGTGTGTGTTTGCCGTGTTGCAGAGTGTGGCTCTAATTGATCAAGTTCGTGATGGACCTGTGCAAATTGGTCAATGAGTTCTTGTGTACTTTTTGCCTCAATTTTTTTCTGCAGATCAACTTCTTGTTGTTGCAGGGCATACAGTTTTTCAAAAGTAGAAAACGCTTCTTCGTACACTGTTTTGGTTGATTGCAAGACGACTTCTTGCGGCATGTATGCAATTGATGCACGATCGGTTAGGGCAATTTCTCCACCATCCAGTATCTGTTGATTCACAATTGCTTTGAGCAAAGTAGATTTGCCAGACCCGTTTGCGCCTACAAGGCCAATCCGCTGATTGCGCTGTAGAGTAAAAGAGATATTGTCAAAAACTTTTTGTGTACCGAAAGAAAGATTGATGTTTTTTACTTGAATCATTTTTTCAATCAGATTTCTCTGTTTTTTGGTTCTTCTAGCTCTTCTAGTTCTTCTAGTTCTGTAAACTCCAGAATGGTCATTTTACCGGAAGTTGGAACCGGTGTGTATGTTCCATTTCCGATCACGGTTGGTTTATATATTACAACGTTTGGATTGTTGATATTCTGTATTAGTATTATTTTTTTCAGGTTTGTTGGTAGCTCCATATTTCCTTTGAGAGCATCTGCTATAGTAAAAGTATGTTCAGAAGAGATCTTTTTTAAGCATGTGTAAACAGCTGTTTTAGTGGGATCGAACTCACAGTAACAGATGTATGCTGGCTTTTGCCCCTTATTTTCTAGACAAATAGTACGGGAGCCAAAAAAATGTCTGCCTGCTTCTTTCAATTGGGCGGTTCGTGCCTTCCGCCACAACCCTCGCCTTTTTTGTTTTAGTTTGATAGCAAAACCATTGGTTGCTGTTGTCAAAAAAATGGTTACCAAACAAAAAAAATAAACACTGTTTTTTCTTGACATGTGCTTCCTTGAAATAACCTTTAAGACCGATATTTTTTACTTGAATTGAAAAAAAGACAATCCTTTTCTTGTAAAACTGCAAAAATTTATTTTCTTTAGAGTTGGAATCATAACAGTGTTTCCATTTCTTAAGATATGTGGACCCTCCAGATATTGCCCAGAAGAAGATCCTTGTATTGGCGGATTTCCTCTTAGGGCTCGTATCATACGAGATTCTCCTGGATTCAGAACTCCTATACATTGCTCAATGTTTTTTTCGTGAGAGTTCCATTCGCACCAAAATACTGTTACGAGTCTTTTTTCTAGATTCCTCAAGCGTATTATAGCGGAGGTGGCAGGGGCTCTTTTTTCTATCACTTTTTGCTTCATGGCAAAACAATTGGTTGCCGTTGTCAAAAAAATAGTTACCAAACAAAAAAAATAAACATCGTTTTTTCTTGACATGTGTTTCCTCAAAATAGGTTTTGGGGTTTTTTCTATTGTATAGGAAACAAACGGTTATTCAAACGTGGGAAGTGCAGTGTTGGCTGATGATCAGCTTTTTTTTAAGAAGAAAGATGGAGTTTTTGTATGTAAGGTGGTGTTGCGCGGAAAGGAAGGGCATGATGTTAACAACGAATATGGCAGGAGCTGCCTGTTTTTGTTTTTCCAGTTCATAAAACAAAAATGTTTGTCGAAGAGCCATGACCCAGACGAGCAGTAAAATAATTTGGAGGCAAAAGAAAAAACGGATTGGTGAGCTTAAAGTTTCGGTTTTCATGGTTAGATCCTTGGATATAGTTTTACGAAAAAGGGCCATGGATATGCTCCATGACCCTTTTTTTCTTTTTTTGTTTTTTCAGGTGATATGCCTGTGGTGTACGCTTGTACAACGTTCATTCTTACAAAGCAGGATATGTTTTGTGTCAATGCCCAGTCTGCATAGTGTGAAAACAAGACATACTTTAAGAATGGTTATTGCTGCCAACACCCACACGGTTATCAACCCTCGTTTAAGACTCATGATTACTCCTTTTTCATTATTCGATCTGTTTTAATACACATTTTTATAGCCAATGCTTACAGTTATCCAACTGTGATCATGCGACGAAACTGTATTGCGGTAAAATTTTACGATAAATAGTCTAAATCGTTTGCCCAATCGGGCGCAATAAATCGATGTGCGGCAGAGGGCCGCAGGTCTGACATGCCTATATGAGGCCAGAAAGGTGATAAAAAGGAGAGAGTTGTTTTTTTAAGTACGTTTTGGGTTGGGTACCGAGGTATTTGCGGTGGTGGATTAATTATGTTTGTGATCATTAGCATGATCTGCTCCTTGAAAAATGGTTAGTTAGAAAACTGCTTGATAAAAAATTATCATGAAAAATTTTTTGACACAACTATTTTTTTCAAGCTACAATGTGTAATTTACATCTCTCAGTTCGACCCAACTATTTACCACGTTTTTCCCTAGATTTGTTTGTTTTTGTATTTCTTTTGCTATCCTTTTTTTATCTTCATATTTTTTCTATCAATTTTTCAGAAAGGGCCCATCTATGAAAAAACTTTTTTTAGCAACATTAAGTCTTTGTGTGGTTTTTTCATTGCATGCTTCTCTTTTGAATCGCGTGCCCCCTTGGGAAAAGAAGCCAGAGGTTAACACGTTTGAAGAAATAGGAGAGACTGTTTTTAGATATGAAAAGCTTGAAATGTCGCATCGTCCTACGGGGGATGCCCCAAATTCTCTTTTACAATTTTCTAAAGTTTTGAATTCTATTTCTGGTCTCAATCAAAATGCATTAGGTGAAAATCCTCACAGGTTTTCTCTTTCAGGTGCCACGCTTACCTGGATGATACTTCATCTTCAAACCAAAACCGTTGATGCCGCCAAAAAAGCTCGAAATTTAGGTCGTTTACTTGCGTTAAATGGGGCTTTTGAAACATTAAAAAGATCCGTATTATTGCACCGGCAACATACTGTTCCAAGAGAGGAGTTTTACTGCCAAGGAATTGCGAAGGTTCTTAAAGGGGTTCACGAGGAAATTCTGCAAAGACCAAAAAAGAAAGGAATTTCTCAGGAAGAGGAAGGTGAGATGATAAAAATTTTGGAATCTCCATGTAGCGGAAGAGAGGGGCAACTTGCTGATGTTGCAAAACATCTTTCAACTGTGTTTCCATCCTTTGAAAAATCATATTGTTGTCCTGGCTGTAAAGGGTGTAAGAATGAACTTCCAAAAGATATGCAGCCTTTCTGTAATCTTTGTAAAGCTCTGACGCAGAGAATGTTTTCAAGTCTTGCCTCAGAAATAGTTAATAACGGACGAGTTGATGCCTACATGCAGAAATTTGAGGAAGAACTTACCGAGAAAACAGAAAAGCGCAAACAAGAGCTTGGTCTGAATGATGATCGGCAAAAAAATATTCTCAAAATGCTAGGAAGTCTCACAGAGGGTAGAAAGTGTAATCGGCAAACACAGACGAAACGTTTTAACCAAGATGAGGGAACACGGGTCGAGCAGGAAGAAGGATTTCAAGATCCCGTTGAATTGCAACCAAGTTTTTTCGAACGTTGGTTCGGTAGCTGGTAGTTTTTTGATTTCTTTTTTTACCTACAGATAAATTTTTCATCCTAGTTTTTCCTTTTCATTGTTTCGTGTATTAAAAAATTGATACCCTTTCCATCAGGAAGGGGTATCTTTTTTTTGGGGAGGAGGGGGACATGAGATTTTATATTTCCGTTCTTTTTATTCTTTCTTTTAGTTGTATGCATGGCAGCTCACCCATTGAGTCAACCCTTGCTATTCCTGGTAAGCACACGGCACATGTTCATGCGAGAAGACTAAGCCTAGAAAATTATCCTCCGCGAGGCGAAAAGTTGGCTGTCTCATTACGGAACTTAAGTTCAACTCTGAGCGATCTTAATGGCATGAAGGATGGCTCTCACTTTTTTTGTCCAATCACACTGGGAAAAATGATTAAAAAATTAAATCAAGATTTATCAGAAAAAGGTGTGCCGCTTGCAGATGCTAATGCAGCGGAGATCGGGCTGTATGATTTGCAAAAACAGGTGATAAGAAACCAAAACAAAATTTTTTTTGATGAAAAAAGATCTTTAGAAAAACTGCCCTATTTATTGACGGCAGTACACGATCAGTTAGGTGATATAACCCAAGATGATCATGCTTTTTTGATGGAAAGGCTGAGATTAAGTGCGGGGGGAGTAAGAAAACTAAGGCTAAAATTTCCTGAAGAAGATCAAAAGTGTGGAAAAAAGAAGTATGCAAAAAATTTGGACAGTATCATTCGCAGAAAATTTGAGGACTATATCCTTTGGAAAAATGGTAATGGAAAGAAGGCTCTTCCAAAAAAAAGAGAAGTTTTTGGTGAAATGTTTAAGCTTTGCATGGCGTGTAAGATTTGTTGCCTCGTTCACTTTGATAAAGTGTGGAGAAGTAAGTATATACGAGAAAAGACAAATAAGACGATGGACCGTTTTGCAGAGAATCTAAAAGACACTGTTTTGAAGGAAAAAATTGCAAGGACCTGTGGGCACGCTAAAACAAAACCCCCGCCATATTTTTTGTAAATGGTTTTTTAAATGTTCATCCTGCGCGTTTTTTTTGCAACCATTGTTTTTACTTCTTCTTTAAATTCTTCGCTCTCCACGTATTCCTGAACAACGGCTCCTCCTTTTACTGCAGTGGCTACAATGCTGCCAACACTGGCTACTATTCCGTTGATGTTTGTTCCAACGCTTTGTTTATCGCTAGGAGCTGCTTGCAAAATATTTAAGAGACTGCTGATTATACCAAAAATGTAAGAAGCAATGGCTCTGATTTTTTGATTTTCTTTTTCTTCACACTTTTTGCATTTGCGAGGAATATGGTCAAGGTTTGGTTTTGTTGTGTGTTCAGAAAAAGAAGTTTTTGCAAAAGAAAAGAGTAGCAAAAGTAGAACTATAATTTTTTTCATTCCTCACTCTCCTTTTTTAAAAGAGTATTTTTATTTAATTATCGCAATCGCTTTCTGGTTCTTCATCTTCTTCACTGGTAGAATCGCAAAAACGGTTCAGTCGTTCTTGTTCTTTTTTGGTTAGTTTTGACCATGGACGGACTGTTCCTAGAGCAAGCGGTATTCTTGTTTTTTTTCGATAAGGACCTTTTCTTTGAAGTCGTGCTCGTTGTACCGCTTTCAAACTACTGTTTTTTCTTCGTCCTGATCCTTGAAGAATGTTGTTGCTAGCTAAAAAAACAAAGACTGCGATCACAAAAACCGTTTTTTTCATTTGTTGATCCTTAGTTTTTTTCTGTGTCTGTTTCGTTTTTTTCTTCAAAGACTAAAACTTGTACCACTCGTTTTGGTGTGGCTTTTTGTACCTGGAAATAATATTTTTTGTACTGCGTACGCTCACCTTTTTTTGGTATGTGTTGTAGCTTCTCTGTCAAAAATCCACCAAGCGTAACCGCATCTTGTGCTTCGAATGTTATTTCAAGAACTTCACTGACTTCACTCAGTGGCATGCTTGCGTCAATCAACCAGCCTCCTTGCTTGAGCGGAATGATTTTCTCTTGTGTTGCTTCGTACTCATCGCTGATTTCTCCTACAATTTCTTCGAGAATATCTTCGAGCGTGATAAGTCCTGTGATGCTTCCGTATTCGTTTGTAACCATTGCAATGTGCTGATGTTTTTCGCGAAGTTCGGTAAGCAGTTGATTGATTTTCATTGTTTCAGGGATAAACGGAATGGGGCGTAAAAGGCTTTTGAGCGTGACCCCTTCAATTGGTTTTGATCCTTTTGTTGTAGACCACAGCATGAAAAGATCTTTTAAGTGGATCATGCCGATTATGTTTTCGGCCTTTCCTTCGTATGCGGGAAGGCGTGTAAATTGATACTTGGTAAACACATCAAGTGTGTCTTCAAGTGAACCTGCAATATCGATTGAAACTACATCAACGGCAGGAACCATGATTTCTTTTACCGGTGTTGTACCAAGCTCAAAAATACTTCTGAGCATTTCACTTTTTTCGGATTCCATCATTCCTTTTTCATTGATGTGTTCAATCAAAAACTGAATTTCTTTTTCTGATGAAACCCATTCGCTTTTTTCGCCCAGAGCTCTGTTTCCTCCTAGTTTCAAAATGAGGTAGTCAGAAAGGCGAGTAAGAATTGGGACAACTGGACGTAGGATCATGTATGTAAGATTTGTGAGCCATAGGGTTGATTTGAAAATCCGTTCGCCACGTGTTTTTGCAAGATTTTTTGGAATGATTTCCCCAAAAATTAAAATGGCAACGGCAGCAAAACCAATACCTAATGAAAAACCAAGTTTACCGAAATTGATGCGGGCAAAAATTCGTTCCATCACCGTGGAACTCAGTGCTGCAACAATAACATTTACAAACGAGGTTGCAATTAAAACGGTAATCAGTACTTTCTGTGGACTTTTTTCAAGTGCTTCAAAAAGTGTTTCGTACCGTTTTGATTTTTCCGCAAGCTCTCGTAGTTTGAAAAGTCGTAGTGCCGTTATGCTTGTTTCAATGAATGAAAACACTGCAAACAAAAAAAGTGATATGAAAAAAAACGCTATACCAAAATACAACATTGAACTGAACGCTGGTTCCATAGTAGTACCTTTACTCTCTCTGCTTCAAAGACCAATTTTATGGAACTGATTATACCGTTATTCTGAAAGTTCGTCATCGTGATTCATAAGATCGATGTCTGTTTCTTTTTCAAAAAACGCTTTTAGCTTTTTACTTCGTGAAGGATGACGCAGTTTTTTAATTGCTTTGACCTCAATTTGACGAATTCTTTCTCGTGTCACAGAAAAGTCTCTTCCGACTTCTTCAAGTGTATGTTCTGATGCAACATCAATACCGAATCGCATTTTGAGAACTTTTTCTTCACGCGGGGTGAGTGTTTTAAGAATTTCACGAACTCGTTCTTTTAAGTCGTTACTTGCAACCGTTTCTGAAGGAGAAAACTCTTTATCGTTTTCGATAAAGTCTTTAATGAACGCATCTTCACTGTCGCCAACAGGGGTTTCTAATGAAATTGGTTCTTTTGAAATTTTGATAATGTTTTTTATTTTTTTCTCATCAAGATTCAGTTTTTTTGCAAGTTCCGCATGTGTTGGTTCTCGTCCGTGTTCTTGTACAAACGTACGTTTGATTTTGTTGATTTTGTTAAGAGTTTCTACCATGTGCACCGGAACGCGGATTGTTCTTGATTGGTCGGCGATTGCACGTGTGATTGCCTGACGAATCCACCAGGTTGCGTACGTAGAAAATTTATAACCACGTTCAAACTCAAACTTTTCAACCGCTTTCATCAACCCGATGTTTCCTTCTTGAATCAAGTCAAGAAAGTGAAGTCCGCGGTTAACGTATTTTTTTGCGATGTTAACTACAAGACGAAGGTTTGCTTTTGCAAGATCGTCTTTGGCGTCCTTGTCATCAAGCTGACCTTGTTCAAGTTGATTATGATATTTTAGAACAGTATCATACGGAAGACCAATTTCTGCTTCCAGTTTTTTGCGTGTTTTCACGGTAGAACGCAATGTTTTGGTCAGTTCATCGATTGCATGTTTCGTTTCTTTGGTTTGGTCTTCTTGTTTGTACTGATCGATGTATTGTTCGCAGTTTTGTGCAAGTTCATTTTTTTCTTCGAGCTTTTTAAGATATTTTTCTATTCTCTTTCCAAGCTTTCTGACCAACTTGTTTGCAATTCTGATTGATTTGATTGTTTCAGCAATTTTTGTTTTGTTTTCTTTAACCTTTTCAAGCATTTCTTTTTTCTTTTTGCTCGAAGTCAGTTGATCTCGGTAAGATCGGTAGATCGTCTCTTCATTCTCAATAAGTTTTTTAATTTGAGAAATTGTTTTTAAAAATTGCTTCTGTTCTTTTTCTACTTTTGGAAGATTTTCTTCATCAAACTCAGAAAACTGAATAATATCTTTCAGCGCAAGTGTCCCTTTTTGTATTTTATCGCCAATCAGAACGAATTCTTTGTGGATAAATGGAAACTGTGCGATTGAATCAACGGATTCTGCTTTTCCTTTAGCAATTTTATTTGCAATGATGCTTTCTGTTTTTTTATTTAAAAGAGGAATTCTTCCAATGTCGCGCAGGTACGATTTAACACCGTCCGCAAGTTGCGCTGAAGCCTCTTTTCCTATTTTTTCATCATCATCGCTATCACTGGTTGTTGCGCCTAAAGAACCTTTCATTTTTTCTTTGACCGCTTTTTTTGAGGTCTCATCTTCTTTTGCTGAAAGGTCGTCGCCGTTTTGTTTTTGTTCGAGTTCTTCGAGCGTAACGAGTTCTATTCCTTTTTTTTCCAAGAACAGAATTATTTCATTAATTTCTTCTTCTGTAAGATCGTGGTCGGTTGCAAATACAATCAGTTCTTCGTAGGCAAGTTTTTTTCCATGAACACTTTCTAACAGCTCTTTTTTGATGTCAGAAATTGTTAAGGGCGTATCTGTTTTTTTAGTCTTGGTTTTTTTAGTACTTTTTTTAACGATTTTTTGGGGAGCGGGTTTCTTTTTTGGAACAGGTTTCTTTTTTGTAGATGTTTTTTTTACGGTAGAAGTTTTTTTTGTCGATGGTTTTTTAGCTGCAGTTTTTGCAGTTGTTTTTTTCTTTGTTTTTTTCATTTTTTACTCGTTACTTTCATATCAGAATTTTTTAACAACTTTTTTTTGAGTCTTGAAAATCTGGACAAAATATTTTCAACCTCTTGTACGTTGTTTTCTTGCTGCGCCAGGGCAAGCTTATTTTTTATGTTTTGGACAACGTTTTTCCATGTTTTTTTCTGAAGTTGCCTAAGCATGTGGTGAAAGGATTGCGCTGTGACCGTCTCATCAATCTGCAAAAGGGTCATACTCGCATACTGTCTCTCACGTTCATCCAGCAGTTCAAAGAGCCTAGAAAAGGTCAATGGATCTGTGGAGGGTTGTTTTTTGAGAGTTAGCAGTTTTTGTAGTATGGAATTTGACGGTGCTGAAAGGCAGGTAATCAAATAATCCTCATTGTCCTCATTAAAAAATGACACATTGTTTAATATAGCAAAAAGGATTCTTTTTTCTAGGGAAATGCCTGCTTTTTCGGAATTATTCGGCGCCTGTACGACTTTTGGTTTTTCTGATGACTCTGCTTCTTTTTTATTTTTTTTATTTAGTTGTTTTTCAAGCTCGCAATAGAGCGATTCAAAGGGGATTTCCAGTGTTTTTGATGCGTTTTTTAGTATGATGTCTCGTTTAACTGGTTCTGGGATGTTTTTAATGGTGCCGATTAATTTTTTTACCAGCTGAATCTTTTTGTTGAGGGATTTTTCTGCAAATCCTTCTCCAAGGTTGCTTACAAAAAATGAAAAAATGTTTTTTGCCTGATCGACCTCTGTCTTGATATTTCCGCCTGATCGCAAAAAAGAGGCAGGATCTTCACCCTCTGGAAGTTGTATTACCTTCAGTTCCATACTGACCTGCCAACAAAGTTCCGTGAGGCGCATGATTGCTTTTTGTCCCGCTGCATCACCGTCATAAAGTACATACAGCTGGTGAGCGTATCGGGAAAGCATTTTGAGGTGGTGTGCAGTGCATGAGGTGCCAAGTGTTGCAACGGTGTTTGCAAATCCATGCTGCACCATTGCAATGCAGTCGGTATATCCTTCGACTAAAAAAAGCTCTTCTTTTTCTTGAATGCTTTTTTTAGCAAGATCCAGGCCAAATAGAATTGATCCTTTGTTGAAGAAGTTATTTTCATGGGAGTTGTAGTATTTTGCTCGTTGATCGTTCCTTTTAAAAATTCTTCCTCCAAAACCGCAAAATCTACCCAGATGATCTTTGATAGGAAAAATAATTCGTTCCTCAAACGGTGAGTACAAAATATTTCTTCCTTCTGAAATAATTTTTGCTTCAAGTAAATCATCGGTAAGAATTGATTTGGTTCTCACATGAGCGATCAAAGATTTTACGTGCCGTAATCCTCCAGGAAAGTAGCCGATTTTAAAAAGGTCAATTGTCTGAGAGTTAAAGCCTCTATTGTTTAGGTAATGCAAAATTGAAGGGCTTTTTTTTAGTCCATCGTGGCACCACAAGGAAACGGTTTCACATAGTTGAAAGTAGCGATTTTTTTCATCGGGATCTTGTGAGGGTGCTTTAGAAATCGCTTCTGGAACTTCCAACTGGTATCGTTCAACAAGGTGTTGTGCCGCCTCAAGTTGTGTGCAATTTTCTACTTTTGCTATGAAGGAAATAAGGTCTCCACCCATGTGGCAGCCAAAGCAGTAAAAAATTTCCCGGTGAGGACTTACGGTAAATGACGCAGTTTTTTCATGATGAAATGGGCAGTGTGCCTTCCAGTAGGTTCCTGCCTTTTTCAGTTTGGTGTATTCACCTATAACATCGAGAATAGAAAGTTGTGATTTTACAAAACTAAAAAGGTTCATCTTTTTTGTGGCTTACGCTTAAGGGTTATACTCACAAAGGCAATGCCTGCACTGATGGCAAGCCCAAGAGCAATCCACTGATGAATAGAAAGAAAGCGCAGCAATGCATGTTTGAAAAAGGCGCGATCCCCTCGCCAAAAATCGACAGTAAAGCGTTCTGCACTTGCAAGCATGAGATACAATGTTATAAGTTGTCCGTTTTTTTTACAGTATGTTTTGCCAATCAGCAGCATGAACAAAAAAATAAAAAACAGTGTAGTTGAACTATAAAGTTGTGTTGGATGGAGTTGTGTGCATACCGGTGCAATTGTTTCAGCATCCGTGTATTGTATTGCCCACGGAAGGGTGCTTGGAATGCCGTAACAACAGCCAGCAAAAAAACAACCTGTTCGCGCAATCGACTGAAAGAGTGGAGCGTACAGGGCTGCAATATCAAAAACCTGCAGTACCGAAACACGTATTGTTCTGAGATACAGAGTTTCTGCAATGAGAATGCTTAGTATGGTGCCAAGAATAGAAAAGCCGCCTTCCCAAAAACTAAAAACCTGCCAAAAGCTTGTCATGGTATGATACTCTTGTGCGACATAAAGCAAGCGACCACCAACAATTCCGCTCAGTATGCCGACAAAAAGAACGTGTGAAAACTGTTCTTCGGTCATCAATTTTTTATGTTTGATGCGGCGGCGGATAAGCCACGTGAAAACGAGGAGCCCAATCGTAACGATCAAACCAAACGTTTGTATAGAAATGGGACCGTAGATATGAACGAGTTCTCGGCTCATGAATGATATCCTGTGTTACAAAAAAGCATCTTTTAAGAAGTGTACCGCATTTGTTTCAAGAACACGATATCATACTTCAATTCGGGTTACCGATAACGGTTCTGCCCCTTTTATGAGGATTCTCCACTTATTTTTCCAGCGGAATTTGATTGCAACCTGTTTGGTCTCCTGAGGAATTTTGAATTCAACAACTTTTGCGCCTTTTCGGTGATGCCCAAATTCATAGTCATAGCGAACTTTAAGCGTATCTTCTGGTATATCGATTGTCTTTTTTTCACCAAAATCCATTTTTTGTCCGTTGACGGTTATTGTAAAGACTGATGGTTTGTAGTTTACGACAAAATATTTATACCGTGTCATTTTTTTTGTGATATTGTTTTGTACTTCAATTGATCGAGCATGAGAGGCTGTGCATGCAGATAAACCTGCAAAAGCGCACAGCAAGATTTGCTTCTTCATTACTTTCCCCCCTACAGAAAAGTTTTTGTCCCCGTTTTCCCTTATGTTTAAAAATACTGTTTTGAAAGAAACAAAATCAAGACTTTTGGGCTTGTCTTGTTTTAAAGATAAGTAAAGAGAGGGCGGCAGGCGTGATGCCTGGAATGCGGGAAGCATGTGCAATGGTGGTTGGCTTGTAGCGAATCAGTTTTTCTTGTAGTTCAATTGAAAGGCCGGGTAAGTTTTTATATTGAAAGTTTTTTGGAATCTTTAACTGCTGAAACTTTTTTGTTCTTGCGATTTCTTTTTTTTCTCTCTCAATGTAAGGAGCATACTGAATTTCTGCGTGCACTGTTTTGAGATTTCTTTCTGAAAGTGGAATATTTGCAAGTATAGAGCGAAGCTCTCGGGAATCTTGTGACTGACCAAATTGTTTCAAAAGTTCAGTTGGTGTGTACAGTGTGTTCAATTTTGTAAATGCGCTGTGTAGGGCTTTTTTTCCTTTTAAAAAATCTTGATATAACGTTTCGTCGATCAGACCGAGAGTGTATCCTTTTTCTGTTAGTCGTAAAAATGCGTTGTCTTGTCGTAGCAATAATCTTCGTTCTGCCCGGGACGTAAACATACGGTATGGTTCGTCAATACCAAAAGAAATTAGATCATCGATCATAACACCGATGTAACTTTCATTTCTGTCTAGGATGAATTCCGGTTTGTTTTGATTTTTTAAATGTGCGTTGATACCGGCAACAAGACCCTGTGCTGCAGCTTCTTCGTATCCGGTTGTACCGTTAACCTGTCCGGCCAAAAAAAGTCCGCTTATTTTTTTTGTTTCAAGTGTGTGATGCAGTTGTTCAGAAAATGCATAGTCGTATTCAACTGCGTATCCTGGCTTTGTGATGATTGCTTTTTCAAAACCTACGATAGAACGTACATACGCTTCTTGTACTTCATATGGCAGAGATGTAGAAATTCCATTTGGATACAGTTCATCAGAATCTGTTCCTTCCGGCTCTACAAAAATATGATGAGATGTTTTGTGCGCAAAACGTGCAATTTTATCTTCGATTGAAGGGCAATAACGCGGGCCAACACCAGAAATATTTCCGGAGTACATGGCAGAAAGGTGCAAATTTTCTTTAATAATTTTGTGTGTTTTTTCGTTTGTGCGTGTGATAAAGCAGTGGTGTGTGTTGCTGACTTTATGAGGATAAAATTCAAACAGGTAGTCTAGATTTGCTGCTTCCTGTTTTTCCATAGCTGCAAAATTAACACTTTCTTTTTTCAAGCGTGGTGGTGTTCCTGTTTTGAGTCGACCAAGTTTAATTCCAAGTGAAGAAAGCGATTGGGAAAGTTCCGTTGCTGCTTGTTCTTCGGTGCGTCCACCGGGCCATGTTTTTTTACCTACGTGTAGTGTGCCGTTTAAAAATGTTCCCGCGGTAATGATGACCGTTGGAGCAAAAAAAGTTTTTCCACTTTTTGTTTTTATTCCCTGTACTGCGGATTTTAAATCAGTTAGAACCTCAACCACGTTATCTTCGTACAAGGTAAGATTTTTTAGGGCATGCAGTTTTTTTTGTGCCAGTGTTTTGTATTTGTGCTTATCGATTTGTAAACGCAAGCCTTGAACGGCCGCACCTTTTTTTGTGTTGAGCATGCGTGCTTGCAGGTATGTTTCCGTACATAGTTTTGGCATCAGGCCACCGAGTGCACTCACCTCGTACACGATGTGTCCTTTGCCCACACCGCCAATTGCAGGGTTGCAGGGCATCAGGGCAAGGGTATCAATTTTGAGTGTAATGAGAGCTGTTTTTGACCCCATTTTGGCAGCAGCGTGTGCGGCTTCTACACCGGCATGTCCGCCGCCTACCACAATAACATCAAAACTGGTATCTGCCTGATTCATAAAATTGAATGGTTTAGAAATTATTAGATATGAAACGTCCCCAGAGAATTGTGTTCTCTGGGGACTATTGTACTGTATTTCGCGTTTTTGAGCAATCGTTCTATCGTATTGAAGGAGGCGGCGGATAAAGTATGGTTCTGGTTAGTTTAGGTTTTGCCAAAGCGTAGGACGGGAAGAAGTTCAGGTGAACAAGCCGTCTTACAGGAAAGACACAAGAACTAAGATGATGGCGACTTGATGCGAGGAGCTCTTCTACGAAGAGCGCTGAACCGGTTCCTTCCGGGCACTCAATTTCAAATAGTTTTCCAAGTCCAGGAGTTGCAACGTTAATTTGATCTGCGTTTTTGATTGCATCAAGCAGATCGCAAATATGGTGACGTTCGATTTTTGATCGTTTTGAATAAAGTGCGTCTATAGTCCATGACTTGATCAGCTTGCTCCAGTATTTCCCGAGCATTTTGTTGGTAGAAAACATTTCAACAGAAATAATTCTATCACCTGTTGTTACCACAACACCAATTGTGTTGCTATGGAAACGATAGAATGAAAGATGTTTTTCATATTCTTTTATTATGTTTTTTGTGTCGCTATGTTTGTAGTTATCAAGAACGGTTTGAGTTTCTGATTGTATTCCAGACTTTGATTGCAATGAACTGATCTCACTCCAAACTTCACTTTGACTTTTTGTTTCCAGAACTTTTTTTCTAACTGAGTTCGGTGCAAACATGTTTGCTGATTTAAATCCTGGTGAAACGTGATGCCAACGACCATGCTCCACACAGAAAACCGGGATATCTGTCCACTCGCTGTGTGCAGGAAGAAGAATATCTTTTGCCACTGTTCTGTCTTGTTTTGCACCGCTGATTATTTCACCAGAGAGTACAAGAACCTCTCTTGGCCCGTTGTTTTTAACGGTTACGGTGTTAACTATTCCTGATCCCTTTTCTTTAATGGCAATCCATCCTTTTTTTGATGCTTGGTCTAATGTAACGTAGTTTTTGTATTGTTCATGTGGCAATAGTACTTTGTCAGAGTTTTTCAAGATAAGGTGATAGAGAGGGTATATTTTAAGGTTTTTGTATTCAATTGGTGTGCCTACAGAGATGAGTTCGAGTGCCTCGTATGCTGTTTTTGCTTCTGATAGCGTTGGCATAAGCATGCACAGCGCTAAAAAGATCGAGCGATGGAGCGTTTTGATTATCCTTTTCATAGTTTTTCCTTTTGGTTAAAAAACACCAGTAAACCACTACTTCAAAGAACCATCATTGCCACATCTCTTTTTTGTGTCCCCCACTTCCCCTGTGACGCTTGAGGAATTATAAACGAAGAGTTTTTTATTACAAGACACCTAGTCGCAGTGCTTTTGCAAATGCAAGTTTTTCGTCATTGTTGATAGCCTGGTTGAATTTTGTTTTGAGGTAGGTAGCCCATTTTGCTACTGCGCTTTTTCCAACGCCGACGTTGAGTTCTTGTTCTATTTCAGCAAGCTTTTTCTCAAGAATTTCTACAATTTCTTCTGTACCTTCCAGCACTTCAAGCTCGTGAATTAAGTTTTCAAGTTTTTGTGCAAAGTCTTTAAAGACTGGTTCTAGCATTTTTTCAATTTTGCTTGGGCGTTGTTTTTTGAGTTTTGGAAGAATATCCAAGATGGCATTCCAAACTTCATCGATTCTTTCTAGAATGATTTGCCCAATTTCACCTTCGGGAGAGAAGTTTTCTATCAGTGATTCTATGTCTTTAATTGCTTTAACGATTCTTGCCCTGATGACGTTAACATCGAGACACTTTTTTCCACCTGATGGTGAAAGTCTGTCTAGCTTGGTAATGACTTCAAATACAAACTCTCGAGATATTGCGATATCTTTCTCTTCAAGAGAAACTTCATGAACTTCTTGCGACATTTCGCTTTGTTCATGAACACTATTTTCATTAGCTACTACTGCTCCGCTATAAAGTGCAGCAACGGTAAATAACATCGCCAACTTCTTTTTTCTTTGCAAAACAAATTTTTTCATGATCTTTTCCCTTCCAAAATAGGTTAATAATTTATCGGCATACTTTATTTTGCTACTATTTAGCCTACGGGGTGGGCCTCTGATCGTCAAATGGATGGCCTATAAGTTGATTAATTCGGGGGTTCGGGTAAGCTGATAAGGGTTGGGGTTGGGCGATTTGTCGACTGGGAGAGGGTATTGCTCTCCCGGCGCTTTCAATAGTTCGATTGGGTCGAGTTTTAAGAGGGTCTGTAGTTGTGCTTTATCACCTTTCTTTGTACTTAAAACAGTGTGTTTCGTGTTTTAACGTTATCCATTACGTGAGCTTTCGGGCTATTGCAGCCCTGCTGAGCTCCTTGGGTTTCTCTTTTTTGCTTGGAGAGTGGTTCATAAACAAGTCAAAAAAGCTTTTTCGATCAAAATCTCGTGAATTTACCCCCGAATCGCACCGCCAGAAGGATAATATGCCCACTATGGGGGGGCTTTTTATCCTGACCGTGGTGACCATAAACAGCCTGATTTGGTGCGATTTGACCAATCCTCGCGTCTGGATTTTCCTATTTGGCCTCATTTCATTTGGGGCGCTCGGGTTTTGGGATGATTGGAGCAAGATCAAGCGTTCAAAAGGGATATCCGCTCCTACAAAATTCTTCTCTCAGTGGACCATTGCTTTCTTGATTGCTCTAGGGCTTTTCTTGTGTCATGGCATCCCAAATACCATCGTATTTCCCTTTTTTAAGACTTTGCAGCCAAATATCGGCTGGCTATTTATTCCTTGGGCTATGATTGTACTGGTGGGTTGTAGCAATGCGGTTAATCTTACCGATGGTCTTGATGGTCTTGCGATTGGTTCGCTTTTGCCTAATTTTGCCACATTTTCTCTGTTTTGCTATCTGGCTGGTCATTTCAGAATTGCAGCATACCTGCACATTCCGTTTGTGATGTCTGCTGAAGTTGCGGTACTTGGTTCAATTATGGTTGGAGCCTCTCTTGGTTTTTTGTGGTACAACACCTACCCGGCACAGATTTTTATGGGGGATGTTGGCTCCCTCGCCCTTGGTGCAGGTCTTGCATTGATGGCATTAATGGCAAAGCAGGAGTTGCTCTTGTTAATTGCCGGTGGCCTGTTTGTTATCGAAACCGTGTCTGTGATTGTACAGGTTGTTTCATTCCGTTTATGGGGACGTCGAATTTTTAAGATGGCACCACTGCATCACCATTTTGAACTGATGGGTTGGCAAGAAGCAAAGATTGTAACGCGGTTTGGAATTATTTCTTTTGTGTTATGTTTGCTTGCGTTAATTACGCTTAAGTTGCGTTAGCTTTTTTCTAGATTTTTTTCTACAAAATCCCAGTTGATCAGGTTCCACCACGACTCAACGTATTTTGCACGTCCATTGCGGTAGTCGATGTAGTAGGCATGTTCCCATACATCGCACGTTAATAATGGTATTTCTCCGCTTGAAAGTGGACAACCAGCGTTTCCTGTTTTTTTTATTTCTAGGTTTCCATCTTGAGTTTTTACCAACCATACCCAGCCGGAACCAAATAGACTTGTTGCTGCAGCAGTAAACTCTTTTTTAAAATTTTCAAATGAACCAAAATGTTTATCGATGAGTGTTACAACGGTTCCTGTTGGAATTCCGCCGCCGTTTGGCTTCATACAGTTCCAATAAAAGGTGTGGTTAAATACTTGTGCTGCATTGTTGTAGGTTACTTTGTCGGGTGTTTGCAAAATAATTTCTTCAAGCGGTTTACCTTCAAGTTCTGTTCCTGCAATGAGGTTGTTCAGTTTATTTACGTAACCTTGATGATGTTTTGAGTAGTGGAATTCAATGGTTTCTGCGCTGATGTGTGGTTCCAGCGCTTTTTTTTCGTATGGAAGTTTTGCAAGGGTGATCGGCATTTTTTTAACTCCTTTTGTTTGCGGTTTGCATAATGTAAGAGATCCAAGGCAGCTGAGTGCAAGTAACAGCTTTATGTTACGCACGCGCATCCTTTCGTTTCGGAGCAGTTGCAAAAAACATAATCACCCCGAGGCCAAGTAGTGCGGCAAATAACATGAGAGAAGAAAATCCTTTTTGCATCAGTCCTGCTAAACAAGTGAAAATAAATATTGAACAGCTGATCAGTCCAAATGCAGGTAGCCATGTAGGAATTTTTGTTTTAGGGCGTTTTAGTTTTGCGCTCAGCAATGCGATTACGCTAACGGTGTATGCAAGTACCACGCCAAAAGAACTTAAAACCTGAAGCGCTTCTTGCATACCGCCACTTACAAACAAGTAACTGGCATAAATTGCTCCTTCAACAACTACGCATGCAACCGGAATTGCATGGCTGTTAAGTTTGGTAAACAGCTTTTTGAAAAACAGATGTCCGTTGTTTGCAAGTGTGTACAGGTTCCAGGTGTTACTAAACATGATGCCATACGCTCCACCAAGAGCAGAGGAAGCAAGGGCAAGGTGTAAAATGCCTTTCAGTTGCGTTGCAAGGATTGGTGATGTTGGAAGCAGTTTCCCAAGCAGTGCAGGGAACGCGTACAAGTATCCGGCATCGTAGATAAAGAACTTGGAAAGTTGTGAGCCAAGAGCGCCATAGAAAAATGTTTGATACAGTGCTGCAATGGTAAGTGCTATACCGAAGGAAAATAAAATTGCGCGCGGTGCATTTTTTTCTGGATTTTTAATTTTGTTGCACAAAAGGCATGCAGCTTCAAAACCCATGGTTGCATAAAATAAAAATGGTAACACGGAAGGGATGCCAGCCCACAGTCTATGGGTAGAACCAAAATGTGCTCCCTGAAACAGAAACATTCCGGTTAAAATTGCAAAGGTGATGGGAATTAACTTCAAGATAGTGAACATTGTTTGTATTCTGCTTCCTGCTTTGACGTTGAGCATGTTGAGTAGCACAAAAAAAACAATCACAACAAAGTCGAGCAAAATAAGGTGAGCATGCTGGAATGCGGGAATGAGTCTTTGCACCAACGCAAGAGAAAAGTGGATCATCAAGGCGCCGGAGGCAAGTTTTCCAATGAAGTAGCTCCAGGCACTAACAAAGCCTGCAAGCGGGCTCAGTTCATTCTTTCCAAAAGCATAAAAGCCTCCCTCAGGGTGGATGCTGGTCAGACGAGCGATAGAAAGCACGAGTGGAAACATGAGAATGCCGGCAATCAAGTAGGCAAATCCGCCAAGAGATCCTGCTGGGCCTGCTAATTTTACGGTATTTAAAAATATGCCGGCTCCAAGCATGATGTTGATGTTGATAAGAATGGCCGCACGCAACGAGAGAACGCGCTGTTCTGACATTGTTTTTCCCCTGTCTGGCGGCAGCTATGCCGCAGGTTGAAATGATGATGGTTTCTAGCCTACTGGAGCCTCAGGTTGATGTAAAGTTGTTCGGTTTTAGACCAGTTGCCTTCGTGTTGCCATTTGGTAGGATGAAACTACGTAGATTTTCAATGTATTTTATCGTGCCAAAGGGAATTTTACTATGTTTGCTCGCAGAGTATTTTGCTTCATATTATTCAGTGTTTTGACCGCATCGAGTCTTTCTACTGCTGTTTTGCGTTGGGACTGGGACAGAATCGATACCAGCGTGGAAAACCTTTATTTTCCTCAAGACTTTCTTTTTGGTGTTGCAACATCTTCTTATCAAGTTGAGGGCGGGTGCACCAACAACCAGTGGGTTGCGCATGAATGCAAAACGCGCGACAAAAAAGGGAGGCTGCGGATGCCAGAACCTTCTGGAGTTGCATGTGATCATTGGAATCGCTACGAAGAAGATGTACAGCTGATTAAAAATGTGAATGCAAATGCATACCGTTTTTCTGTTGAGTGGAGCAAAATTGAACCACGAGAGGGGCAATTTAATGAAGAAGCACTACAACACTATGCTGATGTGTGCGATGAACTTCTAAGAAATGGAATCAAACCAATCCTTACCATACACCATTACACAGAACCGATTTGGTTTTTTGAGCGCGGTAGTTTTGAAAAAGAAGAAAATATAAAGTATTACGTTCGCTTTGCAGAAAAACTTTTTGAACGTTTAGGAAACAGAGTGCATCTTTGGATAACGTTTAGTTCTCCGATTGGATATTCCATGAAGGGGTACTGCACGGGTGAGCAGCCGCCCTACAAAAAAAATACACAGCTTGCGACAGAGGTTTTGAAAAACCTGCTTGAAGCGCACGTACAGGCGTACAAAAAAATGAAGTCATTGCCTGGCGGGCAAGATGCACAGATTGGTATTTCCAAAACAATTTATCAGTTGGATCCTGTAAACTCGTGGGATGTTCTTGCAAAGTTGTATACATCCATCGCAAATAAATTGAAAGACAAACCGATCTATGAATTTTTTACGACAGGAACATTTAAAGTAAAAATTCCATTCATGGTAAACGTAAAACATGTAAACGAGTGTGCACCAAAGTCTCTTGATTTTATTGCGCTCAGTTATTATTCACATGGTGGTGTGAAAGGGTTCAAGACTTGTCGCTATCCGGGTGAAGCGGGTGTGCGCAAGGCAAACCAGACACTTTACGCAGAAGGGTTATACCGCGCGCTAGAAGAACTTTCTGAAAATGTTGCAGAAAAATTGCACATTCCGATATACATTACTGAAAATGGGTATGCGTTTCCAGAGATTGATATGCGAGATCTTTTTTTAAAACGGTACTTGTATGCAGTTTCAGAAGCGATTAAGGCCGGTATTGACGTGCGTGGGTATGTATACTGGTCTTTGATGGACAACTATGAATGGGGCAGTTATGACGATAGGTACGGCTTGTATTGGGTTGATTTTAAAAATGGAACGTTAGAAAGAACGCTCAAACCAAGTGCGCAACATTTTATAGATGTTGCCGGTCGGTTTGCGTCTTGTTAATTATTTTTTTGTAGGGGGAAAAAATGAAAAGAAAAATAGGGTTTATGTTTATTTTATGCAGTGCTTTGTTTTTGTCGCAAAGTGCGGTTGCTTCAGAAAAAGAAATAGGGGGAAGCTTCCTTTCCAGATTGGTAAATGGATTCATTGAGAAATCTGTCAATGAAAACAGATTGAGAAAAGCTGTTTTGCAAGGTAATTCAAGGCAGGTATCAGAATTTCTTGAAAAAGTTAACCCGGATACCGTTCGCTGCCGTGCAAAAAAGAACTTTGATAAAATCAAATTTTTTAATGTTAAGCCTCCATACTGTGTATCGAGTATCTCTGTTCCGTTGGCAACGGTTGCAGCTTTAAAGTGTGTGGGGAATCCAGAAGAAAAAGCTCGCCTTAGTATCCTGCAGCAAATTCTTGCAAAAAGTAAGAAGTGGCCAACACAGAAGCTTCGCATCACACTAAAAAACACTGAAAAATATAAAAAGCTGCCTGATACGAATATTAAGTTCTATCAGAAGGAAAAAGTATCTGGCGACACAGTTCTTGAGTTGCTTACCAAAAAACAGAGTTTTCATGAAAAACATCGACCAAACATAGAACCTGTTCGCAGGGTGCTTCAAGAAAAATATGATCGTGAATTTAAAAAGACTGACGCGCTTCTTTAATTTTTCATAAGGTACAGCGCGATTGCTCCGGCGATTGCGGCGTTCAAGCTTTCAACCCTGCCTGGCATGGGCAGGGTTATTTTTTTATCGCAATCAGCAATCCATTCCTGTGGTAGACCGTGCGCCTCGTTACCCACAACTAAAAGAGAATTTTGAGGATCAATTTTTTCTGGTTTTTCTCCATCTTTTACAACCAGCGCAACTAATTTTTTATCCCCCTTGTTTTGCAGTAATTTTTCCCAAGACCAGGAAAAAATATTAACCTGTGCAATCGCACCCGCTGTTGCTTGCACCACCTTGTGACTCCATGGATCTGTGCCACCAACAACCACCACGGAAGAAAATCCTAGGGCTGCGCAGGTGCGAATCAGAGTTCCCATGTTGCCTGGATCGGCAACTTCTGCCAGCACAATGCCGGAGGCAAGTTTTTCGGTTTTTGGTTTTTTAGGGAGCTTAAAAACGCCCACCATGCCGCTTGGGCAGGTGGATTGACTCAATTTTTCCATGACAGAGTCGGAAACAATGGTAATTTGCCCCTCAGCAACCAGATTTTTCGCCTTCTGGAGCATCTTTTGTCTAACGTAAAGGTCGATTGGCTGCCATCCTGCTTCTATGAGCGCAGTACAGACCCGAAGGCCTTCAGCCATGAATTTGCCCTGTGTACGGCGACTTTTGGCCTTTTTGAGGTTCGATAGGGCCTGAATATGAGGGTTTTGGCGTGAATTGATTGTTTTCATAGCCTCAGTATAGCCTTTTTTAGCCTAAAGCGTACAGGGGGGGCTTTGACGGCAGGTCTGTTTTTTGAGAAAATGTTACTAAGTGAATAAATCGTAAAAAGCTACTCTTTTGTGGGGGTATAAAAATGTCGAAAAAACTATTTAATTTATTTTTAGTGCTTGGCCTGGGACTTGCCGTTCCTGCTTTTGGTATGGATGGTGATAATTTCAATCTCGGTACAGAAGCAAAAAGTCAGTCCATGAGTACTACAGCAAAGATTGGCATGTTTGGTTCTGCTACAGCTTTATTTAGTGGCGCTGGTCTTTTGTATGTTTATAGAAAGCCAGTTAAGGGGTTTTGTGGAGGGCTTTGTCGCAAAGCACGCGAAAATGCCTCAGGAATATTTCTTGCTTCTTTGTTTGTAGGCGGATCAGCTTGTGCGGGGGGTGCTTTTGCTGCGTCGCGCGTTAGGACTGTGGTAAAAGGTGTTCAAGCGCAAAAAGAAGATGCTGTAGGCTTCTTTCAGACTTTGTTTGAGATTTTTAAACAAAAAGGAATTTGGGGACTTTTTACTTTTGGAGAAACGTTTAGGGAAGCAAAGATGCAAGCGCAGCAGAATAGGAATCAACAACAGCCTGCAGACGTAGCCGTATTTCAGAATCAAGTTCCTGTAGATCCAAATCACTTTTACGATCCAAAAAATAAGGCGAATTTTACAGAAGGAAGCTCTCTTCCACAGGGTAGTCAAATAAAAGAAGGTGATTGTGGAGATCGTGGAACTTTTGATAATTTAACGGAAACCTTTATTTATAAAGAATATGATATGATTGAAGAATAAAACAAAAAAGAATCAAAAAAAAGAGGCGACTCCAAATACGGGGTCGCCTCTTTTTTATAGCTCATCATCTAAAATTTTCTGTCGATACTGTGCCATTAAATCAACCATGAACTGTAGGTTATGAATGGTGGCCAGCGTGTAGCCAATCATTTCTTTTGCTTTGTACAAGTGATGCAGGTAGGCGAGTGTGTATTTTTTGCACACAAAGCAAGAGCAGTTTTCATCGATGGGGCGGAAATTTTCTTTGTTGCTCCCTGCTAAAATTTTTCTTTTGCCGTGTGAGGTGAACAACAAACCATGGCGTGCGCAGCGGGTTGGGTGAGAACTATCGAACGTATCGATTCCGAATGTTATGCAGGTTTGCAGTGATTCCAAGTCGCCGATGCCAAGCAGATGGTTCGGTTTTTCTTTTGGCAAAAGTGGCATGGTAAATTTCAACAACTCAAACATTTCTTCTCTGTTTTTTCCGAGTGATCCACCAACAGCAAAACCATCAAAATCAAGTGAGGTGAGGTAGTCGCAACTCATTTTTCTGAGCGGTTGGTCGATGGTGCCGGGAATTACTCCGTACATTGCCTGGTTGTTTCTGTTTTGTAGGTGTGCATCGAGAGAGCGTTTTTCCCAACGGTGGGTACGGTGCACAGATTTGACCAGTGCTTTTTTGTCGATGTGGTAGGGAACAAGTTCGTCAAACGGAATGATGATGTCTGCACCAAGTTGTTTTTGCGCTTCAACAGAAGTTTCTGGAGTGAGGAGTAATTTATTTCCGTTTCGGTAAGAACGAAATAAAACACCGTCTTCTGTAATTTTTAAAACAGACCCATCATGTTTTTTCTTTCCCTTGCTTTTGAGTTCGTCATGTACGGTGCCGTATGCAAGACTAAACACCTGAAAGCCGCCAGAATCGGTGATGATTGGTTTGTTGCGGTTGATAAATTTATGCAGTCCGCCTGCGTTAGCAACTGTTTGTGTGCCGGGTTGTACCATCAGGTGGTAGGTGTTGCAAAACATCAACTGCAAATCGATGTCGTTCATCAGATGGTTGTCGACAGCCTTGAGTGTAGCGTTTGTACCGACCGCTACAAAGTTTGGTGTGTCGATGATGCCATGTGGTGTGTGAATTTTTCCAACACGAGCTGCGGATTTTTTTGATTGGTGAATAAGTTCGAATTTAAAATTGCTCATAAGAACCTAGGTCCTGCGTTTTTTGTTTTTATAGTCGTTTCTAGTCTAGCAAAGTTTTTTGCAAGTTTCCTTTTAATAAAGTCTTTTTTGCCTGTTTTTATCAAATTAATGCCTTATAGTACTTGTTTTGGTAAAATTATAGGCAGATAATTTCTTAGGGGAGAGGACTATTTTTTCTGAAAGAGGGGGAGATATGAAGAAAAGAACAATTGCACTCTTTATCGTTACCGGAATGGTTGCCGCTGTATTGTATCGTTATGGCATGGCTGTTTCCACAGCGGACATAAAAGGTGTTTGCAGCAACCCAAGGACAAGATTTGCGTGCGAATCACAAGGTAAACAAATTGGAAGTATGTCTAAGAATTGTAAGGCAGATTGCAACGATGCCTTAGGGGCTATGCTCAAAGAATGTGAGTTTGACTGTACATATGCCCCTGATCCTGAAAAATGTATGGATGATTGTAAAGAGAAAATCCAAGCCGGTATGGATGAAACAAAATGCCCTGGGCATTGCGATAAGCTAACCAAAGAAAAAGAAGCATCATGGAGAAAGCAGTACGCAAGATAAGTCTAGCGAGTTTTTAAAGCTTTTAATTTTTTTAAAAACAACAAAGCTGGCGTGGTTCCCACAATAGCCACAATTTTGACTGCATAACTTACCACAATCACCTGAGAAACACTGTGCACAATTCCGTACAATCCAAAAAAGGTGAACAAGGTGGTATCAATCAATTGGATGAATGCAAGCAGTCCAAAGTTGCGTAGCAGTAGATATTTGCCACCACACCACGCCTGAAGGCGTTCGTACAAAAATTGATCGAGCTGCATAGAAAATAGGTACACCAGCAGTGATGCAAGCGCAACACGTGGTGCAAACCGAAGAATTTCAAAAAAGTGTACATGCGTTGTGTCCCAGATACTTGGCGTGTACCACAGGTGTACTTGTGAAGCTCCGATGTACAAAATAAGGCAAAAAAAGCTGGTCCATATCGCTTTTTTTGCCACCTTTTTTCCAAAAAATTCCTGAAGAAGATGTAGGCTTAAAATTGCACCAACAGAAAATGCATCAGCCGCAGTTACCTGTAGACCAAACAGCTGAATCTGTTTGAGTACAAAAACATTTGCAAGAACACACAACAAACTCATGAAGGCAACGAGTGCTTCTTTCCCGAGTCTGAGTGCAACGATACTTCCTGCTGCAACCAAAAGAGATTGCACAATAAAAATCAGCTCATTCATTTCTGTTCCGATTATTTTAGCAGTGGATATTTTTTAAAGCCGACCAGCTCACATTCTGGTTGTGGTATCACGCCAAAGTTGTCGTACACTTTTTGTTGCATTGCCCGTGCGAGATTAATTAAGTCCTGTGACGTTGCGTCTCCTTTGTTGACCAACATGTTTGCATGTTGATGAGAGACCACCGCCTCTCCACAGTTAAGCGCACCCTTTACGCCAAGTTTATCTAGGTAGTATGCAACATAAATCATTTTGCGATCTGTTCCTGGAATTTCCAAAGAAACTTCTTTCGGGTGGAAATTTCTAAAAAAACAGCCGCATGTTCGTGCGGTTGGATACCTGGCAAAACGGTGGCGAATCATTTCTTTGTTTCTTCCACGTGCGTATGCGGCCTCTAGGTCTGTTGCTTTTTTGAGTGTGAATTGCGCATCAAGCAGGTACTGTTTTTTTTCGTGCAGTTTAGAGTCGTCATACGCCAGACAGAACCATTCTTTTAAAACGTTTTGTACCTTGCCGGTTTCCCGTTCTATGATGGTGCCACTATGAAGAAAGTGTGAAATCAAAAATTCAAAGTAGTGCATGTTGTTGTAGACCGCACCGCCAACGGTTCCTGGTATACCACTAAATTCTTCCAGTCCAAGAATGTTGTTGGTAAGGCAGTAGCTGATCAGTTTTGGTATCTGCACGCCGGACCCTGCGTGAACACGTACATGTTGTTCATCAATATCTTCGTGCCAGATTGTTTCCAGTTTTGGATTGATGACTAGTCCCTCAAACCCTTCATCGTTGATCAAAACATTTGCTCCGCCACCCAAAATAAAAAGATCAAGGTTGTTTTCTTTTGCATGTGCAAGGACGCTTGCAAATTCCTCAGAAGTTTTTGGTTGTGCAAAAAACTTGGCGGGGCCACCAGTTCTAAACCAGTTTTTATCTTTGAGTGGTATGTTTTTTTGAATCATTGTTTTCCGTAAATGTTTTGTAGCAGCAAATGTCTAATTTCTTCAGGAACCTTTTCTGGTTTTTTTGTAGCTTTTTGTCTGTTTTCTATAACAAATTTAAACTCTACTTTTTTTTCTTTTCCATCTTCGTCTTTTTGTATAATGAGTTCGTATCGTATGCCATCTTTTTTGGTGTATGTGTATGCGTATTTTTTTTTGTTGAGTACGCGCAACATACCTTTTGAGGTGAAGCAGCAAAAAATAAGAAAAAATAGCAGGCACTTTTCCATTATAACCCCTTTTTGTATGATTTAAACGGCTTTTGTCCCAAATGATTTTTCAAAGTATTTTTATATAGAAGATATAGTACACAGCGGGTGAAAAGAAAGATTTGTTTAGATGAAAAGATATATTTTTGGTATTTTGGCCGTTTTCTTGATTATTTCTCTTTCTCTGTGCAAAAAAACAAAAGAGAAGAAATACAAGGTAGTATCAGATGATTTTTTGCGGGCAAGAACTATGTTAGATAAAAATGGAGCGCCGACAGGCCATTTGCAAGAGCTATTGCAGTTATTTGGTCTGCCTCACGAAGGAACGCTCGAAAGTGTTGTTGACGTTACTCAAAAAGCGTGGCTGCGCCGACCGGGCAGCGAAATATGGGAAATTTCCGAAATGCATGAGGACAAACGGGATGCTGTCATGCCGATTTTTGAAAAGCTTGATTGCCTCAAAGAAGTTTCTCCCGCACGACCTCGCTACGACTACGCAGTTGTTTTTGGTGCCCTTGTTACCCGAGTTAGGTCCCGTTTTGCGTTTTTGGTTGAGCAGTGGAAGCGTGGAATTCGTTTTGATGAAATTGTGTTTTTGGGTGGCGCGCGTCCGTTAGACCCAGAACTAGAAAGTACAGAGCGGTTGCTCGATCAGAACAACGGGTCACTTCAGTTTAAAAAAGATTGGCAGTTAATTGGTGAACTTCCCAAAACAGAATACGAAATGATGAAGATGGTGTTTGACCAAGCGGATCTGCCGGAAGATTTTCTGGAGCATGTTCGTATTACATTTGTTGATGCTCCAATGCGCACACGGCCAGATGGAACGCTTGGAAGACCAAATACTGGTGATACAGTACGCACGTGGTTAGAAATGAATCCGCAACCGGGGACCTGTTTGTTTTCTTCCAACCAGCCGTACGTTGGTTATCAAGATTCAGTTGCGCGTACCCTGATGCCAAAAACGTTTGCCATAGAAACGGTAGGGGCAAAAGCAAGCGACGGACTTTTGGTTGCTGCTTATCTTGATTGCATTACCCGTTGGTTGTATCAAGAAAGAAAAAGACGGAGCTAAGACTATTTGTTTTCTTCTTCCCAAGCGTAAATTGCTTTGATCATCGGTTCCTCAGTATGATCTGGTATTCTTCCCCTTATGATGAGTCTTCCTGGAGTTTCTTCTGTTCGCATTTCTGACACTGTTACTTGACCATCTTGCAGTGTCAAATCAAATTCGCGAATGATGGTTTCTCGAATAACAATGGTTCTCAACAGGCGAGTAAACGGTCCATTTTCATTTGTTCCGCTGTTGAAAACATTACGCATTGCTTGCGCTGTAAAGCACGAGCAAGAAAGAAGTACGTAAAAAATAAATGGATACTTCATTTACTTCCTTTCATTGATGTTTACTTTTATCTCATTTTTTCGGAATTATTTTCCAGATTGCTTCCTCGAAGCATGTTTCCATAGTATGCTTCTTCATTTTCTGTTACCGTAACAGTGCCACAAGACCAGCGAGGATTGTAACACTGAGGACTTTGACGCAATGAATTGAATTGTGCGATGTAGCGTTGTAGCGCAGATAGCCTTTCGTCTGCCTGAAGACTCCATCCTTCTGTATTTCTTTCTACAGTAACTTTTGTTATTGTTTCCCCAAGAAGTTCTCTTTCCTCCATTGCCAGAAGATGAGAACCACAAAAGGTTGCGATAATTGCACCAATAACAAAAACTTTTTTCATAGCTGTTCCTCTGTTTTATTCTGTTCCAAAATAACGATCACCAAAATCACCAAGACCAGGAACGATAAATTTCCTTTCATTTAAGTGACTATCTACACTCACCGTAATAATTTTTACGTTCGGAAAGCGTGCGTATATTTTTTCAAGTCCCTCTGGTGCAGACACCACAGAAACAAAAATGATTCGTTCTTGTTTGATACCCTGTTTTTCTAGTTTGGTTAGAACTTCTATGCCAGTACCGCCGGTTGCAAGCATCGGTTCTAAGATGATGACATATTCATCACCGGTAAGTGCAGGAAATTTCTCGTAGTACCAGTGTGCTTGTGCCGTTTCTTCATCCCGTGCAAGGCCAACAAAGCCGACGCGTGCGTTTTCAAAATATTTCAAAAAGGCTGGCAACAAAGTCAAGCCAGAACGAAGTACCGGAAGCAAAACAACAGAATGTTTTTGTTGTAGGCCCGAGATTGGAGCAAGAGGGGTTTGAATCGTAATGCTTTGATGGTCGATGTACTCCATTGCTTCACATGCAAGAATGCTGGCAACAGCGTCGGTTGCTTTTCTGTAGTCAACCATCGTGGTTTCTTTGTTTCGCAAAATTGTTGTAAAAACTTGTTTTGTTGTACGCATAGTGTTTTGTGATTCCGAGAGCCATTCGTTTTGACAAAATGTACTTGTGGTAATTAGTAGTGCGGTGCAGATGGCGCGTATCGACATGGTGGTTTTTCCCCCTCGATAAAAAAATGTAAATGATTTGTTTTGTCAGATTAGAATAAAATAATTCCAGAAAAACCTACGTTTTGTCAAGCGCTAAAGGAATAAGCTTACCTTTTCCTGTCTTTTTTTTGTGATATGAACCCGTCTCCGAAGTTTTTTTTCATTCGGCCAATTTGGTGAAACTCACATGACTTGACTCCGCTTTCCAAAAGAAAATCTTTCGTTTCTCGAGGTGATGATGGTGGATTTTTGTATGATTCCTTGTTGTGAATCTGAAGGTTTTTCAACGATTCTCGAGGTGATGATGGTGGAGCTTCGCTACCGTACATGTTTGGGGAGAGTAATGCAAAAATACAAAACAGGAATGGCTTTTTCACGTCGGCCTCTTGATAAGGTTGTACATTAAACTACAACGAAACAATATGAGGCAGTGTACGCGTTGTTTTTATGAAAAACAAATGGTCCAGATGGGTTCTGTTTTCTTCAATCTTCTTTTGCTTTGGGAAAAGCCTCAGGATGTTCCTTATGCAGATCTGAATGTATGTTATGTAGAATTTGAATGATTTGACTGGAGTCCTGGAGATATATACTTCGGAGAAATAGACGTTTGTTTGGACTGCTCCACAGAGAGCCCTCTAGAAATTTCCAATCTTTGCAGTAGTGGTCATTTTTTGGATTTTTGTAAATCTTGATGCTTGCAGATTTTGTGTTTTCTGTTTTACTTTCGCTAGATTTTCCAAAGCAATCTAAGGTGGAAAGATATTTCAGAAGAGTCCATTGAAGACCGTAATCTCTTTTAATATTTTTTGCAAAATTGGCAACCGGTTGCAGTGTTTCCGAAAGGGGAAGAGGTTGAAGCAACTCATCATTGGATGGCCCAGCGCCACAATAGACCCTGTCATTTTCTTTTTCCACATATTTAAAAAACTGGCGTGGAGTTGTGTTGGAGCTAATTATTATTTCTTTAAGAAGGCGATTCTCGTTGTCCCATGTAACGGTTGCGGTTCCGAGTTTTTCGAATTGTTTCGTTCGATGGTAACCAAAGATCCCCGTTAAGAGTATTGTAACTATTTTTTCTTCAGTTTTGTCTTTTGTTTTTACCTTTCTTCTCGCTCCGTGTTTCGTTTCATCCATTGCTTGAGTTGATAGTGAGGTTGAGATTGCACAGAAAATGAGGAAAAATATTTTTCTCTTCATGGTTGCCTTTTTAGTCTTGCGGAGCTTCAAAATAAGGGTCTACCAAGTAATTTGGTTTACTCTGTCTTTGGACGTGCTCCGGAATAAATTTCAAACATTTTGCTGATAATAACATCAGAGAGTTCAAGAAAGTTTTTTTTCGAGTCTTGAGGACCGTAGTATTGTTGTTCGCCATTATTTAAAAAGATAGTTTTTAATTGGCCCGGTTTTCTGTTGTTGCAACCGCAATATGATATTATAAATTTTCTGAAAGTTGGGTTAAGGTCTTGTGTCTCTGAAAGCTGTTCTATTGTTTCAGAAAAAAGATTTTTTAAGACACTATGTTTTTGTCTGGAGGCTTCGGAAGACAAGAAACTTTTTAGGGAGGTTTTTTCTTTTTTTGTTGTTAGAAGGCCATGTGAATATACAAAAAAGTCGGGGATAGGTTGAATCCAATCCGCTATGGCGGTAGCTACAAAGGATGGCTCGGTGGTTGTTTTTGCCTGCATGCAAAATGATTCATCTCTATTCCATCGAAAGATTACCACTCCTGCAGGTTTCTCATCCATTGCTTTTGTTGATAGTGAGGTTACGATTGTGCAAAAAATTAGAAACAATACGTTGCTTTTCATGGGGGCTCTTGCTTAAAAAATGGAACTTACTTTTTTTTGCGGGGCGCTTTTTCTTTTTTTGTTTTTTCCTCAGTTTTTCTAATTCTTTTTTTTGTTTTTTTGTTGGCTATTCTTGCTTTTTTCTTTTTCTTTCCTTTACAGCAGCCTGCATCGAGTGTGTGAGAAGTAAAGAGTGTACCAAGCAAGAATAAAGAAAGAAAGAGTGATTTTTTCATGAAATGCTCCTTTTTTGATTTGACCATTTTCAACACTATATCAGAAGGTTTTCCAAAAGAGGATTTTTTTCTTTTTTGTAGTAAAATAGGAAGAAAGTATGCCCTATTTCTTTCTTTTTCTTAGGATGATTGAATCATGAAATTATCTCTGGCCTGGATTTTTGATCATATCGATGCTGACTGGCGAACTATCGATATTTCCTCGTTTGTCGACCAATTTAACAAGACTGCTGCAGAAATTGAGGGGGTGCAAAAAATCTCGTTCAAGCTAGACCAGTTCGGTCTTGGCCAAGTGGAAAAACAGACTGCCGATACCTGCACGGTACAAATCAAAGAATGGAAAAAAACGGTTGAGCTGCCAAGCAGAGATGACTACGCTACGGCCGGTGCATCTTTTCTTGTCAAAAAGGCTGGAGACAAGTTTGCGTGGACAACGCTTGTTGATTTTCTTTGTCCTAAAGATGGCCTTTTTCCTGCCGTGCACGTGCAAGAAGACATGCGTGCAGGCGGGTGGAAAAAACAGATTGCAACAGAAGACTACCTTCTTGAAGTAGACAACAAAACCATTACGCACCGTCCAGACATGTGGGGACATCGTGGATTTGCACGTGAGGTTGCCGCGATGCTTGATAAAAAATTTCTTCCACTAAAAAATTTTGTTGTAGAAAAAGAAATTAAAACATTCGATTCGCAGGCTCCTGCAACCAAAGATAATCCAGTTGCAATCACACTCAAAGATCAAGAGGTCGGAAAACGTTTTGCTGGTTTGTATCTTGAAACAAAAGCGCGGCCATCATCGCTTTCTATGGCGCTTCGTCTTGCAGTGACAGGAAATAGGCCAATCGATTTTTTTGTTGATGTTACCAACTATGTGATGCTTGATATTGGTCAACCGATGCACGCGTTTGAGGCAGACCAGTTAAAAAATATCGAAGCTCGTTTGGCAAAGAAGGGCGAAAAACTTATCCTGCTTGATGATCAAGAAATTGAATTAACGCAACAGGATTATGTTATCACCGATGGGAAAAAACCTATTTCACTTGCAGGTGTGATGGGTGGAAAAGAGAGTGGTGTTTCATCTGGTTTTGCTGCACTTTTTTTAGAGTCTGCAAATTTTGATGCAACAACCGTCAGAAGGACCGCTGCAAGATTTAAAACAAGAACAGAAGCTTCTGCACGTTTTGAAAAAACATTGGATCCAAGTCAAAACACGGATGCTATTTTGCGATTCTTAAAGTTGTGTGATGACGAAGGACTTTCCTATAAAGCCGCTCAATCTGTTCATTCGGTTGGAAAAAAAGTAGAACCAATTCAGATAAAACTTTCTCATGATTTTTTGTGCAAACGTCTTGGTGTGCAGCTTGAGCCAGATTTTGTTGTAGCCACACTAAGTAAAATCGGTTTTACGGTTGCCAAGTCTGGTGATGAGTATGACGTTACCGTACCAACATTCCGTTGTACAAAAGATGTAACCATTCCAGAAGATCTTGTTGAAGAGGTAGGAAGATTTTTTGGATATGAAAACATTGAGTACACGCTTCCTGAAAAAAAATTAGAACCCTCCGATTTAATTTCTGTAATGCGTACACGTCAAGTCAGAAGTTTGCTCGCGTATGCATTGCATATGAAAGAGGTGTACAACTACTCATTGTACGATGAATCATTTTTGCACACGATTGGGTTTGAATCAAAAGATTTGGTTAGCATAAAAAATCCTCTTTCTGAAAACTGGCTTCACTTGGTTAGTTCTTTAATTCCACATCTTTTGAAAAATATTGCGGACAACGTTGCAGATAACGACGCGCTCCGTTTCTTTGAGTGGGGAAGAAGATGGGGGCTTGTTGGTAAAGAGGTACAAGAGAAAAAATCATTGGCGGGTGTTTTATTTCACCGCAAAAAAGAAATTGATTTTTATGATGCAAAGGCGGTGCTTGTCCGGTTATTTACAATGTTAGAATTGGATGTTGTGTGGAAACCTGTTGAAAAGAAAAATCTTCCGCAGTGGGCGGCACCTTACCAGACCGCGGCATTGTATCACGGAAAAACGTGCATTGGATTTGCAGGAAAAGTGCATCCTTTGATGCTCGAAAAAGTTTCTGAGGGTGATGCTTTCTTGTTTGATCTTGATGGTGATTTTCTTCTTGCATACGAAACTCCAGAAAAAAAATATCAACCAGCAAGTAAGTATCCATCAGTACATCGTGATGTCAGTGTATTTGTTTCGTTGGCGGTGACGGTTGATCAGATTTCTGAAGCGATTGCATCGTCAGACAAGCGAGTGCGTGATGTTATGCTTGTTGATCTGTTTCAGAAAGATGACTGGAAAGATCAAAAATCTCTCACCGTGCGTTTTGTAATTCAAGATGATACAAAGACGCTCACCAGTGAAGAAGCGGATGCAGTGTACGCACAAATTACCAAAAAGCTCGAAAAGTTGGGAGCAGCTATTCGATGAAAAAAAATAAGCACCTTCTGTGGTATGCTGTTCTTTTTTGCACGATTTTTTTCCTCGACAGGGTAACGAAATTTTTGATGTTGCGGTGGGGTGATGCAAAACTGCAGATTGCACCGTTTTTATCTTTTTCTCTTTCGTTTAATCGTGGTGTTTCGTGGGGGATGTTTCATTCGGAACGCAGTGGTCCATTTATTTTTGTGACACTGTTGACGCTTGCTATTATAATTCCACTTTTTATTCACACTGTTCTTCGATGGAAAAAGGGATTTTCAATTTGGGGAGAATCGTTGGCGCTTGCAGGTGCAATTTCTAATTTTTGTGATCGCCTTTTGTACGGAGCGGTTGTTGATTTTATTTCCTTTTCTTATGGTGCATGGTCTTGGTCTGTATTTAATGTTGCGGATGCGTGCATTGTCATCGGCATTTTTCTCATTTTAATTGCTTTTTCTAAAGAGGGTTAACCACAACATGAAGCACAAAAGTATCTCGTTGTCTTTGGCAACATTGGGGCCGATTGGTTATTTGCCTGCGCCAGGAACAATGGCAACACTTTGTACGTTGCCGTTTATTTATCTTTTTTCTTTTTTTGCTATTCCAACGTCTGTGTATATCGTTGGTATTTGTATTGCTGCGATAATTGCATTTAAAATTATTGAAAAAGCTCTTGAAGGATTTAGACAACGGGATCCTTCTGAAATTGTGTTGGATGAAGTGGTGGGATGCCTCATTGTTTTTTTGGCAGTGCCTGTTACCGTTCCTACACTTTTAGCCGGTTTTTTCCTGTTTCGTTTTTTTGATATTGCCAAACCATTTGGCATAAAAAAAACAGAGCTTCTGTATGGTTCTTTGGGTGTTATGATGGATGATATTCTCTGTGGAATATTGGTAAACATTATTTTAACGAAAGCTTTGGTTTACTTCGGGTAATGCAACAAGATGTTCAAAGAAACAGCTTCTTATTTTTATAACACCGTTCTTGATTTTGTTTTTCCTCCTGCTTGTTTTTATTGCCGTAGTTTTTTAGAAAAACGAGCAGTATTTTGTAAATCTTGTCTTGGGCATATCATACCGGTGGTTACCAAAACGGTAGAAGTAACGGCGACGAAAAAAGTAAAAGTGTTTGCAGTTGCAGATTACAAAGAGCCGCTCCGTTCTTTGATTTTGGCAAAAGGTCGGTCAGACATTGTTGCTGCGCGGCAGTTAGGACAGTTGATTTGGGATATGACGCACATAAAAAATATGGAGTTTGATTTTATTGTGCCAGTGCCTCTTCATTGGTCTCGGTTTGCAAAACGGGGGTTTAATCAGGCGCAAGAAATGGCGCGCGTGTTATCACAAAAAAGTGGTGCATCCGTTCTAAAAATTTTAAAGCGAGTAAAAAAAACAGAATTTCAAGCAGGTCTAACACAGGATATGCGTGTGCACAACGTAAAAGATGCGTTTTGTTTTTGCGGTACAAATCCTGAGCAGTACAAAGGAAAAAGATTTTTAGTTGTGGATGATTTAATGACGACCGGATCAACACTCAAGGCGGTTGCACGAGAGTTGTATACACTAAAACCAGCAGAAATTATGAGTGCTGTTGGATGTCGTGTTGTGTAAGCACAGGCTCGGTTGGCAAACCAGGTATTCTTTGTTACTATTTCCGAAGATGTTTCGAGTAAAGTCAAATGTTCGTTTATACGAGGGTATGTGAGGAATATTTTTATGAAAATAAATAAAAGTTTTGGTGCTGTTCTTGTGATTTCTCCACTTCTTTTGCTTTCTGGTTGTGCTCCACTTGATTGGGTTAAAGGAAAGCTGGGCATGGGCAAAAAAACTGAAGAGATTGTAAAAAAGGGAAAAGATAAGAAAAAAATGTCGGTTGCGGGGGGAGAATGGATTGTTAAAGTCGGCAATGAAACGGTCGTTTCTGCCAATGAATTCGAAAAGGAATTCAACGCATTGATTGATGAGCAACCTCAGTTGAAATCAATGCTTCCATTAATGCCAAACCTTGAAAAAGATTTTGCAAAAGGACTTGGTAATCAAGAAGTTGTTTCTCGTTATATTGAAAAAAATAAAATTGACCAGTCTGCAGAATATCTTGCAAGAAAAGAAAGAATGGAACGTGCAGTTCTACAGATTTTGGATAAAGAGTTTTTCGCAAAATCGGTAAAAGCTGCAAGTATGAGTGAAGGCGATGTGAAAAAATTCTACGAAGAAAATAAAGATGTCCTGCAAGGTATTTTGATTTCTCGTGGAGGAATAAAAGCGGAAGGTGTCTCTTTTGAAAAGAGAGCTGACGCACAAGCCTTTTTGAAAAAAGCAAAAGAAGCAAAAGATCTTGACCTGCAAAAACTTGCAGAAAAAAATGGACTGAGCAAAAACTCTCGTGACTTCAAATTAGTCAACCAACAAAGTTTTGCGATTGATCCAGTTCTTAGAACAAAGATACTTGCACTGAAAGAGTTCCCAACCTTAGATATAATGGCCATCGGAGATAAAACATTCTGGGTGGTCCACGCACCAGAAAAAGAGGACGCAAAGTATCGTCCATTTAATGAGGTGAAAGAGGGCGTTAAAAACGTAGCAGAGCAAACTGAGCGTGCAAAATTGTTGCAGAAAAAACTTGAAACGCTTGCAGAAAATTATGGAGTAGAGATCAACGATACCTACTTCGAGCAAAAAGCAGCAAAATTTGCAAATCAGAACCCTGCAATGATCCCAGGCATAGAACAACGGGTAGTCGCTGATGCTGATACTGCGCAACCGCAGTCTGCAACAAAGGCGGCATAGTTTGTAAAACGTAGTTGATCAAGAAGAGGGGAACTTAGTTATACTAATTCCCCTCTTCGTTCTTACAACATGGTTAAAGGTACTAAAATGAAAAAAACATTCTTTTCTTTTTTAATCTTACTTTCTTCGTCTATGTGTGCTGAAAAGTTTCTCATCGACCGAGGTGAGGCAGCGTTATTTACAGAGGAAGGGCCAGTTATCATCACAAAAAGTGATGTCGAACGGTTCGACTTGGAAGGTAACGCGCAAACGGTTGATGATGTAATTTTTGAACAGCGAATGTTTCAGGAAACAAAAAAATATAAAATTGAAGTGGATGATGCCGAAGTAGATCGTTACCTTGAAGCTATTCAACGGGAACATGGTATATCTTTGGATCAGCTGCGTGCAATGTTCAATGCATCTGGACGTACGTACGAAGAAGGGCGCGAACAAATGAAAATTTTGTATGCGAACAACAAGCTTATGGATTTCAAAGTTCGTTCTCGTTTAATTGTTCCTGAAGCAGCAGTGCGTGAATACTATGATGCAAATCCTGTTATGCAAGAAGCAAAATATCTGTTAAAGCGTACTGTCATACCGTTTGATACTTCGGTAGAAAAAGATGTACAAAGTGCACGCATCAAAAAGCAGATAGAAATCGGAGGCAATATTATTGGTGCTGTGTGGGGGGATGCATTTTGGTATGACGAAGCTGGTATTGATCCAGTAAGAAAAGAGTTCATCTCCGTTTTATCCAAGGGTCAAGTTTCCCAACCGCGAGAAATTGCAGAGGGCTTCGAGTTGTACACACTTGTTGACCTAAAGCCACAGCAATTAGTTTCTCTTGAAGAACGCTACATGGAAATTGCAGAGATCCTAAGAAAACCTCGTGCTGAAGAGTTGTTTGAACAATTCAAAAAAGGATTGTTGGACGCAAGTACAATCGTGCGATTTTAATTTGTAAACTGTTTGCACAGTTGTGCAACTGTCTCTTTGACACGGTTTAAAACTGTTTCATCAGAGGCGTTTTGCAGAATCTCATTGATAAACTGTGCAACGAGTTCCATTTCTTTTTCTTGCATGCCACGTGTGGTAAGTGCAGGAGTTCCCAATCTGATGCCACTCGTTTTCCACGGTGATGCAGTATCAAATGGAATACAACTTTTACTGACAGTAATTCCTGCTTTTTCCAGGGCAACTTGTGCATCATGTCCCGAAATGTTTTTGTTTGTCAGGTCAACAATAAAAAGATGGTTGTCGGTACCATCTGCAACAATGCGATATCCAAAATCTTTTAGATGTTGTGCGAGTGTTTGTGCGTTTGCAATTACCTGTTTTTGATATGCACTAAATTCTGGTTCCATTGCCAATTTAAACGCAATCGCTTTTGCTGCAATCACATGCATCATTGGTCCGCCTTGCATGCCGGGCATCACTGCGCGGTCAATTGCTTGCGCATGTTTTTCTGTACACATAATCACTGCGCCGCGTGGGCCGCGTAATGTTTTGTGTGTGGTGGTTGTAACAAAGTCTGCGTGTGCAGTAGGACTTGGATGCAGACCTGCAGCGATGAGGCCGGCAATATGTGCAATGTCTGCAAGTAAAAATGCGTTTACTGATTTTGCAATCTCAGAAAATTTTTCAAAATCAATGGTGCGGGAATATGCAGATGCGCCGGCGATGATCAGTTTTGGTTTGTGTTCTTCTGCTAATTTTTTTATTTCATCGTAATCAAGCATTTCAGTTTTTTGATCAACCAAATAGTGCACGTGGTTGTACAGTTTTCCAGAAAAATTTACGGGATGTCCGTGGGTGAGGTGTCCGCCTTCTCGCAGCCCCATACCTAAAATGGTATCTCCTGGTTGTAAAACAGAAAAATAAACCGCCATGTTTGCCTGAGATCCGGCATGAGGTTGTACGTTTGCGTGCTGGGCACCAAACAGTTTTTTGCATCGGTCGATTGCAAGTTGCTCAACTTCGTCGATATGCGTGCACCCTGCGTAGTATCTTTTTCCGGGGTATCCTTCGGCATATTTATTGGTGAGCACAGATCCTGTTGCCTGCAAAATTTCGGGGGAAGTGTAATTTTCTGATGCAATCAGGTTGAGTGTATTTCTTTGTCTTTTTTTCTCTGCTTCAATGAGCGAAAGCAGCTCTTGGTCGGCATGTTTCATTTTCGGCATCCCATAGGGTAATGGAGTTGCTACAGCATTCTTTTTTAAAGTGTGCCAGAAATCGGGAAATAAAGAAGCCCAGAAGATGGGCAAACCATTGCGTAACACCTTCAAAGGGAGTATTCTGGTTTTTTGTAGGGGGATCTTTCAACTTTTAAACCAATAAAGAACCGAAATATGAATAAAAAGCGGAACGATATTCGTAATATCGCCATTATTGCACACGTTGACCATGGTAAAACCACGCTGGTGGATGAAATGCTCAAGCAGTCTGGGGCAATAAAATCATCAAGTGAAGGGCCCGTAGATCGTGTGATGGATTCTGGAGACATTGAAAAAGAGCGTGGAATCACTATTTTGGCAAAAAACACGTCGATCAGGCTTCCTGAAGCAAAAATTAATATTGTTGATACTCCTGGTCACATGGATTTTGGTGGGGAGGTGGAGCGTACGCTGCAGATGGTAGAGGGATTTTTACTTCTTGTTGATGCGGCAGAAGGGCCATTGCCTGGAACTCGATTTGTCCTTCAGAAGGCTTTGCAGCTTGATTTAAGTCCTATCATTGTGATCAACAAGATCGATAGAAAAGATGCAAACATCGAAAAAACAGAATCGATGATCCATGACCTTTTTCTTGATTTGGCAACCAAAGATGAACAACTTGAGTTTCCAACGCTTTATGGTTCTTCAAAAAATGGGTTTATGTCTACAGACAGAAATGCCACAGAAGGAACCATGCAGCCGTTGTTCGATCTTATTTTAAAAGATATCCCGGCGCCGCAGCAAACAACTGAAGATTTGCAACTTCTTATTACAAACCTAGATCACTCAGATTATTTGGGAAGAATCGGTATCGGAAAAGTTATCAACGGATCTATTGAAGTTGGCAAGCAGGTTATCTGTTGTAAAAATGAAAATGTAAGCGCACCACGAAAAGTAACCACCATTTATCAGTTTGAGGGACTTGATCGTGTCGAAGCAGAAAGTGCCCAATTTGGTGACATCATTGCCATTACAGGATTTGAAAACGAAATAACTATCGGAACAACAATTTGTGATATTGATAAGGTAAAACCGGTTCCGTACGTTGATATTGATGAGCCAACCGTTTCGATTTATGTGTCGGTTAACAGTTCTCCATTTTCTGGAAAGGAAGGAAATCTTCTTACCTCACGTCAGATTAGAGATCGTTTGTATAGAGAATTACGAACGAATGTTGCGCTTCGTGTTGAAGAAACAGATTCTCGTGACACGTTTAAAGTTTCAGGGCGTGGACAGTTGCACTTGGGAATTCTTATCGAAACAATGAGAAGAGAAGGGTTTGAGTTAGAAATATCTTCCCAGCATGTGATCTTTAAAGAAGTTGATGGGAAAAAACATGAACCGATGGAGTTGTTGATTCTTGATATTGAAGAACAACACCAGGGTGTGGTCATGGAACTTTTGGGGCAACGAAAAGCAATTTTACAAAATCTTATTCCGGAACAAAATCATAAAGTTCGTTTAGAATTTAAAGTTCCGTCTCGGGGACTGATTGGGTTCAGAAGTTTATTTGTTACCAACACGCGTGGTACCGGTTTGATGAACCAACAATTTTTGGGGTACGAACCGCACTGCGGTGAACTTCCACGAAGAACCAAAGGATCTCTTATTTCAATGGAGTCTGGTGTTGCAACCGGTTATGCACTTGATGCATTGCAGTCACGCGGAATATTTTTTGTTGGACCAACCGCAAACATTTATGAAGGCATGATTATTGGTGAGCACAACCGAAATAACGATCTTGAAGTTAACCCAACCAAAAGAAAAAAGTTAACCAACGTGCGTGCATCCGGAACAGATGATGCGGTTAAGTTAGATCCACCAAAAATTATGACGCTCGAAGAGGCGATGGAGTGGATTAACGATGATGAACTTATTGAGGTTACTCCACAATCAATTCGTCTTCGTAAAAAATATCTAAAAGCGGTTGAGCGAAAAAGAAAAAAATAATCATGGTTCGACAGGTTTACCACAAACGAGGGAAAGCCCTTTTTTCGTTTGAGTGATGCTTGTCCATTTTTTCTAGATAAATTTTTTAGATAAGTTCAAAGTTTTGAAAGGTGCGCTTAGGGGGCGAAATAATTTTTGACCGTGCCATAACATTTTTGAGGCGGCCAATGGCCGCCTTTTTTTTGTCGGATCAAACCGCCGTATTTTTTTTCATATGTGTTCATTGAAGCTTTCCGGCCGCTTGCAGTTTTTTGAGGCAAGTCTTATCTCTGCTTCTCCATTCGTGGTCTAAAACGGTGAGTAAAAAGATTTGATCAGTGTATCTCATTCTATCATATTCTTGTTTGGTGAGTCTGCCTGTTCCAACTTCTTCTTCGAAGGCCAGCCTCCACTTATTCTTATGAACGAATTGATCGGATTCCTTGGTTTTTGTTTTTATGTCATCTTTAAATTGTCGATAATGGTATTCTTCTTGTCGAATTCGTCTATGTGCATCAGCTTTATTTTTAACATCTCCAAAATATGGCATGCCACTCGATTTTGAAAGACGTCCAACTGCTTCCATGTAGTCCCTCTCGTTAAACTTCATTATGGTTTCATCCATTGCACAACTTTGTTGGCTAATGCCTGCAAATAAGACGGTTGCAAGTACGGTGAAAATGCGGAATGTTTTTCTTTTCATAATGGTCCTCACATATAAAAATTGACAGTTTGTACTAAAAAATTAAATCCACTAGGCTGGCTCTCTACAGTTTATTCTATAGGAGGGCGATTTGCTGTCAAGAGCCTTCAGGCAAGATTGTTTTGTCGTGATCATTCTTTTTCTTGTTGTTTTTCATAAGCATCAATGAGATTTACAGGTATCTCATCTTTATCTGCAAGTTTTAATGCCGTTCGGGCAAATGTTTCGAGTGTTTCAGGTGTTAGTTCAGTAATGAGTTGTACAACTTGCATTTTTAGCAAATATTCTAATCTTCTAACTGGTGATGTAATAGATTTGCACAGTGCGCCTTTTTCCATTAGTTCATATCTTTCTCCCACCAATATTTTGAATGTGTTTTTCCACATCTTATCAGAGCTGGTTGGAATTGGTTCTGAAGTTTTCTTTTTGAGCCCCACAAGTTTTTTGATTGGATCTTCTGGCAAGGGCCCGTACTGTGTACCAAAAACATGTCCCATAAGTTCTTTAATCCGTACGTCCTCAGGTTTCATATTTGCTTTTTGCATGCAAACTTCGTCCAATTTTTTAAGTGCGTCTTCAGTTGAAAAAAGTGTTGTGAGGTCTATGTTTGGTTCAAATTTTTCAACCGCTTTTCGGTGATCATCTTCTGAAAATGGTGAAATCGTTTTTTTCGTGGATGTGCAAGTTTGTTGAGAAAACAGGGGAAGTAAAAAAACGGCAAGTAGGTATGGAATTTTTCTTTTCATGAAAACTCCTAAAAAAAATAAATTTGATACACCAAAAAAGTTGCCTCATTGTATAAGGTGAGCATAACGCTGTCAAAGGCCTTCGAGCCACTGTTTTGTTTCTTTAGGAGATCTGAGTCGAATAAACTTTATATGTTTGTACTTTGGGTCTGCAATGAAGCGGGGCATTTTCTTTTTTCTACTGAAGTACGATTTAAACACCCACCGAAAAATTCCTTTACGTGAAAAAAAGTTGGAAAAACTTTCATAATTTCCGTTGCAAACTGTTTCATGATTCCACCAAAGTTTTGCTGAGCGCTTTAGTGCCCGCCAGAGCGAAAGCCATAGTGGATAATCAAGCCAAACAACAGTGTCTGCTTCTTTCCACGTGATCGGCATCAGTTGTGTATAATTGCCACAGGCTGTCCATCCAGGTTTTTTAATTTCTTGTGCAACCAGCTTTTTAAATTCTTCTTCTGGTCTTGTTTTCCAGCCGGGAAGCCAAAGTAGATTATCAAGCTCGATGTGTGTGATATTCAGTTTTTCTGCAAGTTGTCTCGCAAGTGTTGTTTTTCCAGATCCTGATGTTCCGGCAACTATAATTTTTTTCATCTGACATAAAAAAGTTAAGTTAAACTTTTGGCAACGTAATTCCTCGTTGCTTCATGTACTTCCCTTTTCTGTCTGCGTACGAAGTATCGCATTGTTGATCTGATTCAAAAAATATAACCTGTGCAATTCCTTCGTTTGCATAAATCATGGCAGGTAGTGGCGTGGTGTTTGATATTTCTAAGGTTACATGACCTTCCCACTCCGGTTCAAATGGTGTCACGTTCACAATGATGCCACATCGTGCGTAGGTTGATTTTCCGAGACAGATGGTCAGGACGTTGCGTGGAATTTTGAAGTACTCAACACTGCGCGCAAGGGCGAATGAATTTGGTGGTACCACACAAATATTTTTTTTCATTTCAACGAATGAATCATCTTTAAACTGTTTTGGATCGATGACAGAATTGTGCACGTTCGTAAACACTTTAAACTCATCTGCAACGCGGATGTCGTACCCATAGCTTGAAAGGCCGTAGCTTACAAGTTTATTTTCTTGACTGTCTTTTCGTACTAAATTTTCACAAAATGGTTCGATCATGTTGTGTTTTTTTGCCATCAACGCGATCCAGTTGTCCGGCCTTATACTCATCCGTTTGTTCCTCTTGATTTGGATGTTTCATTAATGCTTTCCATGAAACAGGAAATTGCTCCTGTAAAATTTTATCAATCATGTGTGCATACTGTTGAATTTCTCGTTGTGCTGTAGCATCGACACGAAGTTTTACGAGTCGCGCATAGCCACCCAGGCTTGCTGTTTCAATATACTCGGTGTACATCGACTGTGGCAAAACCATACGCGCCTGTTCTGGGCACACATCATTTTCGAGTAAAAAGTTGTAGTACACCAAAACTTTTTTTGTGTACTGATTCATTTTTTGAACGAATTCTTCGTTTTGTGTGATTGCTTCTTCTTTTGAACCTTGTTTCAAATTTTTGTCTCGCATGCGCAACTTGCTTGGAACAAAAATATCGGGTGTGTCCATGACATACCTACGAGAAACTTCGTTACGGGTAAAGCCAATGGTGTGTCGCCACCACTCTCTGGTAACAAAGATTGGCATTTTGATACGGAATCGAATGATAGGGTGAAAGAACGGACTCATGTGTTGATGTTTTGCCAAGTAGTCGATCAGTTTTTCATCACGCATAGAAAGTTCGCACGATTCTTTGTGAAATGAAACTCGTGCAGCGTTGACGACTGTTAAATCGTTTCCAAAGACTTCAAGAAGTTCAATGAACCCTTTGCTATCTTCTGTGAATAGTTTTTTAATCACTATGTTCCTTTACAAGTCAGAGTCTTTTTCTTCCGAGATTATTTGTTCAAAAGCTAGAATTATGTCTTCGGAATAGTCCTCCATCCTTTCTATTTCGATTATTTTTTCTAGGAAGTACATTCGTCCATTTGGATCCATGTGCTTAAGTCCTATAACTTCATGTCTTTCCTTCAGTGAATTCAAAAAATTTTCATACTCAATAACTTTCTTGAGGATTTCTTTAGACATATTGGTTATTGTGTTTGTGGCGAAAGAGATTTCTCTCTCAAAACCATTACGATCCATGGGAGGTGTTATTTTTTTAAAAATTTTACTTGTTGAGAAATCACGAGCTGTCAGTGGGGTGCCGAATGTTGGTAAGAAGCGTTGTATGCCCAGTTGGGCAACTTGCTTTAGCATTCCATCTGCTTGAAAAGAAATAAGAGTGATTGAAAGGAGACAGGCAGATAGCAGTCTGCGTGGTGTCATTTTTTGTCCTTTTTTTGAAGAATTACCATCGTTGCCACCAACTAAGTAGTTTTTTAGTCACGCAAATCCTTTATAGTTCGCAATCTTTTTCATCGAAGAAAAAGTCTCCTTCTTCTTCTAATATTGTTTCAAAAGCTAGAAATATATCTCTGGAATGATTTTTCATTTCGTGTTTTTCTATTGTTTTTTCTATCAATTTTTTTAGCTCAACTTTGTCCATGTTTTGTAGAATTTCAATCTCTGGGTTTTTTCTGAGTGAGGCTAAAAACTTTTCAAATTTACAGTGTGTTCCCATGGCTATGGTTAACATCATTCCGTTTAATAATTTTTCTTCTACATTTTGCATCAGGCCTTCTTTGTCAGATACTTTTTCTATGTTTTTTGATAGTGGTCCTAAAAGTTGCATTCTGCCTTCTGCCCAAAGAATTTTTTCAAAGATTTGTTTAGATAGGTTGCATGCTACTTTCTGTTGCTCGATCAAGGTGCTATCCATATCATCAGAGTCACATGTATGCAAAATGTTACTTGTTGAAAAATTGCAGCGGGTTTGACAATGAACGGCTGCAAGTCCTGGAGCTCCTGATGTTTGTAAAAATCTCATGCCGGTATGGACAGCCCGCTTCATCATTCCATGTGCTTGAAAAGAAAGAAGAGTAAGTGAAAGAAGACAGGTCGACAGCATTTTGTGCTGAGTCATTTTCTTGTCCTTTTTTTGGGAGAATTACTACCGCTACTATTAACAATGAGATGATTTTAACATAAACCAGGCGGTCCCGAAATCTTTTTGTTACACTGATAAAAAACTTTTAAAAAGCCTTTTAACAAAAGGAATGGTATGTGCTATTTCCCCCTCGGAGTTATCTTATTGCCGCTCATTGGTTCTTTTTTTTCTGTCGGTACCAGCATCGTCTGTGTCGGTTCTTTTTTTGCTCTCAAATGGTTGTTTGGTTTTTCTGCAATGACGTTTGGGATTCCAACTGCGTGTGCTGCTGCAAACTGGTCCGTGCATACTGAAAAAAAATCTTTTAAAAATGAACTGAAAAAAATTGCGATCTCAGTTTTTTTGCCTGTGTTGTGTATACTTCTTTTTGTTATGCATCCGGTAGGAAGTGCTGCATTTTTTTATTCTTTTTTCTGGCTGATTCCGATTGCCCTCTATTTTGTGCAAACATTTTTTTTCCGTTCGTTTTGGCTGACCGGACTTTGCAGTACCTTCATTGCGCATGCAGTGGGGAGTGTCATCTGGTTGTACACGGTTCCTACGGTTCCTGCCAAATGGATCTCGTTGATACCTATCGTTATGTATGAACGGTTTCTTTTTGCCACACTTGCGGCATCAGCATATGCAATTATCAGGTGGGCGATGAACAAGTCTTGGGTTCGGAGGCGTATTTCGATTTTTTATGTTTGCCTTGCTGGTAAATGATGGGCCGTAATTGCTTTTTCTTAGGCTCTTTTTTATACTGAAGCCATAGTTTTGTCTGAGTATACTATTTCCAAAGAGGCCATTCGTGATAGCGACTTCCGATTTTAAAAAAGGTGCCAAAATTTTGTTCCGTGACGAGCCCTACATGGTGCTTGAGTTTACCCACGTGAAACCGGGCAAAGGTGGTGCGTTTGTCAGAACCAAAATGAAAAACATGATCACCGGACTTGTTCGAGAGGAAACCTTCCGTTCAGGTGAAAAATTCCCATCTCCCGATCTTGAATACAAGCAGATGCAATACCTTTATCCGGAAGACAGCCTCTACAATTTTATGGATCAAGAAACCTTTGAACAGGTTGCGCTGGGTAGAGATCAAATCGAAGACGTTCTTAACTACCTCAAAGAGCAACTTGTCTATACTATTTTGTATTTCCAAGGCAAACCGATTGCCGTAAATCCACCAATGTTTATTGAGCTTGAAGTAAAAGAGACAATGCCAGGTGTGCGAGGTGATACCGCCAAAGGGGGAGCGACCAAGCCTGCGACCTTAGAAACAGGTTTTGTTGTACAAATTCCACTTTTTATCAACGAGGGTGACGTTGTAAAAATCGACACCAGAGACGGCAGCTACATGGAACGTGTCTAACCAAGAAGGAGGTTTTTTTGATGAGCACAGAGAGCAAAGACACAAAACAGAATGAAGCTCCTGCAGAATCCCAATCTCGTCGTGAGGTTAGGTCTCTCATTTTTCATTTGGTGTATGCGATGGAGGGGTTTGATTATAACGTTTCATTAGAAAGTATCATCGACACATTCAATCGAGGTTTTGAGCTTACTATTCCGCTTAAGGGTGAAATTTGCTCCGTAGCACAGGGGGTTATTGATCAGCGAGAAGAGCTGGACAAGACCATTAAGCCTCTACTTGCAAATTGGCGCTTAGAAAGAATTGGGTTGTGTACTAAGCTTGTTCTGCGGATGGCAATCTGGGAGCTGCAAAATCTAGATACTGCTCCAAGTATTGTGATCAATGAAGCGATCGAGCTTGCTAAGTGTTTTTCAGAAAAAGATGCGTATCGATTTGTGAATGGTGTGCTGGATGAGTATTGTAAGGCTCAAGAAGAAAAATAAAAACCCCCGGGAAAACCGGGGGTTCTTTTTTTGAGATTTTTTAGTTTTACAGATCTGGAAACATAAGCGCTAATTCTTTTTGCGCATTTTCTACAGAGTCAGAACCGTGAGTTGCATTGACCATGATGTCTGTACCAAACTGTTGACGAATGGTACCAGATGCTGCTTTTTGAGAATCAGTGACTCCCATCAATTTACGCCAATCTTCAATTGCGTTTTCTTTTTCTAATGCTAACAAGATAACTGGCCCGGATATTATAAACTCAATAACCTCACCAAAAAAAGGTTTTTCTTTGTGCACAGCATAAAACTCTTCTGCCTTTTCTTTGGTTAGCTTTGTTTTTTCCATACGCAAAATAACAAAGCCATTTTGTTCAATCATGTCGATAATTTTGCCGACATTTCGTGCTTTGACTGCATCTGGTTTTATGATTGCAAATGTTTTTTCTGCCATACTATCCTTTCGAATAAATTTTTAATAAAAAAAGGGCCCGAATTTTCGGACCCCTTTTTTTGTATTTCTACTTTTTGTCGTTACGTGCTGCGTGTTCTTCTAGCGCAATTTGCAGAGCGCTTTTCTGTTTTGCTGGTTGTTGTTTTGTTGTTTTCTTTGCCTGTCTCGAGTCTTTCGAAGGAGCAGGTTTTTTTGTTTTCTTCGCTTGGCCGGAGGCTGTCGAAGAAGCAGGTTTTTTCTCTGGAGTTGCCTCGAGTTTCAAGCTAAGACCTAGTTTGCGCTCGTCTTGGTTCAGGCTGATGACGCGAAATTTCTTCTTGTCACCAACACCAATCACATCTTCAACTTTCTCCACAGTTTTGTCAGAAAGTTCAGAAATGTGCACAAGACCTTCGATGCCTGAAGGAAGTTTTACAAACGCGCCAAAGTTGGTGGTTTTAGAAACTTCACCTTCAATGATGGAGCCGACAGGATATTCATCCTTGACGGTTTCCCATGGATCGGTGGTTAACTGTTTGATGCCAAGCGATATTTTCTTGTTTCCTTCGTCAATGCTCAAAATAACCGCTTCAACTTCATCGTTTCTGTTGTAAATGTCAGATGGATGATTGATATGTTCTGTCCAAGAAAGATCAGAGATGTGCACCAAGCCGTCAACACCAGGAGTGAGTTGAACAAACACACCAAAGTCGGTGATGTTGCTGATAGTACCTTTGATTTTTTCTCCTACCTTGAACTTTTCACCAATTGCTTTCCATGGATTTTGTTCAAGTTGTTTGATACTCAAAGACATACGTCTGTTTTCTGGATCGACAGAAACAACGAGCACCTCAACTTCCTGACCAGGTTTGAATTTCTGTGGAAGGTTGGTGATGCGGTCGGTCCATGAAATTTCAGAAATATGTACAAGACCTTCAACACCTTTTTCCACTTCAACAAACAGACCATAATCTGTGATGCTGGAAATTCTTCCCTTGACTCGTGAGCCAACTTTGACTTGCTCCGCAATCTTTTCCCACGGGTTGTTAGAAAGTTGCTTGAGTCCAAGAGAGATTTTTTCGTTTTCTTTATCGAATGAAAGTACCTTGACAGAAACTGTGTCCCCAATTTTTACCAATTCACTTGGATGGGAAATTCTGCCCCAGGTCATGTCAGTAATATGAAGCAGGCCATCAACACCGCCGATGTCAATAAACACACCATAGTTGGTAATGTTTTTAACGGTACCTTGAATAACTTCACCAACATTCAATTTTTCAAGTACTTGTTGACGAACTTCGGCACGTTGATCCGAAAGATATTTTCTTCTGGAAATGATAACGTTGCCACGTTTCTTGTTGAGTTTGATGACGTTTGCGGTAATTGTTTGACCAACAAATTGATCAAAATCGGTAATGCGTTGAATATCAATTTGTGAACCAGGCAAGAATGCTGGAATGCCGATGTCGACACTCAAGCCACCCTTAACTTTATGTGTGACCACACCTTGTACTGGTTTGCCTTCGTCATGAAGTTTGGTAATGGCATCCCATGCTTTAAGCGCTTTTGCTTTTTCATAAGACAAGATGACATTGCCATCAATGTTTTCTAATTCGTCGAGAATAACTTCGATATCTGAGCCCGGTTCGAGCTCTTTTAGTTCGTGGTCGTTAAACTCGTACTTCGGGATGAGGCCTTCTGATTTGTAGCTGATATCAACTAAGACACCATCTGAGTCAACTTTTTTTACTTTACCAACAACAAGCTTGCCTTGTTTTATGGTGTCAAAAATGCCTTCATACAGGTTGCTTAGCTCAGTAAGTTGTTCTTCATTGAGTTCTAGTCCTAGCTCTTGATCAAGAGCTTCAGCACAAGCAAACTGCTCTGGCCGTATCACTTCTTTCGACATGAAATCCTGTGGTTCCCACAATGGGGTAGGTTAGAGGGTTAAACATACATTATTTCAAAAGCTTTTCCTCGCGCACGTGTCAGAATGACACAAAGATATGACGCTCAGAAATGCTGAATATACACCCAGAATAGCTTAAAATTGCACAGTAGGCAAGCGATACGGTGTTGCGTCCGCTTGACAGGGGGGATTTGAACGAATACAATTTTTTTACTTTATTTACAAGTGTTTTCGATAGTTTCACTCTTTATTTTTTTGGGAAGGCGGCAGAAACATGTTTTTCAACAAGGGTATCAAAAAGGCTGTGATGGTGACTGTATGTGTGGCGTCTCTTGCAGGGGGTTCTACAATTACAGAGTGTAGAACCAAAAAAAAGAAAGAGTCGTGGTGGAAGAAAGTTAAGCTAACTCCAACATGGAAGTTGAGTCCGGTAAACTTGGTAAAAATTTCAGCTGAGGCTGGTCTGGCCATTGGGCTTATCATGGGTGCAGATATGTTGATCAAACAAGATTGCTCGGATCTTTTTGAGAACGGCTTTCTGAATTCTCTTACAAGAATTACTGCAGTTGGTTCTGGGGCGGCACTCATTTCTGGTGGGGTTGGACTGAGTGTGGATGCTTTGATGCGCGCCTTCGGTTATGAGCCATTTCTTGGCGGATCGAAAGAAAAAAAGGACGAAGATGAGAAGCTCAACGCTGAAGATGATAAGCTTGAGGCAGAAGAAGCCAAGTAGCAGTCTTTTGAGAAATTACAATGAGGGCTCCGAAATCAGAGGTTCGGGGCCTTTTTTATGCGTAAAATCGCTCTTTTGAGGGTATTTTGGACCTGGTAGTTGACAGCTTTGGCAGAAGTTGGGATAATAAAAATAACCTAAAATAAAAGGTTTTGGCCTATTTTTTGGCCCATTGCGTGGAGAGTGGTGGTCGAGCTAAAAGATAGTTTAACTCGTATGCACCCTTTCACTCATTGGATTTTTTATGAAATCATTTACTGATTTTGATTTATCTTCTCAAATGCAAAAAGCCTTAGTTTCTCTAGGCTTTACCAATCCGACCGAAATTCAAGAAAAATCGTTTCCTATTTTGCTTGGCGCAGAAAAAACTGATTTTCATGGTCAAGCACAAACTGGTACCGGAAAAACTCTCGCCTTTGGTATTCCACTTGTTGAAACGATTAATGCGCGCAGTCGTGCGACTCAGGCATTGATTGTTGCACCAACTCGAGAATTGGTGTTGCAAATTTGTGACAGCTTAAAGCAAGTTGCACAGTTTACCGATGTGGTTATCGAGCCGATTTATGGTGGCGTTTCCATCATGAATCAGATTCGAATGCTCAAAAAAGGTGTGCATATTGTTGTAGGAACACCCGGTAGGTTGCGAGATCACTTGCGCAGAAGAACGTTGTCGCTCAAAGAGCTCGAAACATTGGTGCTTGATGAAGCGGACATCATGCTCGACATGGGGTTCAAAGAAGAGATTGATGAAATTCTTGAGTATGCACCACAAGACAGACAAATTTGGTTGTTTTCTGCAACTGTTAAATCTGGTATCACCGATATCAAAAAAACACACATGCACGATCCGGTTTCTATACGTGTCAGCAAATCAAAAGTTACTACAGATAACACGCAGCAGTTTCATTGCATGGTTCCAACAAAATATCGTTTACAGGCATTGTGCAGAATCATTGATACCGCACCAGAATTTTATGGTTTAATTTTCTGTCAGACAAAAGTTTTAACTGGTGATATTGCAGAGCGTTTGACCAAGCGCGGTTATAGAGTTGGTTGTCTGCATGGTGACATGGACCAAAAATTACGAAACAAAGTTACAAAAAAGTTTAAAGACAAATCTTTTGACATTGTGGTTGCAACCGATGTTGCTGCACGCGGTATTGACGTTGTAGGTTTGACTCACGTTATTAACTATTCTATGCCAGATGATCAAGAAAGCTATGTGCACCGTATCGGTAGAACAGGTCGTGCGGGTAAACAAGGAACCGCAATTACGTTCGTGAACAATCGTGAAGTCAGAAGATTGCAGCAACTTGTGCGCAAATTTAAAGGTGAAATCAAACCGCTTGAAATTCCAACGGTTGACGATGTACTCACAATACGTGCAGAAAAAGCGCTAAACTATTTTAAAGATGCATCAGAAAAAACTACATCACTGAAAGAAAAATTTTCTCAGTTGCATGATGCAATTGCAGCCAGTGGTAAAGAACAACTCGTTGATACCGTACTGAATCTACTTTCCGATAAATATTTGCGTGGGCACGAAAAAGAAAGAGATATTCCTTCAGTATGCCCAACCGAAAAAGCTTTACAAGATGGACAAAAACAGGAGCTTATGTTTCACATCGGTTTTGAAGATGGTATTGACCGTGACTGCGTTCTGCAGTATTGTCTTGATGCTGATGCTATTCAGGCTTCTGATATTGAACGTGTGCGGGTAATTAAACGCAGAAGTTTTGTAATTCTTTCTTCCATGAGTGCGAACAAGTTAGTAAAAGCGCTTAAAGGAAAAAAAATGCAGGGCAAACGAGTTCGTGTAAGCTTGGTAAGTCAGGACGAAGAGTCATCCAGCAGAAGATTTTCTGATCGAAGAGGTGGTGGAAGACGTTTTGGTGGTCGTGGTGGAGATCGCGGAGGCAGACGCTTTGGCCGAAATGGTGGAGGCGGAGGCAGTCGACGTCGCTCCAACAGCTGGCGGTAAAGTTTCTATAAAATTTCTAAAGGTTGTTTCATGAAAAAACTATTTTTTGTGATGTCCTTTTTTGCTTTTTGTTCCTTTCATCAATCGAATGGTATGAATTTAAAAGAAGTAGTAAGAACAGTTTTTTCTGTTTTTCTAGAGGGTTGTGACCATTTTGGAGTGTGTAAAGTGCAAAAGGGCGGGGAAACTTATAAGGTAAATCTTAATGGGCCGTGTCCGATTGTGATTCCTGAAAAGAAAACGGAGGAGAATGACTCCACATTAATTAACGAGCAAAAGGAACACAAAAAGAACAAATAAAAAAGGAAAACTTTTGATATGAAGCGCTCTCCTTTTCTTTTCCTTTTCTTTTTTTCTTTTTTAGTAGATGCAAAACAAGAGATTGGTTCTGTTACTTTTTCTTGGGATGCTACAAGTGAAGTGAGACTTGTAGCACGGTACAAGGGGCAAGAGTTGCATCCACTTGTAGCGTGGCACAAAAATGGAAAAAAACGAAAAAGCTTCAACTACAAAAAAAAAATTAAAAATCTTGTACGCAATGGTCAGTTAATGGCCGGGCGTTGTTTTAGGGCAAATAAAATTAGATTCAATTTTTGGCAGTACATTAAATCTTTTTTCTGGAAGCCAGTGCAAGTAGGAAGTCAGACATACGTTTTGTTTGATGATGGTTTAGAAAATTACAATGGACCAAAAGGTCGATGTGCTCGAATTTTTGTGTCTGATGCAAGAAAGCTTTTTTGTGAATGGGAAGAATTAAGAACGTCTTAATTTGGTTCCGCGTACTGTTGATACAATATTGTTTTTAAAATTGCGTGTACCGTTGCGCACACATAAAAAATCAACTGGACCAAAGCATGAACGACAATGAATGGCGCTTTGTTCATTAAAAAAAGCCAGATTGGTATAAATGCAAGCAAACCTATAAGTCCTATCCAAAAAATAGCACCAAGATATTCATAAAACATTTTTTTTGTAATCTGTGGAGATTTTTTGATCAGTTCCGAAAGAGGTTTTTCATCAAGCGCAAGTGCAGGTATCACAAACAGCATAGGAATCCACCAAACGATACGAGCAAATATTGGGACAATGGCAGCCATCCAGTTGTGATACATCGGCAAAAAAAACATATCGATATGGTGAATCAAAAAATAGACGAGAGTTAAGATTACTGTCCATAGTGCAATTCGATCAAGTTTTGGTATGCACGCTTTTATTGATCTTCTGATGCCAGATTTTCTTTTTTTAATAATTGCAAAAGTATGATGAGTAAGGGCAACAGCGGCAAAAGTGACAACCAATAAAAGTATCAACTTCGTCAAAAAGACGCCGATGTGTTTTGCCCATCCATACGTTTCCCACATGCGGGATACCATTCCTTGCACAAACAGTGTGGTGTCAGAGGGAGAGAAGAAAAAAAAGTTGTGAATGAAAAGTTTTGCGATGACACCAGCAAGCATTGGTGCACCAAAATAAAAAATTAATTTTTTATGTTTCCATAACAGGTCAAAGCTTTTTAGTCCAACAGTAAGGCCTGTTTGAAAACGTCTTGCGCTCTCCATTGCATTTCCTTTTGTTTGATAATCAGTTTAGTCACCAAACAACATAAAGCGTTGGCTTTGGAATTTGCAATGGTTCGATACTTATAATTCAGAAAATGGAATATCAAGAAGGTCGTACTGGCGCCAGTCGACATCATCGAAGTGCCACCACTCGCTGTGGAAAAAAGAAAAGCCGTGTTTGGCCATGAGCGTTTCGAGTTGTTTACAATTCTTTGCCGCCTGCGGTGACATGGTTTCATAATTTCGGTGTGCTTTTTCACTAAAATCATCAAACACACTTGGCATTTCTAGTTCATTTCCATCTTTATCTACTAGCGTGCAGTCAACGGCAGAACCGCGATTGTGTTTTGAGCCTTTGCTTGGATCTGCAACATAGCGGGGGTCAGGAACGAGTTCCCAAAATTTATATTGGACAGAGCGAGGACGGTATCCATCCCAAATTTTTAATCCAAGACCGAGTGTTTCTAGTTCTTTGTGTACGGCAAGAATTTTTTCTGCGGTTTTTTTGCGCAAAAAACAACGAGGCGATCCGTAGACCGCCTGGCCCGCAAAGTTATTTTCAGTTGCGTACCGAATATCAAGAATAATACCAGTTTCTTCCGTTTTTATTTCAACAAGATCATGCTCACTTTGTTTTGCGTTCACATAAAATACTGTGGCAAACAGAAGGGTAGAGAGTAGTTTTTTCATACTTCTTGTCCTTTGTAGCTTTTAGCAAATTAGGGTTTCCTTAGGTGACCATTGATTATATTTCTTTCAGAAAGTATACACCTAAAAAACAAAAATTGGAGCATGTGGTAATGGTTTTAATGCGTTACAACTCAGAGAATGGAATATCAAGAAGGTCGTACTGGCGCCAATCGACATCATCGAAGTGCCACCATTCATGTGGTAGTGGTTTGAATCCGTGTTTTGCCATGAGTGTTTCGAGCAGTTTACAATTCTTTGCTGCTTGCGGTGACATGGTTTCATAATTTCGGTGTGCTTTTTCACTAAAATCATCAAACACACTTGGCATTTCTAGTTCATTTCCATTTTTATCTACCAGCGTGCAGTCAACGGCAGAACCGCGGTTATGTTTTGAACCTTTGTTTGGATCTGCAACATATCGTCTATCTGGGGTGACGACCCAAAAAATATATTGCACAGAGTGTGGGCGGTAGCCGTCCCAAATTTTTAACCCAAGACCGAGTGCCTCTAGTTCCTTGTGTACCGCAAGAATTTTTTGGGCGGTTTTTTTTCTTAAAAAACAACGTGGTGATTCGTATACCGCCTGTCCCGTAAAATTATGTTCGGTTGCGTACTTGATATCAAGAATAATACCAGTATTTTCTGTTTTTATTTCTACAAGATCGTGATTGTTTTGTTTTGCATGTATGCAAAACGTTGTACTGGCCAGAATGGCCAAGAGTAGTTTCTTCATCCCCTATCCCCCTAAAAACATGTTCCCCTTTTTTAAAAATAGGTAAATTAAAGGATGAAAATCAATAAAATCGCCAGCAGAAGTCTTTTTTTCCCCCTAGTTTATTATCAATTTTAAAAATTCAAGGAGAAGAAGGAAGATTAGATTGTACGATGCAGATAATATGGAAAGAGATAGTATAAGGCGTTTGTTTTTACGAAATAAGATAGCCCAAAAAATTATTTGCAATAGTAATGCTGGTATGGCTATTGACCACCAGCTGTCAGAGAGGAAACTAAGATATCTGTAATATCGTATCCTGCAGATTAATGTAGTGATGAATGAAATAGGAAGAAGTACAGCATAGACTGTCAAATATTTGCCGAGATTTGTTTTGATTTCTTTTTTTAAAATAAAGAATGCTGCTAGTACTTGTGGTGAAAAAAACAAAAACACTATCAGTATTGCAATCATAATTTCATGAGGCAAAGGATAAAGTGGGCGCGAGTGTGCGTATATTGTTGTAGCAAATCCAGCTAGACAGGTTAATAAAAATCCATATTTTTTTTTCATTTTCTAGGATCTCCTTTTTTTATTTTTTTCTCAACCAACGAATGTATGCGTTTAAGGAAGATAGAATTTGGTATAGGCCAAAAAAGAAAAATACTACTAAAGCAACGAGTGGACGATATCTTAATCTTACCTGCGGTAGGACCGACCAAAGAGATGAACAAATAAGTGCTTGTAGAAATGATGCAAGATAGAAAGAATATTTGAGTGTTTTGTGTTTGTTGAATAAAGCAGTCCATACTATTATTTGAAATATTGCTGCGATTAAAAATGTTATAAAAGCTGTGGGGCCGGATTGTTGTAAAATTCTAGCTACTAGATTCGATGCTATGTAAGAAATAACAACATAAGCCATTACCGGGAATATATATCCATCAGCTTCTGATTTTAATTTTCGCTTTAGTTGAATTTTTATAAAAAGAAAAAAGGGAGAAAAAAATAAGAAGAAGAAGCCTATTGCCATTGGAACTATGAACAAGAGTGCTTCGGGTCCAGGGTGGCCGTGAGCAATCATTACAGTAGAAACAGAAAACGCTGCTGTCAGCATCAAGAAAAGTTTTGTTTTCAAATTAATCATTGTTTCTCCTTTTTTTTTTACCAATTTTTTGCAGCATAACTAGTTCGTCAAAAAAAGATCAACAAAAAACCGCGCCCCAAAATGGAGCGCGGCTCTTTTTTCAAATCAAATAAATTGATTTTTAGCGACGAGGTCTTTCTTCGCGTGGACGAGCTTCGTTAACTCTAAGTTGACGTCCGTCCATGTCTTTGCCATTAAGTTCAGCAATTGCTTTTTTTGCTTCGTCATCGGATGGCATTTCAACAAATCCAAAACCTTTTGATTCGCCGGAAAATCTGTCTCTGATGATTTTAACGGTGGTAACTTCACCATATGCTTCAAAAATTTCTTTGAGGCTGTCTTCTGTAACACCGTATCTAAGGTTTCCAACATAAATGTTCATTCAAAATTCTTTCAAAATTACAAGTTCAATAAATAACGACTATTCTAATGTTTTTTTTCTTTTCTATCTTATCTTCGGAGACCTTTCGAATTTCACTTTTCCAACGAATACAATATCCAGGTTAACAGAAACTGGCTCGAAAGGAAAGGGCTCCTTCAGGGTTTTTCTCTCTGCAGAAGGTGTTTCAAGACCTCCTGGCTCCAATTTTCTAATGAATCGAAAAGATGCGTACATTCGTCAAGGTTCACCAGTTTTCCGCTTTTGAGCTCAGATTTTACCCGAATGTTGCCATTATCTCCCCTCACAAGCAGTACAAGGCCCAGATGGACCTGTCCAACAGGGTTTGAGTCATCGTTGAGTATGCCAATAGGCTCGATTTCTAGATTTCCCGAAAAAGAGACCTCTTCATAGAACTCTCGACGTGCCCAGTCAAAAATTGAGGCCCCCTCGATGTCCTCTTGTCTGATATGTCCACCGATTCCCAGGGAGTACTTGTTTTTGAGGCGAGCTTCTGAGGCGGTTGATTTGCGCTGCATCAAGAAGTAGCAATCCTGCCAGTTAAATACAAGGTAGGGAATAATCTGTTTATAGCTAGGGTCATTTTCCATCTTGGATCGCCACAAAAACTGTTTTTTGGTCTTTATAGTTTGCATGACGTTTTCGAGGTCCACCTCACTGATTCCGTGCCAGGCATCTCCTGGAAAGAGGTCAGTTCGTTTGACTACTAAAATCAGTTCATCTTTTTTTTGAGGGATTTTGATCTTCTCTGTCATCTGCTGGGGGGACATGTTTCTCCTTGGTTTTGGGTTGAAAGGGTTTACCATCATTGTAAAAAAAAAACATTTTAATACAATGAAAAGGGTTATAGTGCTTTCTATTCCAGTCATGCTGAGGGGCGACCATGTCTTACGATTTTCAGAACATAGAAAAAAAATGGCAGAAACAGTGGGAAGAAAAACCTGTTGCACAAACAAAACCAGCAGGTTCCGGTAAAAAGTTTTACTGCCTGGACATGTTTCCTTATCCATCCGGTTCTGGTTTGCATGTTGGTCATTGGCGAGGTTATGTTCTTTCCGATATCTTTGCCCGTATCAAATGGCTGGAAGGGTACAATATTTTACATCCAATGGGGTGGGATGCGTTTGGGCTTCCTGCAGAAAACGATGCAATCAAAAAGGGGATTCACCCTGCAGTTAGCACCGCAGATAATATCAAAGTCTTTAAAAAACAACTCAAGCAAATCGCTGCAATTTATGACTGGTCAAAAGAACTGAGCACCACAGATCCACAGTACTACAAATGGACGCAGTGGATTTTTCTTCAAATGTTTAACGCTGGTCTTGCCTACCGGATCGAAGCGCCAATCAACTGGTGCCCTTCTTGTAAAACCGGTTTGGCAAATGAAGAAGTGGTTAACGGAGCGTGCGAACGGTGTGGTACCGAAGTGACACATAAAAATATTCCGCAGTGGATGCTCAAAATTACCGACTATGCACAAAAACTTTTAGATGGACTCGACAAACTCGACTGGCATGAAAATGTTAAGTTGATGCAACGCAACTGGATTGGCAAAAGTGAAGGGATAGATATTACCTTTGCCGCCAAAGACGTTGATGGAAAACATCTTGACTTGCAGGTTTACACTACACGACCAGATACGTTGTATGGTGTTACGTTTATGGTGATGGCACCAGATCATGAACTTGTTGAACGCATTGTTCCTGAGACACATAAAAAAGAAGCGATGGAGTATGTGAAACAGGTTGACCACATGTCTGCGGTTGAACGAATGGCGGGTCAAAAAGAAAAGACCGGCGTATTTTCTGGTGCGTATGCAATCAACCCAATGAACGGTCAACAGCTTCCGATTTATCTTGCAAGTTATGTATTGAAAGATTACGGCAGTGGTATTGTGATGGCGGTGCCTGGTCATGATGAACGTGATTTTGAATTTGCAAAAAAATATGATTTGCCGATCAAGCAAGTGATTGAAGCCGAAGGCGTAAAGTTAGATGAGAATAAAAAACTCTTGGAAGCCTACGGCGGTGATGGGCGCATAATCAACAGTGATTTTTTAAATGGTATGGATGCAAAAACAGAAGCGTTTGAAGAATCGTGTCTGTTTTTGGAACGGAAAAAAATTGGTAAGCGTACTACAAAATATAAATTGCGTGACTGGGTATTTTCTCGTCAACGGTACTGGGGAGAACCGATTCCGTTAATTCATTGTCAAGAATGTGGTGTGGTTCCCGTTCCAGAAGATCAGCTTCCCGTAGAACTTCCTGATGTTGAAAAATATCAACCAACCGGTACAGGTGAATCTCCACTTGCAGCAATTGATGAGTGGGTGAATGTTGACTGTCCAAAATGTGGTGGTCCTGCAAAACGGGAAACAAACACCATGCCACAGTGGGCAGGTTCATGTTGGTATTTTTTACGTTACCCAACACCGGATCTTGCAGACAAACCGTTCGATCCAAAAGAGACTCAGTATTGGATGCCGGTTGATTTGTATATCGGTGGAATTGAACACGCAATTCTTCATTTGTTGTATTCGCGTTTTTACATCAAAGTGCTTTATGACCTTGGGCATCTTAAGTTTGATGAACCGTTTTTGCACTTGTTTAATCAGGGTATGGTGTGCAAGCGTTCAGAAAAAACTGGCCTCGTTGAAAAGATGTCAAAATCAAAAGGGAACGTGGTCAGTCCTAACAGCATCATAGAAAAATATGGAACCGACACATTGCGTATGTACATGATGTTCATGGGGCCGCCCGAACTTGATTGTGAATGGCAAGATGCAGGCATCGATGGTATCAAGCGGTTCTTGAATAAGTTTTGGACGTTTGTTACAACACAAGAAAATGTTGTCGATGACATGCAAGAAGCGGATGGTGCAAAAAAACGGGTACACAAATTTTTGAAAGAGTATCAGAAACGTCTTGCGTCATTCAAACCAAACACTGCGATTTCTGCGTTCATGGAATTTATCAACGATGCCAACGCACAAAAACTAAAACTGGGAAAAACCAATACAGAAAAAATAATCGTTTCTATTTCTGTGTTTGCACCGCACGTTGCAAGCGAACTCTTGGAACAGATTTTTGAAAAACAGTTGGGTGATTGCCGGTGGCCAGAATTTGATGCAGGGCTTGCGCAAGAGACAGAAATTTCTTTGGTAGTGCAGGTGAATGGAAAAGTGCGTGCAAATATTCCGTGTGCGCAAGGAGCAAAACAAAAAGATGTACAACACAAGGCAGAACTTGCGGTTGAAAAATGGATTGCAGGCAAAACGGTTGTCAAAACTATTTTTGTTCCGAACCGATTGATAAACTTCGTGGTGAAATAACGCGGAGCTATTCCGTATTTTCTTGAAGTTTGGCAAGTCTATTTGCTGCTTCCAGTGCGAGTCTCATATGTTCTGATTTTTGCCAACTGAGGCATAGTTGTTTTTTTCGAGGTACACTGTTTTCTTTAATATTTTCTTCGTCTTGAGATTTTCGTTGATACTCCAACAGATGTTCCAGCATTCTCTCCCGAAGCTCTGCTTTGGTTAAAAGCTCAGATGGGAAGGTCGTGCAAAAAAATAAAAGGGATGCTGAAAAAAATATTTTTTTCAGCATCCAGCTTCTTTAAGATGAGGTTTTGTTTCTTTTTTTTCTTCGTTTTCAACTCTGGGCTTTTCTTTTTTACAACGCTTTTTGGAGCAAGCTTTTCCTTTTTCTTTACAGTAGCGGGTTTCGTCAGAAGAGTAAAAACGTGTTACTGGGGTTGCAGCCATAGGGAGGACTCTCGTAGCGTTTTGTTGGAAACATCTGCTGCACGAAATAAGGAGTTGTCTTAGCATGCTTGCACGTGTGGTGTTTACGCAAATCATTGACATAAAAAAGAAAAGAGCAAAAACATTCCGTTTTTTCATTTGTATTTCCTTCTTAGGCGTCTTTTAGAAACCGTTTTCCAATAAGAGCTTTTAATTTTTTTTACGTTTCGAGCTTCTTCGGAAAGAGAGGACTTTCCTCCTTTTTGCCGCCTCATTTTTGCTCTACGTTGTGGGTTTTTTGAGAATCGTCTTCTGTGGCTTGCATCAATTGTTAAAACAAAAAAAAGAGAAAAGCAAGCGAGTACTACTTTGCGTAACATATGTTCCTTGGAATTTTTAAAGATAAGATCATAAACCAGAAGAAAGTTTATAAGGATGATTTTTAGGAGTCAAATTTTAAGGAAAAAGATGTTTTTATTTTCGGTAACGCTGCCGAAGCATGTTTTTCAATTTTCTTTTGCCACTGTTGTGTCGCTTTACTCTTTTCTTTAATTGATAGCCTGTTGGTCCTTTTCTTTTTTTTCTTTTGTGTCTGCTTTTTTGCGAATAAAGAGGGAGGATAAAAAAAAGGGATGCCACAACAAATATTTTTTTTAACACTTCATCTCCCAAGAATTTTTTTATGATTTTTAGATTGTAACGTTTGTGCTTGTAGTTTTAGCACATGTTTAAGCTGTCCGCAAAATTTCTTGGTCAAGTAGCCAATTATTTTTCGATAATCAAATGAGCGTGCCTTGCATTTTTTCTTTGTGTTGTCGTAAGCTCCTTGATGATGAAATAAAAAAGAGAGAGGGGTATAGTGCCCAAAAAAGACAAACTTGCCGAGTATAAAAAAAAAAGAGATCTTGCCAAGTCTGGTGAACCGAAAGGAAAAGTTCGGAGTTCAAAAATGCCGATTTTTGTTGTGCAAAAACATGCGGCCAGAAGTTTACACTATGATTTTCGTCTTTCAATTGGTGGAGTGCTGGTTTCATGGGCTGTTCCCAAAGGGCCGTCGACAAGTACACGAGTCAGGCGGCTTGCGGTGCGAACCGATGATCATCCAATGAGGTATGCAAAGTTTGAAGGAGTTATTCCAAAAGGAGAGTATGGTGCTGGGACCGTTATGGTATGGGATAAAGGTACGTATCGCAACATCCAAAAAAAAGCAGGAAAAAAAGTCTCTATGGAGACGGCTCTTAAGAAAGGAAAAATCGAAGTCTGGCTTAAAGGAGAAAAACTCAACGGAGGATACGCGCTCATAAAAACAGGGCGTGGCAATCAGTGGTTGCTGATCAAAATGAAAGACGAACATGCACGTGCTCGTGGCAATCCAGTCAACACACAAAAAAAATCTGTGCTAACCGGCAGAACCATGCGTCAAATTGCGGCTGATGCAAAAAAGGGGAAGTAAGGAGTGTATGAATTAAAAATTGGATCCCGAACGATTGCCATCACACATGGGGAAAATATTTTGTTTCCTCGTGCAAAAATTTCAAAAAATGAACTGATCGACTACTACCTCAACATTGCAGACTTCTTGATTCCACATATGAAAAATCGGCCAATCAGTATGCAGCGATTTGTTGATGGTATTGATCATCCAGGGTTTTATCAAAAAAATGCAGGTGATTATTTTCCGCGTTGGATAAAAACGGTACCGATCGCAAAAAAAGATGATGGCAACGTGAAATACGTGGTATGCAATGATGTTGCAACACTTGTGTATCTTGCAAATCAACTGAGCATAACATTTCATTTATGGTTGAGCAGAATAGATAAACTTAATTTTCCTGACCGCATGATTTTTGATCTCGATCCATCAGTTAAAGGATTTGCTCCAGTAAGAACTGCTGCCCGTCAGCTTAGAAATCTTTTGGAAGATGAACTTGGGCTGATTGCATTTTTAATGACAACCGGATCGCGTGGAGTGCATGTGGTAGTGCCTCTTGATAGAAAAAAAGATTTCGATTTTGTACGTATGTTTGCGCGTGATGTTGCACAGGTGCTTGTTGCTCGCTTTCCAAAAACGTTGACCATTGAAGTTCGCAAAATAAAGCGAGGCAAACGGGTGTTTATCGATTACTTAAGAAATGCGTTTGGCCAAACCGGTGTTGCGCCATATTGCGTTCGTGCAAAACGGGGTGCTCCGGTCGCAACTCCCATTGAGTGGAAAGAGTTGGGAAGAGTAACACCACATAAATTTACGATAAAAAATATTTTTAAACGGTTGAGTAAAAAAGATGACCCGTGGAGAAATATAAACAAACAAGCGTGTTCATTAAAACGAGCGCGGATGACACTAGATAAGTTGTTGGAAAAAAGTGAGGGGAAAAAATAGATGAAAATTTTTTTAGATACTGCGAGTATTAAAGAGATAAAAAAATGGATGGCAACCGGGCTTGTGGATGGCGTGACTACCAATCCCAGTTTGATTAGTAAAGAAAAAGGTGATGCAAAAAAAATAATCAAAGAAATTTGCAAGCTGGTAAAAGATGGAGATGTGAGTGTTGAGGTAACAGAAAAAGATCCAAAAAAAGTGTATGCGCAAGCACAAAAGATTGCCAAGATTGCAAAAAACGTTGTGGTAAAAATTCCCTGCCATCCAGATTACTTTGAAGTAATCAAAAAACTAGTCGATAAAAAAATAAACCTAAACATCACGCTTGTGTTTTCTGTTTTGCAAGGAATGATGATGTGCAAGTTGGGCGTAAAATATATTTCTCCGTTCATCGGTCGGTTGGATGACGTTGATTGCGATGGCCTAGATTTAGTTGCAAACTTACGGCAGATGATAGATGAGTATGTGTTTTTAAATACAAAAATTATTGCGGCATCAATTCGTGGTATGCGGCATTTTCATGAAGTTGCCTTGCTTGGTGCCGATGTGGCAACCGTACCTTCTGCGGTGCTGGAAAAAGCCGCACACCATCCATTGACAGACAAGGGAATAAAAAAGTTTCTAGAAGATTGGAAGAAGTTAAAAATTAAGATTTTCCCATAAAACAAGGGACGGCGTCTGGCCGTCCTTTTTCTTCAGAAGTTTCTAATTCTTTTTCTTCGATTTTTTCAAGTTGTTTTTCAAGTGTAACAACGTGTGGAAGAAGTCGTGCATTGAGTGAATTTGCTTCGTCTGCACTCAGTACGTAACCAGAACCCTGTTGTACAAGGCTTTTTGCAAGATGTCCGGCATGTATTGCGGAAGTAAAGGCAAGAAATGCAAGGGCCGAGTATTTCGTCACATTGACAATTGTTGATTCATTGCTCAAAAGAAATTCGACAGTGCTGCTCAAATCTTCTTCTGAGTTTTCTTCTAGGTATCCATCTTTGAGAAAACCAACAACGGAGTCAAAACATTTGGAAATTGTTCCCTTTGCGTACCATAGCATACCGGTAAAAACAGCATTTTCAGTAGCGTTTCCGATAGGCCTTTTTCGCCAGTAACGGTTGCTTTCTAGCCTATTAAGAAGGTACTCAATCGATTCTGCAGTTTCTATGATATCGTCTTGAGACACAACCGATTCATACTGGCTAAATTCTTCCAAAACTTGACGAGCTCTCAGCTCTGTTTTTGCGAGCGCCGCGTTTGCGGCTTTTCTGCCACCGTATGATTTTGCAGGTGCTGCGATAAGCAGGGTGAGAAGTGCAGTTGCAGATAAGATTTTCTTGACCATAACGATATCCCTTCGTCGTTGTATTAGATTTGGTAAAAAACGTACTGGCGATTAGTTTCTTAAGGTATGACTAATTTGTCAAGTGGCCCTAAGGTAGGTGGGTTTTTGGCAAAAAATGGGGCGCTATAAGTTTCCTTACAACGCCCCTGTACCCAATGGAGGTAATAATGGGATTTTTATTGTTCTTTGTTTTCTTCTGTTTCTTCTACATCTTGTGTTTCAACTGGTGTTTCTTCATCAGAGCTCAACTCTGATGTTTTTTTTTGAAGTTTTTCCGCTTTGGTTCTTAGTTTTTTTCTTTTTTTTACATTTCTTTTTTGTTTTCTTGCTTCTTTTTTTTCTTGTCTTTCTTGTTGTTTTTCTTCGTTCAGTTGTGTACGAACGGCGCTGTTGACTTCTCTTGCATCAGCAGTGTCAAGCTCGAGTGCTTTTTTCATTTTCAAAATTGCTTTTCTTGTTTTTTTTGTTGCATCTTTTTTTATCCAAGATTTTTTCCAAAGTGCAGATCCAACAATTCCCGCAACTGCAAGTGCCGATCTTTTAATTGATGTTTTTGAAATGCCTTTGAAATAAAGATTGCAGCCCAACCATCCAAGAGCGGCTGTTGCAAATCCGATTTCAGCTTTTTTATTAAGCAGGCATCTCCAGCGACCTTCGATTACGAGCTGTAAGAGTGTTTTGTTGTCCGCTTCAAACTGTCTTACTATTTTGGTCTGTTTGTTCAAAAATCTTTCTGTTTTCTTTTTTTCTGTTTTATCGTCGATTGTTTCAATCCAGTCCCTCATGTTTTTTTCTTTTTGATCTGCTTCTTTAAGAGCTGCAGGTTTTGCGTTCCACAGACGGCTGAAAAATCCAGCTTCTGCCTGACCAGAACCTACCAAAAGGCCCGCTGCGAGAGAAACTACGAGTAATTTTTGCATTATTTGTTTCTTAGACATGATATAACCTCCGTTTATAACTACCATTTTACATCTCCATTTTGGTTCATACTTCAAGATTACCATGGGGTATGGATAGCCGCAACAGGTCCACCTAGGGACCAAAAGGTGAAAATGCTGCTTGGCCTCTGTAGGAGGTGATATTGGCCCAATTGTTGCTTTTGGATCTTTTCAAATGGTAAAATTTACATAAGGGGGTGGCGGGGCGATGTTTTCATATTGAAAAGATCTGATGCCTGAAAAAGGAGAAAAACGATGAAAAAGTCAATTTTAAGCGTATTTGCCCTTGTAGCTGCTCTTTTCATGGGGGGTGCCCTGGCAGAGGTGAGGGACTATAAATTTGTTGAATCACAGCCGACAGATGAGGGAGATTTCACTATAAAGATGTTTTGTGAGAAGGGCTCCGATTCTGATTTTGATTGGTACGTCGATAGAGAGAAAAGGCTTTATCATGATCATGGAGCCGAAGGGCACTCAGTGCACCTTGGAGGCGATTACAGGTTTCCTTTTATTAAGCGTGTAAAAAATAAGGATGATTCATTTTCATACGTGCTGGATAAAGCAGCACCTCCGACCCGTTGTCGTCTTTATTTTATCGTGAATGATGTGGAAGAATAATGAAGAAAGTGGTTTTTGCTCTCATCGCAGTCTTGTGTGTTTCTCGTCTTGGGGCAGAAGAAAAAAATACGCTCTACAACACTCCTGTTGCGCCAGGCGATCCAGGGCTGTTTAGTACCGTTTTGGTTTGTTCAGATGCTGAAGGCAAAGCTTGGTACGAGAGTGAAGAAGAAACCAAAGAAGATGGTTTGTACGACACATACGATGGTGCTGATGGCAAGGAAATTTACTACGTAGGTTCTTACACTTTGTATGGATCGGATCGTGAAAAAGTTTTGGACCAAGGGGTTAAACTTACACCGAATGCCAAAAAAAATATAACGTGTAGAAAATACATTATCATGCGTCGGGAGTAATCTTTTTGCTCTGCTTGCAGTTCTGCGCTAGTCTGGTTGGAGGTTTTTCTGTGTGTTCTAAATTCTAAAAAATTTTCAAAATGACGAGCAAAAAACTCCGCATAGCACTTGTGACCAACAACTACACGCCATATTCCGGTGGGGTGGTTAGTTCAATTAATGCCTTTGCCGACCAACTGATGGTTCTTGGGCATGAGGTACGTATTGTGACGCTCGATTTTTTGGGTGATAAACACAATGATCCGCCTCATGTTATTCGAATTCCCAGTCTTTTTCGATTTCGATGGGGAAAGATTTACGGTACTGTTCCATGGCGTATGGAAAAAAATGTTTTTCACGTTTTGCAGGATTTCAAGCCGGACGTTGTTCATACACAACATCCATTTTTAATTGGCTGGTCAGCCTTAAGAGCTGCGCGCAAGCTATCTGTTTCAGTTGTGTTTACCTACCACACCATGTACGAGCGGTATGCACATTATGTGCCGTTTTATCAACCGTTTGTTCGGTCCATGACTACTAAGATAGTGTTGCGTTTTTGCGAGAGTGTTGATTTTATCATTGCGCCTAGTAATGCGATTCGATTATATCTTCGAGAAAAAAAAATTGAGACTCCGCTGACCATCATTCCAAGTCCGCTACTTTCTGTTTTTTTTGGTACGCCTGTGGCAGAGAAAAAAAACGAAAAAGGTGAACGATTTAATCTTCTGCTTGTCAGTCGTTTTGTAAAAGAAAAAGATATTCCTTTTGTTTTAGATGTCGTTTCAAAGTTGGACCAACAAAAATTTCAGCTCACGCTTGTTGGTTATGGACAAGAAGAAGAGAGCTTGCGTGCATATGCCTACCAAACACTTGGTTTTACAAAGGATCAGGTCAAGTTTTTGATTCAACCTCCCAAGCAAAAACTTGCTCAACTGTATCAGGAGTCGGATCTTTTTCTGTTTTCTTCAACCAGCGATACTCAGGGTTTGGTTCTTGCTGAAGCAATGGCAGGTGGTACACCAGTTGTTGCAGTGGACGGACCTGGCCAGCAGGATATCATAAAAAATGGAAAGAATGGATTCATTGTTTTTTCACAAGATCAGATGGTTGAAAAAATAAGGCAGATTTCTGGTAATGCCCAGCTGTACAAGAAATTGCAGCATGGTGCCTACACGACCGCTCAATTTTATAGTGCACAGACGTTGGCTAACTGGCTTGTGCAGGTGTATCGGTGCGCTCCCGGTTTTTCAAAATCGGTTTAGTCAGAGATCCCCCGTAAAAAAATTTTGATGGTATCCGTAAATCCTATTTTTATTCCGTGTTGTTTCGCTGCTTTTTCAACTTTTAAAACATCATCTGGTAGTTTAAAGGTTTTTATGAGCTGCCGGGTGATTAACAGCAATTCTTTTAAATTACTTTTTTCTCGATCGTTTAGCTTTGCTTGTTTTAAGACTTTCGAAATAGGATATTTATATTCTTCAAAAGAGATGGACTTTTTTGCTTTTAATACCGCTCCATTTCGAGAAATGAGCGGAAAGCTTAATGTACCGTGATTTAATGTGCAGAAATTGCCGTTTTTTCCAAGTCTTTTTTTGTTTTCAGAGTGTAAATTCATGAATGTTTTGGTGTTACTTGTCAAATTATTTAGGCGAAGAGCGAGACTTCTTGGTTTTTTTCTTTTACTTGCATGAGCTGGTGAACAGCTCATTGCAATAACGGCAAGCAAGAGCGGGGCCAAAGAGTTTTTCATTTTTTCTCCTTTCTTCAGGTGATGTTTTTATATTTTTATCTAGAATCCTCTTTTTGGGAACAAAGTCAAGGCCTGGCCTTTTCCCTTTTTTAGGTGATTCTGCTACCATGAAAGTATGAAAAAACCGTTCAAACTCCACCTTCCATTCAAGCCGGCTGGATCCCAGCCAAAGGCTATCGAAAAGCTTATTGAAGGACTGCCAGGCAAGGCGACACTGCTTGGGGTAACCGGATCTGGCAAAACCTTCACTATGGCCAACGTGATTGCGGCTCAAGATAAGCCGGTCTTGGTGCTTTCTCCCAACAAAACCTTGGCAGCACAGCTGTATGAAGAGTTTTCCCTTTTTTTTCCAGAAAACAAGGTTTGCTATTTTGTCAGTTACTATGACTACTACCAACCGGAATCGTATCTGCCGGCACAGGATATTTACATTCCGAAAGAAACGAAGGTCAACAGTGAGATTGAACGACTCCGTGTGGAAGCAACTGCCTCACTAATCAATAGACGAGATACCATTGTGGTTGCGTCCGTTTCTTGTATCTACTCGCTTGGTAATCCGAATGACTACAGAGATTTGGCGTTTTCACTCAAAGTTGGGCAAGATATTTCCCGTAGAGAGTTGATAGGAAAACTGATTTTCATTCAATACAAAAGAAACGAAGTAGATAAAAGCCCAGGAACATTCCAGGTTCTTGGCAACACTATCGAAGTGAACTTGCCGTATCAAAAAGAAAAATTAAGAATCGAACTGTTTGGCAATACCGTAGAAGGGTTGCAGTGGGTTGGTAAGCAAAACAACACGGTGCTTACTGAACTTGACAACACGCTTATTTTTCCGGCAAAACATTTTGTAACGACAGAACAAAAAAAGAGAGCAGCGATAGAAAGTATTAAAGCTGAACTTGCGCAGTACGCACCGACGTTAAAAAATCCGATCTACAAAGAGCGGATTGAACAACGAGTTGCGCACGATTTAGAAATGATTAAAGAAGTTGGCTACTGTTCTGGTATTGAAAACTATTCTGCTCATTTTGAGGGGCGCAAGAAAGGAGAGCCTCCGTTTTGTTTGTTTGATTTTTTTGATAAAGACTTTCTTTTGATTGTTGACGAATCTCATATTGCGATTCCGCAGCTGCATGGTATGTATGCCGGTGACAAGGCACGTAAAAAATCATTGATCGAATTTGGATTTCGTTTACCGTCTGCAGCAGATAACCGACCACTGCAATTTTCTGAAGTGGAAAAATTTTTCAAAAATGTTGTGTTTGTTTCTGCAACACCGGGTGACTACGAGTTGCGAACTTCTGACCACGTAGTGGAACAGATTATTCGCCCAACCGGTTTGGTTGATCCAAAAATTGAAGTGGTTTCACGTGTGGGCCAGATTGATCATCTGATTGAGCAAATACAAAAGACAACCAAAAAAGGATTTCGGACACTCATTACTGTGCTTACCAAAAAACTTGCAGAAGAGCTTGCACGATTTTTGCAAGAAAAGCAGATTAAAGTTTGTTACTTGCACAGTGATTTAAAAACACCAAAGCGCACAGAACTTTTGCAAAAACTTCGACTTGGCGTATTTGATTGTTTGGTTGGGGTAAACCTTTTGCGTGAAGGGCTTGATTTGCCAGAGGTTGCGCTGATGGCAATTATGGATGCAGATGTAGAAAGTTTTTTGCGAGACAAACGTTCGCTTATTCAGTTGATTGGCCGTGCAGCCAGAAACACAGAATCTCGAGTGTTGATGTATGCAGACAAAATCACGCGCTCCATGAAAGCCGCAATTGATGAAACAGATCGACGAAGAAAAATTCAAGAAGAGCACAACAAAAAATATGGCATCAATCCGGTGAGTGTGCAGCGTGAAGTGAAAAAAAGTATTACAAAACTGCAAGCTGCAATTGCACAGGCTTCACATAAAAATCGCAAGAAAAAAACAGAGGCAAAAAAACAAACTATTCAAGATGTTCAGAAAAAGATTATTGAGCTTGAAAGTGCAATGCAAGAAGCTGCGCGGGATCTCGATTTTGAAAAAGCAATTGCACTCAGAGAACAGTGGTATGAATTAAAAGCTCAGATAGAGCAAAAGTAAAAGCCCCGAAGAATTATCCTTCGGGGCTTTTTTTTATTAAAGAGAAATATTTCGAGTTATTTTTCTTAATTTCAAGGGAAGGCGACCAAATGGTGCTTTTTGGAACAATTTTGGTTTGGCTTGATCTAATACTCTATGTGTAGTCAAGAGTTCCCTTTGAAGGATTTGCCTTGCTCTTTTGAATGCATGTTTTTCTTTTTCTCGTCTTTTTACCCCATTATTTTTTTGGATTCCAAGTTTAAGCATATCCTGTGTTGATAATGGAAGGAAGTACTTTGGGTTTTGTATAGGTGGTCTAAGAGGAAGAAAAATTATCTGCGCCGGAAAGTAGAAGCTGCTTTGGAAAAAGGTGTTACGTTGCAAAGATTGAGTTTTCTTTGATTTTGAATGAATTATCTTCTGAGTAGTATGAGCTAGGGGTTGTGGCTTTTGTTGTTTATGTAATGCTTTTTTAATTTCTTTTTTTAGTTCTCGTCGTTGTTTAGAGATAAATTTGTTTAGTGACGCATCTTTTATTTTTCCTTTTCTACAAAATCTGTTCAAATCTCTTTGTAGTTTCTTTTTTGTTTGTATTACTCTTTTGTTAGGCCCAACAGGAACTTTTAAGTTAGCAACCGGTGTGATTTTTCTTTTTACTCCTTCATAGTTCCCTAAAATACACCTTTTTTTATGATAAAATCGAAAGCTCCATGGGCATGGATTTTCACATTCGGTGCATAGATATGCAGGATCTTCAAATTCCGTGCAATAAATAGGGGTTTTTAAAGTGTTATTTTTTTTGTCAGAAAAGTCACTGTCATCATAATATTCCTGATCACTATATTTATAATCATGGTCATCCATTGAAAGCATGAAAGAAGATTGAAGTGAAAAAAGAACAATTAAAAAAAGAACGATATATTTTTTCATAGAAATATCCTTTAAAAAATAAATTGCCGTTTGATTTTTTTGAAAATGCAAATTTTGTCGATTTATTAGTTTGATAAGAGCATCCATTTTATTCCAAGACTGACAAATGCATTGAGGGTTGTCAATGGGTTTATTTTGATAGAATAAATTCAAGGGGAGCCAAGATGAAGGGGGGGCTTTTCTAATCTCTGCTTTGCTCTTTGTTACAAATAGACATGTTTCTGCGGGTTTTTGTTGGTCTTTTGTAATGCCGAAAGGATGATTCATGGCTCTATGGTTAGATTCGTAGCTTTCCAAAAATTTTGATACACTTTTTTCATTCCAGGAAACAGGCTTTTAAAACGCTTTTTGAGGGGTTTTTATGAAAAAGGTTAGTGTAATTATTGTTTTTATAGCAATCAGTTTTTTTGTCATAGTGGGCAGAAGTAGATACGAACGAAAAACAGAGATTAAAGAGGAAAAAATGACTGTGCAGATAAAAAATGTAGATGATCTTGTTGCGTTGTTTCCAAAAACACCACAAGAGATAGAAGAAAAGACGGAGCGGTATATCGAGCAGCTCAAAAATGCGATCAAAGACATTATCACTATCCCTGATGAAAAACGGACATACAAAAACACGGCACAAGCCTTAGATCTAGCAGTTGCCCTTTCTCATTTTCTTGCTTTGGAAGCTGCATGTGCTGTTTTGAAAGAAGTTTCTCCTGGCGCTGCAATTCGAAAGATGGCAAGCAAGGCTCTGAAACAACTTTCTTCTGTAGGAATTGATCTTATCTCAAACAATGTTGAACTGTATCGTGCGTTCAAGGCTTATGCTGAAGGCAATGCAAAAAAAGAAAATCTTGCTGCCGATCAACAATATTTTGTAGACGAAACGGTGGCAGATTTTAAGCGTTCTGGACTTGATCTTCCAGAAGAACAGCTAAAGAAAGCAAAAAAAATAAAGAAGGAAATCGTAGATCTGACCTTGCAGTTCGAAACAAATGTTTCTACAGATGACAGTAAAATAGAAGTGAATCGAGCTGAGCTTGCTGGTCTTGAAGATGATTTTATTGCACAGCTCAAAAAGACTGAAGATGGAAAATACATCTTGGGAACCGACTACCCAACATATTTTAATGTGATGCAAAATTGTACGGTTGAAGAGACCCGTAAAAACTTTTTCCATGTATTTCAGAACAAAGCGTATCCAGCTAATGAACCGATCTTAGAATCAATAATTGCCAAGCGGGACGAACTTGCAACATTATTGGGATACAAAAGTTTCGCGCACCTCAATATTGATGACGAGATGATGAAAACACCAGAACGGGTGTACAAGTTTTTGCAGGATTTGCTTGTAAAGTTGGACAAAAAAGAGCAAAAAGAGTTTGAGCTTTTGAAGGCAAATTTACCAAAGTCTGCAACATTAACTGAAGATGGGAAACTAAAACCGTGGGATGTGAGCTTTGTTCATAATATGTACAAAAAAGAACATCTTGCAGTTGATGAAGGTAAAGTTTCCGAGTACTTCGTACTAGAAAATACACTGAATGGTATGTTTGAAATTTATCAAACTTTTTTTGGTTTGCGTTTTGAAATTGAAGATACGAAAGAGTTTTGGCATGAAGAAGTGAAGCTTGCAAAAGTATTTGATGCAAAAACGAATGAGTTAATTTCCTATTTGCTTCTTGATTTACATCCACGTCCAAACAAGTTTCAGCACGCAGCTCACTTTGGTATTTTACCTGCTGTTACTCTTGATGAGAAAAGGTTGGTAGAAGTTTCATTTGTTGTTGCAAATTTTCCAAAATCAACTGCAAAAAAACCATCACTTTTAAAACGCAGACAGGTTGAAACATTATTCCATGAATTTGGGCATGCATTGCATGGAATTTTGGGAAGAACAAAGATTGCGTCACTTTCTGGTACCGCAGTAAAAAGAGATTTTGTAGAACTTCCGTCTCAGCTCTTAGAGGAATGGACCTGGGATCCGGAAATGTTAAAACGGATGAGTAAGCATTATCAAACAGGCGAATCATTACCAGATGAGTTGATAGAAAAAATTATAAAACTTAAACAGTTTGACACCGGTTACTTCTGGCAGCGTCAATGTTATTTGGCGCGTATATCACTTGAATACTATAAACCGGGAGCGAAAAAAGATTTGCATCAGATTGTGCAAAGGCTTTATTCCGAAATTATTAAAAATGCAGAGATCTCCCCTGATACACATTTTTATACCCAATTTGGACATCTCACGAATTATGGAGCGAGGTACTACAGCTACATCTGGTCGAAAGTTTTGACCGATGATGTGTTTGAGCGAATCAAGCAGCATGGTCTCCTCAATCCAGAGATTGGCAGGGAATATGTTGAAAAAATTCTCAGCTTCGGTGGTAGTAAAGATCCAAACGAACTACTGAAAGATTTCTTGGGCCGGGAACCAAATGACAAAGCATTCATCAAGAACCTGGGGTTGAATTAAAGGAATCGAACGAATGAAATACACGAACATTTTATTGGCCGCAGTTTTTATTTCGGCTTCTTCTTTGTGCCAACAGATGACTGATCCTCTTTTAAAGTCAGAATCCGTCTCTACTCTTTTTTCTTTAACCCCAAAAGAAATTAAAAAAAAGACGGAACAAAGCATACAAGAAATTAAGAAAATAATTGCTGATGTTGTTGCAATTCCTGCCAAGCAAAGAACATTTGAAAATACAATTGTTCCCATAGATCGAGCAAGCAATTTTTCTGATGCGTATATTCTTTTTCAGGTGTGCCAAGTTTTAAAAGACATGAGTTGTGATACAGATGTTCGTGATGCTGCACGTGAGGCGTTGTCCGAAATTAGAACTATTCTTTCCATTCCTACCATTGGGCCAGGAGAATTAACTGGAAGTCCCGAAATATACAAAGCGTTTAACGAGTATGTGCAGGGCAACGGCAAAACTGAAGCGTTAGAATACGATCAGCGACGTTATCTTCAGGAACTTAAAACAAGACTTGCACGTGCAGGATATCAGTTGCCTCAAAAGGAGCGTGTTCGCCTTGCACAACTGAAAAAGGAAATAGAAGATTTGTGCAACCTGTTTTCGAAAAATATTGCCGAAGACAAGAGCTTTTTGTTGTTTTCGAAAAAAGAGCTTTCGGGCTTAGATGATGTTTTTCTCGATGGTCTTGAAAAAAAAGAGGGAAAATATGTTGTAAAAGTTTCCGGGCATGAGTACTACAAGGTGATGCGATGGTGTGCAATAGAAGAAACAAGAAAGCGACTATGGAAAAAAAGTTTCGAAAAAGCATACCCGGAAAACGATTTGGTTTTGAAAAAAATAATCAAAAAGCGTGATGAGCTTGCAAAGTTATTGGGCTACAAAAGTTTTGCACATTTCGATCTTGCCAATCAGATGACAAAAACTCCTGAGCGGGTTGAGGCCTTTTTTGAGTCTTTAACGAAACAGGCAGAAAAAAAACTAGAAAAAGAATTTAAGCGATTAACCAAAGAACTCCCAGATTCGGTAGTGTTGACAAAAGACGGGAAACTAAAACCTTGGGATAATCGATTTTTAGGGCGCTGGTATAGCAGCAGGTGGTATGATGTTGATGAAGAAAAAGTTGCTGAATATTTTCCTCTAGAGCATGTGCTTGCCAAGATTTTTGAACTTTGTGAAAAACTGTTTGGTATTCGCTTAGAACTTGTTGCTCAATCCAAATTGTGGCACGAAGATGTCATGCTGGTAGAAGTTTCTCTTCAAAAAAATGGGATTGTTGTTGGTTATGTTGGTCTTGATCTTTATAAACGTGAAGACAAGTTTGCCAATGCCCGTTGCTACAACATTGTTCCTCCCGTTGTCATAAACGGAAAACCTAACCCAGCAATGGCAGTGGTTTTAATGAATTTTTCTAAACCAAAAGATGAAAAACCGATGAGTTTGCGCAGAGTACAGGTTGAGTGTTTGTTTCATGAGTTTGGGCATATGATTCATCATTTGCTTGGAGCAACGCGTCTTGCAAGTTTTGCGGGCATGAATGTTATTTTTGATTTTCTTGAGATGCCGTCACAGATGTTGGAGCAGTGGGCAGAGGAGATTGATGATTTAAAGACATTCAGCAAGCACTACAAAACAGGTGAGCCAATGCCAAATGAGCTTGTAGAAAAAATAAGAGTAAAAGATCAAGGTAGATCATTTGGTTGGAGAGTATGCAGTCGGTCCGCTTTTTCTCTTATTGCACTTGAATTTTATAAAGAAGGAGAGGCCAAAGATCTGGATATGATTAGCGATCAGATCAACAAAAAATTTATGCCTGTCTTTGATTATTCTGCACCGTCTTATGGTCATGCTTCATCCCTTCACTACACAATTTATGGACCTAAATGTTATTGCTACTTGTGGTCACATGTAGCTGCCTCAGATGTGTTTGAACATATCAGGGCAAATTTGAAACGTGAGCCAGAAATTGGAAAACGGTATGTTAACCAAGTGCTTCGTTTTGGAGGAAGCAAAGATCCTAATGAATTACTCAAAAACTTCCTAGGACGCGAAGTCAGCGACAAAGCATTCCAGAAATATTTTGCGTAAATTTATTTTTTTAAGCTGTTCATAGCAATGCCCTATTTCAACATTTGTGCAACTGATTTTCCTTTTGCTCTTTCAATTTCTTCAAATGACATGCCTTCCATTTCATGAGGGAAAACAATCCAATCGTTCGTTTTATAAACATAAAAATCTGGTTCTATCACCGCAGTTTCTGGCTTGTAGTACACTGTTGCGATCTTGATATTTTTTTTGGATGGCATTTCATCGTCACATGCCTGTCCAAGTTTTTTCATAAACATTTCAATTGTTGCACCAGAATCTACAACATCGTCAACGATCAAAATTTTATCGTCTTTTGTGATTTCATCCGCGATACACTCAAGGCCAAATACTTTTACAGAAGGTCGTTTTTTGTCATGGTCGTATCCCTCTGTTTTTATGGGAAAGTGTTTCTCTATTTTTTCGCCCTTGTAAGAAAAGAATTCGGTTATCACGACACCTATTGGTGTTCCTCCACGCCATAATGCGATCACAACAGTTGGGTGAAAACCAGAATCGTAGACGTCTTTACCAAGTTTAAATGAGTCTTCAAAAAGCTCTTGTGCCGAGACATATGTTTTTGTCTGAACTTTGGAAAAAGAGAAAAGTGCGGTGAGCGTGAACATGAAAACGATGCCACATTTTTTGGAGAACATATTTACTCCCATAAAAAAAAAAATGAAAAAAATAGAATTAATTATTTTAAAGGATGAATGGTAACATAATTTGCATGTACGTGCTAGGAGGTTTTTTAATCATTTTTTGGGGTCTGCCGGGCTGCCTTTTTTTATTTATTTAAGGGGGTTTTCTATTTGTTTATGTCTGCTATGATGAGTTATAGCTCTTGTTAGGGGTTCTCTAAGACATATCGTGATTAATTGATTGGATATATCTGTGTATTTGCTATTTCTCGCCTATTTTTTTCTTGCAAGCGGTTTTTCTGCCAATAAGGTTCTTCTTGGCTGGCTGCCCCCAACGTTTTTTGTGGGGATCAGGATGTTGTGTGCCGGTCTTATCATGGTCGCGTATAATTACCGGACCTCAAAGCGTATGCGTTTTGCGTACTTCAAGCGAGATCTTCTGACTATTTTTGGTATTGCAATATTTACGACCTATGTTCCTTCTCTTTTGAAAGCCTATGGCTTGCAGGGCTTGCCATCTTCAAAAGCTGCAATGATTGGAAGCTGCGATCCATTTGTAACTGCGATTTATGCGTATGCTTTGTGGAGAGAGCGTCTTTCTTTCAAACAATTTTTGGGAATTACCCTTGGTTTTTTTGGAATCGTATTGCTGATGACTTCGGGATCATTGCACGAGCAGTCCTTGCATGCATGGTTGATTTTTTCCTGGCCAGAGTTGGCGGCGCTCGGTTCTGTTGTTGTGGGTCGCTACGGATGGATTCTTGTACGCTCTCTTTTGAAAAAAGAGCGATATAAGCCAACAGAAATCAATGGGCTTTCCATGGTATTTAGCGGCGTGCTTGCACTGCTTACTTCCTTTTTTATTGATCCAATTTCTTCGATTTCAATTCCTTCGGTTGCTCAGTTTTCGTTTTTCTTTTTGTATACCATCATTGCCGGCAATATTGTCGGATATGGGTTGTATGCGTACTGTCTTAAAAAATATCGACTCACGTTTGTTTCCCTCGCAGGTTTTTCCATTCCACTTTTTGTGACACTTATTGGATGGGTCTTTCTTGGTGAGCGGCTGACACTTTTGTTTGGGGTATCGGCTGCAATTATTTTTGTGGGGCTGCTTATTTTTCATCGAGACAATTTACAAAAAGAGTTGCAAAAAAATATTGGAAAAAGCGGGAACAATTAATCAAGAAAGTTTGGATTGGAGAGCCGAGGTTTTTTGTGCAAGAATTTTCTTGTAGTATGTTCGTAAATACGGTTGTATAGTTTCTACTGTGTGTGGTTGTGAGATGAAAAAACATATTGGTATCGTGTTGAAACGGTTACCCTCGCAGCCAGATTCTTTTTCTGTTTTTGACCGACACAGTGGTAAAATTGTATGTGTTGTAAAAGATTTTGATTTGGCAGCAGGTTCTTTGATTAGTTACTTTGTTCCAAGCAGGGGTGCAAGACGTTTTGTGAAAAATGTAAAAATCCTTGATGTTCCCTTGTCTGTGGCTCGTTCTGATATTTTTTTGCTGCATCATGTGCTTGAGTTATGCCACTATTTTCTTCCTGCTTGCAATATTTCTACAGAAACATTTGATTTGGTGATGCATTTGTATACCTCTGCAAAAAAACTTACAACGCTGCTCACAAAAAAAATTTTTTTATTTAAGTTGTTGGTTTCATTTGGTTTTTATAGTGATCATGCTCCATTTTCGCTTACTACATTTTCTCGTATAAGTTCGGAATCTATTGACAGTCTCGTAAGCTCGTCCCTACATTTAGAGATCGAAAGAAATATAGATAAATGGTTACTTTTATGTGTAGGAGCACACCCACAATTTGCAAATTTTAAGACGGTTCAGTTTTTAAAAAAAATAGGTTGTTATGAGACGATATAACGTATTTCTTTTCATTGTAATTTCTCTTTTTGCGAATCACACTTTTGGCGGTGCAGTTATAAAAAAGCTTGCAGGTGCGACTGATGCAGAGAAGCTTTTTACAACGGAGATTGACGAAAAAAAGGACGTTTTAAAATCTTTGCAGGAAGAGCTTGCAATACTCAAGAAAAAGGTGGAGGATTTTGATAAAAACGTTAAAATGCGGCTTGCAGAGATTGCAACACAAATTAACGTCATAAAATCAAAAATAAAAAAAGATCCACAAAATGAAGAGTTTCTCAGTAGTAAGTTGTCCACACTCAATGATCTGTATCAGACGTTAAAAGATATTCAGCAGGCACACAGGCAAATTGTTGATCTAGTTTCTGATCATATAAAGATGTTGCAGGAGTATCTGGAGGATCCTAATTTTGCTGGGTACCTTAAAGAGTATAGTACGGAGGGACGTTCCATCTACCTGTTTGAGGACTTACAAACACTCAACAGGATGGAGCTAGGACAAAAAAAATTAATTGCCTCTCTTTCACAACAAGAAAAAAATAGTAATGCAGAGTTAGAAAGCAGGACGAAAAGTGCTGCTGCAGTTCTTGATGCATTGAAAAAAAAGAAAGAGGAGTTAAAAGAGTTTTCTCAATCTACTGAGCCTGAGAAAAAAATTCCTGAAGCTATGTTTGGTTTTAACATTCAGCAAAGAACGGAGCTGCTTTCTTTTCAGGAAAAACTTGCCATTGAAAAAAATGAGCTTGCACAGTTAAGACTTTCTGCAACAAAGCACAAGGTTGACCAGATCAAGACAAAATTATTTGTTGAGAAGTCTCGGCTTGATATTTTAAAAGCAGTATTACAACGAGTTGAAATGCTGGTTAAAGTGCGCGATGAAGACGTTGCTGTAGCTCGCGCCGAGCTTAACAAAAAGAAACAACAATCGCTTGCCATCAGAAATAAGCTACAACGTGATGCAGAACTACTTGGACGTGAAAATGAACGTAGAATGCAAGAACTTCAAAAAATTGGCAAAAAATACAACATTGTTATTGACGAAAAATTGGACGATTGGAGTCTAGAGCCGCAGCAGACGTCTCAATCTTATATAGGACTTTGCGTTGCAGGACATCTCAATAGCCAGCATATTTTGGTTGAACGAGAGAGGGAACTTCTTGAAGCCCGTCGAGCGTTAGAAACCGAAAAATTTCGATACGAAGAAATACAGATAAATATAAAAAATAGCTTTTATGGCATTGGTGCAAAGCGTTTTGCGTCTGCAGATGCAGTTGGAGAAGAAGTAAAAGCATACGATGCTCCAAGTGCGGACATTAGTGCAACGATTTCTCGATTCAAGGAGAGAAAGAATGCGCTTTCTGGTTTGCTTGAGGTACAAAAACGGGCGCGCGATAACATAAAAAACTTGAGTGAGAGTATACAGAAAAAACGCAGCACGGTTTTTGCAGGGCGTTCAAAGGATTATTCTCAGTGTATTTATTTGCTGCGTGAATCATTGGCTCGAGTGCAAAAGCAAATTGATGTTACTGAAAAAACATTGGCTGTATATCGAGATGTTGTTACTACAAGTGAAGATGCTGTAGAACAAATCAAATTTATACTGGGAAAATTAAGGACAACAGAGTTTTGGCAGCGTTCTGAATATGCTATTAAGTGGGAAGATGCAAAGAATGTTTTCCCGGATGTGAGACAGTTTTTCAATAATTTGCGTTCTTCAGTTACCAGTTTTAGTTTTTGGTCCTTTGCTGAAAAAGTGCAGGGGGCATTTTCTTGGCCAGCAGACTTTTTATGGTTGTTTTTTAAACTACTTATTCTTTTTGGAATCCTATTTCTTTTTAGAGTCTACGTGCAGATGAGGCTTTACAAGCTTGTTGCCTATCTGAAAGAAGTAAAGGGATTTTCTCTCTTTAGCTTTTTAGTACGGGCTATTTTAGATTTTGTGATGCATTACTACTTTGCCATTTCGCTTTGGATCGTTTTATTTGCACTGCTTCGTTTTGGTGTGTTTCCAGATCAAACAATACATATTTTATTTTATCTTTTTTCGATTCCGTATTTCATATACATTGCCAACAGGTTTTTGTCCCGATTTATGGCTTTCAATGTATCTCAGAATTATGCAATTTTGACGAAGCAGTTCCAAAAGAGGTTTGTGGCGATCATTTCTGTATTGCTTTATTCAACCATAGCTATTCAGTTGTTTCGATATGCATTGGGTTTAACGATACCGCTGGGGTCTCAGTCCCCTGTTATTTTACTGCATCTCAATTTTATTATTTTGCAAGTTTGCTTAATTTTTCTCATTACTAAAGAACAGATTCTCAGTTTGATTCCAGACAGAACAGATCTATCAAAACGGATACGTGCAGAGGTTGATAAGTTTTTCTATGGTATTTTGGCGCTTATCATTGCTGTTATTATCATGAGTCACCCTGGAGTTGGGTTTGGTCGACAAGTATTGTATGTGCTTTCTCGTCTTATTATGACCGGTGTTTTGATTCCAGTTCTTTATTGGGCTCAGGAGATGCTCAAAAAAGTTGCCTCGAAAGTTTTCTTCGTCTTGGAGGATGATCTTGCAAAAGAGCGATTTACTTCTTCAAAAAGTTGGTACGGTTTGTTCGTTATTGTTACATTCCTCGTTCTTTTTTCCGCTGGATTTATCATTGGTGTTCGTATATGGGGCTGGCATATTGCACTCAGCGAGATATATGAATGGCTTTCCATGGGAAGAGAAGTTTCTGTTATTTCGCTTTCAACGGTTTTTGTATTTGTTATTGCCGGATTTTTATTAGCGTCGGCTTTCAATCGCTTTGTTTTAAAGAAGATATTTGATTTACTTCTTGTTGATATGGGTGTGCAGCATGCGGTGGTAGGTGTCACTCGTTACTTAATTATCATAGCGTTGTCTGTAATTGGTTTGCAAAGCGTTGGACTTGGTCCGCTGACAAAGTGGTTGCTTGGTATCGTGTTGGCAGTTGGTTGGGTTGTCAAAGAACCGCTTGGAGATTTGGTTGCCTACTTTATTTTGTTGATACAGCGGCCGCTTAAAATTGGTGATTATGTACAAATTGATGAAAAAACGTTTGGGGTAGTAAGAAAAATAACACCACGTTCAATTATAATTAGACAAAAAAATAGCAACACTATTGTTGTTCCCAATGGGCAGGTTCTTTCTAAAGCGGTAAGCAACTGGAATTATGTTTCTGGTTTTGTTGCACTTGATGATATTTCAGTAAACGTTCTTTACAAAGAAAATCCAGACAGGGTGATAGAGATTTTAACTGCGGCAGTTGATTCACATACAAATGTTTTAAAAAGTCCAAAGCCCATTGTTCGACTGGAAAATTTTGGAGAATTCAGTTTTGTATTTCTTGTGCGGGGGTTTGTGAGTTCTCACTACACGCTTGATAAATGGAATATTGCAAGTGATGTGAGATTGCTTCTTGTAAGAGAGTTGCGAAAAAATGGCATTGATGTTGCGGTTCCAGTACGTCTTAATGTTTCTCTCAAAAATAAAAGTGGAGTTGTTCGTCAAAGACTTGTTGCTCAAGAACCAGAAGAAGAGGGCGACGAATAGCATTCGCCGCCCCGTAGTTTTGTGCTGAGAAAGAATTATTTTTCTTTCTGCATAAATTGTTTAAGTTTTCTTCCGCCGTCCAGTTTCAAGATGCCCAAAACTATCAGATAAATTGAAACCATAATGACGACATAAAAGTCGAGCCGTTGAGGTAGAATGCCAAGTTGATGCAAGAGCAAGATAGATCCAATAGCAATCAGGAAAATTCCTTTTACTTGTTTTGAAAATGCTCCATGCATATCATTCATTTTGGTATCTCCTTCTTTTTTCAACGTGTTTCTCATACTGGTCACATCATAAAAATATAAGAAATGTTTTGCAAATAAAGCAAATCATTTCAAAAACCCAGAAAGAGGCCAAGGGTTAGAAAAGTCCAAGTGATAATCTTGCATTGGTTGATGATGTACAAGAAAGTGAATACTTTGTGTTTGTATTCCTGCTTGTTTGATGGTTTTCAATAACCCCTCAATCCACATCCATTTTTCGTATGTTGTGTTTTTTTCATCAAAGGGATTTCTATCAAAAGAAAGATATGCTTCCTTGTTTGGTGAAAGAAGAGCGGATTGAAGTGTTACCTTTTTTTCCATGATTTTGTCTTCATCAAGTAACGTAAGCCAGCTGTTGATAAGATGTTGTAGGGTATGTGCTTCATCCTCTGTTTGCAGTATTTCGACCGCTTCACTATGCCAACGTTTATTATGCCAAAAAGCAAGTTTTACCTTTTTCTTGTGTGCTCTTAAGTTCTGAGCTGTTTGTGTAACCTCGTGTCTGTACGAAGGAAAGCGAAGGATAATCCATCCTCTGTTGTATGCAAGAAAAAGCATGCCCAAAATGAAGAAGGGGATTGGAAATAAAATATAATAAGATTTTTGAAACATTACACTCTTTCTATAACCGGTCCTAAACTTGCTGCAATCGGATGCAGGTATTTTTTCCAGTTCGTTTTGTTTTTCAATCCTATTTCAAGTGCAATTGCTGGAGTTTTTACGCCAACAAGAGGTCTAAATGGTAGACCAAATGGGCCAGCAAAATCGAATAATTTTTTGTGTGCGTCATTATCCAAAATAGCAGCAATTGATTGGGCGCTTGTACGTGTTGTTGGTCCGTGTAGACGATGTGCGTGATCGTATGGGCAGAAAAATAGTTCGGGAATTTTTGTAACAAATTCATCTGCATGTGAAAAATAGTACAGAAAACATTCAGGCTTTGTTTTTTGCTCCTGATAAAAGTGGATGCTTAGATAAAAATCAACATCGAGGCGGTTCGAAAAGTTTGCATTTTGAAGAGGATAAATTGTTTCTCCCGGAAAGCGAGTGAGTATAATACGGACGCCGGGGTACAACTGTTCAAGTAGTTTTTTTAGTTCTTCGGCAAACTGTAGCGTGATTCCTCGTTCAAGACTATCGCCAATTTGGCGTCCTGTATTTTTAGCATCTCCTGCAGGATCGAGCATGATTGAAAATGTTGGAAATAAAAAGAGTGGCCAAAAAAGAAAAAACAAAAAGCAAATTTTTATTCTCTGCATGACAAATCACTCGTTAAAAATTCTTTCAAAAATGTTTTGCGTACAAAGCTTTTGTTGTTTTTGATTCCCATTGCTATCGCTTTGGTCTGTCCAATAAAGATACACAGTTTTTTTGCCCGTGTAATTGCAGTATAAATCAAATTTCTCTGAAGCAGGGTAAAATGTTGGGTAAACAGAACTACAATAGCAGCACTATATTCAGAGCCCTGGCTTTTATGAATAGAGATTGCGTAGGCAAGCACTAATTCGTTTAAATCACTTTTTTCATATTCAATAATTTTTTGATCATACCGAACAAAAAGAATTTGATCCTCCAAGTCGACGTCAGTAACAATCCCTATTTCTCCGTTAAATACGTGTTTGTCATAGTTGTTGCGGAGTTGCATTACTCGATCGCCAATTTTGTAGGCAGAACCCATGAATGCAATTTCTTTTGAAGTTTGTTGTGGGTTGAGGATCTCTTGCAGGTTGTGATTTAATTTTTGTGTGCCAGCAGAACCTCGATGCATCGGAACCAGTACAATGGATTCTTCTGCAGGGATTCCAAATTTTTTCAAACCGGTTTTGTAGATTGTTTCTAAATGCAGTGGGATATGTTCTGGATTATCTTCTTTTATGAAAAAATAATCACGCTTGCCTGTTTCAGAACGGGAAGATGGGAACTCTCCATTGTTAATTCGGTGTGCATTCATGATGATCATGCTGTCTTGTGCTTGCCGAAATATTTTTTCGAGTCGAACGCTCGAAACCTTTTTACTGGCAATTACATCCTTTAAAAAATTTCCAGGGCCAACAGAAGGAAGTTGGTGTATATCACCAATAAAAACAACGTGTGCATCAAGTGGTACTGCTTTAAGTAGTGCGTGTGCAAGAAATACATCAATCATGGATGATTCGTCGATGATTAAAACATCAGTGGCAAGAGCGTTGTGTTCATTGTGTGCAAAACTTAAAGAACTAAAATCAAATTCCAGTAGTCGGTGAATTGTCAATGCGCTTCTGCCTGTTCCTTCAAACATTCGTTTTGCTGCTCTGCCTGTTGGTGCTGCAAGTTTGTATCGCAGATGTTGCTCATCTAAAATGCTCAGTAATGTTTTAATTAAGGTTGTTTTTCCTGTACCTGGTCCTCCTGTGATAACAGTAATTTTATTTTGGAGGCAGGACATAACACCTTCTTGTTGTTCATCGTTGAGCTCAATTTTTTTCTCGTAAGCACCTGTGCGTAATTTTGTATAAACGCTAGTAAGATCAACAGAAAAACGACTTGCCCGGTCTTCGAGCTTTTTTATTTTTTCTGCGACACCTTTTTCGCTGTGATAGTGTTGTGGAAGGGTAACGAAATGGTTTTCTTGTGCTGAAATTAATTTTATTTTTCCCGAATCGTATAAGTTGTGCAGTGCCATTTTTACTTTTGATTGTGTTTCTTCGGGATCGATTTCAAGGAGAGTAATCGTTATTTTTTTTAGTTCATCAAGTTCAACATACAGGTGTCCTGTTGAAAGTTCTTGGGTAAGTGCAAATAAAATTCCAGAAGTGATTCGCTTGAGTGAACTGTGTTCAAAACCAAGGTTTTGTGCAACCTCGTCTGCTTTTTTAAATCCAATTCCCCAGATGTCATCTGCAAGTCGGTATGGATTTTCGTTGATAATGCCGATTGCTTCGTGTCCATAGGTTTTGTAAATCTTTGTTGCATAGGTTGTTGAGACACCTTTGTCTTGCAAAAAAATCATGATGTTGGCAATTTCTTTTTGCGTTTGCCAGGCGTTGGTTATTTTTTCAACACGCTTTGGGCCGATTCCGTCGACTTTATGAAGAAGGTGTGGTTTGTTTTCAATGATATCAAGGACATCAGTACCAAATACGTTGACAAGTTTTTCTGCATAGGTGGGTCCAATACCTTTGATTAGTCCAGAACCCAAATATTTTTTCAATCCAAGAAGTGAGGTGGGAAGGCAGGCGGTACATGTTTTTGCTTCAAATTGTTTGCCAAATTTTGGATGTACCACCCAAGATCCGCGAACGGTAATTTGCTGACCTGCATTGATGCCAGGAAGCGTTCCCCGAACCGTTATCTTTTGTGTTTTTTTTGCAAGCAACACAAACACGGCAAAACCATTCTCCTCATTTTGAAATAGAAAACGGTCTATGGTTCCGGTTAGTTCTTCATACATCATGCAGTTTCAGATGTTAGCCTTTAATCATTTTGATAAATAGTTTTTTTGCTTCGGGGCAGCTGCGTGCCATATCTTCAAGAAAGTCTGCTAAGTCGGAACAAAAATCTCTAAATTGTTCTAACGTCACAATTTCCCTTCTGAGTGTTTCCCCTTCACTTTCTTCCATTTCTTCTCCCCATCGCAGGAGGAAGCACTCTTCTTTTCCGCGTAGATCGCAAGATTCTTCGATCAGTTTTAGAATTTGTTCTTTAAATCCACGGATGCTGTTTACGTAGCTTTTTGTTATTTCAAGAAAATCTTCTTTTACCGTATTGAGCATTTCATTTAGTTTTGCTCTTGCCTCAGCATAGCCTTCAGATTCAGTATCGAGAGCAAGTTCTAGTTCTACCAAATCTGTTAGGGTGACCCGTTTTCCATCAAAAGTGTAAGGACCTTCTATGCTGCCGTCTTGTTTTTTTACACCGTATACTATTTCTCTCACTTGTTTTCTAACCTGTAAAAGAAGTCCGAACACGTGTCCATTCAGAGCGTACGGTTTTCCATCAATTAGGTAGATAATCGGACTATTCAAAACTCTGTTTTCGCAGTATATTTTGCTGCTCGTAATAACAAGTAATGCTGCGAGTACTAACCCTTTTTTCTTCATTGAGTCCTCCTTGTGTGTGAGGTGCTTAAAAATCTACTTCCAAGTTTAAAGAGATGGTATAATCACCGCCGATACCCGAACGCATCAGAGTTGCATCACCATCTATTGATATGGTCCAGTCTCGGTTATCTTTGTGTACTTTGAAAAACACTGAACCAAGTACTTTACTTTGATATCCCCGTAGTTTTACTCCGTTATAAATGTCTAATCGTTTTCCTAAATCTCCTTCTGCTTTGATATCATACAACCGCTCGCTTGATTTTACCCACATATCAGTTCCAAGATGCATTCCCCATCTGTCTGTTTCATATGTTGCTTTGCTGGTCCATTTGAACACAAGTCCTGGGTATACTGTTGTATCACAGGCGTATGGGAATAATTTGTTCACAATTTGTTGTTCCAAGAATATCATATTTTCGGTTGCTTTATCTTCGTCATCAAATGGGAGCATATCAAGAGCCCTGACATCTATTTGCTCTCTGAAAAATCGGGTTTCTGTTGCAGGAAGCAGATATTCAAGGGACATAAAACTTTTCATAACTATGTTATCTGCCCACCGTTGTTGTATGAAAAAGTTAAGAGGTGTTCTTGAAGAAAAGTGGACTCCAAATCCTGTATGCCTTCCATTGCCAAGTGGTACATCTAACAAATGTGAGGCTGTGTGATCGATTGCCATGTAAGCTAGATCTGTAAGTGAATCCAATACTGTTTCTTTTCCCGTAGTAGTTCCATCTGTTGCTATGGTAAACAGCTCGTTAAGGTGGTAGTTGATCAGTTCTTTGAGGTCCGTTTCTCTGTTTCCTACAACAGGACAGAATTTTGACCCTTTGAGTCCTTTTGCAACTGCCCACGCAGTTGGAACAGTGATGAACGCTCCAATACGAGCCGAAAAGTTTTCGTTTTTACTCAACGGAAAGTCAAAGCTAAAACGAAGATCTCCAAAGCCAAGTTTGTCGCTAATCATGTGTTCGCTCTGAAACTTTTCTTGCTCGTCTTCGTCTAATGCTCCCAATAGTTTTTCTATTTCTTCCTGTTCTTTTTCTGTAAACCAGAAGTTGCGCTCAAGATAATAAAAAGGAAACTTCCAAGAGAAGTTCCAATTGCGCAGAGCTTTTCTTCCATAAAAAAGAAGACCAAAGCGTCGCTCTTGTACTGTTCCGTTTTTAAACAGTATGAAAGCATCTGCGGGGTCAAAATCAAACTCAGCAATTTCAAAGTCTTTTACTTTTTGAGATGCTTCACGAACTTCTTCTAAAAAATCTTCTTGTGTCAGGGCCAGATAGGCTCTTATCGAATCGCATCCTCGTGAGAAGTACGATCTGTCGGTCATGTTCCAAAATACGCCAACTGAAGATAGCCAATTGTTGTACTCGTAATTTTTGTCGAGCATACCCATAGGTAGATCGAGAACATCTCTTGAATTAAGAGGGTTTGTTCTTAAAAAAAGGTTTTCTCTCAAAAGAGATCTAATGTTCATTACTTCGTCTAAGATATCTATGGTATCGAATGGATCAAATACCGTACGTGTAAATTCGTAAGTTGTTTCATTAAGGTGTTGAAGAATTGCAGGATCTGTAAAGAGCTCGTCAAATGTGTAGTCGTCTTTAAAGACTGGATTTTCACCACGTGTTGTCTGGGGTATCATTAAAAACAAAAAAAGGGCAGGGGCAATTATTTTTTTTAATTTCATAAGAACTCTCTAAAAAAATTATTCCAATTACTGTTTAAAAATGGGTGTGAACGGTAAAAATTTAATTTTATTTCGACACACCCGTAAGAGTTAATTCTAGTCTATTTTCTTTTTTATCGCAAAAACAAAGGTTTTTTCCATAGTTTATAGGAATTAGTTTTCATCTCGATTTTTAGTTTCAATTATCATAGACTTTATGCAAAACATTGTTTGAGATTTTTAACCTGCCGAGAGGAAGCAATAATGGTGGACAGCAAAGCAGCTGGGAAAAAATGTTTGATTGTTGAAGGCAACATTGGTGTCGGAAAGTCTTCATTTTTAAAACTTCTTGAAGAACGTCTTGATTGTCAGGTTGCTTTTGAGCCGCACGAAAAATGGCAGAGTATTGGAAAGGCAGGGAATCTTCTTCAAAAATTTTACGAAGATACTCCTCGGTGGGCGTATACCTTTCAGTCATATGCTTTTCTTTCTCGTGTGTTGGAACAAGAGGAAGTCATAAAAAATTCTGAGCATGATGTTGTTGTTTTTGAACGTTCCGTTTTTTCTGATCTTCATTGTTTTGCAAAAAACTGTTTTGAGTTAGGAACGATGACATCTTTAGAGTGGAGTTTATATCAGGAATGGTTTTCTTGGTTAGTGGGACACCATGTCGTTATTCCAACCGGGTTTGTGTATCTTCAGGCAAGTCCAGAAGTCTGTTTTGATCGATTAAAAATAAGAAATAGAAAAGAAGAAGCAGCAGTTCCGCTTGATTATTTAAAACTTCTGCACGAAAAACATGAGCATTGGCTTGTACACAGAAAAGATGTTGCACCGTGTGTTGCTGATGTTCCTGTATTGACATTGGATCGAGACAAAGACTGGATAGTTGAAACCTCAGAAAAAGATCGACTTGTTGGTAAGGTTGCTGATTTTTTTGATATTCGGCATCGTTGCACTGGGGCATGCAAAGAAAAATCTTCTTCTTTGTCCTTGTAAAAAACACAATTAATAGGATAATGTTTTAAAGATATGATTTGACAACAACGCGCGATGATGGTGGATGGAAAAGGTTAACCTTTTGTAGAAAGGGAACAACATGGACGGAGCGTTTTACGCACAAGCCGCTGCTTTTTTGGGAGCTGCTATTGCCATGGGGGTGGGAGCAATTGGTCCCGCACTTGGACAAGGTTTTGTTGGTATGAAGGCATGTGAAAATATTGGTAAGTACCCAGAGAGTGCCGGAAAAATACGAACAACCATGATGATGGGAATGGGTCTTGTTGAAACATCTGCAATTTATGCGTTGATGATCAGCGGAGCTCTAATCTGGGCAGGGATGCGACTATCCGGAAGTTAATTTTCCAGTCGAGATATTATGATAATCAATGCGACAATGCTTGTACAAGCATGTAATTTTTTTATCGCTTATGCACTTCTTCGAACACTTCTTTTTAAACCTGCTGTTAAAGCAATTCAACAAGAGCAACAAGAAAAAGAACACCTTAATAAGCTCATTGCTGAGCGTGAAAAAAAACTAGAACAAACGAACGAAGAAAAAAAGCAGGCGTGGCAAAAATTTCAGGGACAATTTGCGCAGGCTGCGCCAGATGTAAAGCAAGATTATATTGCCCATGCGGATGTTGAACCGCCTGAAGAAGAAAAACAAATAACAGATGAAGAACTCGAGCGCTTAGCGGAGGATATGAGCAAAGAGCTTGTGAAAAAGGTTCGCAAATGACAGAAGCTTTTATTTCTACTCTGTTTCGGTTTATTAATTTTGGATTGATTGGTGTTTTGCTTTCCTATCTTGTAAAAAGAAATGTAATACCACAAGCCAAACAGAAAATTGCGGAAAAGCAGGCAGCTCTAAAAGAAAAGAACGAGCAAAATAAGTTGCTTCTCTCTCGCCAAAAAGAGCTAGAACATGAAATTGAGGCGCAAGAACGCTTGTGTAAAAATCTTTACGACCAAATAAAAGTGTGGTCCTTGTCTTTTAGTCAGCGAAAAAAAGAGTTTGAAGAAAAACAAGCGTTGTTAGCGGAGGTTGCCCAAAAACGTTTACACGCACAAGCAGAAAGAAAAAGGAACCAAGTAACAAATGATGCTGTTCTTGCCAAGGCGTTGGAACGAGCGCAGAAAGATTTGGTTGATTTTTTTTCATCAGAAAAAGAAGGGCGAGCATTTACTGCAGAAATTGTTATGCACATGCGTGAGGACAAAGTATGAAACGTGATGTTGCGGTAGCACGTAATTATGCCCTTGCTTTTCTTAACTCTTTTCTTGATGAACTTTCCATAGATGATTTTTTAAAAATTCGAAATGTTCTTTCTTTTTGGGAGGAACAGAAAAAGATTCTTCATTTTCTTGATTTGCCAGGATTTGATAACACAAAAAAATGCGATCTTATTGAAGAAATTTTAACACAACTTTCTGCTCCACCACCACTTAAAGAACTGATGTTTTTGCTTGTTCGTCACAAGCGTGTTGCATACATCAGAGATGTTCTTAAAAAGACATGTGCATTGTATAAACAAAGAAAAAATGTGGAATTCTTTTCTGTTTCATCGGCGCACGAACTTCTTGCTGATGAGGTGCAATCAATTAAAAATTTTTTAGAAAAGAAATCCGGAAAACAAGTTTTGTGCGATTGCACGGTAGATAAAAATTTAATCGCTGGCATACGTTGCCAAAGCGAGTCATTGATGTGGGAACATTCCGTAAGAAAACAACTGGATGATCTGCGTAGGCAACTCATTTCTCGAGGGGCGACATGAAAATTAAAAGTTCAGATTTAGTTTCGTTATTTGAAAAATCACTGGTAGGAGTACCGCAAGATAAACTGGATGAGATTGGTATTGTGGTTCAGATTGGTGATGGTATTTGCCAAGTGTATGGTCTGACCAACGCTGTCTACGGAGAGCTTATTGAGTTTGATGGTGGCAATAGCGGAATTGTTTTAGGCTTGGATGAAGAAACGGTTTCTGTTTTTTTGCTGCATGATTCTTTGGTGGTGAAGGAAGCAGAGATTGCCAAACGAACAGGCGGTGTTTACAAAACCATTGTTGGCGAGCAGTTGCTTGGCAGGGTTATCAATGCTTTAGGAAAACCGCTTGATGGTTTAGGTGATATCAAAGCGGAAGGGTCTAGACAAGTTGAAGCAGAAGTTCCGCAAATTATTGAACGTAGTCCGGTTAACGAATCGTTAGAAACAGGCATCATGATTGTTGATGCACTGATTCCGATAGGAAGAGGACAGCGGGAATTAATCATCGGAAACCGTGGTACTGGAAAAACAGCAATTGCAGTTGATGCAATGCTGCATCAAAAAGGCAAAGATGTCATCTGTATTTATGTTTCGATTGGAAAGCGGCAAGCAAATATTGCACGTCTTGTTCGAATGTTGGAACAAAATGGAGCGCTCGATTATTCCATCATCATCAGTGCAGAATCAAGTGAAGCGGTGTTGAATCAATATCTTGCTCCGTATGTTGGATGTACCATCGGTGAATATTTCCGAGACAAAGGAAAAGACGTACTGATTGTGTACGATGATTTAAGTAACCATGCTGTTGCGTTTCGTGAAATGTCTTTGCTTATGCGTAGGTCGCCAGGACGTGAGGCGTATCCAGGCGATGTGTTTTATTTGCATTCACGTTTGCTTGAACGCGCAGGAAAACTTGCAACCGGTGGTTCCATAACGGCATTGCCGATTGTGCAGGTGCAGGGTGATGATGTGACTGCATACATTCCAACCAATTTAATTTCGATTACCGACGGACAAATTGTTTTAGATACAAAACTATTCAACAGTGGTGTACGTCCCGCAGTGAATGTGGGAATTTCTGTTTCTCGTGTTGGTGGTTCTGCGCAAACTAAAGCGGTTAAAAAAATGACCAGTGCTCTCAAACTTGAGTTAGCACAGTACAATGAACTTCTTGCGTTTTCTCAGTTTGGTACAGAGCTTGATGAAGTTTCTCAAAAACACTTAGCAAGAGGTGCGCTTGCGGTAGAAATTTTAAAACAGCCGCAATACCTAACATATTCCTTTGTTGACCAGGCAATGATTTTGTTCTTGCTGAAGGAAGACTTTTTGGAAAAGGTTGAGCACAAGCATGTCTCTGCGTTTACCAGCCAGTTTGTCAGCTTTGCAAAATCGGTGTACCCAAAGGTGTATGAGACCATTTTTAAAGAAGCAGATATCAGTGATAAAACAAAAGAAAAACTTACAAAAATGGCGAAAGAATTTTCCAAACTCTTTGTGCCGCCAGAAAATAATGAAGGGGCCAAGGAAAAGGAATAATTGAGCTCTGAGTACAATTTGTTTATACTTGTGTTCAGACATATTTTTTTGTGCCCGTAGCTCAGCTGGATAGAGCAACGGATTTCTAATCCGTAGGTCGCAGGTTCGAATCCTGCCGGGCACACCAGTCTTTGCTCCCGTTGGTCGCTTCTTCTGGCTGGCCAGTTTTTTCAAGGAGTTGATATAAAAATTTAAGTTGAGTTTTGAGAGCGAAGGCTACCCAGCGTAGCAAGCATATCTTTTAAGTAAAAACTATCAAAGTAATACAAGCGAAGCCTGGGCCTTTTTCAGATTTGTACGAAGCTTCTTTTTTGTTTTTCATTTAATGATAGAAAAAAGCCCCGGTTAAACCGGGGCTTTACTAGTTTTTAAACTTGGTATTCTTTGCTGTATACTCTACGGCTAATGCCATATTTTTTGCGGATTTTTTCGGTGTTTTCTTCGTCATCCAGGTGGTCCATATTTTTATTGTGATAATTCCAGTCTGAGTCTTCTTCGCAAAGTCTTATCAGTTCTGGGTCAAGTCTATTTCCCACATCGTGGTCATTTTTTAGCATAGTTCCAATTTCAAACTTCCAGCCCTTACCCCTAAGCTCTCTTAGACGGTCAATAGGATCTGTCCAGTCCATTTTTGTAAAGACTATACAAATAAACTTTGCAATTTTTTCTGTTATTTTCAGGCGTGTTTGTTGGTCCTGTATGAAAGATGGTATACACTTTTGTACGCTGAGAGGAGTAATTTTGCTGAGTTGATGAGGAAGAAACAAACCAAAAAACTCATTTATGTTTATAAATAGTGGAGTTTCAGTAAGCGCCAAAAATGGGTTGTCGATGTAGACTGTATCGGTAAGTTTTTTTATTTTTTTAATTCTTTTAACGTCAAGTTTTTTCCAATACCAAGGACCCTCAGTTGCTTCAAGAGTTTTCCAGAGCCATTTGTGTTTGTGAGGAAATTCAACTGCGTGTGCACTGGTTATACAGGTAGCTGCTCCTCGAGAAGTGCCTTTCCAGTCCATTGGGCATCCTGCGTCCGCGCATTTCAAAGCGCCGTAAAGGAAGGTTAAAGCGTCATGTGTTCCACCAAGACCCAATGATCTGAAAGGTAGTGTGTTTGCATTGTTTGCATGAAGATACTTTACAACTTCTAGAACTCCGGGGGAGTGAAGTTTTTTTGGTCTTTCATTTCCAAGACCATTAAGTCCGGCAGCTGTAAGCAATCTTGGAGTGTTATCATTCTCATTTTTTGGAAGATTTTCAAATTTAGGATTGTACCCAAGTTTTGCAACCAATTCGTTGCTGTCTATTTTTGCTTTTGTTTTTGCAATAAATTCTGGAGTGTTTCGGTAGGCAAGAAGGCCTGCACCTGTCAATACTCCGGCTTTTAGGCCTAACTTGGCGCAACCAATTGTAGCACTTTTAAGAAAGTCGCTTGCGTTTGTCTGAGGGCTTATCTGAAGCCCAAGTGCGAGTATGAGAATGACCAATAATTTTTTATAAGAAAAACGATTTTTATTCATGATTCCTCCATTTCTTATTTTTTGTCCCTTTTTCCTCCATTTTTACTCCTTTTTAGCTTATGAAAAAACTTTCTATTTGGCAACAGCCCCCCCGTAGGGCCTCTTCTAGAGGGCCTTTTGCTTTTTTGGGCTTTGAGGCGGCGGGGCTGGCCGAGGTCATAATTCAGTATTTGCCTTCCTGGAGGGGTTTTTGAGGGGGCTTTTGAGTGATCTCTTCAGGGGTGGTATCTTAAATATACAGGGGTAAATGGCCTCGACTCTTTAAATTGGTAGGTTATGGAATGTGGAGGTTCTTATGTTTTTCCTGAGTAATTTTGTTTTGAGGGCAGTATTTGCCGGTTCTTTGGCTTTAGGATCATCCGTTCAGCCATCTGTACAGAAAATCGATATCGTCGATTATGTGATTGGGCACGACTTTGATGAGGCCGATCAGATTCTTAAAAATAATGAAAAATTTTTGTTTGTTGGCGAAAAATACAACCAACAGTTGGCCAATTACATTCTCTGTTGCACAAAATTCAAAAAGAAAGTTGTTCGTAAAAATGGTTGTCTTGCCGGTATGGTTTTGTTTTCCGATGGGACTGTTTTTGTTTCAGGTGAAGAAGTACAGTATGGATTGCTAGATTGTATTGCTGTGGCTGCTGAGTTCAGAAAACAAGGCATCGGTAGAGCATTGTTTGTGCATGCAGTACGGGAGTTGTTTGAAACACACAAACAAGAGCGAGTTTTTTTGGCTGTTAATAAAGACAACAAACCTGCCCGTGCGTTGTACGAATCTGTGGGATTTAAATTGGTAGATGCGCAGTTGGCAGCAGCGCTGCAGAGTGCATGGAAAACAACTGATTCTGATGTTCATTACCAGTTGGTAAAAAAAGATTTTATACCTTACAAAAAGTTTGTTCCTTAAATGGGGGTTATTATGAATATTTTATTTTTAGTATCGACAGTATTGGTTTTTTCTGCAGGTGCGCTTATTTTTGATTTTGTTGTCAAACGGCGTGACATGCGGCAATACAAAAAAAATATTTTTCCGGTTATACATGGCATGCAAAAAGCAAAAAATCAATCTGAGCTTAGCGAGTTGGCAAACAAAGCAAACTCCACAATTTTTTGTTGGTCTGGCGAACAGCACCGCAGCGTGCAAATTGAGGCGCGTCAAACGTATACTAAAATGTACAAAAAAACAAAAGCTGCGCTAAAAAATTAAAACAAAAAAAATTGTAAAAAATATTTTCAGACGAATCTTTACAGAGAAAATCTGATTGCTATTCTTACATCTGAAATTGTTTTTCTTAATGTTTTACTTACCTGTGGGAATCACTATGAAAAGACTTAAGGATGTAGGTAAAGTTTTGGTTTTTAGTTTGCTTCTTTCTCAAGCAACTGTCTCCTTTGCGGCGGAAGATGATTTTTCTCCGTATCTTGCTGGATGGTTTGGCAAAACGTGGTCGTGGGGCGCTAAAAAAGTAAGTAACATAGGGGGCAACATAAAAGAGTGGTGGGATAGTTTGGATGAAGAAGTTCATACAAAATCAGTAGATCAAGGCCAAGGCACTGATCTTAGGGCCCTTGATGATATGACTGAAGTTCCAGGTGACAGTCTGGGAGCAGGTGATTCTCCTGCATTACCAGATTCAACAGATCTTCCCGATGTACCAGCGGTTCCTGAACAAACAGATTCATCTTATTTCCAATCTGCGTGCGGTGCTCTGGGCAGTGCATGGGATTATTGCACGGAATCAAAAGTTGGTGTGTGGGTTTCTGAGCACAAAGGTCTTTCATTTGGTATCGCTGTTGGTGTTACCACTGCTTTTGTAATTGGTTGCGTTTTATACAAAAAGAGACAAGCAGAAAAAGCAAGAGAGCGAGAAAGAGAACGGCTTAAAGAAATCATGCCGTTCATGGAAGAGGTTGATACAAAAGCGGATAAGGAAATATTTCTTGCAAAATACTACGAAGAACAAGGCGAACAACTTCCAGATTCTTTTTTCGGTGAAGATTCTTTAAGTAGGGAAGAAGCGGAGGCAGTAGTAGAAAAAGAATTTGAAGCATTAGAAAAATACGATGAGGTAGGTGCAGCAAGCTAAGCTTTTTTATAAAAGATAGTTGAGGCGGTGATAATTCACCGCCTTTTTTATTGTGATGTAATTGCCAGTTGCTGTAGTTCTTTCAGCGCTTTTACTCGATTTGGTTGTCCAAAAATTCCTGAGCCCACGCCGAAAAAATCAATTCTTCTTTTGGTTAGGTCTGCGATGTTTTCTTTTCCGATGCCACCGTCCATACCAATTTCAAATTTTAACCCCTTTGTTTCTCGATAGCCGACAAGCGGTTCAATTTTTTCTATCACTTTTGGGATGAACGCCTGTCCCGAAAAACCGGGCTCAACCGACATCAAAAGTACGGAGTCCACGAGATCAAGATATGGAAAGATCACCTCGATTTCTGTTTTCGGGTTGATCACAATGCCGGGACTCAGGTTCAGATCTCGTATCCGTTGCAAATTTTTTCTTGTCTGGCCAGCTGATTCCACATGAATTTCTATGCTGCTGTGTGCAGGGAGAGTGAATTTTTCAATCCAGTTGGTTGGGTCGTCTACCATCAGGTGGACAAGGGCAGGGCGTGAAGTTGTCTTGGCAATGGCGTTGATAAACTGGGCTCCCCAGGTCAGATTAGGGACGAAATGGTTGTCCATGACGTCCAAATGGTATCCTTCGCAGTGTGGGTTGAGTGCCTCTATCTCAGCTCTCAGGTTCATAAGATCAGCAGCAATGAGCGATGGGAAGATTTTTGCCATATTTTTCTCCTTTTTTGATTTAACTTCACATCAGTGTAACCCCTTTAAGACTCCTTTTTCAATTACCAATTTGCCGTTGTGTAAAGTGGCTGCTATGATACACTGAATTTGTAGTATATTTCAACCTTTTAGCGTAGGGGGAAGTCGTGGCCCATATGCCCGTAAAGAGAGTGAGCATGCTCATTCTCATGCAGCCAGATCTTGAGGCTGCGGTTCAATTTTATGAAGAACTTGGACTCACAAAGAAATTTCATCTCCAAGGAAAGTGGGCGGAGTTCGATTTGAAGGGAACAAGCTTAGGATTATGCCCAATTGATGCAAAGGATTTGCCAGACAGAAGAACAGGGTTTGTCCTTGAAGTTGAAGACCTCAAAGCTTTGTATGAAGAATTGGTTGAGCAGGTAAAATTCATGAGTGAGCCTGTTGAGGCGATTCATGGTCTCATGGTTAGCTTCAGAGATCCAGGTGGAAACGTTATCGACCTGTACCAACCAACTCCAGAAAAAGTGAAAGAATTTGCAGCAAAAGCAGCACAAAAAGAAAAAGAATCTTGCGGATGCAGCAATCCAGACTGTTAGCCGTATTTTCGAGTTAGCCTGAGTGGGCGGCCTTAAAAAATATGAGTCTATCTCTATAAGATTTTCTTGATCTTTTCTTTTAGTTTTTTATACTGTTTTTCGTGTCGGTGCAGGAGTGCCGGAACGAAAGCAGAGATTTTCATAGTTTTATTACCCATTTTGTTTGAGGAGCGATGACGATGATTGAAAAGATTCGTCCCTTGTACGACAGACTTTTAGTCAAACGCCTGGAAGATGAAGAAACCACTGCCGGTGGTATTATCATTCCAGACACCGCGAAAGAAAAAACACAAACCGGCAAGGTGATTGCAGCAGGAGAAGGACGTCTTTCTAAGGATGGTTCAGTTACTCCGCTCAAAGTCCAGGCTGGAGACATTGTGTTTTTCGGAAAATTTTCTGGCACAGAAGCTGACAGCGATCACTTGATTTTACGTGAAGATGAAGTGCTAGGTATTGTTGAGAAATAAGTAAAGAATTCTGAACCATCAGGAGATACATTATGGCATCAAAAAAAATATTTTTTGGCGTTGATGCGCGAGAAAAAATGCGCAAAGGTATCGACACATTGTCAGATGCTGTTCGTGTAACACTTGGACCAAAAGGACGAAACGTTGTGTTCGAACGTTCTTTCGGTGCTCCAACCATCACCAAAGATGGTGTGAGTGTTGCAAAAGAAATTACATTAGAAGATAAGCTGGAAAACATGGGTGCACAAATGGTGCGCGAAGTTGCCAGCAAGACTGCAGAAATTGCAGGTGACGGAACCACAACCGCAACCGTATTGGCGCAAGCGGTGTTTCGTGAAGGAAACAAGTTTGTGACCGCTGGTGCAAATCCAATGGAATTAAAACGTGGAATTGACAAAGCAGTTGCTGTTGTTGTGAAAAAAATTCAAGAAACCGCAACATCGGTTAGTGATAAAAAAGAAATCGAACAAGTTGCAACCATTTCCGCAAACTCAGATGCTTCGATCGGTTCTCAAATTGCTGAAGCAATGGAGCGTGTTGGACGTGATGGTGTTATCACTGTTGAAGAAGCAAAGGGTATGGAGGACGAACTTGATATCGTTGAAGGTATGCAGTTTGATCGCGGATATCTTTCTCCTTACTTCATCACCAACACAGAAAAAATGGAAACAGAGTTGGATGATGCTCTCATCTTGATCTATGACAAAAAAATCAGCAGCATGAAGACCATGCTTCCTCTCTTGGAACAGGTTGCAAAATCTGGCAGAAAACTGTTGATCATTGCAGAAGATATTGAAGGCGAGGCGCTTGCAACATTAGTTGTCAACAAATTGCGTGGTACCATCAATGCAGCTGCGGTAAAAGCTCCTGGCTTTGGTGACCGTCGTAAAGCAATGTTGGAAGACATTGCAGTGTTGACTGGTGGAAAACTTATTTCTGAAGATCTTGGTCTGAAGTTAGAAACAGTCAGCATGCAAGATCTTGGTTCTGCAAAAAAAGTAATCTTGACCAAAGATGACTGCACAATAGTTGAAGGTCAAGGAAATCAAGAAGCAATTCATGGTCGTGTTGCGCAAATCAAAATGAACATTGAAAACAGCACCTCAGATTACGACAAAGAAAAACTGCAAGAACGTCTTGCAAAAATTGCGGGCGGTGTTGCAGTGATCAAAGTTGGTGCCGTGACAGAAACAGAAATGAAAGAAAAGAAAGATCGCATCGAAGACGCACTCAATGCAACACGTGCAGCTGTTGAAGAAGGTGTAGTTGCTGGTGGTGGTCTTGCATTGCTTCGTGCGCAGGCATCATTGAAAGATCTACAGGTTGAAGGTGACGAAGTTCTTGGTGTACAAATCATCAGACGTGCGTTGGAAGAACCAATGCGTGTGATTGCATCCAATGCAGGTGCTGAAGCGTCTGTTGTGGTTAATAACGTAAAAAATGAATCAGGCAACAATGGGTTTGATGCAAAAACAGGAACATACACTGATCTGGTAAAAGCCGGTATCATTGATCCTGCAAAAGTAACACGCTCAGCATTGCAAAACGCTGCATCGATTGCAGGTTTGCTTTTGACAACAGAAGCAACAATTTGCGAGTTGCCAGAAGAGAAAAAAGAAACTGGTCCTACGCATGGCGGTCCAGGAATGGGCGGTGGCATGGGAATGCCAGGTATGTACTAATTTTTTTAGTACGTTTAAAGTTGAGAGCGGCTCCTTTTTTGGAGCCGCTTTTTTATAGTGGGGCATTTCTGGGGTAAAAAAGAGTTATTTTTCCAGGACAAAAAGTGAAAAGTTTTCAATTTATCTTAGCCATACTTTTACTGCAAGGACCATTTTTATTTGCAGAAGGGTATGCTATTCCTGTAAGAGGTTTACCAAATCTTGGCAGTAGCTGCTACGTGAACTCGGTTTTACAATGCCTTTTTCAAATTCCAGAATTTGCACAATTAATCAGAGAGGAAACTTTCTATGCTTGCCCTTTTCTAGATGGATGTAAAAGTGTTGCGGATGTTTTAGACACAAACAATGATGAAGAAATTTTGGAATCAATAGCACAATTGTTTGACCAGACAGCTGGGTGCTTATTTGATGGATCATGTGAGCAGCAGGATGTGCTTGATTTGCTCCTTTATGTCATAAGTAGCATTCCAGAACTACAGTCACAGTTTTGTTTATTGGTCAATACAAAAATAAGTTGCATTGAATGCGGCACTCTTTTAAAATCAGCAAGTCATACCGCATATGATCTGCCTTTAGATACGCTTGCACCTCAAATTATTGACGGAATCAATTGTCCGGAGTGTCAAATTTCGCAAATAAAAGCCTGTAAAAAATCAGAAATTAACAACTTCCCTAAATATATTTTGATAAATTGTGACCAACTTTGTGGTCGAAACGGAACAACTGCGTTAAAAAACTTACAAGATATCCAGTCAAAATTGTTCGATTACGAACTCATTGGGGCCATTTTATATGTCGGAAATAAAAAAAATGGTCATTATATTGCACAAATTAGGGAAAATTTTACAAAAAAATGGTACCTATGCAATGATATGCATGTAGTCAAATTCGAAAACATCGCAACAGAAAAACAAAAAAGCGGAATTTTGCATACGAAAAATCATGTTGCATTTTTGCCACGCATACTTTTTTACAGCAAAAAGCAACAAAAACGCACAACAAAAGTTTCAATTTGAAGTAAAGTTTTATTTTTCGAACTGCTTGACAGGTTGAGATATGTCACCTACGATTGCTAGCGTTGGCCAACTATTGCAGCTTGTTAAATCACAACTTCTCTGTCGTCTTGTTTTCCGGAAAATTCGGAGGCAAATATTTTTAAGCAGTTAACCATGAAGGATGAATCTCATGATTCTAAAATGCAATCGCATAACCAAGGTGTTATTATTTACCTTTCTTTTTGTCGGCAACGGTTTCGCTGATTCCTTAACAATCGAAATTCCAAAATCTTCTGTGTCATCACCATTATCTTTAGGAGAAATTAGACTCTTTCATGATGAAGAAGGTTTTCACGTTGTACAAAAAGACACAACAACTTTGGTTGAAAACTGTTGGGTTGATCCAATTTTGCAAAACATTTTGAATGAAGAACTCGAGGAGTATTTAAATTCTGCTCGAATTTTTGTAAGCCAAACGGATGGTGGCGAGTTTGTGCTTAAAACAAAACTTTGCTTAAAGGGTGGTGGACCTATTCTGGCAAGCATAGGATATTGGGTCACAAAAACATTTTGCTATGGAACGGCTGTTGCTGGGGCTGCAGGTGCTGTAGTTGCAACTGGTGGAGCTGCAGGTGCTGCAGCAGGAGCTATGGCGGCTGCTTCAACAGTAGGAGCAAGCACGGCTGCAGTTGTTGCAGGGGGAGCTATAGCTGGTGGAGGTCTAGCAACAGAAGCTGCTATGGCAACAACAGCTGTTGTGGCAAGTGCTGGTGGGTTTGCTGCAGCAGCAGCGGCTGTAGAAACAGCGTCTTTAGGAGTATTTTCTTTATTGTTTGCATTGCCTACACCATAAATGGATTATATATGAGTAAAACAGCTCAACTTGTTGTCAAATTCGAAAAAGAAAATTATTTTTTGGGACTTATTTTGATGCCAATAATGATTATGTTGTCAACGGTTGGGTTGTTTGCACTTCCTCGAGTGAATATTTTTTTGCTAGGGTTACCACTTTTTAGTACTGTTGCTTTTATTATTGTTTATTTTTTGAAAATTTCTCTGTATTTTTTCATAGTTTTTTTTAGTTTCGGTTTTTTAATAGGGCTAGTCTATTCTCCATTTTTTATGGGTTATAATGGGCCGGCCGCGATTCTTAATAAAGATGGAATATGGATAAAAAATTATAATTTTATTTATTGGGAGGATATTGAAGAATTTTCTTCGTATCCAGTCACAGGAACTTTGGAGGCAATTGGTATTCAAGTTGGTAATGTAAAAAAATTGTCTAAACAGTCTAATTTGGATGCTAAAATTAGAATATTTTGGTCAAGAGTTTTTGGTACTCCTCATATAACACTTTCGAATCTTGATACCGAAAATGAAAAAATCATTATTTTTGCACATCGATATTTAAATCAGTGATACAGAATGACTTAAAATCCCTGGTTGCAAAAAAAGGGAGCGAACCAGTGGCCTGCTTTTTGCGCCCAACACGTTATTAAACTCCTGAGTGTTGTATTTAGAGCTCCTTCTTGTTGTTTGCCTCGGGAAGACTTTTTTCCTGCCCGACGAAGCCTCGGCGAAGACGGAAGGTTATTCTGGAAACAAACTGGATCTTTTAACTTAAGCTCAGAATACAACCTCTAAATCTTCCATAACGTAATTTCTATTGCTGTTTTTCTTTTTTGGGAGCCGCTTTTTTTTACAAGAAATTAAAATGATGCGGCCACTTTACCCCATAGCCCCCATACTTTTAGTGCGCTGTTTCTTTGTGGAATTTCATAAAAAACGCCGGCAGAAAGTGTACCATCAACATTTTCACCTGCATGCACAGCAGATAGGGCAAGGTGCACACGGTGGTTGATTGCGCTTCTATTGCCTTGATATTTAAGACACAAATCTTCTTGCAAAACCGGAGTGAATACGCCAGCATTATTTTCATCAACGTCATTTGTTTCTCGTGTTCCGATGGTGCTTGTGCTTGCTGTTGTTGGGCTGTTTCCACTTTTTTCCCCTGCGATACCATAAATTTCTGGGAACGGACACACCAGCTCAAGACATTCGTCTCCATGTCCCCAAATACCATATCCAACTTCAACCTCTAATCGAGATGCTGTTTTTACCCGACATCCGAATGTAAAATCTACCATGCTATCAGGACGAGCTACTACCTCTCTTGTCAAAACATTTACGCCTGCAAGATTTAAATCTGGTCCGCGATCTTTTTGGTTGAAAAGCATGTAACGACTCCAGGGTTTCCCTTTGATATCGAGTGTTCGCATTTGTTTGAGCCTAAAAAGATAGATATGTTCTAAATCTGCAAAAATACAGACATCATATTTTGGATTTTCTCTATTGATCACAATTTGAAAGTTTACCCCTGTACCCAAACCATGGTGTCCATTTGTTCCAACAACAGCATCGAACATATACTTGCCGCAGTCTCGTGGTGCCGTTGAAAGAAGCAACTGAGAATAGTAAGCAAGTTGAAAATTATTTTCCGACATGTAGGTGCTTCCCAGTTTTAGTTTTATGTATGCAAGTTGTAGGTCAGATCGAGGACAGGTGCAAAGTTTGCCATACATCCATTCGTCTTGACACAGTGCGTCAAGAATATCTCGAGGACCTGATCCGGTTCCTGGATTTTGAATATCGAACTGTTTCAGGTTTAAATTATTTTCTACAGAAACAAGTGGCGCAGAAACTGAGATCCAATAATTTTCAAAAAGGGAGGATTCAAAAAAATTTCTTAATTTTTGATTGTATTCAAACAGAACACCCATTTTTCTTTGCTTTGGACAAATCGAAAAACCACCGGAAAAATCAGGAGGGAGTCCAAACCATTCTGCGCGGATATCTCGTGTGGTATATGGATGGCTTTCTAGTATTGTGTCTCCGACGACTTTCAGGCATGTTTTGTGGTCAAATAAAAAGTATCGTGCATTTGGTGCGTGTTCCATCGATTGTTGAAAGATTCCAAAAATTTGAAGAGAAGAGCATTTATCTCCTTCTGGTTGATGTACAATGCTGTGCCAAGCAGAATTGTGGGCAGGAAGATTGTCCATGATCGGCTTTGTGAACATAAATGACTGAGCTGTGTAGTCATCGTCAGAGCATGGATCACATTGGCAGCTTGCGTATCCAAAGGAGTATGAAGGGAGTAAAAGTAGTAACGAAAGGGAAATCGTTTTTATTTTCATCACATTTTCCTTTTGAAGTTATTCATTACGCGTTTAGCTTATGGAGATTTGTTGGCAAAAACAAGTTTTTGATCCGACAGACATCTTTTTATTTGATGATCTCCAAAAAAGAGAAAGAAGAGAGATCTCGATGGAGCATTAAGAGCGTATGGAGCAAAATTATTGTTTGATTTTCTAAAGTTGCGTGGGTATGATGACCTTGAAAAGACATTAATAGAATCAGGAAGTAGTAATAAGCAGGAGAGTTTCTGATGAAGCCACGTGGGGTTCATATAAAATTTATTTCTCTTTTTATCCTTTCCGTTTTTTTTGGATCTAATATTTTTGCTGTTGCACAGTCGGGTGGTGAGCCAAAACGCCGTTTTACATCCCGCGGTAATTCCATTTCAGAAATGGAGCAAGCTAAAAAAGAAGGCTTGTTTAAATTTTACTATTCTGGTTATATTCGGCTTGATGCATTTCTTGATTCTCGACAAACTGTAGATTTTTGGAAAGGAATTGATCTTACCTATCCAAAAAATAGAGCCTTGGATGCAGTCAACGATGATATAAATGACAAGGGCCAATTTAATATGGTTCCTTTTGGACAATTGGCGGTTAAGGTGGTTGGTCCCGAGGTGTGGGATGCAAAAACATCTGCTTTATTCAAAACAGATTGTGCAGGGAAATCGGGGGATGGTCTTGATAACTTCGCGAATCTTAGATTTAAGCATGGGTATTTTAACTTAGAGTGGGATAAAACTGAACTGATCGCTGGTGTTGACTACAGTCCTCTTGTTTTAAGAGAGTTATGTGCCGATACCGTTTCAGTTAATGCCGGTGAATTTTTTGATCCGTTTGATTATTCTTCCATGGTTCGAGTTCGTCATCGTGTTGATCCCATGGAGTTTGTGTTTGCAATTTCCAAGCGTTTTTGGTTTGAAGAAGTAAGAAATTCGGTTGCTCCCGGTTTGTATGCGCAGGCAAATGTGCATGTAAGAGATCAACTTTTTTGTGCCGGTGTTGATTTTCAGTCAATGGTTCCTCGGTTACACACAGAATTACCAGTAACGAATGAAAACGGATATCGAGAATGGGAAACGATTAACAGTTTCATTGCGTTTCTTGGTGCAAACTTAACAAAAGATAATGTTCGCTTTAAAACGCGTCTGACGTATGCAGAAAATCCTCTTTTTTACACGCTGCTTGGGGGGTATGCTGCATGTACATGGGATTCAGAAACTGACCGACGTCACTACACAAACATTAGGAGCGCAAATTTTTGGATGGATCTTTCTCATCTCACAGAAGAAAGAGAAATTGGTATTTTCTTTGGATATGCAGAAAACTTAGGATCTCGCAATTCTCTTGCAACCATAGATGGAATGTATAACGTTGTTGGCGAAGGATTTGACGCAGAAAATGGTACCGGTATCGATTATGCATTTCGCGTTCAGCCACGAGTTCGTTTTTTCAAGGGTCCCATCACCATAGGATTTGAAATTGATCACACACGTGTGCAGTATGGAACGATCACAGATTGTGGACGAGCAAACCAAGACACCTGTGTTGTTTCAAACACCCGTTTTGTTGCTTCGATTGTGTATTCTTTCTAACATTACACTTTAATCGGATCTACGCCGTTGAGTAACGCTTCGTGCACAAGATTGTTTGTTTTATCAAGTGCTTCGGTGCGCGCTCCTTTTGGACTGAGTTTCAAAATATCAAGTTCTCTAATTTTCGGTACTGCCTTTGCTAGATTTTGAGGAGTTATGTCTCCCTCACATGCCTTTACAAGTTCTGTTGTTACCAAGCCAACCCAGAATCCCCATAAACTAAATGGGTCAAGCTTTCCATTTCCCATTGCGGTGCGATATTTTTTTACAAGGGGGAGATCACTTTTGTTTGGATCCGGAACACTCTGTACATCGGTAAACTGTTTTTCTATTCCTTGTTCTTTTAAAAATTGTCTAAATTTTGTTTCTCCTAGTTGGATACCAAATATTTTTTTATCAAAAAGATTTTCAACACCAAGTTGGCGTAAAAATTCAACCGCTCCGTTTGTAGTGGTCATTGGAAAAATTGCTTTTGTTTTGAATTTTACGATCTCATCAACTTGTCTTTTGAAGTTTGTAACATTTCGTTCGTGTGTTACAAAAACATAATTTTCTTTTTTAATACCGGCTTGTTTAATAAGGTCTTCAACGCCTTCAACAAAAGATGTTTGTACAAAAAACGCAAATCGTTCAAGCCCCATTTTTTTTGCATGTTTAAAGAGTGCAAGTTCAACAGCAGGATAAGAAAGTTGCATGTTCATCAGATACGGTATTTCGCTGACTGGTCCATGAAGCTTTCCTGAACCAGAAAAGGGACCAAGAACAAAACAATCTCCTTTTTTTATCAGGTCAAGATAGTTGGTGGTAGTTGGACTACCAAGAGGCGATGCAATGATTACTGCGCCATGCTTTTCTTTTAGTGTAATGACATTTTTTCGTGCTCTGTCTGGGTCGTAGCCATCATCAAGTGCAACAAGTCTGAATGTTATATTTTTTTCTTTTACTCCGCGGCGCAGTGCTTTATCAAGTCCTCTTTTTATGTCCTCGCCATTTTGTTTAAGTGTTTTTGACATATCGAGTGTTGTGCCAATCGTGATAACTTGTGGCGCTCCCGGTTTTGGTTTTTCTTTTACCGCTTGCTTTGCTTCTTTTTTCTCCTCAGGTTTTTTAGCGGCCTCTTTCTTTTCCTCTTTTTTTTCTTTAACGGTTGTTTTTTTAGCTTTTTTTTCTGCTGGTTCTTCTTTTTTTATTTTGCTCACATCGAAAGGAGTCCATTCTGTACCAGTACTGAGCCAAATCATGGAAGAAAGTTTTCGATCTGTTTTATCAAAATTAAGTTTTATACCGTTTAAGTTTAAATTGTTGATTGACTCTGCGGCTTTGATAATTTTTTCTTTATCTGTTGATCCACCGGTTTGTTTTAGCAAGTGAATAAAGATGCTTGCGCCTACATATGCTTCGGCAAGAAGTCCATCGATTGGTTTACCCGAAAGAGCTTCTCTACATTCTTTCATGATAGACAGTTGACTTGTTTCTGGATTAGGGAGTGCTTGTGCATCGACATATTTTTTTGAAATTCCTATTTTTTCCAAAAATTCATTGAATTTTGGATTTGCAAGATCTGCACCAAGTGCAACGGTGTCTAAAAGATTTTCTGCTCCAATTTCTTTTAGCAGTGCCATAGAGGCTGCAGATGTTGTCCACAACAAAAGTCCGTCTGGTTTGAACTGCATAATTTCTTTTGCTTGTTTTGTCATGTCGGTTACGTTTCTTTTGTGTGCTACTTCAAGATAGTCTTCGGTCTTAACCAGTGCTTTTTTCATTGTTTCAGGAATGCCTGTTGCGGTGACGTCACTTTGCCAGATGGTTGCGAATTTTTTTGCGTTGTATTTTTTTTGCGCATGGGAAACAAGCGCAAAAACCATGTCAGGGTACGACGGCCTGAAGTGAATGAAGTATTCAGGGGTAGGGGTTCTTAAATCAGGAGATCCTGATGATGAAAACAGAACGACCACTTTTTTTTCTTTGACAAGATCCAGGTATGCTTTGGTTGTTGCACTTCCTACAGGAAAGAGAATGATATCAACGTTATGTTTTTTAATTAGTTCTTGCACGTTTGCACGGGCTTTTTCCGGCACATATCCATCGTCAAGAACGATAAGACGTATTTTTTTCCCATTGATGCCACCAGCTTTATTTTCTTTATCAATACGCAACCGAAGACCGAGTTTTACACTTTGACTTTCCGGTGCAATATTTCCAGTTAGTCCCATGGTGGTGCCAACTACAATTTCTCCATCTTCGGTTTTTGGTGTTGGTGGTTTTTCAACCTTTGGTTCTGGTGTTTTTGGTTCGACTTTTTTTTCTTCGGACAGTTTTTTTGTGAGTTCTTGGTTTTTTATCTTGCATGCCTGTAACTCTTTTTCCAGTTGTGAGGTTGGTTTTTTTGTTTTTTCTACGGTTTTTGTTTCTGCTGTAATTTCGTCGCCAGAAGTGAGTTTGTATTCTTTTCTTTTTTTGAAACCAAGTTTTTCTCGCACATCTTGGTTATAAAGAGCTATGGTCCAGTTGTCGATTTTTTCATTTGTGGTGATGACTGCGTACGCGTCGTAAAAAAATTTGTACAAGGATCTAAAAGTTTTGTTTGGTGCGGAAAGGACAAGCCATGCTGTTGAACCTTTATCAGAATCTATCTGCACTAACCCTGTGTTTTGAGTATATTTGCCAAGACGTTCTTCTGTTTTGATAATCGCCTTGATATCAACCGTTTGTGAAGATCTACTTTGAATATTCAGGTCATGCACTGCGCTTATTTTTTCTGTTTTTGTTAAAAGAAATTTAGCAAAGTTTTCTTCATCTAGTTCTGGATAGGTTCGGTCGAAACTTGAAATTCGTACAATTTCCGGATCATCTGATGATTTTGAAGTGATATACAATGCAAGCGGTAGCGTGTTAAAAAAACGCTTGATCAGACGTTCTGGAATATTTGGCGTTCTTATTTCGAGTTCTTTGGGAAGTCCAAAATTTTTCCAATGTTCCTTGTTTTCATGTTTTCCGCGAGTGTATATAACTGAATCAGGATTCTTTTCCATTAGAAGTAAGATGATAAAGAGCATTTCCAAAGTGAAAGGAGAAAGATCGATTGCATTTCCGTTGATAATAATGAAGTAGTCGTTTTTTATTTTAAAGTTGTTGTCTATGATTCCTTTATTTCTTAAGCTTTTCAGATCCCGTATAAATGAATGAAACGATGCGTGCAGATCGCCAAAGACAAAAAAATTGGTTTTATCTTTTGGGGTAATTTTTTTTACAAATCTTCCTCTGTTTCCTTTATTTTCACGCTCGTTTGCTACTTTCTTGAGAAGCTCTGAAAATTTTTTTTCGGGAAAGTCTGGCGTTTTATAAAAACCAACAACGCGCAAAATTTTCTGCCACCATGCAAGTACGTTGTCTTTGTAAAATGTTGTATAGTCGGGATTTAACCAATTTTCATTATCGATTTCTGGATACTCTTCAAAAAAGGATGCATACCGTTCTGCCTGATTAAGAGTATGAAATCCGTGGATATGTTTTGAAAAACATATGACAAGAAAAAACGTAAGTAATGTAATGTGTTTCATTTTAAACATAAAATTAGTTCCTTTTTTACACTGCCATCCAAAATTTCACTAGGTAGTAAATTGTTGAGGCGAGGGTGAGGTGAAGAAGAATCAATATTACCCCTCGAGCAAAATGCTTTTCTTTTTTTTGGAAAATAATGTTGATCACAAAAATAAAGAAAGCAATAACAAGAAAGACATTAAAAATATGGTCGGTTAGCATTGAATATCCAACCTTAGGTGCTGCTCCTTCGATAACAAATTTGTATCCAAGAAGGGCTCCAATGTTTCCTGTTGAAAGTCCTTGTCTTGCACCGTAATCAAACACTAAAAGAAGGGAGATAAACGAGAGGAATAAAACTACAAAAATCGGAAGCAACAAAATAAATGCCTGACGTGTTCCCGTTCGATTAAAGTCTACAGAAAAAATGGCAATCGGTTGAAACACTTTGCTGGTTTGATCGTGCCGATCAAGAAGTGCTTCTGTGTAACCGGTTTCAACTGCATGTCCTTCTTTTTCCCATCCTGCGATAGTCATATTTTTAGAAAGAGAAAGATCAGACTCGTACGATTCAAATACCATTTCCCCTGGTGATACGTGTTTGTTTACAAGTGTGATAAATATTCGGTGATCATTGAATGGGAATAATCTATAGTTTAGATTTGTTGTGAAGTTTAGCCGAACGTCGTAGCGTGCAAGCATTCTGCCGTTTACTAATTTTGTTTTAGGTTTTGATTTTTTATCGATCTTGCCTTTCTCAAATGAAAATTTTTCGATTGTTTCTAAAGAAAGTATCGATGGATTAAATTTAAACCACACAATCGCATCGACGGTAAAGTTTCCATTTCTCAAATCAAATTCCTGGAAGTTTTCAATGTGCATACCCACAGTTACCTTGTGCCCAACCGAAGACCCAAGAAATTCACGTACCGACTCAGGGGTAAGAATTTTGAATTCAGGTCTGGGGTCGGTGCTGGTAAATCCCGTTGCCGCATCATAAAAAAGTTTTGCGCAAAACAAAGAGCTTAACGCAATAAGAATGACCTGAGATCGAACAGTGACGACATTTCGGGGATTTAAAAAGGAGAAGAAAGATTTAATCTTCATACGTATCCACCTCTAGATTATGTACTACTTTTCTTTTTACTAAGCATGGTGATGTGGTCAGCTGAAGTCAATAATAAAAATGGCCGCCCTTTTGTCTAAGGGGCGGCCAGCTTTCTTGGTCTATGATTTTAATTTTTTCTTTTTGGTCTTTTTATGTTTCTTCGCTCTCTGGGCTTTTTTTTAGTAAAGCCTTTTTTGGCGACAGTGTGGGACGGTCCTTTTTTGACAAGTTTTGGAATTTTAGCTTTTTCTAAGTCTTGCTGGAAAAACTTTTTTTCAGGCTGCTTGCTCAGAGCAGTGCAAGAACAGATAAGTAATGCAATGCCAACTAATTTTATGGACCTCATACAAACTCCTTTAAAAGATAAAAACAATCCTTTTTCATCTCAGCGCTGATTGTATGCAATTGAAATAGGGTTGTCAAAATGGTTGGGGATCTCAAGACTTTTTCAACTCTTTCATTGCAGTTTTTACGTCTTTGCCGTCAAACACAATTGTCGAGATTGCTTTGGTCATTGCGATGGCGTCTTTTGTTGATCTTTGAAAAATGTTTCTTCCAACTGCTGCACCGCAAGCGCCGCCAATGTGAATTTGGTCATGAACTGTTTGCAAAAACTCTTCTGGTTTTTTTTGCTCACCCCCAGAGCAAATAACTTTTGTGTTGCCTGCAGCTTCAACAGCCTGTCTTAAAAGTTCTGCCTGTTTTTCTCCAAGTCGAGGGATTGGGGGATTGACCTTTACAAAATCAGCTCCCAAACATGCTGCTACCCCTGCGGCTCCAGCAACCGTTTCTGCATCCCGTGGGTGGTGTACCTGTTTTCCGCGTGGGTACATCCACAAGATGGCCACCATACCATTTTGGTGTGCCTGATTTGTGAGCTGTCCTGCTTGTTCAAGCATTTTCCACTCATCTTTTGAACCCAGATAAACGGTGTAGCCAATGCCGCGAGCTTTCATTCCTGAAGTTTCTTGCACTTTTAAGATATCTCCAAGATTCCACATTTGTACACTACGAGGCAGCATTTCTTCTGGTGCAATGAAGTCTGTTTTTGAGTTCATTTTTAAAATGTAGTTTATGTTTGAAAATGTTTCGCAGTAGCGAGAGATTAAACCAAACTGAGTTGCAAATGCCCCAATTTTTCCTCGATCTGCGATTTTAAAAAGGTGTTCTGGGTTTTGTGCATCGGGGTGAATACCTTCGCCGTAAAAGTCTTTGTTCATGTGTTCTATTTTTTGATCGCCGGCAAAAAGCAGTAAGTTTCCTGTGCCTCGTGTTATTGCCTCATAATTTTTTATGAACGTTTCATGTTTTGCGGGTGGTACGTCTGCAGGGATAACGATTTCATTTTTTTTCATTGATCATTCCTTGTTCCAAATTTTTATTACACAACTTTATCATGGATCAACGTTTTTTCTGCAACTTTTTCAAAAAGTGGAGCAGCAACTGTTGCAGCGTATGCATTTTCTTTTTGCGCTTCTTTTACAAATGCAACAATGACTCGTTGATATCCATCTTTCTCTACAATGCCTGCGCACGTATAAATATTTTTTTCTGGACTGTATTGGCCGTCAACAAGTAGGTTTGCGGTGCCCGTTTTACTCATGACACGGTATCCTTTAATTCCTGCTCGCCGTGCGGTTCCGCGTAGTGTGGTGTTTTCTAAAATCTGTTTAATTACATCCATGGTTTCTTTTTTGTAAAGTGGAGTTGTTGCGATTTTTTGTTTTGTATCGAGTAACAGTTTTGGTTGGATGGGATATCCATCCCGTGCGATAGTGCAAAATGCCTGTGCGATTTGCAACAAAGTACAGGTCATTTCGTAACCGTAAGAAAGAGAAATAATTGATTGCTTCGACCACTTTGAAGGTGGATTTATAAATCCTGGTTGTTCACCGGGAAATAAAATTCCTGTTTTTTTCCCAAAGCCAAGACGTAGGTAATGGTCGTACAATGTTTCGTTAAGACGCTTCGCAACAATTGCGATGCCGATGTTGTTTGAGAGTTCAACAACTTCAGAAAAAGAAAGTACGCCATGTGCAACGAGTGTGTTTACTTTTCTTCCATCCACATATGTTGTTTTGCTTCCACCGCAATTAATTTGTTCATCAATATGTGCAACTCCTTCTTCCAAGGCTGCAAGGGCGGCAAATGCTTTTGCAATGGATCCAAATTCGTACGATTCTGTGATTGTTTTATTTTTTGTTTTTTCAAGGTCAGTACCACTAAAATTATTTGGATCAAATGTTGGGGCGCTTACCATCGCAAGAATTTCACCTGTTTTTGGATTCATAACGATGGCTGCTCCTTCTTGCGCATTCCACCGTTTGATTGTATCGACAAGTTCTTCATGAACTAAAAATTGTAGGTCGCTATCAAGTGTCAAGTGTATCGGTTTTCCTGGTGTTCCTTTTTTATGCATCTCTTTTTTGAAATAAAAATGCCCAGATCGTGCTTCTTGTTCAAGAGAATAAATTGCAGGAGTTCCACCAAGCTGTTCATTGCATTGCAGTTCGATGCCAAACAGTCCTTTGTTGTCTATATCCGTTGTGCCTATCACTGGTCCTGCACATGCAACGGGGTAAAATCGTCCGCGTTCTTTTAAAAGCTTTATGTCTTTGAGTTCAGCTTTTTGTATAACTTTTTCTTGTTCTTTGCTCAGTTTTCTTTGTACAAACATAAAGTTTTTATTTTTCTGAGATCGTAATCGTTTTTCTGTCAGAGGAAAGTGTGTACGAAGAAATGTTTTTACTTTTTCTGGCTCAGCAAGCTGTTTTGGCAAAATGAATGCAGACAAGCAATCTTTATTGAGTGCAAGTGGTTGTTTTTTTGTACGGTCAAAAATTTCTGCTCTTGCTGCATATCGAGAAACAGTGACGTTGTATTGCTTTTCTCCAAGGTCAGCAAAGAATGCACTTTGTTTTACTTGAATTAGATAAAGGTTGAAAAGAATGATTGCGTATAAAAGACAAAAAACCAAGAAAATAAAAACCGTACGAATTTTATACGTTTTTATCATTGAGGTTCAATCTTTATTTTATTGATTTGAGAAAGTTTTATTTTTCTCATCTTTAGTTGTTCTTGTGCAAATTTTTTAATAGAAGAACGTTTTTGCATTTCATAAAGCTGCTGTTTTAAATCTTGTATGGTTTGCACAAGCAGCTCTTTTTTTTGTTCGCTTTTTTGTTTTTTATAAGAAAGTTTTATTACCTTGCTGTGTTTATGTATCTGAAAAAAGATAAAAAATATGTGCGCCACAATGAAAATGACAATGAAATACGGTCGCTTCATTATTCCTCCGCAAGATCATAATTTTCTTTTCACAGGGTATACAAAACTGCAAGATGCAGACAAGGTTTAGTTCCAAAACTCTTTGGGATACGACTCAAGAGGGTAAAATTGTTTACTGGAAGAATCAAAGCTGGAGTCGCCAAACTCATCATCAAAAAGAAAGTTAAAGGAATCAGTAGCATCAGAATCATCAAAAGGGCTAGAAGAACCAAGATTATCGAAAAGACCAAAGTTATCATCATTAAGAAGAGGGAGCTCTTCTTGTTTATCGGAGTTTTTTGGTGTTTCGTGTTGATTTTGAATGGGTTGAAAAAATTCAAAAGGATTGTCCAGAGTTTCATCGCATCGTAGTGAGGTTACACTTTCTGGTTCTGGTGTTTTGTTGAACTCTGCAAGTGTGGGTGGTCCGTCAGTCCACCAGTTATTGCTTGGAAAAAGTTCATCCGCATTTGCTTTTTCCAGTTCTTTGCGCAGTCTTATTTTTCTTTTCGGTCTGGTTACATGTTTAATTATTTGTTTCATGCGGGTTTTTGATTTTGGATCGCGGCCTGCATGTTTTAACATTTTACTATTTTTTCGGATTGCTTTGGGATGAGGTTTTGGTTTTGGAGTTCTTGTTTGTTGTCGTAGATGAATGCTCGTTGGAGGATGAACGTTCATTGGTGGTCGTAATACCGGACAGTTTACTAAAGTGGGGCAATACCTTATTTCAGGATAAGGTCGGTTGGGAATATAATAAATAAGAGGCTTGTATACCATAACTGGAACCGTCTCTTGTCGTCCCTGTTGCTTTGGAGGGTAATGAGAGGCATGCAGTGATGTTGCCTGCAGCAAAATGATGGAAAAAGTAAACAGAACTACCGACCTTGAAATAAAACGTTCGTTCACAGTTTTATCCTTTTTATGAATTTAAAAAGTACTAACTGCCTGATTACAACTCTACGTTTCTAAAAGTCGTATGACATTCCAAAGTGTACTTCGCTGTATGTTTCTTTGAGTTTTTTGTTTGGATTGAGTTTGAATCCCCAGTCTATACGGACTGGCACCGGTTGTAAAACTCTTAGGCCAACTCCTACAGAATGCCTAAAGTTAAAGGTATTGTGTTCCAGATAATCTGATGAAATATCACAGGCGTATGGATTTCTCCATCCCGCACCTGCATCGTAAAATGCAACACCTTTCATATTGAAGTCTGGTGTAATTGGGAAGATCAGTTCCGCGCTTACGCAAAAGGCGCGAGTTCCACCGATTGAGTCACCAAGGAATCGTGGACCTGCTTGACCAAACTTGAACCCTCTCACATTTGATGCACCACCCACGTGGAACAGTTCTCGGTACGGAATAGTTCTTGAACTGAGTTGGGTGAGTATGCCAAGGTAACCGCGCAAGTGGAACACAAGATCCCGTTCTCCAATCAGCGGTGTGTACCAGTGTGCATCGATGTCAAATTTGTGAAAACCGATGTTGCAGTCAAAACTTGGTAATCCAAATCGAGAAATGGCAAGCCATTTGTATCCTCTGCTTGGATGGATAGGGTGATTTTTCTTGTCCGTTCCCAAATGTGTTTCGAACCATGCAAATGTGCCCGGTTCAAATAATTTATCAAGTACCGATTGATATTCTGCAGTTGCTCCAACTTGGTCCGTAACAGTGTATACTTTTGCTTCAGGTTTTTTCTGGTAACTTACACGGTCTACACCGAGTCTGAACATAATTTGTGTTTCCCACGCGCGTGAAATCAAAAATCCTGCTGACAGACCACCACCAGAAAGTTGTTCGTTCACTGCTCTTGTGTGTCTAAAATCATCGTAGCTTGGACGTCGATGATAAATATCTATCGCTCCAGAGATTGGTTTGTCGAACAACCAAGGGTCGGTAAGGTTGAAAAGAATGCTTTGCTCTTCTTTTGCCCATGAAGCATTGAGTGTCAGGTGTTTACCTGTTCCGAACAAGTTGCGGTCTGTTATTTCACCGCCGATAGAAAATCCTGTTCCTGGAGAGCTCATAGATGCAGCTCCACCAAATCCAACTTTAAGGTTTGCGTTTCCTGTTTTGACTTCTTTCAAAATCAAATCAAGATCTGCGTGATCTTCGTCAAGACGAATTTTTCTCCAGGTGACACCATCTCTTTGATCAAAATACCCAAGAGCCTCTACGCGGTGCTTAGAAGCTTCTATTCTGCTTCCGGTCAGAAGCTGACCTTCAGATAAGAGTAGTTTTCTGCGAATAACTTTATCGTGTGTTTTTTGATTTCCGATTATGTTGATTTTGTTTAGGAAAACTTTTTTTCCAAGATCGGTGTGAAATGCAATTTTTACTGTTTTTGTTTCTTCGTCTGGTGCAATAGATGGGTCGACATGCGTGTAAATGTACCCCAGTTCCGACCACAGTCCTTCAAGTGCTTTAATGGATTCCATGATAGCGTCTCGAGAATATAAATCTCCTGCCTGAACCGGAAGGCGTGACACGATGTACTCATCTTTTAGAATATCATTTCCAGATGCTTTTACTTCTTTGATCTTAAACAGATCTCCTTCTTCGATGTGAAAGAGAACATCAAAGTGTCCAGTTTCAGGATCTTTTTTAACTTCGGCGTCTGTTACTTTTGCCATCAAGTAGCCGCGGTTTTGATAGTACTGCTCAATGTTTTGTCGGTCGCCTTCAATACGTTCTGGTTGGTAGCTTCCTGCGTTGTCAAGGAAGCTCAATATCCAATCTTCACGTGTGAATAGCTTGTTTCTAAGAACCTTGCCGCTGATGTGTTCGTTTCCAGTAAAACGGATACGTTTCACCATCGATTTATTGCCTTCCTTGATCTCAAAGACGGCCGTTCCGATATCTTTTTCATCAAGCTCAAGTTTTGGTGTCACCTGTGCGTTGTGATAATTTTTTTCTTTGTAGACGTCTTTAATCAGATGGGCAAATGTGTGCAGCTCTTCTTCGTCGATGGCGGGCAGATTAGAAAAATCCACTTTTTTTTCTATGTTTTTTTCTGATACTTTGTGGTTGCCCCGAAATTCTACCCCTTTTAATTTTTTCTTTTCTTCAACAATGATGTACAGATCAATCTGATTGTCCGGTGCAAGTTCTCCCATCACCGTAATATTTCTAAAACGCTTAAGATCGTAGTACAGATTGTGAATCAATGTTCGGGTTTTTGAAGGATTAAAAAGTTCACCTTCTTTGTAGGGGATCCGACTCAAAATAACAGATTCAGGAACCATGTTGTTTCCAGAAACAATAATTTTTCGGATGATTTTTTTGCCAGTCGGTTGTTCTTGAATGGTCTCTTCTGGTTTTTTTAAAGTCGTGTCTGGCTGTTTATTTTCTGCTTTTTCAATTGGTTTGGGCAGTAGATCATCTGTGCTTTTAATGTCTAGATCTACAGTTTCTTCTTTTTTTTCTTCGGGAATTTTTTGTTCCGGTTTTGTCGATAATGTTAGAAAGAGAGAAATACATGTGAGTGTCGCAAGCACTCCTTTTTTACGTGTGCTGCAATTGGATGATATCATCTATAAGCTCCTGGTCTTCTTCATGAAGAATTTTTTTACCTACTTTTAACCACGATGTGGACATCGGTAGAGTTTACTATTTTTTTCTGAAGTTGCCCAATCAAGATAAGCTGATCGTATGTTTTGTGGTACTATGGAAAAGTAATTTTTTAAAGAATTCAACGTAAATGACAAAAGGAATGCTGTGATAAAGATTACCAACACCGTAACCGGAAAGAAAGAACCGTTCAACCCGATAGAGCCCAAAAAAGTAAAAATGTACGTGTGTGGTATTACACCTTATGACTCTGCGCATGTGGGGCACGGGCGTGTGTATGTTGTATTTGATGTGCTTTATCGTCTTTTTAAATTTCTAGGCTTTGATGCAAAATATTGCCGCAATTTTACCGACATCGATGACAAATTATTAAAGCGGGCGCAAGAAGAACTTGGTGATCAACTGCGCTACGCAGAAATTGCACAAAAATATATAGAAAGTTACACAGAGGATATGCAGGAGCTCAACTGCCTTTCTCCAGATTTTGAACCACGGGTCACTGAAGTCATTCCGGAAATTATCGAGTTTATTCAAAAATTAATTGATGCTGGGTATGCGTACCAGGCAAACGGTGACGTTTATTTCAGCCTCAAAAAATTTGCTACCTACGGAAAACTTTCCAAACACAAACTAGAAGATTTACGTGCGGGCGAACGAGTTGAAGTTAGTGAGAAAAAAAATGATCCGCTTGATTTTGTGTTGTGGAAGGGGACAGAGACTGGAACATTTTGGGAAAGTCCATGGGGATATGGCAGGCCGGGGTGGCACATCGAATGTTCTGTGATGGCTTCAAAATATTTGGGAAGACAGATTGATATTCATGGTGGAGGTATGGATTTAATTTTTCCACACCATGACAACGAAATTGCGCAATCGGAAGCGCTTCATAAAAAACCATTTGCAAATTACTGGATGCACAACGCATTTGTGCGAATCGATAAAGAAAAAATGTCAAAATCACTTGGCAATTTTTTCACCATCAAAGAAGTTTTTAAAAAATTCGATCCCATGGTATTACGTTTTTATTTTTTAAATCATCAGTACCGTGCTCCGCTTGATTTTTCTTTTGATACAATGACCGCTGTTGAAAAAAGTTATCGTCGTCTAACTTTGCTGTTTCCAGAAACTATGTGCACAGAAAAATTAGAAAAAAATCAGATACGTAATTCTGATCTTGTAAAAAAAATGCTCAAGTTTTTATACGATGATCTAAACACGCCTGGAATGCTTGGTGTGTTGTTTGAAAATGCAGACACGCTTAAAAATGATGAGCAAGAACAATGTGCGGTAAAAGCATTTTTGCAAGATGTGCTTGGTCTTACGCTGCAACCACTTCCAGAACAAAAAGTTGAAATTACACCAGAAATTCAAAAATTAATTGACGAGCGTGCACAAGCGCGTGCAGAAAAGAACTGGGCCAAGTCAGACGAAATTCGTGACAAGCTCAAAGAGATGGGCGTGGAGGTGCAAGATAAGAAATTATAAAAGATGGGAGAGTAGGCAATGAAAAATCTGATTTTTATCATTCTTGGTGCAACCGGTGATCTGGCAAAAAGAAAGCTGTTTCCAGCGCTTTACAAATTGGTTGCCAGCAAAAAACTAGAAAATTTTTTTATTGTGGGAGCAGCGAAGGATGACGTTTCTGCATCTGAGATGCTTGCTCAGGCAAAATCATTTGTAAAAAATTCAGATGGTTCTGTCTGGAAACAAATTGAAGAGCGTACTCGTTATCACAAGCTTGATTTTGAAAGTTCAGATGATTTTGATGCGCTTGCAAAAATGGTTACATCTTTGCAAAAAGAATACAGTGTTGAGAATCGGTTGGTGTATCTTGCTGCACCGGCCGATTTTTTTTGTGGCATTACCGAACTTTGTGCACATGCAGGTATTGTAAAACGAGTCAAAGAAGATCAAGATTTTTGGCATCGCATTGTGTATGAAAAACCATTTGGAAAAGATTTGGCCTCAGCACAAAAAATTAATGAGTGTATACAAAAACATTTTGAAGAAGCACAAGCCTACCGCATCGATCATTACCTGACCAAAGAAACGGTGAGCAACATTGCAATGATTCGGTTTTCAAACTGTGTACTTGAGCCGTTGTGGAACAATCGCTTTGTAGACAACGTACAGATTTTTTTAAGTGAAGATCTATGTGTTAACGGACGTGGTGCGTACTACGACAAATACGGCGCACTGCGTGATGTGGTACAAAATCATATTTTTGAACTGATTGCGTTGGTTGCAATGGAAGCACCAGAAAATTTAGTGGGTGATAAGGTTCGTCAGGAGCGGGTTCGAGTTTTAAAACATCTAAAATTGATCGATGGTATTTTAGGGCAGTACGAAGGATATAAAAAAGAAAAAGGTGTGGAGCCGGATTCAAAAACAGAAACGTTTGCGTCGTTGTTGTTACGAGTAGAAAATGAACGTTGGTCTGGTGTGCCGTTTTATATTCGCACTGGTAAATGCTTGCAAAAAAAAGAGACGGTCATTTTTATAAAATTCAAACAAGTCGATTGCCTTTTGACCAAGGGGTGTCCGATGGAGTCAAACTTTTTAAAAATTCAAATCGACCCTGACTCTCGTTTTGCGCTGAGTTTGAATGTGAAAAAGCCAGGAACCATGGATGAACTTATTCCGGTTAACATGGAATTTTGCCACAGTTGTGAATTTGCTTCCGTGACACCCCAGGCGTACGAAACTATTTTTCAGCAAGTGCTTCAGGGGGAAAATTCAATTTCTGTCAGGTTCGATGAAATAGAAATTGCCTGGAAATTAATTGACGAGGCATACCAAAAGAATTTTCCACTGTATGCGTACAAACGTGGTACAAAAGGGCCGGATGAATTAAAAACGTTTGCGCAAAAACATGGAGTGAGGTGGTTGTTATGAAATTAGGAATAATCGGACTCGGAAAAATGGGTACTGCAATTGCACAGCGTGCGGTTGGTGCGGGGCACGAGGTTGTTGGATTTGATGTGACTGAAGCTGCACGAGAAGATTCAAAAAAAAGTGGTGTGCAACCGGTCAGTTCACTTGAAGAACTAGCAAAACAGTGTCGAATGTTTTGGTTGATGGTGCCGGCCGGTGATCCGGTTGACCAGGCAATTGAAACATTGTTGCCGCACTTGCAAGGTGGAGACATTCTTGTTGACGGTGGCAACAGTAATTTTAATGACACAACCGTACGTGCAAAAAAGTTAGCAGAAAAAAATATTTTCTTTTTAGATTGTGGAACTTCTGGTGGCCTGCACGGAAAAGACATTGGTTTTTCTTTGATGATTGGTGGAAAAAAAGAAGCGTATGAAAAACTGGTTCCATTATTTACTGCAATTGCTACACCAAACGGTTTTGCACATTGTGGTCCATCTGGAGCAGGGCACTACATAAAAATGGTGCACAACGGAATTGAGTATGGTCTGCTGCAAGCGTACGCAGAGGGGTTCCATCTTTTAAAAGATGGGCACTACAAAGATTTGGATTTAGAAAAAATTAGTTCCGTCTGGCAAAACGGTGCAGTGGTTCGTTCGTGGCTGCTTGAGTTAATTCATGAAATTTTTAAGAAAGATCAGAATTTTAAAAACATTGTAGGAAAAATTCAAGAGGGTGGTACGGGCAGGTGGACTTTTGAAGAAGCAGAAAAACAAAATGTTGCAGTGCCGGTTATCAAAGAATCTTTGAAAGTCAGAAAACAATCTCGTGAGGGACAAGAAAGTTATGCAACAAAATTAATTGCACTCATTCGAAACAAATTTGGCGGGCATGCGATTGAGAAAAAGGAATAACAATGGAAATCATCGATATCAGTTGGCCTATTACAGAAGATATAACGCTTTACAAAGACAGAGGCGAGGTCAAAATTACACGGCCATATACGCTGGAAAAAAACAACGTAAACGTTTCTGCCATCTCCTTTGAAACGCACACCGGTACGCATGTTGATGCGCCAAACCATTTCATGGAAGGTAAAACAATCGACCAGCTAAGCTTGAATCAACTATGTGGCCCGTGCACGGTTCTTGATTTTTCTTCAGTTGAAGATTTGATAACGGTTTCAGATTTGCAAAAGCATGAAATAAAAAATGGTCAGATTGTTTTGCTTAAAACAAAAAATAGTACGTTCAGCCCAACCGCAAAATTTAATTTCGATTTTACTGCGCTCACTTTGGAAGGGGCACAATACCTTGCACAAAAAAATATTCCTGCCATTGGCATTGACTATTTAAGTGTTGAAAAAGATCAACCAGACCATCCAGCACACCATGTGTTTATGCAGAAAAATGTTCCGATTATCGAAGGCTTGCGCCTACAACATGTCCAGCCAGGAGAGTATACTTTGTATTGCCTGCCTCTGCATCTGCCTGGTCTTGAAGCTGCCCCAGCCCGTGCGATTTTGATAAAAAACTAAAGTTTTTTGAGTTCGAAGTTTTGAATTGCTTCGCCTGGAGGTTGTATTCGTGATTATATTGGCATGCTTGAGAGCGAGTAAAATGACATCCGAAAAAAGATATAAAGAAAACTAAAAAGAGGCGGATCAAAATTGGGCCGCCTCTTTTTTTTTGCAAAATTTTTATCTAGCCAAGAAGTTCTTTAATTTTCGCTTTCAGGTCGTCTTTGCTGATGTATCCTTCTTCTTTTCCTCTGACTTCATTATTTTTCATAAAGATGAAGGTTGGTACTTTAGTGACGCCCATTTTGATCGAAAGTTCTCGAGCTTCCTCGACGTTAATTTTTGCAAACTTGTATGAGTCTCCCATTTCTTTTTCTAGCTCGTCAAAAATAGGGGCCATTTGCTGGCAGGGACCGCACCAGGTTGCATACACATCGATGATTACCGGAAGTGTTGATTCTTCTATTTCTTTTTTTACGTTGCTTTCAGTGACTGAAACAATTGCCATAAAAGTTCCTTTTTGTTTTGAGGATCAGATTAACTTTGGCACAGGGTAACAACAAAACTGTTAAAAATAAAACAACTGCTTATCTAGCTTTTTGTTTTTGTTGCTCTCTATCTTTTGCTGCGATTCTTTTTATTGTTTCCCGCTCAGCTGCTTCTTTTTTTTTGCGCTCTTCTAAATCTCTGTCTGTATACCCTTCAATTTTTAAACTTTTGATAGCCATGACAGGAACTTTTTGTTCTCCCGGTCCAGCGGCGTCGATTTTGTCGCAGTAGATTTTTTTGTTTTTCTCAATCAAGTAACTTGATTTTGTTTTTTGTCTTCCTTTTGAGATGACAGTCATTTCAACAAATTTTACTTTTCTGTGACCTTTTCCTTCTTGCCATACCCATGTTTCATCAGGATGTGGCACTCTGATTTCATCAACTTCAACAAGATCGAGCTCGAATTCTATCAAGCTTACTTTTGGATCTTCCTTTAGCATGTGCAGTTTTTGTTTTTGAATTTTTTCTTGTGGAGTGATAGCGGCAACTGCTTTAGCTGCAGCTTCGGCGGCATCCGCTGCAGCTTGTGCAGCCTTAGCGGCACCTGTTGCAGCTTGTTGATTTCCATCGGCTAACATTTTTTTTGCTGATGCAGATGCTTCTTGTGCTACACGCGCTGCATATGCTGCCTTGTCTGCGGCAGCGGCTGCTGCAGTGTGGGCTGTGGATTTTTTTCTTGTTGGTACAGATGGTTTTACATAAAGTGGAATTTGTGCAAAAAGGTTGTCGATCGAAATGTTATCAACTTTGACTGGAGGATTTGTCCAGGTTTCTAACGTGCCATGAAAATTTTTACTGTGTTTTTTGTCGCCTGCGATATTTGTTTCTTTTGAGGTTCCCCAACCTGCAAGTAAAACAATGGCGATGACGCCTGGAATAATTGCAAGATTCTTTGTCATATCTCTCCTTGTTTTTTGGAATAAAATTTTCTTTTTTACTTAATAATATAGTTGCACACTGGTTATAGAATTACCACAAGCCGGTAAGAGCCTGCAAGAACTGGATGTAATTTTAAGGAGCCTAACTCTTGCGTGTGATGTTGTTCGGTGGTAAAAATGAATTGATTAACAAAAGTTATCATAAAAAGGAGAAGGGGATGCAAAATACGGGGTACTCATATCCTGAGGAAACTGTTGTTTCCAGCTTTATGTACAAAGTATACGGCTGGATGTCATTTGCGTTAGCGGTTACCGCAAGTGTGGCGTACTATCTTTTTAAATCACAAAATCTTTTCTTTTATTTGTACACAAATCCGATGATGCTTTTTGGCATTATTATTTTGCAGTTTGCGCTTGTCATTGCGCTTGCTTTTTTTCTTATGCGAATGAGTTTCACTGTTGCGCTTTCTGCTTTCGTTGTGTACGCAGCAACTATGGGAATTACTACAGCATCAATTTTTTTCGTGTATACCCAGTCTTCGATTTTTGCAACGTTTGGTGTAACGGCTGGCATGTTTGCGTTTATGAGTTTGTATGGATACTTTACCAAGGCAGATTTAACTGCCATTGGAAATATTGCGTTCATGGGTTTGATTGGCATTGTCATTGCGATGATAGTCAACATGTTTTTGCGCAGTGCGGCATTTGATTATTTTATTTCGGCCGTTGGTGTCTTGGTATTTACAGCTCTGACTGCATACGACACACAAAAAATTAAACAAATTGCCTCACGGCTTGTGGTTGACTCACAAACAAAAGGAAAGATTGCAATTTACGGTGCACTTACGCTTTACTTAGATTTTATCAACCTATTTTTGTTTTTGTTGCGTTTTATGGGAAATCGTCGCGAGAGTTAAATGTTTTTCAAGGAGAGTTGGGTGAAAAAGTTTTTGTCGGTACTTGTTGTATTTTCATTCTGTTTTTTTTCTGGCCTAGAGGCGAAACGTACAAAAAGACAAAAGAAGGTGAAGCAACCAGAGCCTATCGCTGCCAGAATTCTTGATGATGAAGATGATGGTCTTGTTTTTGAAAAGGAAAAAAAACCTGCGTTTACTCGAGCAACTGAACGACAGGGCATTGTGGTTGCCAACTATGATGAAAAAAAGTTTGCTCAAGAACGAAGAAGGGCGTCCCAAGCTCTTGTAGAAAAGGCAGCAACTTATCTGAAAAAAAATGATGAAGTAAAAGCGCTCAGGGCATTTACCTATTCAAGAGACTTCATAAACGGCGAGTTGTATCTTTTTGTTTACAGTGTTGATGGTGCATGTCTTGCACATGGAGACCAAAACTATTTGTTGTGGAAAAATTTGTACGATCATCAGGATAGTTTTGGCAACTATGTTGTGCGTCTACTTATTCAAAAGGCAAAAAATGGTGGTGGTTGGGTAACATATGAATGGAAAAACGCGACCAAAATTGCGTACGTAAAACAGGTCAAAAAAGATGGCAAGGTATATGTCATCGGCTGTGGATTCTATCCTCACTCAAAACGGGAAACGGTGGTTAATTTTGTAGATGGTGCAGCAAGTTATTTCAACGAGATGGTTGCTAGAGGAGCATCCATAGCTGATGTCTTTAGCAAGTTCAATTATTCTCTCGGAAACTTTGTGGTAGGTAATCTCTATCTGTTTGCGCTCGATTATAAAGGTCGGTTGATGGCGCAAGGAGATCGTCCTGGACTGATTGGACAAAATGTTATGGAAAATACAGACATCAAAGGAAAATTTATAAATAAAGAAATCATCAAGGCATTGGAAAAATTTCCTGGAGGTGCATGGATTGATTATGTTTCTAAGCGTGCACCAAAACGTACCTATGCAAGAAAAGTAATAGACAAGAAAGGAAAACCTTATTTTATTGCTGCAGGATACTATCCAACGGCAGATAGGGATGCAACCGTTGATTTGGTGAAAAAAGGGTTCCGGTATCTCAAAATGCATGGCATTACTCAATCCATTGAAGAATTTACCTCAAAAGCAAAAAGGGACTTCAGGTTTGGAGATCTCTTTCTCTTTATTTATGACACAAAAGGCAAAGTGATTGCCCATGGTGGAAATCCGGATCTTTTAGGAAAAAATCATTTTGATTTGACGGACGATGATGGAAAATATTTTGTACGAGAGATGATTGCAAAAGCAAAAGCGGGCGGCGGTTGGATGGATTACAAAGTCAACAGAGCTTCCCGTTTTGTATATCTTGAACAGGTTGAAATTGGTAAGGAAAAATTGATCATAGGCTCTGGCATTCACCCAATTTCAAAACCAGAAACCATGCAGTTGCTGGTCAAGGGTGGTGCAAGCTTACTGAAGGATTCCACGCGGGAAACTGCGTTTGAAGAATTCGTAAAACCAAGTGGAGCGTTTGTCAGGGGAGATCTAAGTCTCTTTGCGTTCGACTTTAATAACATTTGTTATTCCTTTGAAGAAGATTTCGACTTCATATGGCGGGATTTTTCTAAAGCAAAAGATGACAACAAAAAACTTTTCGTGAAGGAATTTATCAAAGCTGTGAAAGATGGACCTGCGTTGTTGACCTACAAGCTTGGTGGCAAAGAAAAAGTTGCCTATCTAGAGAAGGTGGAAAATAACGGCATGCAGTATGTTGTCGGATCGAGCTTTTACAAGTAAATAGGTTTGGAACTGGAAAGTTAAAGTCATGAACAGAGTTTAATCTTTCCAGTTCCACCATTTTAACTTTTCAGCATTATGTTTTTTGTGTGATGCAAAATACACAGCACTCCGAAAAACATACAGAACACACCGGTCAATTTTTGCATTGCGAAGTTTGCAGAGTTTGAGGTACAGCGTTTCTGGATTTTTATTTTTTAAATCTTGTACTGATTTGATCCCGAGATCAAACAAGTCCTTTGCAATTGATGGGCCAACTCCAGGAATTATTTGAAGTTCTTTTAACATTTCTTTTTTGGTTTTCATACAAACAGTTCCATTCATATCATGAAAAAAACTACAGTTGTTCTAGCTTACCTTGTTGGAGGGAAAGATAGCAATTTCAAAAAAGGAGACAGATGAAAAAAGTAGCAGTTGTCTACCACAGTGGGTATGGACATACCGAAATGCAGGCAAAGCATGTGCATAAAGGGGCAGATTCGGTTGACGGGGTACAAGCAACTATTTTTAAAGTAGAAGATGTTACCGAAAAACCAGAAACGCTTAGTGAGTTTGATGCAATTATTTTTGGTTCACCGACGTACATGGGTTCTGCTTCTGCGCCGTTTAAAAAATTTATGGATGCAACATCAAATTTGTGGTTCAAACAAGAATGGAAAGATAAGATTGCCGCAGGTTTTACCAACTCGGGCAGTATGGCAGGTGACAAGTTTAATACCCTTGTACAGCTTTTTACATTTGCTGCACAACATAATATGATTTGGGTAACACTTGGAGTTTTGAATGAATCAATGGCAGAAGATATTCCAAGTGGTGACCCAAAGGCAATTAATAGAATAGGTTCGTTTATCGGTGCGATGGCACAATCAGATAATGTTCCGCCAGATAAGGCTCCACCAGTAGGTGACTTAAAAACTGCAGAGCTTTTGGGAATTCGTGTTGCAAAAATTACGTTGAAGTTTGGATGAGGTCTCACTGCATCCAAAAATTGTTGTCTATCCTTGCATAAACTGTCAGATATTTTATTCTCAACAGTACCGGTCTTTGATAGTTCGGAGAGATGGCTGAGTGGTCTATAGCGCTCGCCTGCTAAGCGAGAGCCTGGGAAACTGGGCACGAGGGTTCGAATCCCTCTCTCTCCGCCAGTCTACGCTCCTTGCAGGAGCTACGCCTGGCAGGCCATTTTTTATGTGCGCCCATAGCTCAATTGGATAGAGCGTCAGACTACGGATCTGAAGGTTGAGGGTTCGACTCCTTCTGGGCGCACCAACCTACGCTCGTTTCGAGCTACGGTTGGCGGGGCCAACTTTTCAAGCGAAGACTCGCTAAAACCTTTTAGGAGAGGTGGCAGAGTGGTCGAATGCGGCGGTCTTGAAAACCGTTATCTCGAGAGATCGGGATCGAGGGTTCGAATCCCTCCCTCTCCTCCAACCTTCGCTAAAGCTACGGTTGGCAGGGCCATTTTTTCAAATGAATGCTTAATCAACAAAGAAAATAATTTTGTCAGGAAGGCGAAGGTTGTCCGCCGTCTGTGTCCTTCGTAGTTTGAAAAACGAAGTAGGAAGTTTAGGTCCTTGAGGGGTGAAACCCCGGTGGCCGTGAAACGAAGGCTGGACTGTTTCAAATGTAAATAGAGTCCTTCGCTAAAGCTACGGTTGGCAGGGCCATTTTTTTATCAAGAGTAAACGATGCCACTTATTTTTGATGTCAAAGTTGTTCCAAGTTCCGGCAGAAATCAATGGAAGCTTGAAAAATCTGGAACATTAAAATGTTTTTTAAAAAGTCCGCCCGAACGGGGACTGGCAAATAAAGAACTAATTAAAATCCTTTCTAAGGCACTTTCGGTGCCGCAATCAGACGTTATCATTATCTCTGGAGGGACCAGTAGAAATAAACGGATCAAGATTTCCGTTGAAATGACCTTCGACGAGTTGCTAACGTTATTACAGGTTGAACGACAACAGTCTCTTTTTTGATGAGGTAAAAGCGTGGCGTACTTCAAATGGCGTGGCGTTGATCTGACTGGTGCACAGCGCACAGGCAAAATGTTTGCGCGCACAGAAAAAGATTTAAACAGTATGCTCATCGAGCGCGAAATCGCGTTGCTTTCTTGTCGGACTGCTCGTCCCTACTTTTTTTCTCGTTCGGTAAACCTAAACACCAAGGTACATTTTTTTAGACAGCTTTCAGTTTTACTTGATGCAGGAGTGATGCTTCCCGATGCACTAGAAATTCTTGGAAACCTGATTGATAACATGAAGTTGCGTGATGTTATTTGTAGTATCACTGCGGATGTGCAGGCGGGTTTTTCTTTGAGTGAATCCTTGAGTGGATATCCTGCGATTTTTGATTCTCTGATGATTCGTATGGTGCATGTCGGACAAGAAGCAGGAAAGCTTGCTCCCGCGTTGCAGCAGTTAAGTTCGTATCTTGAAATAACACAAACGTTTCGAAAAAAATTAAAGTCTGCCTCGGTGTTGCCACTTTTAACGCTTGGATTTTTTGCACTTATTGCCACTGCAATTTTTGTTCTCGTGATTCCACGATTTGCAGATATTTTCAGATCAATGAAACGAGAGCTGCCTGCAATTACACGTTTTATTATTCGGGCAAGCGAACTTTTAAGAAGCAGTGCTGTTTTGTATGGATTGTTTGCAATTGCTCTTGTATTGGTTGGTATTCATTTTTATATGAAAAGTATGCGCGGCAAAGAAACGATTGATCGCAATGTTCTTAAAATTCCTTGGGTTGGTCAGTTGGTAAAAAATAGTTCTCTTGTATATTTTCTGCATTCTATCTCTATGTTGGTCATGAGTGGTGTGCGTTTAGTTAAAGCGATGAACATTGCTGCCCAGTCAATAAAAAATTCCGTTTTACGTGCACAGGTTTTGCAGTTGGAAAAAGAGGTAACAGCGGGAAATTCATTAAGTCGTGCAATGCAACAACTTCCTGGTTCCTTGTTTGAACAAGATTTGGTTGCGATTGCAAAAGTGGGGGAAGAGTCGGGAAGACTTGGGGCAATGCTCAAAAGGGGCGCAGCCATCTACCAAGAAAAGGTAAACCGCTCCCTTACATTTTTCAGCACCATATTTCAGCCGATGTTAATGATCATTCTTGGGTTGTTGATTACGCTTCTGATTTTTGCCATTTACCTGCCGGTATTTAGTTTGTCGAGTATTGTTTAGATTGTAAGTGTTTTTATTTTTTAAAAAAGAGGAGGCGCTTTATGAGGTGGTGGGTCATTGTTATTGGTTTGATCGGTCTGTTGTTAATTGGATGGCAATTGCGGTATGCGTTGCTCATTGGGTTGGAAAAACCTTCTTATGTGGTTATAGGAAAAAAAGACGGGTACGAAATAAGACAATATAAAGATTATTTAACAGCTCAGGTGTTTGCGTCAGGTTCATACGATGAAGCCTCCAACGAAGGGTTTAAGATTTTAGCAAACTACATCTTTGGAGAAAATAGCGAAAATAAGTCTATGCCGATGACGGCTCCTGTTTTTATGCAAGAAAAAAACAAGGGGTACAAAGTTGCGTTTGTTATGCCCTCTGAATACTCAATGAGCACGTTGCCAAAACCACGCGATAAAAGAATTATAATCAAGAAGGTTTCAGGAAAAAAGGTTGCGGCGTATCGGTTCACGTGGTGCGCAACCAAAAAAAGAGTGGAAAAACGAGAGAATGAGTTTGTGAGGCTGCTCGATCGGGATGATATAAAAACCCGCTCCGAAGTTCAATTGGCTCGCTATAACCCCCCATTTATCTTACCATTTTTGATGCGCAATGAGTTGCTTGTAGATATATCTGGAAGTTAGAGCGAATTTGCGCTATTTGATATGCGCTAACAAGCTACTAAGGGAGCAAAACGGTTTTTATTGATCCGTTGACGCTCCCTTCCTTTTCGGGTACTTTGTATACAGTTTTTGCTATGAATGCTAAAAATGAATTTGACATGCCGGGATGGCGGAATTGGTAGACGCACGGGACTCAAAATCCCGCGATGGCGACATCATGTCGGTTCGAGTCCGACTCCCGGTACCAGCCTACGCCTCCCCCTTCGTTAAAACTACGGGGGACTAAAGAAGGCTACGGCTGGCAGGGCCAGTTTTTTCGAGGAAGTAAATTTACAGCCGAAAAAAATGTTTAAGAGAAGTGGGCGAAGGCTGGACTGTTACGAATTGAAGACGGTCGTTCCAAGCTAGGAGCTCGGCTTTTCTTTAAAGGGTGAGAATATGAGTCAGCAAGATTGCATCTTTTGCAAAATAATTTCTGGTGAAATCCCTTCAAAAATTATCGATCAAAACGATAGCGTTTTGGTTATTCAAGACTTACACCCAAAAACTCCCATCCATTATCTTATTATTCCAAAAATACATATCGAAAATGTAAAGACGCTAAAAGAAACTGATGGTCAGTATGTAGTTGAAATGATGTTGATGGCAAAAAGCCTTTCAAGAGGTCTACCTGGATCAAAATCGTTTCGACTTATCATGAACAATGGAGCGGATTCTGGACAAAGCGTATTTCACATGCATTGTCACTTTTTGTCCGGCAAGCAGATGACCGATTTTTAAAAGGAGTGCACGATTGTGAGGTTAGCAATCAGGCGATTCTTTATGCGTATTCTTTTTCTTTCTTGTTTTGCTGCAATTGTTTTGTTTGGTGTTGCCTATCGCATTTTTAGCAAAGTAACGAACCGTGTTTTTTATGAAAAGCGGATTAAAGAAAAAATGGAGTCTGTTCGGTCTCGGCTAAAAAAAATGTACAACGCATCTGAGGTTCGGTTCACCACAGATGATGGATTGGTTATTGCAGGGATGCTTGTGGTTCGCGAAAACGCACAACGAAATGTTATCATTTGCCATGGGTACATGGGATCGAAAGAGCGCATGGCCTCTTTTATTGACATGTTTCCTCGGGATAACGTTTTGTTATTTGATTTTAGGGCTCATGGAGAAAGTGAAGGAAACTTTATCTCTATAGGATACCGCGAACAAGCTGATGTGTGTGCGGCAGTACAATTTTTGCAAAGTAACGCTCAGACCAAGGGGCTTTCAATTTGTGGGCTTGGTATTTCCATGGGGGCAGCAAGTTTAATTCGTGCTGCGTCAGAAGGTGCGCCGTTCGATGCCCTTGTTTTGGATTCTTCATTTGCGCGCTTGAATGATCATGTCGGAGAGTCTTTTGCAATACGTACTGGACTGCCACGCTTTCCGTTTCTTTCTATCATGTCTTACATGTTTCGATGGACCTCAGGGTTTTCCATCGCTGATGTAAACCCGTGTGATCAAATCAAAAAGGTTGCGTGTCCTGTTTTTGTTATTCATGCAAAAGATGATGAGGTTATTGCGGTGTATCATGCACATGAAATTTACAACAATGCCGGGAGTAAGAAAAAACTATGGTTGGTCGACAGTAAGCGGCATGGCTATGCATGCAGCGACTGTAAAGAGCATTATGTCAGGTTGGCGAATGAGTTTTTTGCCTCTGCTGCGGCATAATTTCATCTTTGAAGCTTTTTGCTTTTTCTCTCTTTTTTCGTACACTATAACTACTTTTTTATGTGCCGAGGTGGCGGAATTGGTAGACGCGCAAGGTTCAGGTCCTTGTGGTGCATTTAGTCACTGTGCCGGTTCGAGTCCGGCTCTCGGCACCAACCTTCGCCAAGGCTACGGTTGGCGGGGCCATTTTCTTCAAGGAACTACATTTTACAAAAAGATGATGATTCAGAGATAACGCGAAGGTTGTCCGCCGTAGTTTAGGCCATTGAGGGGTGAAACCCCGTTGGCCATGAAACGAAGGCTGAACTTGTTACAACGAAGAAAAGCTCTTCGCTAACTGTGTTCTTCGTAGCACGCAGTGCGTAGTAGAAGGCCTCCCCCTTCGTTAAAACTATGGGGGACTAAAGAAGGCTACGGTTGGCAGGGCCATGGTTCGACAGGCTCACCACAGGTCTTTTTCAAGGAAGCAGACTTTGAAGCTATAGAGTTTCTTAAGACAATCTATCTAACTTGAGGTTTTTGCATGTTTTATAAAAAAAAACTCACACTTATTTTGGCAGCTTCACTTTGTTGTGTCCCCGTTGTTGGGAATGATAGAAAAGTATCAGAGAGTGATGTACCGTTTGAGTATCACCGTCTTGGAATCGTGAAAAAATGTGTTAAGGCGTACGGTATATTTTTTGTAGCCGTGGGTGCAGCAAGTTTTCTTTGTCTGCCTGTTTCTAATCAAGTTTCGCGATTAAGGGTGAATACCAAATTTTCGTTTTCTGAAAATATTCTATATTACCTCTGTGCGGGTTTTGTTTTTTCGGGACTTGGTAGTGGGCTTTTGCATATAACCTCTAAATGGGAAGGAAAGCTTTCTCGTGAAGAACAACGTAGAATGGAAGAGGCGCGGTTGGGAGATATGCAACGGCAGGTGGGAGATATGCAACGGCAAGTGGGAGATATGCAAGTAAAGATAAGATCTAAAGAGAAATTTATTGCAACGTTGAGGAAGTTGGCAGAAGATGAAGAAGCAAAGAAGGCCAGCCAAGGAGAGAAGTTGTCAGGTGTCCAGTAAAATAATCTAGAAAACTTTTTTAGGGTTGTGTGAGAGACGGTTTATCTTACGCGGCCCTGTTTTGTACACATCTTTTTTAATCCGTTGCATTTCATATCTCTCATAATCTAATTTGTTTTTGGGGTTAGGCGGGACAAGGTCATCCTTTGGGGGAGTTGGATGATGCGCAGTAAAATATTTTTCCTTTTGCTACTCTTTTCCTTTTCTCATTCCTTGAGTTTTATAAAAATTGGTCATCGTGGTGCCTGTGGATACGAGCCGGAAAATACCTTGCGCTCTTTTTTGAAAGCGCTGGAGCTTGGGTGTGATATGGTTGAACTTGATGTGCATCTGTGTGCGTCGGGAGAGCTTGTTGTTATTCATGATGAAACAGTTGATCGAACGACAAATGGCACGGGCTTTGTTTCAGAAAAAACATGTGATGAACTAAAAACTTTTGATGCGGGCAAGGGAGAGTGCATACCGACATTGCGGGAAGTTTTGGACGCAGTAGACCGTCGCATGAAAATAAATATTGAACTGAAAGGGCGGGGGACTGCAGATTCAGTTGTGCAGTTGATTAAGGAGTATGTACAAGAAAAAAATTGGAACTACGGAGATTTTTTGGTTACCTCATTTGATCACTACGCATTGCAGAAAATTTCAAAAGCAAATGCAAAGATTCCGCTCGGCATTCTTGTTTATTGCGCATCAATTTGTGCTGACCACATGGCGCGGGCTGTTGGTGCGTGTTGTGTTGTTGTCAATCACAAAGTTGTGCACAAAAAATTTGTAGATGATTTGCACGCGCAGGGGCTCTCGGTTTTTGTTTTTTCCATTAATGATCCTGATGGAGTTGTAAATGCACAAAATTGTGCGGTTGATGGGATCATTTCTGATGTGCCAGATATCCTCTAATTACTTTTCTTTTTTTGATTTTTTTAAAAATTTTTTGCGCAAAAGTTGCACCGCACATTGAGGGTTGATAGAATCGAAAAAGTATTTGTCGTTTTTTTATTCCCTTTTTAAAGGAGAGTCTTTATGACAAAAAAGGAGAAGGCTTTTTATTTTGGAAAGCTTCACACTTTACTTGCATTTATGCATGATGTTGTTCCTCTTTTACTTTTCGGTTATGTATTTCGATATTATCAGGCCTGGGATCCTGCATTTAACTGGGCAGCAATAGGAGCATTTGTTTTTATTGTTCTTTTGTTTACTCTTCAGTTGAAAGTTGAAAAGTTTTTCATTGGCATAAATGGATTCTTTATGGGAGGGGCGTTGCTGTTATGGCTTGCTCCTGACAACATTGCAAACATGTACCTGAACAATTTGTCAGTGTCTCTCTTTATCTTTGTGTTTATAGTCGGATTGATTCTTACGTATACCGCAAGAACAGGATTTATCGGCTTTGAAGGTGTAAAGCCTCAGGCAAAAATCATCCGCCTTTCCCATTATATGCTTGCTGGTTTTGCAGTTGCTGCAGTTTTCTCATACTTCTTTGTGAATGACATGATTACCGGTGCAGCTGTTCCATGGTTAGGACTTATTGCTTTCAGAAGACTGCTCAAGTAAGTTTTTTGTAGATTTTTTGAGCCGGGAGATGTTTTGTCTTCCGGCTTTTTTATTGCAGATGTTTTTCAAGAAAATAAATGAGTCTTTTGCGGTATTCATATTTGTGTTTCAGTGCATGAAGCGCGTGAGAAGATTCTGAAATCCACCAACAGGTTTTGCATTGTGCTTGGTTTGCGAGTTTTTCTATTTCATGAAATGATACGTAGCCATCATCCTCGCAGTGAATAAAAAAAATAGGGCAGGTTATGTTTTGTATTTTATCAAACAGGTTTGTTTCTGGCTCGATTGACTTGATTCCGGGCATGATAAGTATTTTTTTTAATGTGCAAGCCAGACCGGATACAAAGAAGGATGTTATCCTATATAAAAATGTTTTTTTTATCTTTTTTTTGTTCGCGTACCAGCCAAGTTTTTTAGGCAAGCACTTTTCTTTGATGTGGTATTGCAGGGCGCGTGATACATTTTGTGGCGATGCAAAGCCGCTGTCAAAAATCATTCCAACAATGCCATAGTGATCCAACTTTTTTTCTTGTGACAGTTTGATTAGCGCATGAGATGCATGAAATGCTCCAGCACAAATGCCGTAAACAACAATTTTGCCTCCAACTTTTTTGTGTACAAACTCGATTGCACCAAGCACATCCTTGTATTCATTTTTTCCATATTTGTTAAGAGTTCTCCAGAATTTTCCATCACTTTTTGCGTGTCCTCGTGCATCAAAAAATAAAATATTGTAGTTTGGAGGGAGCATTTTGAAAATAGGCGCCTGTCCTTCTTTTCTTCCGGGGAAAAATCCAGCACAAAAAATAATGGTTCCTACCGAGTTTTTCCGCTCAAGAAAAATGCCGTCTAAAGCAATGCCATCTGCTGACTGAAACGTTACGGATTTAAAATCGTCTTGCTCGATAAGTCTTGTTTTGACAAGATCGTACTTTGACAAAAAACTGGTATCAAAATAAGGGGAATCTTCCCATGAATGTTGTGCATGTACAGTGAGGACAAAGAAACTTATTATTGCTACAATTTTTTTCATAGTTTTTTGGTATCCTTGTTATCCCGATATCCATTTAAAAAAGGAATAGTTTATGTGGGTTTTAACCATTATTTTGAGCATACTGTTTTCTTTGTTTTCTACAATAGTCATGAGCTATTTGGCAATGGCTATTCCAATTGGGCCCTGGATTGCTCCAACGCTTGCATTAATAGGCATGCTGGTTTTTAGTTTTTTTGCGAGTAAGACGAAAGATCGAGTTCGGAACATTGCGCTTGCAACAAGTGCTGGTTCAGTTGGGGGGATTTTAGCAAATGGATTTGCGTTCTATTTTCCCACTCTTTATTTTTTGGACAAATCGATTTTCACTTCTTGGATGGCCAGTCCTTTTTATTTTTCAGTCATGTTAACGAGTTTAGGAGTTGTTTCTGGTTGGTTTGGCGTTTGGGTAGCAAATCTTTTGGAGGATCGGTTTATTGTACAAGAGCAACTTCCATTTCCCATTGGCCAGTTGGTGCATCAAACGATTATTGCACAAGCAAAGGTGCACAAAGCCTTCGAGTTGGTTGTTGGTTTTTTAGGGACAACTGTCTTTTGTTTTTTGCAAGATGGATTTAGAAGTTTTGTTGGTTTTTTCCCAAAATCCGTTTTGCTGATTGCGCCACGTGTGGTTTCAGTATTTCACATTCCCGCCGTTAAGTTAGATATATGGCCCATGTTGTGGGCACTTGGTTTTGTAACAGGGCATGTTATTGCGTTGCCTTTAGCGGTTGGTGTCCTTGCAAAAATTTTATTAGTGAGTCCTGCAAACATGCTTGTTTTCCCTAAGATTTCTCCTTTGGAGTTTATGCTTACGTTTTCAAGTGGCATGGTTTTGTTTGGCGCTTTTGCTGGTTTTATTTCGACACCAAAATCTTTGTGGAAGGCGGCAAAAAAGGCTCTTCAAAAAGAAGCATTCAAAGATAAGGCTGATAAAAAAAACTGGTGGAATAAAAATATTCTCGAGTTTTTTCTTCTTCTTGTGCCAACAGTTGCATGTTTAACGTATTTTGGATTTTCCATTCTTGCTCAATGTTATTTAGTTTTGTTTACGTTTGTTTGTGCATATCAGATCGCCAATATTGCCGGCAGAATTGGACTTGCGTTTATGGGCCGTTTTGCAACCTTTGTTATGGTGCCTGCACTATTTCTTTTTGGACTTGATGCGGTACAAATAGCTGTTGTGTCTACGTTTGTTGGTGTGTGTGGTGGTGTGGCAACGGATGTGTTATTTGGACGTAAGCTGGCACATCTTGCAAAAATTCCTTCGGCACAAATAAAACGGTATCAGTATCTTGGTCTGTTGTTGAGCTGTCTGTCTGTTGGCATTGTCTTTTGGTTATTGATTAACCATTTTGGTCTTGGGTCACAGGATTTGTTTGCGTATCGCGCACAAAATCGGTGGCTTCTTATCAGAACATTGCAAAATGGAAGATCATTTAATTCATACGTATTGCTTTTAGGTTTTTTGTTTGGCTATTTGCTTAAAAAGGTAAAAATTAGTCCCATGCTTGTGCTTGGCGGTTTATTTATGCCGGTAAATATTTCGTTAGGGCTTGTTCTTGGTGGCCTGGCTGCACAGCTAACCAAGAAAAAAGAAGAATGGTTTCCGTTTTGGTCTGGTGTGTACGCCGCAAATTCTGTGTGGATGCTAATTCGAGCAATTTTGTAAATTCGTCTTTTTTGAACGAAAAAAACAAAAACAGAAAATCCTTTTATCAAGAGCTTTTTCTTTAATTTTCTAAAAGATATTCTATTAGAAATGCGTTTTTGGTACTCTGAATAACGAACAAGTGGTTGTTAGGTGGTGATAAAGCGGTTTTTCTCTGCTTTGCATTACACACTTGTATTTTTGTAAAAGGAGTTGAGAGTTTTTCTGATTCCTTTGGGGGAGAGGGGAGATGAAAAAAGTCTTGTTATTTTTTCTTATGATTCTACTTGTTCTTGTCAGCGCTCGTTCCCTTTTGTGTAAAGGTTTAGGTATTTTAGGGTGAGGAAGTGCCATGAAAGGTAGATATTTTCGATTGTTATGGTGTGCTGGTTGTTTGCTCACTGTGCCAACAACAACACATTCGGATGTAGAGTCAGCTCGAAAGGTTTCACGCGAGTTGCGTAGGCTTTTGAACGAGCATAGAAAGACCATTCTTGCATACAAAAAAGAATCACGTCGAGATATTCAAAAACCAAAAATTGTTCAAAAAGAGCAGGTGAAAAAGCCTTCAATTTCTGTAGTAAAGTCAATAAAGCCTGAACCGCGCTATGCACGTGCAAAAAGAATGTTGCGCCGGAAAAAAACAAAGAATGTTGTGGTTGCTCAAAAAGAACGCAAACCACAGGTAGTCAAAAAAAAGGTAAAAAAACAAAGGGTGGTGGTTGCCAAGAAGAAAGTTGCGGCCAAGCCTAAAAAATTGTTTGTTGCCAGAAAAAAGAAAACTCCAAGATCAAAAATTGAGTTAAGAACTGCAATTGCTGTAGCTGGAAAAATTAGAGAGAAAAAAGCTGCAGAAGAAAGAAAGCAACTGAAAACAAAGCTTAATGATTTTATTGCAGATGTATCACATTCAGAATCACTAGAAGAAGTAGTCAACCTGTTGGATTTAGAAATAAAGTTGATAAGAAGTATTCTTGGACAGAAGACAGGACAAGAGGTGCAAGCGCTTCTTTCTAAAAGGAATAAGTTATTGCATTCCGCAATCAAGACTTCCGTTTCTGCATATGAAATGATTATGAAATTTGCAACAAATTCAAATAAAAAGTCTCGTCCCTCTGTGGCAGAAAAAAAACAGTATCTTTCTCATGTTTTTGATGTTTTGAACCAATATCGTGCAGAGCTTGGCTACAAACAGTATTGTGTAAAAAATAGCACGTCTGCGTTGCAACAGCATCCGGAGGTCAGAACGAGTGTTAACGCTTATGGAAGTACAGTTTCAGAAGAATCTCTTGAGGTTTTTCCTTATTTCTGTCCGATTGGCAGAACGTCAGGTGTAAACAAAGTAAACGATACAGTTGTATTCCGAACAAATTTTGAAAGACTGTGGAGCAGCATTACTAAAGACATGAATAGAAATGAGCTCATTACCTTACTTGATGATGTACTGTTGCTTATGGGGCGCGAAGGAAAAATGCCTGTCTCTCGCAAATCGAAAAAGTTTTCTGCAAAAAGAAAAATTGGTCAGGATATCATGACCAACATAAACACCTCGGGCGTTGTTGCCTCAAATCGTGCTCGTGTTTTGTTTGGAACTCTTCGTGATGCTGCTGCAATAAATACGGTAAGTGTTGGCAGCTGGAATCCAAACTTGTATGAAAAGAATATGAAACTATATAAAAGAAAATTAATGAGTTTCAAAAAAAAGTGTGACAAGCTGTTACCCGGTGGTTCGGGCAAAGCTTGTGGTTCATGCTGTCAGTTTCAAGAATCTCTTGATCTTCTTGTGAGCAGCATTGTGTTGAGCGCTTTTTCTGCATAAGAAAAATTTCTATTATTCCTTCTGTTTTAAAAAGCAGTCGCTTCTGAAATAAGAAGCGACTGCTTTTTAAGCGTTAAAAAAAAAGAATAGTCATTTCACCACTTATTATCTCAAACTTTAACTTGATAAAAACTGAAACGGTTGTTAATGTACATCCATAGTAGGCTCTCTATGGGGATGCCTTCGTGTAGTGAAGCGAGGAGACATAGTAAAAAAAAGAGAGTGACCGTGGTGAATGACAATCGTCATATCTATCTTTTCTTTGTTTTTTCTGTTTTTTTTTCATTTAATAGTTTAGCGGTAGTCAAGGGTTCCGAGTCTGCTGTTTCGGTTCAGCCGCTTGCCGTTTTTCCAGCAGCTGATAACGACAACGAGATGCTTGGATTTGGCTGGTTCAAAAATGGGTTTACGCTCGAAGATAGTTCTACAACTTGTACATTCAACAGTGTATATCCTGTTGCCGGTACCGCAGATCTTCAAGGCGGGTCCTTGTATCTGACTTCTGATCTTAAATTTAGCAACACTGCATGTTTGCAAGGTGGTGGAAACATTTATGGGGAAGATTACACACTTGAATTATGCTCGAGCATGGCAACGCTGGCCTCGACCTTTACGCTGCACGATACAACTCTACTTTTGGGTGGTGATTTAACGGTCTCTGACATCATTACTTTTGAAGGAACTTCTTATATCAATGCGCTTGGGTACCATATTGATTTTGAAGTAGGAGGAGCTTTATTTGTTCCTTCTGGCGCAACGCTTGCGCTGGATGACATAGAGCTTCGTGGTATTTCAACTGACAATATAATTTTGGAAGATGATACCTCAAAATTAATTCTTCAAAACGTTTCTTGGGTGCAAAATGGAGACTTTGTTTTTGACAAGGGAAGCATAGAGTTCTTCGATTCCGTTGAGTTTAAAGGAAGTTATACATTTTTCTATGAAAGTACCCAAACAAGTACCATAGATGCAAATACCAGGTGGATAATCACAGATGATCTTAAACTGAGTATCGGGCGAAGTGATCCAGATGATTTTGTTGAACCGCTTTACTTTGTTGATGATACATCGATTTTGAGGATGGACAACTGTTCATTTGAAGTGAACTCCTCAGGAATTGGGCTTACAAAAGGTGCGCTTGAACTTGATCGTGATGTATGGGTTGACGTTCTTTCTTCAACAACGACCAATGGTTTGATCATTGGAACGGGACAGGAAGCTGATGACTTTTCCATGAAACTCGATTCCGGAGCTTCCATTCACCTCAACTCTGGGTGTTGGGTATACAACAACTATAATAGCACTGGAAAGCTGCACGCTCTTTCAGAGGTATCACACTGTCTTCGTTATGCGGACTCAAAATTTTATGTTATGAACGACTGGACCATTCCGCCAATGGTATTCAAAGTTGCATCGGGAAATCCAGAGTCAGTTTTGTGTGATGGGGTAACCTTCCGTTACAACAATACACACCTAGCAAACTCGATGGTAGAATTTCATATCACGGGACAGGAGCTTACCCCAGGATTTAGATTAAGTGGTGATGATTACATTTACATGACACGAGGTTCTCTGCCGCTGCCTGTTTACGTAAGTGGTTCAGGCAATAAGTTGCACGGAACCGGTGATATTGCTGGTGGCCTTATTTTGGAAGATGAAACTTCCTCTGTTTGTTGTCACATCAATGGAGCGTTTGCGCAGGACATAGCACTAGGTGGTGGTGAATTTATTTTGCTGTGTGATCTTGATCTTGATGCCGATACTGTCTTTACGGGTTCGGGCACCGTTATTTTGGGTGACTATTGTATCAACTTAGGCGCTAAGGATGATACATGGAGTAGCGATATTGAATGGCAAGGCTCGGGCGGCTCGTTAGAGTTTAAAGGAAATGTTGATTTGACCAGTACATGGACGTTCGACGGTAAGTGCGTTGTTGACGGAAATGGAAATGTTTTGAGATTGCAAGAGGACAGCAAGATTATCGTTTCTGAAGGCTCAACTCTGACGCTTAGAGATGTTACAGTCAGATGTATTTCCGGGGGTGAAGTCAGGTGTCTTGATGATGCGGGCACAATCAAGCTTGATAATGTTAGGTGGGTCCAAGACGATGACTTTACTTTCGATACTGGCCGTTTTGAATTTGTAAACTCCGTCGATTTTTGTGGTTCCTTTTCTTTTGTCTACGATTCGAGTCAGACTTCCACAATAAAGGCTCATTCAGTAGTGTCTTTAACGGATGATATTACTTTTGTAGTAGGAAGAAAAGAAGCTGGAGAATGTGTTGAACCGTTGGCTTTCGAAGATCTTTCGTCTGTCATCAGTTTACATGATTGTTCGTTTATCATAACCGCTTCTGGCATGAACTTTACCAAGGGGACACTTGAAGTCTCTGGAGAAGTTGCTCTGGAGGCGTTGGCAACTGATAGTCTCCATGGTTTTGAGGTTGGTAACTCTTTAGAGGCTGATGATGTGAATATGGTCTTTGAGGCGGGAGGAAACCTTCACATTAAAAAGGGTTGGATTGTCTACAACTGTTTTGCTCCAGATTGCTTTACCACTCGCTCTGAGTCCGCATGTATCACCCGTTACGCAGAATCGAAACTTTATCTGAAAACAAACTGGCTGTTTCCAAGAATGGTGGGCCGAGTTCATTCTGGCATACCGTTAACGGTTTTTGATGATAAAACGATAACATGGGATCATACGCTGATTGCTTTTACATCTGCAGAATTTGAGATTTGGGGTCAACAAGTGTCACCTGGGGTATTTAGACTCATGGGTGACAATGCAGTCTTTTTAACAAAAGGTTCATTGCTTGCATATATTTATGTTCTTGGCACAGGTAACCTTTTGTATGGAACTGGCGACATCACCGGTCCGATTATATTTGTAGATTCAGCAGCGGAATTGAACTGTAGTTTAAATGGTGCACTTCTTTTCAGTCCGATAATGAATGGGGGAAAAATTATTCTGGACAGTGATCTGTATCTTGGCCCAGATATTGTTTTTTCTGGTGCGGGACAGGTTGACCTTGAAGACAATAGACTTGTAATGAGTCCTAAAGATTGTGATTGGGAGAGTGATACTGCCTGGAATGGGACTGGCGGATCCATTGCCCTTCGAGCGAATGTTGATTTATCAAGTACGTGGACGTTTGAGGGAAGCTGTATTATTGATGGTCGGGGCAAACAGCTTACCTTGGCCGACGATGGGCAAATAGTTATCGGCGATGGTGCAGACTTGACCCTTAGAAATATGATTTTGCATGGAGTTTCTGAAGAAAATGTGCGGTGTCTTTCTGATGATAGCAACATAGAGTTAGACAATGTTATTTGGGTTCAAGATGATCACTTCACTTTCACTACAGGAAGTATGAAATTTCTGCATGATGTTGATTTAAGAGGAAGCTATTCGTTTATATACGATTCCAGTCAGACTTCCACAATAGGTGAAAACTCGCGGCTTTCTTTGCAAGATGATATTACTTTGATTATGGGAAGAAAAGAGGCTGGTGATTGTGTCGAACCGCTTGCTTTTGGCGATGAAACATCTGTATTGGATTGTAATAAGTGTTCCTTTATTGTAACCGAATCAGGTATGCGTTTTACCAAAGGACGGGTTGATGTTTCTGGGGAAGTATTTTTAGAAATGCTGGCAACTGATAGTCTTCATGGCCTTGAACTCGGATCAGGAGAAGAAGATGATGATATTACGCTTTCATTTGGTTCGGGTGGAAGTTTTCATTTTGTAAAAGGCTGGATGGTTTACAATTGTTGTTCCCCAAATTCTTTTGTTACCTCATCAGAATCAGCACAAATTGTTCGTTATGGAGATTCAAAAGTTTTGGTGAAAAAAGACTGGGTTCTTCCTCGTATGACTGTTAGCGTTGATTCTGGCGCTCCATCAACCATTTCTGATGGAGCCTATATAACGTATGATAATGTGCACGTCATTTTTCCAACCGCAGAATTGGACCTATCTGCTGAACATATTAGTGATGCAGAGTTTCGACTCTCTGGAGATGATGCAATTTATTTAACGAAGGGCTTGCTTCTTGCGTACATCTACGTTCTCGGAACAGACAATATTTTATATGGAACGGGAGATATGGCTGGTCCGATTATATTTTTGGATCCAACCGCGACGCTCAACTGTAGCTTGAATGGTGCGTTGCTTTACAATCCGGTTATGAATGGTGGCAAGTTCGTTCTTGACGGAGATCTCTATCTTGGACCGGAAGTCGTATTTTCTGGAGCAGGGCAAATGGATCTAGAAGATAGCCGCATTGTGCTTAGTTCAAAAGATTGCGCATGGGAAAGTCCTACAGCATGGACTGGAAGTGGAGGGTCAATTTGCTTCCGGGCAAATATTGACCTGAGCAGCACCTGGACATTTGGTGGAGATTGCATTGTTGATGGTCGTGGAAAGAAGTTGTCTCTCGAGGATGATGGGGAGTTAGTTGTTGAGAGTGGTGCGAATTTGACCCTGAGAAATGTTGTTCTTGCAGGTGTTTCAGAAAATAAGGTTCGCTGTCTTGCCGACGATGGAAATATTACGTTTGACAATGTCACTTGGGTGCAAGATGGGCACTTTACATTCACCAGTGGAAGTATGAAGTTTTTAAATGATGTTGACTTCAGAGGTACATATTCATTTATATATGATTCCAGTCAGACAAGTACCATTGATGTAACATCTAAGTGGATGATCACTGACGGAATGACACTCAAAACGGGAAGAAAAGAATCATTCACCGGAACTGAGCCATTTTACTTCGTAGATGATTCCTCAGTTTTGAATTTTGAAGATTGTTCGTTCTTGGTGACGAGCTCTGGAATGTCTTTAACAAGGGGGCGGATTGCCGTTGATGGTGATGTAACCATTGATGGATTGTCAACCGTAACCGATGGTGGATTTATGATCGGTAATGGACAGGCGGATGACGATGTAGAAGTTTACCTTTACCCAGGTGCTTCCATTAAGTTTCAGAGCGGATGGTTAGTATATAACAACGTTTCTCCTAATGGTTTTGTTTCTGCATCAGATAGTGCTCGTGCTGTTCGCTATGGCGACTCAAAAGCGTATATTATGACAGATTGGGTTTTCCCTAATATGATTCTTAAGGTTGCCTCTGGTCTTCCAGTAACGCTTCTCAAAGATGGTGCAACGCTGAACTACAATAACTCACGGCTTGTCTTTAATAACGCTGAATTCGATTTGACCGGTGGCGCACTTGGTAGTGCTGCGCTTGCTTTAGATGGAAATGATTCGCTCTATATGACAAAGGGCCAACTACTTTCTTATCTCTATATTAGTGGTACTGGAAACGAATTGCGTGGGACTGGTGATATAACCGGACTCATGACACTTCAGGATTCTAGTTCTGACTTGACCTATTTCTTGAACGGAACCATTTTACAAAGTCCAGTTTTGAATGGAGGCAAAATAACATTGTCTGCAAATCTTAAGTTGGGGCCTGCAGTTTCTTTTGTTGGTCCAGGAGAAGTTGATCTAAATGGCTTCAGATGTCACCTCGGCTTGAGTGACTATGTGTGGGAGGATGATCTTACCTGGATTGGTGGTGAGGGATCGATTGAGCTTAGTTCTCAAGTTTCTTTGCAAGGAGATTGGACATTTACAGAAACTACGGTGCTAGAAGGAAATGGAAACCTTCTGGATCTTAATAGCGCTGGGAATATCATTGTTGATGACGGTGCAACATTGATTTTGCGTGACATCACACTTGAAGGAATTTCAGGAACACAAATTCGTTGTGCATCAGATACGGCCAACATAATCTTTGACAATGTTAGCTGGGTACAAGACGGTGACTTTACGTTTGATACTGGAAGTTTCACCTGTCGACACGATGTGAGGTTTGGAGGTAAGTATACCTTCGACTATCAATCTACTGAAACAAGTACCATAGCTTCACAAGCAACACTAAGGTTGGAGTCTGGTTTGGTCTTCCGTTACAATCCTGTTGGTTCAGATTCTCGAGATCTTCTTGCGTTTGCGGATGATACTGCAACGCTGTCTCTCAAAGGTGCGACACTTGATGTTTCATCTGTCGGTTTGTATTTGAAAAAAGGAAAATTTGCAGCCAAGGGTACAAGTTGCTTAAGTTGTGACGTTGACTTGCTTGATGAATTGCTTGAGCTCGATGATGGCATTGTATTTGGTGATGGACAAGCAGAGAATGACATTGTTTTAGAAGTTTCGCCGGGTGCAAATCTGAATGTCATTCAAGGTTCGGTTGGATATCGAAATTCTTCCGCTGCTTCTCTGAACTTTGTAAACTACTTGTCTACATTGCAGTTATCCCCAGATACCCGGTTTGTGGTGATCGAAAACTTCAACTTGGGTGTTGGAAAGCTGCAGCAAAGTAAGCAGGCGTTTGTCCACGTTATGGATGGTAAAAAACTTAGTGGTGCGGTGTTTATGGTTGACTAAAAAAGAAATTGGGTAATGAAGTTGCAAAGTAAATATTTTCTCATTTCACTTTGTTTCATAACTTTTATTTGGAGTGGAACAACTGATGCTGTTAGTGTTGGTTCCAATACTGCATCATCAAGACAAAAAAGAACTTTTTTCAACGAGGCTCATGATGACAATGAGCTGTATGGATTTGCCGTTTTTGAAAAAGGTATAACGCTTGAAGACAATGTAACTACCTGCTCTTTTGATGCGTTCTTTCCTCTTTCTGGTGACATTGTTTTAAATGGTGGAACCTTTCATATGTTGCGTGATCTTCGTTTGGAAAAACCGTTTTCAATTGGTGCGGGAACAGTTGACGGTAACGAATTTACTATCGGCTTTCCAGATTATGTAACAGGAATAGATCTGCCAACCCCGTATCATGACAATGTTTTTTCGTTTCTTGATCAAGAAGTTATGGGACAAGAAATAACCTCGATTGATTGGTCTCATGATGGCAAATATATTGCAGTTGCTTCAAAAAGTGGAATCAATGAACTTAAAATTTACTATGTCGAAGATGAAACACTAACGCTTACACTTGCAGATGATTTTGGCGCAGAAGATTTACGTTCGGTAAAATGGCATCCTTCTGATTACTACCTTATTCTTGGAAAAACAAACAGTGATGAAATAAACACCTACTACATGAACGTTTCTAACGGAACGCTTGAATTTAAAGATAGCTTTAATGCATTTACGGTAAACGCAGTTGCATGGAGTCCTTCTGGCAATCATGTTGCGATAGGGGATGCTTCTGGAAGCAGTGTTCTTGTGTTTGCGGTTTCTAACGGTAACTTCGGCGCGTCGTACCTTGGTGCCTTGGGGGCAACAAGATCTGTTCAGTCAAATGCTCTTTCATGGAATTCAACCGGAGATCAGCTTGCAGTTGGTTTAGAAACTGGTGTAGGAAAAGTTGAAGTAAAAGTATTTGAATTTAGCGGTTCCTCTTTAACCGCGAATGGAGAAGCAGACATCGGTGGTGCTGCGTATTCGGTTGGATGGATACCCGGAACTGATTATTTGGTTGTTGGACTGAGTGCATCATCAGAACGCATTTTGGTTTTTGAGCATGATGCAACTGCAGGAACGCTTACAGAGCACGATTCTGCATACGTTGGTGCAGGACAAAAAGTATATTCTTTAGAATGTAATGGTGGCGGGAATTTAGTTGCGGTAGGAAAAGCGTCATCCTCTGATGCACATGAACTTGAGCTTTATGTGTTTGATGAGTCTGATGTGACTTTGAGTTTATGTACAGGATATGTGTTTAGTGCACATATAAAATCTGTTGCATGGTCACCGGATGATAACTGTGTGGTGACAGGAGATACTGCAGGTGTTTTAAAGTTATTCAAACTTGATTCTTTGCCTCTTGTATTTCGTGATGCAAAATTGTTTTTTAAATCTGACGTGACATTTAGTGGACCGATTGTATTTGAAGGCACCTGTCTTGTAAATGGCGGAGGAAATATTTTTGATTTTGCTCCGGAAGGAAAGTTGACTGTTGCAAGTGGCGGATCTTTGGTGATAGAAGATGTTGTCATGCGAGCAATTGGAGAGGGTGATATCTGTTGTGCAGATGACACCGCGGCGGTAACATTGAAAGATCTTTCTTGGGTGCAAGATAGTACGTATAGTTTTTCTGTTGGATCTTTGACGGTAAAAAACGATGTGTTTATGTCCGGAGAGAACACCTTTGTGTATCAATCTGGTCAACCGTTTTCAATTTTGCAAAACTCAACGCTTGAACTAGATATGGAGTTTACATTCAGTTACGATCCAACGTCGGTTGCCTCCAAAACTCTTTTCGTGCTTGAAGATGAGACATCAAAATTATTACTCAATGGTGCAACGCTTCATGCAACAACAACGGGCCTTGAACTTTCAAAAGGAAAATTGTTTGTAAAAGATTATGCAAATTTAAGCTCTGAAGTTTTAGAAGTAGATGAGGAGCTAACTGTTGACGAAGGCATAACTCTTGGCGATGGAACCAATGATCTTGTATGCAAGATATATCCAGGAGCAAGACTGAATATTTCGCAGGGATCACTCGTTTATAAAAATAAGTTATCAACGTCTTGGAATATGCTAAGCTCCCTTTCTGTTTTGAGTTTGCTTTCCGATTCGCAACTTGTTTTAGAAGAATCACTAAATCTTGGAAGTGGAGTCGTTGAGGTTGGGCCACAGGCATACGTGACCGAAGCACAGGACAAATCACTAATAGGTTCTGTGTTTATGGTTGAATAAAGAGAGAGTCAATGAAGCAGATTAAAGTTTTTATAACTGGTTTGTGTTTTTTATCAGTGTGTCTTCCTCTGTTTGGTCGAACGGTTGGGTCTAATACCGCATCGTCACGACAACTTAAAACATTTTTTCCTGCATCAGATGATGACAACCTTATGAGAGGGTTTGCTGTTTTTGAGCGGGGACTCACCTTGGAAGATGCAACAACCGAATGTTCTTTTGATGCCTTTTTTCCTGTTGCTGGTGATGTAACGCTTTGTGGCGGAACGCTCACATTGCTTCGTGACATGGAGCTAAAAAATCCGTTTGCACTTGGGCCTGGAACGATTGATGCTGATCTGTTTGCTTTAGAATTTCCGGGAAATGTTTCTGGTATTGATATTCCAACCGCGTACCATACTGATTTGTTTTGTTGTGTTGATACAAAAGATGTCGGGAGAGATGTCGAGTCCGTTTCTTGGTCACATGATGATCAGTATGTTGCTGTTGGTTCGCTTGTTGCAGACGGACATGATGAACTGCAGATTTATTATTTTGATGGATCTGTTTTGACGGCAACACTTTCAGTTGATTTGGGTGTGCATGCGCACACAGTAAGATGGCATCCTTCAGACTATTATTTGGCTGTTGGAAAATCTGGCGGAACAGAACTTGAAATTTATTACCTCAATGTTTCAAATGGTACGCTTGAAAGTAAGGGTACTGCAGATATCGGCAGAATCTATGCACTTGCGTGGGACCCAACAGGTGATTACTTGGCAGTTGGAAGAAATAATAAAACAGAACTTTTAATTTACGATGTTGCATCGGGTGTTCCAGGAACATCATATTCCGCAACGTATTCTTCATTTCCAAGTGTAAACAGAACAGTACAAAAAAATGCAATCGATTGGGATTCAACCGGAAGTTACATTGCAGTTGGACTCAATTCAAGTAGTGCCGATGCTGATCTTAAAATTTTCGAATTTACAGGAAGTGCAGTTTCAGAAAATGCAGAGTTGGAAGTTGGTAACACTGTGTTTGGTGTTAAGTGGGCGCCAACAGGTTCTGTTTTGGCAATCGCGCAAAACACCACTTCAAATAGACTTCGTTTGTACGATCATGATGGTAGCGGAGGAACGTTAACGGAAATTGAGTCTGCCCGCGTAAACGACGGACAAACAATCTATGGAATTGACTGGAGTTATGATGGACTGTTTTTAAGCTTAGCAAAAAGAACAACGTCTTCCACTCATCAAGTTAGAACGTTTCATTTTGATAGCACCGAACAAAAACTAAGTCTAGTGAGTGGTGAAAGCTGCAGCTCACACGTAAAAAGTATTGCATGGGCAAACACCGGGTATAATTTTGTAACAGGAAATGTTGGCGATGATTTAAAACTGTTTAGTCCTGTTGAGCGACAGTTAGTATTTAAAGATGCGCGTCTCT